>Ga0272442_10009447_pt1 | contig 12184 bp, 13 predicted proteins | sample SSMForm2O_FD_200262 | JGI IMG/M metagenome (GOLD analysis project Ga0272442, IMG submission 200262) | Marine sediment archaeal communities from Little Sippewissett salt marsh, Falmouth, MA, United States - SSM-Form-2O | ecosystem: Environmental > Aquatic > Marine > Wetlands > Sediment ... | reverse complement strand
GGAGCAAATGAATCTCAGAGATAAAATGTCCCATATCAGTACAGGTGGCGGTTCACTTGAAAAGTTTATGATGGGTGAAAAACTAGTTGTTGTCGAAGCTCTTAAAAATGCAAAAAATAAAAGATTGGTGAAGTATAGTTAAGGGAGAAACAGTCAAATAATCGTGTTGTTTACATTTTTTGTTTTAGGGGCTGGTAGATCAGTTCGGAAGATCGCCACCTTCGCAAGGTGGAGGCCGCGGGTTCAAATCCCGCCCAGTCCATAGATAGGATTACTGACAATTCTATAGGAGAATATCTATCTTTTTTAGAGCTAAAAGGTGTTACAAAAGGACACATAAATGAAGTTGAGAGATACTTAAAAAACTACAAAAAGTATATACTTTCTGTCGTTGACAAGCAAATAAGTTATAGCTAAATCAACGTCCAGTGGAAAAAACAAATAAGATGAAAGAATTCCTGGTTTTGAAATACTTCTAATCTACTAATTCTACTTCCACACTGTTTTACCCCTATGATCCACCAGTAAGTATAATCAACAGTAGAAAAAAGCAAAGGGAAGATAGATCTATTATTGCTGCAATTGTGAAATATGCTACCAAACCCAGAACAGTTAATTTGATTATGGGTTTAAGTATAGCAAACGCTAAGGAAGTTATCTTAACTAATAGTATACCAACTATGTCTACTACCGCACCAACTGCAGCAAATATTAAACCTATTATTGTACCAAATACTTTGAGTAGCACAATTAAGGTCATAAAAAGGATAGCGCACTGGGGTTGAGCTGAGTTGTCTTCGAATACTTCTTTCAGTTCCTCTACCGCACTTCTAACATCTATGTTTTTAATCTTTTCTCTAAATTCATGTATATCCATATTCTGAATTTTTTCTTTAAACTCCGCCACATTTATGTTTTGTATCCCGTCAATAAAACTTGACTCTTTTGCTTTTACAGCAACATCATATTCTACTGCAGGTATAGATGGCAATAGCATCAAAATGAAAACTGAGAGTGCACTTCCAAATATTATTTTCTTTTTCATTCTTTCATCTTCTTTATATGAATTTTATAATATTATAATATTTTAATTAAACTTAAATGTTTCTCACCAAATTTTGTACAAAACGTTAGTCACCTTAATATATCACCCCTTTTTAGACTAACGAAACATCAAAAATGAAACATGAGACATCAGCCATAGTATGAGACATGATCGATATAACCCACCCATAACAATAGGAGATCTAATCATGCATTCTAACAACAGCATCGGGTAAAGTGAAATCAAGCCCCATAATATGATGAGTCGTGCCCATAAAGAACGTATAACTTTTTTCAGGTGACGGTCGAGCAACATAGATATATATACCCTTGAAACGGGTCATCATTCCAATCTGCGTTCCATGCAAGCATTCAATGTCCATATCAAGAAGACGACCGTGCCGCAATATGAATGTTCTGCTTAGCATTTCGAATTTTGATTGATCGGAGTAATACCAACAGTTGAATGGTTTTTGCTTCTCTACTGAATTATCTTTGAATGGATTTAGCTTATAGCTCCAACCTTGACTAACGACGAATGCACGATTGCGAAACATTTTACAGATATTTAGGGGTTTGAGAATAAAGGATAGAACTGGATGTTTATTCCCAAAGAATGTATCGATGATATTTACAACATCATTGCGATCAGTTGCAGATTGGATTTTTTCCATAAATTCTGACAATATCACTTCCAATTCTTTAAGCTCTTGTTCTGACAAAGTAAATTTTTCTATTGTGACAGAGTCATCTAAATCAAACAAAGCACATTCTATATTCACAACTTCATCTCGCAGTTCATTTTCTGGAAACTCATTAGCGGTTACGGGACCAATAGAGAGTCCAACGAAAAGAACTATCACACCTATTACAACCATTTTATGATTCTTTATCACTACACAACACCTCTGCTTAACATATATTTTTATATTTAGTTACATATCTTTTTAAATTTATATACTTTTCCTATTTATTCGTAAAATATTTTTATTAGTGTGGTATCATATCAACTCTATTGAAATGTTATTAGAGAAAACATGGCTCTTGATCATTGTGTAATCCCTAAAAATCTCCTTATAAGAAATATTAAATATATGATTCATATCTTACATGCCCAGCAAAAACATGAAAATTCTACTGGTATTTCCAAAGATTGAGCATGGCGCATCCACACACAACGACAAAGGATCATGGACATCAATACTTTTTGGTTATCCCATTCTAACACTACCCCACATTGCTGCAATAACTCCAGAGAAACATTCTGTAAAAATAGTTAACGAGAATTATGACACTCTGAATTTTGATGAGGATACCGATATAGTAGCCATAACAACATATACGATGACTGCACCTCGCGTATATGAAATTGCTGATGAATTCAGACGGAGAGGTAAAAAGGTAGTACTTGGTGGATATCACCCCACCGCACTTCCTGATGAAGCAAAACTACATGCAGATAGCATTGTACTGAGTGAAGCAGAAGCAACATGGCCTGAATTACTCAAAGATGCGGAGAATGGAAAATTGAAATCTTTTTATGGACCAAATCCAGATTTTGACATGGCAGAGATACCAGCAATAAGAAGAGATCTCATTAGACATAATCCTATTCTAGGAGCAGTACAAACAACAAGAGGTTGCCCAAATAGCTGTGAATTTTGTGCTATCGGTAGTTTCTGTCATCACGGTGTAAAACAACGTCCGATCAAGAATGTAATTGAAGAAATTAAACAGATGCCCAATAAGATGTTTATTATACATGACCCACATCTTACGGTAAATCGCAAATATGCACAGGCGCTTTTCAAGGAGTTGATACGACAAAAAATCCACAAAGCATGGGTGGCAAACGGGACCACAAATGTTCTTGGCAAAGTTGATGATGAATTTTTAAGTCTTGCAAGAAAATCCGGATGTGTTGAATGGTTTGTTGGTTTTGAATCCGTCAGTCAAGCGGCACTTAATGGAATTAAAAAGACACATAATAAAGTAGAGGACTTCAAAAAAATGATTAAACGAGTCCATGATCATGGAATGACAATTCAGGGTGGCATTATCTTTGGTTTTGATGAAGATACTCCTGATATTTTTGATACAACCATTGAGAAGCTGCATGAGTTGGAAATTGATGTGCTTGAGATAAACATTCTTACTCCATACCCTGGAACACCACTATATGATAGACTTGACAAAGAAGGGAGGATATTTACAAAGGATTGGTCGCGATACAATCAAGTCGATATCGTATTCGAACCAAAGAATATGACTGTAAAAGAACTCTACGACGGGACAAGAAAAGTAGCCAGGGAGTTCTATTCCTGGCCAAACATTATCAAAAGAAATGTAAAGATCGTTACAACAATCAAAAGACTTGGTGCCATTCTTCCCGCTGGCACCAATTACACTTTTAGAAAATACTATAATGCAGATTTCAATATTAAGAAATAAATAAAGTAAATATCTCCAATGGATAAATCATGAAAAATATTTAGACGGTTTGTTATATGATTAAAAAAAATAGCTCACATAATCCATGGACAGAAAAAGATGAAAAGGAACACTTTCCTTGCTTGATGGAATGGTGGGCTGCTGAAGCATTTTTTACATCAATCGAAGAAAAAAAGAAATGGAGTCTAAAAGTAGCATTTACCGAATGGTTTGAGAACCCAAAAAAAATAGGCTCCATTTCAAATATGACTCTGTTTGATCAAAATAGTGATAAACACTTAGTATATTATAGGAGAAACGACAAAAAAAGATTAAAATCAGAAGAAAACAGGTTTTACGTGAAATTCGAAGACTCTTTTATGGAAGGAAGCTTTCCACAATATCATATGTTTTTTAAAGATCCGGATCACAATATCGAGATGGATCTAAAATTTCAAGCAGAATCATACCCTCATTGGGTGGCACAACATACTACAAATGGATGGTTACCAATGGGTCTCGGTGTATACAGATACGGATTTATTCCAAAAAATCAGCTCACTGGTACAATGAAGATTCACGACAAAACATATACGATAGCTGGGAAAGGATATTTCGAACATGTCTGGGGAGACTTTGATTATGATAAACCAATGTATCCATCTGCTCTAAAAAAAACGTTTAAAACTTATCTAAAGCTCATAAGATGGTGGATTAGAGAACGAGAAATAAAAATTCCCAAATCGATAACATTTTCTACAGATAACAATCCTTTTGGCTATGATTGGGCTTGGGCACTATTTGACAATGGATGGTCGATATTCTATGGAAATTCAATGTTTTGGATAATGGATGGGCCTGCTACAGGTACATTAATACTTACAAAAGATGGAGAAACATACACAGAGTTTGGCAATGTCGGAGCTCGTTATAAGAAAATAAACTACGTCGATAAATTCGATTTTTACTATCCAACAGAGTTGGAGGTTACTGCAAGAAAAGGAAATGAAAAAATATATCTATATTTTAAGACAACAAATACAAGTAGAGAATATGTAAGCACGTTTCCTTATGCAAAATATCATTGGATAGGGCTTTCAATTTGTGAATTGCCCGGAGTAGCAGAAGGATACTACTACGATGGCAAAACAGAGACAAAATTGACAGGGGTTTGCAAAATAGAACCGCAAAGACAAGTTTCAAAACTAGGACATAATTCCTTGAAACTTGATTTTATGTTGCCACCAAAAGGAGTTGGAATCGATGCAGATTTGAACTCACATTATCTTAATAAAAGAATTACTACAAGATTGCATCTTGCCCCTCGCCCAAGCATTAAATTTAATGTTAAAAAACTAAAAGAGGAAGATTATTCCCATTAGATGAATTACAGAAGATATCATGAATTCCAATCATATTAACCTGTATCCTTGATATAAATGCCTCAAAAGCAAGGTGAAAAAATGGAAATTGCAAACAGTTATTCGGGGTATATCATCACCAGTAACCGAGTGAAACTGTTAGAAAAATGCCCCGTTTGTAAAAAACCTGGACCAGTGCTAGAATCAGATATAACTAGAATGGTTGGTGCTGAGGCTAAAGGGTGTGCAAACCTAATTAGAGAGCTTATGGCAGAAGAATTTATGAAAACCGAGAAGAAATAATTCGAAATGTGATATCTATGATTAGAAATCAGGAACTAGCAGCAAAAATATTCTACTATGCATATGTTTCTCCTGGAAAATACAACATTCACCAAATGGACAAAAAGATTTTTGGGCGATATACTACCAGGGTAAATCGAGTTATAAAAAGTGAAAAATTAGTTGAGAGAGGATATCTCAAAATAGATCGTGTAAAAGAAGGGGGAAAAGAACAAAATATTATTTATGCTAGACTTGAACCACTCATGTCCATAATAGAACAGAAAATAGTATTAACGAATCTTGAAAAGCATATTTTAAAAAAATTACTGAGATCAAATTTCTTTAGATATCTTATCCGCAATATAAACATAGATATTAATTTTGGTTCATCCTCTTTATTCTACATCATCATCATGAACCTGGATTATTGGTCAACATTTTATTTAAAAAATAAGACTTTAACCACTCTAGGCTCGTACGTCGAAGATAAACTCAAAACTACTGAACAATACGAAGATCTAATAAATGAAATGAAAGAACTTTTTGATGAGGCTGAATTTAAAAATGCAATAAAATGGTTTAAAAGTTATGACACATTAGTACCAATTCTTAAGTTGTTAGAGCACGGACAAAAAGACCATGAATTGCATGAAGCCCTGAAAGACACATTATTTCTTTTCTTCATTCCAAGAAATCTGATGGAAAAAATAAGAGGAATTAGTGTTATAGGAAGAATGGACATAATATTTAGCTCATTATATGGCGAAGTAAAAGATATTGATATCTTTACCAAATATGTACTGTCTAAAATTCAATCTCTAGAAGCTATTGACAGCCATAAATACCACGATGCTGGTGACTACTCATGGCAGACAACTGATGAGAAAGACACATCCGACTATACATAGATAGTGCCTCTGCTAATCATGCAGATGACGACCCCATTAGTATGAATTTTAATATTTCTCTACAATATAACGAAAAAAATACGATTATAGAGGCGGTGGCTGTCTTTCCGATGAAATTGTGACAGGCGACCAAATAATTATGGTGTATCTATTTTATGTCTTTTAACAATTAAAACTGACTCCTGCGTCAACAGCAGCCTAATACTACAGACTGATAACTCCTTTACTATGGAATCAATATAGCTATTGCGCTCCGTCGTGGATCTCCTCAAAATAAGTCTTGCACCATTTTTCATCGAATCAATAACATGTTTTAAAACCAAATCCTGATCGTCGACTCCATAAGAGAGTATGATACTATCAAAACCAGAGACATCATAGGTTTTTCCGTCTCCCGTTTCAATTTTAACCATATTCGAAAGATTATACCTTTTTAGATAATCATTCGCGATATATACAACATGAGGGTTACAATCTATGCCTACTACCTTCGAATTGATTTCCCTTGATAGTACTATAGAGGTATAAGGTATCGCACCGCAACCTATGTGAAGAATCATATCAGATGATGATAAATTTGACATCTCGATTTCTTTTTTCACTGAAGACTTGTGAAATTTTATATAGATTTTTGCAAAAAATGGAATATGATTGGAAAAAATTTCAAATGTATAGTACAGATAGTCAAGGAAATCCTTTATCATAAATTATCCTCAGTGAAGGGGAAATATCAATCTTATAATACTTAATGTTTGACACAAAAGATAAATTTATGCTTACCACCAGAAGAAACCATATTATAAAATAGCATAACTGAAATTAGAGAGAAACAGCATCAAAGATAATTTTAGACATATATTAAAATTTAAATATTATTTATTAGTTACCACGTATAATAATAGATAATGTACGGGACCACTAGAAAACGTTAATCTACTAATTCAATATACTGAACCAAGATTGACTAATTGCATCCTAAGACAATGTCAATTTAAAAGTAGGAGAAGTTCCAATGGAAATACTACTGACAATGCCACACCCCAATCCAAAGAGAGGATTGTTTGATAGATTTAACTATCCGTCCTTGACCCTTAAACAACTTGCAGCAATAACTCCCCCTGGACACAAATTAGAACTAGTTGATGAAAGATATGAACCAATAGATTTCAATAAAAACTACGATGTGGTGTGCATTTCTTGTCTAACCTATAATTCACTTCGTGGTTATGAAGTTGCGGCAGAGTTTAGGAAAAGAGGTGTTCCTACCATAATTGGAGGATACCACGCGACACTGATACCAGAGGAAGCAAAGCAGCATGTAGATGCTGTGGTGGTTGGTGAAGGGGAACGTACTTGGCCCAGGGTTCTTGAAGATATAGAGAAAGGGCAATTAAAACCATTTTATAGACCAGATAGACCAGTTGCACCGGAAGAAATCCCTGCCGCAAGACATGATATAGGTACATACAATCCTTTTAATGAACCCATTCAAGCCTCGCGAGGTTGCCCAACAGGATGTGAATTTTGTGCAATGAACGTGATGGAAGGTAAGATATTCAGAGGACGGCCTGTTGATCATGTGGTAGAAGAGATGAAAACAATACGAGCAAAATCGATATTTTTTGCTGACGCATCTCTCACTATCAATCCAAAATATTCAAAAGAACTATTCAAAGGAATGAAAGAAGTAAATAAATATTCTGAAGCTTTTGGAAATGTAAATGTACTTACACGTGATGATGAATTTTTAAAGTTAGCTGCAGAAGCAGGGATTTTTAACTGGTATGTCGGCATTGAATCTATCTCTCAGGCAAATATAAATCAAGCAGGCAAAGGTACAAACAAGGTTGAAAATTACGCTAAAGCCATACAAAAAATCAAAGATCATGGTATGATGATTACTGGATTCTTCATGTTTGGTTTTGATTTTGATACACCTGAAATCTTCGAAAAGACTCTTGAAAAAATCTATGAATGGGGACTTGATGAGGTATCGTTTAGTGTAATAACTCCCTACCCTGGCACAAGGCTGTATGAAAGACTTGAAAAGGAGGGAAGAATTACTTCCAAAGATTGGTCAAGATATGCTGAAGGGGAAGTTAACTACACACCAAAGGGCCTTACAGACAAACAAATTATAGAGGGGATTCGGAAAATGGCCATGGATTATTACTCAATTCCAAACATTATAAAAAGAAGTTTTACTAACACCAATCATAATCCATATAGAGTTTTTGTCAAATTTGTACGAAGCACTTCAGTTAGAAAATTTTACATGACTGAAAAATTAACTATTTGAAAAAAATCCCGTCATGAAGATCTGTTGCTATTTCTAAGGTTAAATATGGTGCATTCACACACAGAGGCAAAGAATCGTGAACACTACTCTTTTCATTTACCCATTAATTACATTACATCTATATTTTTGCAATAACGCAAAAAAAACACTCTGTAAAAATGACCAATGAACATTTAGCAAAAAACAGAAGGATACTCTATTATATGCAACATATTGCCCACAAAGTGCAAAATATTTAAGTACAGCAATTATACATAATATACATACGAGACATATTTACTGATGTAATTGTCGAAATATTTAATCAAGTAGCATGCGTTAAGACGTGACGTTTCAAGAGATTAATATGAAGAAGAGAATCGAATTTTGTCCATGTTACCTCCTTGTCGGAGAAGAAAAATAAAAAACCAGGTGGAATATTGAAAAAAATCACGGATAACACAGAAGGGGCAATAGAATATTATGATAGGATTTGGTCAAATCATTTTAGAACACAGACGATCGGTGAAGAGCTTCTTCCTGGATTTCACTATGGATTCTTTGAAAAAGGTGTTAAAACACTCAATGATGCAATGTATAACATGAATGACTTTGTTAGTAGACTACTTGATTTAGAAGAGAATAAAACTATGGAAATTTTGGATGTGGGATGTGGAACTGGTTGCACTTCACTATATTTAGCGGAAAGATATCCTAATAGTAGATTTTCTGGAATATCACTTGCTCCCAATGAAATCGCCTTAGCTAAAAAATTTGCAAAAAATAAAAATATCGATAGCACCAAATTTATCCTTGGCAATTATCTAGATACTAGATTCCCAGATGGCTCTTTTGATGCTATTTACGCATTGGAGTCTATGAGTTATGCAATAGATAAAAAGGCTTTTGTAAATGAGATGTACCGAATTTTGAAATCTAATGGAAGGCTGGCCATAATTGACGGTTTTCGAAAAGACATCCCGCCCACCTGTATAATGAAAAAAATATATGATTCTCATCGTAAAACAAGAGGCAGACCAGATCTTGCAAGTCTTAGTATGTTTAAAACTTATTTGAAAGAAATCGGATTTAAAGATATCGAAATTAGTAATATTTCAAAAAATATCAGACGTCATTTTATATCATCCTTATTCAATATTCTTACAGGTTTTTCACCCTCGATGATAAAGGCCGATACAAAAAATGAAAAACATGCATCAAAACGAAGGGAATATAGATACGTCTCCATGAGGATACTTTTAGATTCCTTTTTTGGACTGGTTGGCATTAGCACGTTCAATTCAATTACAGCGATCAAAAAATAAAAAGTAAGAGTGTCCCAAAATTTTGTATAATCTTCAGATAGGTGCAGGGTAAAAGCTTTAATAGGATATTCCTATATTTTTTGCCACATATGAAAAAAAATATACTCTCGATATTGGACGTCGAAGATGAAACAGAAGAGATAATAGATCTGGGAATCAAGCTAAAAAAAGAGGTGGAAACTGGTAAAAAACTGGATTATCTTAAGGGTAAAACACTAGCTATGATCTTTGAGCGTGCTTCTACAAGAACACGCGTTTCTTTTGAAGTAGGAATGGCAATTCTGGGAGGTCATGCAATCTTTCTAAATAAAGATGATATCGAGATAGGTGAGAGAGAATCAGTTGAAGACATTGCCCTGGTTTTATCGAGATATGTAGACATCATAATGTACAGAGCTTTAAACAAAGAAGACCTACATGAACTTGCAAGAAATGCCACAGTACCTGTGATAAACGGATTAGATATAGATGAGCATCCCTGTCAGATACTAGCCGATCTGATGACCATAAAGGAACATAAAGGAAAATTAGATGGATTGAACTTCGTTTTTATAGGGGATGGAAACGACAATCTAACCCACTCATATCTACTGGGATGTACACTTGTGGGAATGAATGTAACAGTTATATCTCACAAGAGACACTGGCCTTCGGCATACTTTGTAGATCAGGCAAAAAATATCGCTGAAAAGAAAAATCTAACTATAACAATAACAGATGATCTAAATGCTGTAAAAGATGCTGATATAATAGCCACAGATACATGGATTTCACTTTGGTACGAAAAGGAAAAACAGCAAATAATGGAAGATCTAAAAGGCTACACCATAACACAAGGTGTAATGGAGAAAGCGAAAAAAGATGTTATATTCATGCATTGCATGCCAATTTACTATGGAGAAGAGGTAGTAAAAGAGGTGGCACATGGATCTCAATCAGTAATTATTGATGAGGCGGAAAACCGCATGTGGGCACAGATGGCGTTAATGGTAAAGCTATTGAAAGAACAATAAACAATTATATTATATTAAAATGATGATTAATAAGCTGTAACAACACGTCTAAGAATATGAGATTATACGACATCAAAAGATAGTTAAAACCTTTTCTTCCGACAATTTTCCCCATCTTTTTCATGTCTTCTTTGTCGGCCTTTGCAAGTGTATAAGAGTTGTTAAGAATGTATGCCCACAATACAAGAAATAGTATAAGAAAAATGGGCGAAAGTATTGTTCTTATGAACAATAGTATACCAAATATTCCTGAGATGAAAAACATATAAAAGGAGATTTTTGCGGCATTTTTTTCTCCAAACGAAGTTGCATATGTTTTCACCCCAAGTTTACGATCTCCCTCCATATCGTGTATTCCTTCTGGAAGATCATGAGCATTATCTGCAAAGTAGGTAAAAAGAACAAGAAGAATCATATTTTGAATCTCCCTACCACCTGTTGAAATCGTTCCAAATAAAGGTAACTCAAAGATAAAATCCGTAGATTGCGGCAGTACTGTCCATATCGCAAGAAAACCAAATATTGCCACGGTAAGCCACTGAATCGGCGTAAATATTTCTGAGTAAGCGGGTATCTTGATGATTTTTTTTAGAAATTTATTATGAAATGCTACAAATAAAGCTGTAGCCCCTACAAGTATGAGGCACCAGACACTGACAAGAATTGCAAAAATGAAAGTCATTGCTGAGAATACTAGTGCCACCGCAAAGAATTTTTTTTTACTTATTGTACCGGCAGGTACCGGGCGATCTGGATGAGCAACAGCATCAATATCTGCATCTGTTATATCATTCCATATAAGCGCTGCAAAGAAACCGGAGTACATAGTTAGAATTGTCAGAATTATTATTTTCATTATCTCAAAATCATACGTTTGAATCCCATATGCTAACATCGGAACACTGGCATACATTAGAATATAGCTCATCAATTCATAAAGTGGAAGAGGACGCCAGTCAGCAAGAAAATTAATCGGTTTATTCAGCATGGTTTTTTTATTTCTGGTTTTTTTTACCATTAATCATCATCTAAAAGTGGTTTTGATAAATGCATTAATTTAAAAACATGTTATTGATATGTGATTATTAACATTACCGATATTCTATCGAAAAGTGGTGAGATGGAAAATGAAGAAAATAATGGTTGTAGATAACGAGCCGGATATTGTTGATCTTACTAGAACAGTTCTGGAGATAGGTGGCTACAATGTTGTACCGGCATACAGTGGAGAGGAATGTCTGAAGAAAATTGATGAAGAAAAAGTAGATCTGATTCTTTTAGACATAATGATGCCGGGGATGAGCGGCTGGGACGTATTTAACAGAATTAATAAAAAATCCCCGGAGATCAAGATAGCTTTTATGAGTGTACTTGAAATATCAGATAAAAGAAAACAAGTGCTCCTGGACGAAGGCCTGGCTGATTATATAATGAAGCCTTTTGATAAAGACACCCTGTTGGACAGAGTCGATAATATCCTGAGGAACTAAAGATAAATTCGGTTTTTGGGTAAGAACTGTACAGCAAATCCTTTATAAAT
>Ga0272442_10009446_pt1 | contig 12185 bp, 11 predicted proteins | sample SSMForm2O_FD_200262 | JGI IMG/M metagenome (GOLD analysis project Ga0272442, IMG submission 200262) | Marine sediment archaeal communities from Little Sippewissett salt marsh, Falmouth, MA, United States - SSM-Form-2O | ecosystem: Environmental > Aquatic > Marine > Wetlands > Sediment ... | reverse complement strand
TCTAGCTATTTTTCCTCTTTTGTCCCTATGTGCTCTGTTTATATTCGGGTGTTGAAAAATGACTCCATGTTTTGGTGGTTTGCCACCTTCTTTTTTAAATCTAAAAAGTGCTTGTTCCGCACCAAGAAGTTGAATGGTTGAAGAAGGCATAAGTGCAAGCCTTTCAAGGTTACCTGCAAATGAAATTAATCGTGCACCAATTAGTGAACCAGCAATTTTTTGTATATTTGGAGCTACTATCTCCATGTCGGCATCTAATTCTTTTTCAAGCTGTTTTATTGCTTCTTCAACTTTATCGTGTGTAGTTTTAAATGGTTTAATTTTCTTTTTTGATGTTGGAATTGCCGACCAACAATCAAGTCTTTCTGAAAGCATATTTGAAATTTGAATGAGATCATCTAATGCATTGATCATTTGTACAACTTGTAAATCAAGAGAGCTCAGTTTTACGTCCATTTGTTTTTTTGCACGATTTATTGTAACTTTTTGAAATAGCTCCTGAGAAAAACCATGGTCTATTGGCTCAATTGATATTTTTTTAAAAAAAGGATCATTAGGGATAAATTCTCCGATTTGTTCAAGTCTTTGTTCATTTACAATAACTTTTTTTCCCTTTGCCAGTTTTTTTTCTTCTGTTAAAACTTCATTATTTTTTATTTTTTCAAGTATTATTTCTAGTTTATCTTCTTTTTTAGGGAAGAGAATGTGTTGTTGTATGCATGATTTGCTGCAAAGAAACGTTCCAAACCACTTTGTTATAAGATACATGCTACTTTTCTCAGAACAGGTTAAACATATCCAATTTAATGTAATTTACGCTTACGTAGAGCTCATTTCTTTTTGGAAGACATCTTATACATTACTAGCCCTGAAAGCATTTTAGGCAGGAAATACGTGGATTTCTGAGGCATATGTTCACCACCATCAGCAATTGCTTTCAGTTCATCAATTTTTGTGGCATTCATTAAAAATGAAAGATTAAAACTTCCTTCATCTACTAATTTAACTGCCTCTCCATCAACTCGTGTATATTTTACGTGATCTTCAAGATTATTTTCGTTGATTTTCATAATTTTTTCAAGGATGATTTTATGAAGAATAGATACGTCTAAAGTACGCCAAATTTTGGAATGATCTTTTGCAAGGGTGTCCATTACTTTTTCGTCTTTTAATGTTAAGATAAAATATTTATTTTTACAATACAGCGCAAATTTATGTTTATTATCTGTTGAGATATCATTTATTATTTGTTTGCCAATGTCATTATATGTGCCTTGAAATGTTTTTGTGTCTTTTTCTTCAACGATGAAAAATTCATGAAGTTTTTCTAATAACTCTGGTAGGCTGAGGTTATCTTTTTTGATAAGCCGATGGGTTGGTAAAATTGCTAGACCTTCATCAAACATGTTGACTAAGATTGCCATTCTGTAGTTAAAAGCAGGATTTTTATTAGGTGTTTTTAATTGTTTTTTTTGCTCCTCAGCATAGTTGATTGCTGTTTGATATCGATGATGGCCATCTGCGATAAATAAAACTTTATCTTTGAGGTTTTTTCGTATATCTGATATTAGTTTTTCGTTTTCGATTTTAAACAGTTGATGGGTGAATGTATCATAGCCTTTTACTTGTAATATGGGTTTTGCGATTGTTTTATCAATTTTTTTTCTAATTGCGTCATCTTTATCTATGTAGAGGAGTTGTATTGGTTCGAGGTTTGCTTTACATGCCTTCATTAGGTTTAAGCGATCTGCTTTTGGTTTTGAAAGAGTTCTTTCGTGGGCTTTTATTTGTTTATATTCTGGATCTAGTTTTAGTAATATGAAAAATCCGTTCATTGTTTTTGTTTGTTTTCCGTGGTTATATTGGATTTTATACGGGTAAATAGCATCATTTTTTGATTCGATTAAAATATTGTTTTGTAGCCATGTTTCAAATAGCTGATTTGCTTTAGTATATTTGTTGTTGTTTTCCGAGTCGTCAGGGGATTGTTTTCCAAGTATAAGTTTTACAAAGTTGTTTTCATGTTTTTTGTATAAATTGTTTTGCATGTCTGTGTTTATTATGTCGTAGGGTGGTGACATTACATTGTCAAGGTTTTTGATTTTTTCTTTGTTGTATGTGATTCCTTTAAATGGAGTTATTTCAACCATAGCTACGCACCTGGATTTTCTTCTGGTATACCTTTACTCTTTTTAAAAATGTTGTCAAACATTTTATAAATATATGATGGTATACTGATAGTTGAGGAGAAAATGAAATATAGGGATTTAATTACAATATTTGCAGGTGTTTTGTTTTTTTTATCACTTGCGTATACTATTGGTGTTGATTTTTCTGTTTGGTATTTACCAATAATTACTTTTTTGTTTCTTGGTATTGTAATTTATAAGTTGTGGATTACTTAAAAAATGGTTATTTTTTACAGTTGGGGCAAAAGCCACTTTTTGCGCTCCAGTAGTCTTTTCCTTCTAGGCCAAATCTCCTTTTGCACCGTTTACAGATCATTAATTTTATATTGTTTTATAAATATATAAATTTTTTCATGTAATGCTGGTGAAATATAGTGTATATTAAGAACGTACCAATACTTTAAAATAATAAGGATAATTCAGCCTCTTAGATGGAACCTACTAACGCTATTAAGCTTTCAGACAAAACAATACTAATAAAAGCACAGCAGGCTTTAACAAAAAACAGACTATGTGATAGCTGCCTTGGTAGACTTTTTGCACAAATAGAATCAGGTCAGACAAATGCAAACCGAGGAAAACAACTAAAACAACATTTGAAGTATACAAAAACTATTACTCCTCAAAACTGTGAAATCTGTCAAGGTTTAATAGATGAAATGCCCTATTTTATTGAATTAATTACTAAAACAGTACACGAATATGATTATACAACGTTTCTCATCGGAACAAAAATCGATGAAGACATCCAGAATGATGAACTACTTCTCCAAGACGAAATCAATACATCATATTCTGAACCACTAAAAACTGAGTTAAACAGAGAAATAGGAAAAAAACTGGAACACAACCTCAATAAAACAGTTGATTTTAACAACCCTGAAATAATGATAATTCTTGATACAGTATATGATAACCTATCATTACAAATTAAACCATTATATCTTTATGGAAAATATAATAAATTAAGTAGAAAACTACCTCAGACACGATGGTACTGTAAAATTTGTATGGGAAAAGGATGCAGACGATGTAAGTATACGGGCACCACCTATACATCAAGTGTCGAAGAGATAATTGAAAAACATGTTCTAGAAATTACTTGGGGGTCTGAAGCAGTATTACATGGTGCTGGACGAGAAGACATTGATGTACGAATGCTCGGAAGGGGAAGACCGTTTGTCATGGAGATAAAAAATCCAAAAAAACGACATATTAATCTTACAGATCTTGAGAAAACTATAAATGATCATTCAATAAACCTTATTGAAATTCATGGTTTACGCTATTCCGATAAATTAGAAATTCAAAAAATTAAAAGTGTAAAACTTCGAAAAATATACCGTGTAGTTTTTATAGGAAAAACAGATATCCGCAAAGAAAAACTTAAAGAAGCAGCACAGGTATTACAGGATAAAACAATAACACAGTTTACACCTACGAGAGTGGCACATCGACGAGCCAATAAAACTAGACCTAAAAATATTTACAACTGCAAGATAGAATCAGTAGAAGGTACTATAGCCACATTAACAATAGAAGCAGAATCTGGAACATACATTAAAGAACTGATAACTGGAGATGAAGGAAAAACAACACCGAGTATCAGTGAATTAATTAATATTCCCTGCAGGGTAAAAGAACTTGACGTAATGGAAATTCAGGGGGAATAAAAGAACTATGGTAAAACGATCAAAAGGAATAAGAAGTAAAAGTCGTCATATATTAAAAAAGAAACCCAAGCATAGAGGATCAACCTCGATTACACGAGCGTTACAACAATTTGAAATAGGTGATAGTGTAAACGTTAAAATTGATCCTTCAGTGCATAAAGGTATGCCACATCCTCGATTCCAAGGGTATACTGGAAAAATTGAGGGTATGCAAGGAGATTCATATATCGTTGGAATAAATGATGGTAAAAAACACAAGGTATTAGTTGTGAGATCTGAGCATTTGGGGAGAGTACAATAATATGGTAGATGATGAAACCACTAGGTTTGTATCCCTTGCGGAAGTAAAAAATATACTTAAAAAAGTAAGTAAAGAACGAGAGAATACCACCTATGGACAAAGAATTGCCTTAGAACATGCTCAGGCGTTTGCAAAACTACCAATTACAAAAACAAATAATTTGATAAAAGATTTAAAACAACTTAATTTTTTAGAAGAGACACATGTTTTTAAAATAGCAGATGTACTACCTACAACAGAAGACGATATAAAAGCTCTTTTTGCCAAAGAACGATTCACACTCTCTGCAAATCAGATAAAGAATATTATAGATGTTGTAAATAAACATTATGTGAAATAACGTGGGAGGTTGAAAAACGTGGAAGATTATGTGTATGTTTTGGACTATTTGCCAAAAGGACGAGGCGATGTACCCTCTTTTAAACGACAGCCACTTGTCTACGGTATCGGGGAAAACCAATTTACACTTCTTGAGCTGATACCAAAAAAAGATGCCACGTTTACCATAGGTGAAAGAATATACGTCGGAAAAGATCCGGATAAACGAAATAAAATATCAAAGATTAAAGGACGTATAAACTACGAAGGATTAACATCCACTGCACATGGTGAAATGCCTTATGTTATAAACGATGTAGTTCACCAGTTAGAAGAACGGTTTGTCAAATTTTTCAATGAAGCATCTGCGATCTCAACACGGTTTCATGTTTTAGAATTACTGCCGGGTCTTGGTAAGAAATTAATGCATGAAATACTTGATGAGCGGAAAAAACAGCCTTTTAAAAGTTTCAAAGAAATGCAGGAGCGCATTGATTTTCTAAGATCCCCTGATAAGCTTATTTCAAAGCGAATTGAACTAGAATTAACGGATCCTGATCAGAAATACCGTATTTTTGTGCGTTCACCACTCTCAAAAAATCAATATTGATCTCTATGAGAGGAAAAACAAAGCTAGGGCAGCATTTTTTAACTGATACAGAAATTGCTCAAAGAGAGATTCAATATGCAGATATTACTAAAGAAGATGTTGTTTTGGAAATCGGGCCAGGAAAAGGAGTTCTCACAAGGATTATTGGCAAAAAAGCAAAATATGTAATAGCAGTTGAATTAGATCAAAAACTAGTTGAAATATTAAAGACAACATTACCAAAGAATGTTAATTTAATACATCAGGATGCGCTTGATCTTGATTTTAAAAAACTTCCATCTTTTAATAAAATAGTATCAAATCTTCCTTTTCAGATTTCTTCTCCAATTACTTTTAAGTTTTTAGAAACCGATTTTTCAAAGGCTGTGTTGATATATCAGAAAGATTTTGCAAAAAGGATGATTGCACAAGTTGGATCTAAGGATTACTCTCGGCTTTCTGTACATTTATATTATAAAACAAAATGTACAATTTTAGAGGAAATATCCAAGGAGTGTTTTGATCCAAAACCAAGAGTTGATGCTTGCATCGTGGAGATAATCCCAAGAGATAAACCTCCATTTGTAGTTGAAAACGAAACATATTTTTTCAAATTAATTAATCTCTTATTTAGTCACCGGAGAAAAAAGATAAAGAATACCTTGTCAAAAAAAATAAGTAATTATTCTAATCTTCCGTATATGGATTGCAGGGTAGAGGAACTTTCTCCAGAGCAGATTGCCAATCTTAGTGATATTTTGTATAAAAATAATCAAAAAATCGGTGTTAATTAGTATTTTTGATTTTTTATCTGTAATTTTTACATTTTGATAAAATATCAGATTATATTTAAATAATATAAGATTTAAAGTATAACATACTGATAGTAAGTGTATAAGAGATAAGAGGAACAACATGAAAAAAAAACTATTGATAGTAGACGATGATCCAGACATCCTCATAACAATGAGAAACATTTTTGAACATGAAGGATTTGAAGTATTAACCGTAGACACAGGTGATGACTGCCTCGCAGAACTAGAACGAGGTTTTAGAGGAATAGTCCTCATAGACTTACTCATGCCATTTATGGGTGGATGGGATACCATAAAAGAAATCGTAAAAAGAGGACTTAACCGAGACGTCGTAATATCAATAATCACCGCCAAAGGAACCGTAGAAACAGAAAATATGCGGGGAGTAGAACCATACATACATGACTACATAACAAAACCCTTCAACATTAGACAACTCGTCACAAATGTCAACCAACTGACAATCACAACAAAAATAAAAAACACCAAATAAACCTTTTTTTTAAAATAACCATCATAAAAAAGAACTAATAATACTTTGTAACCAACTAAAAACACCGATAAAATCAAGACCAATTAAAATAATAAAAAACACCACGATCACAAGAAACACTTTAATTGCAAACTTAATCAACTTCCACACAACAAAAACAACTACAATTGCAATAAGAAGCAACAAAAACAAAGGAATATTGCCAAGAAATGGCAACTCCATAGGATCAAAAAGAGACAACATAAAACAATAAAAAATTAAACTCGCAAACGCCAACCACATAGACACAAGTAAACAAATAACACCTTAAAAAATATCTCATCCCAAAACATACTAAAACCACCAAGACATCACAACATACTGTGTACCTAAAACAAAAATTCATAAAACCAGATACAATAGAACAAAGAGCCTACCAGACAAATATAGCTAAAACAGCATCACAAAAAAACTCATTAGTAGTACTTCCAACAGGATTAGGAAAAACAATAGTGGCTCTACAAATAATTGCAGAACAACTAAATAATGAAAACAACAAAATACTCTTTCTTTCACCAACAAAACCACTAGTAAACCAACATGCACAATTTCTAAAACAATACTTAACCATCGATAACAAATCAATAGGCGTATTTACCGGAGAAATATCGCCTGAAAAAAGAAAACAACAATGGCAACAAAACAAAATCATAATATCAACACCACAAGTAATAGAAAACGATCTCATAAGTAGAAGACTCAACCTTGAAGATATTTCTTTTATTATCTTTGATGAAGTACATCGAGCAGTAGGTAACTACTCATACGTATTCGTCTCAGAGATATACCAAAAACAAAAACCAAATGGACTGGTTCTAGGAATGACCGCCTCACCAGGAAGCGACCTTGATAAAATCCTTGAAGTATGCAAAAATCTAAACACAAAAAATATTGAAATACGAACTAAATATGATCCAGATGTCAGACCTTACATCCATGATTTAAAAATCCAATGGAAAGAAATACCACTGCCCATAGAATTTTCACAAACACTACAACTTCTCAGAAAAACACTTTCAAAATATCTAAAAATCCTCAAAGAAACAGGAGTGCTAGAATCAGCATCACTATCTCAAATAAACAGAAGAAAGTTACTAGATGTTCAGAAAAGAATACAAGAGAAAATACGATCCTACGACAAACCCCCAAAAATACTCTACTCAGCAGCATCAATACAAAATGCTGCATTAAAAATATATCATTCAATAGAACTTATGCAAACACAAGGTGTAAGCACCCTAAAAAACTATTTCAAACGAATGGAACAAGATGCACATTCAAAAGGAGGTAGCAAAGCTTCACGAACAATAATGAAAGACACTAATGTTTTAGAGGCAATTGCATATGCTAAAAAACTTCAAATTGAACATCCAAAAATCCAGGAAGTCACAACTATTGTTAAAAAACAACTACAACACAACAAAAACTCAAGAATCATTGTATTCACACACTTTAGAGACACCTCTAAACATGTTTTACATACACTAAAAGAAATCGAACACGTAAAACCAGTACGGTTTATCGGCCAAGCAAAGAAAGCTGAAGACAAAGGTCTTACACAAAAAGAACAAACAGAAATAATACAACAATTTAAAGAAGGAGAATACAACGTACTCATTGCAACCTCTGTCGCAGAAGAAGGATTAGATATTCCATCAACAGATTTAGTAGTATTTTATGAACCTGTGCCTTCAGAGATTCGAACAATCCAGAGAAGAGGGAGAACAGCCCGAAAAATGCCTGGAAAAGTTATTATTCTAATTACTAAAGGAACACCAGATGAAGCATACTACTGGGCATCCAAACGAAAAGAGAAACACATGAAAAGTGAACTTGAAGTATTGCGAAATTCTTTAAAACGAGAATTTGAAGATGCACAAACAATATTTGAAAAAAAACAACTTGAAAAACAAAACCAAAAAAAATTGGAAGATTACCAAGAGAAACAAAACATAACAATTGCAGTTGACAACAGGGAATATCGATCAAATGTGGTTAGATATATAAGTAGCAAAGGGATTCTTGTAGAAGCAGAACAACTCGATGTTGGAGATTATATAGTATCCTCCAGAATAGGTATAGAACGAAAAACAGTAGATGATTTTCTTGGATCACTTCTTGAAGGTAAACTATTTTTACAAATGAAAAAATTACGAGAATCCTACTCAAGACCAATAGTGATACTAGAAGGTGAAGGATTATTAACAAAACGAAATATTGCCCACAATGCAATTTTCGGAAGTTTCGTATCAATCATAGTAGACTTTGGCATACCAATAATTACAACAAAAAATGCAAGAGAAACCGCTGATTTTATGACAGTACTTGCAAAAAGAGAACAAAAAGATAGTAAAAAATCAGTAGCAATCAGAGGTAAAAAATGGTCTATGTCCTCTACAGAACAACAACAATTCATAATCGAAGGTCTACCAAATATATCCTCAGTTCTAGCAAAAAGATTACTGCAACATTTTGGGTCAATACGAGCAATTATTAATGCATCTGAGCAAGAATTATGTGAAGTATCAGGTATTGGAAAAACAATTGCATCTGAAATTGTGAAACTAATAAACTATGAATATCTGAATGAATAAATATACCAAATATTTTTATCTAATAGCAGTATTACCCTCCTCTTATTAAAAGGTGATATCTATGACAGCAGATAATAGAATCGAACAGATCTGCGATGGATTGAATATGATCAGTGAAGACAACTCCATTCCACGTAACATCAGAAGAGGTTCTGAGGAGATTAAACGTATTTTACTGAATGATTCTGATCCAATCGATATACGCGTTGCTAGTGCAACTTCGCGGCTAGATGAACTTGCAAACGATCCGAATATACCATTGCATGGCAGAACACTTATATGGAACATCATGAGTCGTTTGGAGGAGTTAGCTTAACATTGTTTTTTAACAAAAAACAAAAAAATTTATATAATAAATAACTTAAGTAATACGGGACTTTGGAGGAGATAAATTATGATACGTATTGGTCAAGCAGGTATACCTTTATCTTGTAAAGGCCGTACTAATAAAGATGGCATCGTATATACAAAAAAAATCCTTGATTTAGATGCAATAGAAATTCAGTTTGTACGTGGATTGTATGTTATGAGTGAAGAGGAATCTGATTTTATTAAAGAATATGCAGAGGAAAACGACATTGAAATCCATGTGCACGCACCTTATTATGTCAATTTAGCAGGTGATGATGAAGAAATTAACATGAGCTTTGATAAAATAAAACGATCTGCTGAAATGGCGGGTAGAATGGGTGCTAAAACCGTTGTAATACATCCTGGTTTTTATGGGGAAAATAGTGAAAAAAAGACTTTAAAAAAGGTAATAAAAAACTCAAAGAAACTTGTAGGTATGTTCAAAAAAGAAAAAATCAAGGTTAAACTTGGTCTTGAAACCATGGGTAAACAAAAGGTTTTTGGAAGCCTTGATGAAATAATTGAAGTATGTAAAAATGTTAAAGAAGTCATACCTGTAATTGATTTAGGTCATATTCATGCTCGTGGAAATGGTTGTTTGAAAACTCAAGAAGATTTCCAAAAAATATTTGATGCTCTTAAACCATTGAAACTCGAACATTTTTTAATTCATATAACTGGTGTTTTATACGAAAATGGAAATGAATGTTATCATCTTCCAATTAAAAAAGGGGATATGCCAATTGCTCCTTTAATTGAGGTGATTATTGAAAATAACTATAATGTGACTTTAATTTCTGAGTCTCCTCTTTTAGAACATGATGCAATGTATACGCGATTACAAGTTGAAAAAGCTATTATGAAGCGAACAGGAAAAGAAGAAGCTCATTATCGGGAAGATTTACCAAAGATCTTAAATGCAAAAAAATGAAGTGTTCCAAAAATCATTACAGTATATTCAATATAAAATAAAGCATATTCTAAATGATATCTCTGCAGATGATCTTAATGTACTGTATAAAATGTTTTTTTCTGCAGAGCGTATATTTGTGTATGGTGCAGGTCGATCGGGTCATGTTGCAAAATCTTTTGCAATTAGACTGGTTCATTTAGGTTTTCAGACGTTTGTTATTGGTGAAACTATTGGTGCGCCAGTACGTCATGATGATCTTGTGTTTATTGTAACTGGTTCTGGAGAGACAATTCCTGCGGTTATGACTGCGGAAATCGCTCAGAACATTGGCGCTAAAGTAATTGTAGTTACCAGTAGAAAAGAATCACGTATTACCAACTTTTCTGATCTTTCTCTTTTTTTATCTGCTCAATGTGATGATGTTGAGAGGAAAATTTTCGCTCCGCTTGGAACACTTTTTGAAGCGAGTTGTTGGATTCTTTTAGATAGTATTGTTGCTGAGCTTATGCAGAAAAAAGGTGAAACTGAAAAAACCATGCAGCAACGTCATGCCACCCTTGAATAAAACAGTTTTTTCAGTAAATCCCAGTATAAAAAATTTTCGCATAGGTTATATAAGTTATTAAAGTATTAACTTTATGTAAAAAAAGTTTTAATATTTCAACATATAACTAATAATTATAGCATGCCCCACAACTCGGAGGGAGACATCTCCTCTCTCCTTCTCCGAGTGATACAACCTTAGGATGGGATGACATATGAAAAAACGATGTTTCTTCTGCGGAGAACCATTATCGCGTGACGAAAAAGAAAGAAACATATGCAAAAACTGCATGGTATCAATATTCATAAATGACGAGCTAAAATTAAATAAAAAATTAGAACAAACATAGAAAGAATATTAAGTACCATTTTTATTCAAACAAACTGTGTTTAAGATACCACGCGGAACAAGAGATTTTACTTCTGAAGAAATGACAAAACGAAGATACATAGAAACATCAATGAAAAACACATTTGAAACATTTGGCTACAAAGAAGTACAAACACCAATATTTGAAACATTAGAGCTTTTTACAGCAAAATCTGGAGAAGCAATACTTGATGAAATATACTTATTCACAGACAAAGGTGGAAGAGAGCTTGCCTTAAGACCAGAGCTTACAGCACCCGTAATACGATTTTATGTCGAACAACTACAGATGATGCCAAAACCACTAAAACTATACTATATTGGTAACTGTTTTAGATATGACAGACCACAAAAAGGAAGATATAGAGAGTTTCGACAAGCAGGATGCGAAATCATAGGAACCAATACACCAGAAGCATATGCAGAACTAATAGCACTAGCCTATACCAATCTAAAAAATGCAGGTCTACAAAAAATAACATTGAACATTGGAAACCTCAACATACTATCATCAATTTTCAACAAAATCAAACTAAGCAAAGACCAACAAAAATACCTCATACCCCTTATTGATAAATCACAGTTTGAAGACATATTAGATGCATTACAAGAGATGAACATACAAGATAAAAATGCCTTTGAATTCGTAGAATTACTACAAACCTCAGATCTTGCTAACATCAAAGATTTTCTAAAAAACGACAAAAAAGCATTAGATGAAATAAACAAATTAAAACAAATTCTTAATCTTCTTGAAAAATCATTCCAAATCAGTAATTTCCAAATAAAAATGAGTATAGTACGAGGCCTTGACTACTACACCGGAGTTGTATTTGAAATAGATGCACCAGTACTTGGTGCAGAAAAACAACTATGTGGAGGAGGAGAATACGAACTTATACCTCTCTTCGAAGGAAAACCAGTACCAACGGCAGGATTTGCAATAGGCTTTGATAGAACAATTATCGCACTAGAAACAGAAAACTATAAACTTCCA
>Ga0272442_10009445_pt1 | contig 12186 bp, 9 predicted proteins | sample SSMForm2O_FD_200262 | JGI IMG/M metagenome (GOLD analysis project Ga0272442, IMG submission 200262) | Marine sediment archaeal communities from Little Sippewissett salt marsh, Falmouth, MA, United States - SSM-Form-2O | ecosystem: Environmental > Aquatic > Marine > Wetlands > Sediment ... | reverse complement strand
ACGCCTTTGAGGGCGGCGGGCTGTACTGCACCGCAAGCCCCACGCTCATCGACTGCACCTTCCAGGACAACCACGCCAACTCCGGCGGCGGCGCATATTACACCGACACCGCCGCGCCAACCTTCATCGGCTGCACTTTCGTGAACAACACCGCGACCGACTGGGGTGGCGCCGTGGCCGGCAACGGTGAGCCGCTCTTCGACAACTGCGCCATCACGACGTGCGACGCGACGCGCTGCGGCGGCCTGTTCTGTGATGGCGGCGCCGTGACGATGATCGAATGCGCCATCACCGGCAACACCGGCCTCGACTACTACGGAGGCGGGATCCTGCTCCTCGACGGCGCCGATCTTGTCGCCATCGGTTGTCAGTTCACCCAGAACGCCAGCCTCAACGGCGGCGCCCTCTGCAACTGGGGCGGCGACCTGACCATCACCGGCTGCACCTTTGCGAACAACACCGCGCTGGAAGGCGGATGGTCCGGGGCCGGCGGCGGCGTCTATCACTGCGGCGTCGCAACCTTTGACAACTGCCTCTTCACCGCCAATATCGCCTCTGCGGAGTACGATCCGGGTTACCACGGCGGTGCCGGCGGCGGTGTGTTCCTCGAATCCGGCGCCTCCACATCGCTCATCCAATGCACCTTCCTCGACAACGTCGCCGAGGATCTCGGCGGCGGGCTGTACAACTCTGACGGCGAGACGACGCTCCAGCAGTGCATCTTCGCGGGAAACGCCGCCGAGAAGTTCGGCGGAGGCATCTATGCCGAGAAGTCGGCGGGCCCTGAGCAAGCCCTGTCAATGGTCGGCTGCTCCTTTCTCGGCAACGACGCGCTTTCAAGCGGAGGTGCGATCTACGTATACAGCGACGGCCTCTCCGCCGTGAACTGCCTCCTCAGCGGCAACACCACGGGCTCCCACGGCGCGGGTGTGTACACCCATTACGGGAGCGTCCAGCTCACCAATTGCACGATCGGCAACAACCTCGCCGAGTACGACTACGGCACCGGCGGCCTCTACGCCACCGAATCGTTCGCCGACACGCCCATCCTCGCCAACTGCATCCTCTGGAGCAACTGGCCGGGACAGATCGGCGGCAAAGAGGCCGACGTCCGCTACAGTTGCATCGAGGACGGCTACCCCGGCGAGGGCAACATCGAGCTCGATCCGGCTTTCGTCGATGCCGACGGGCCCGACGGCATCCCCGGCACCCAGGACGATGATCTGCGCCTCGCCCCCGGCTCGCCCTGCATCGACGCCGGCGACAGCACCGCCGTTCCGGAAGACATCGTCGCCGACCTCGACGGCAACCCGCGCTTCGTGGATGATCCCGACACCGACGACACCGGCCTCGGCGCCCCTCCCATCGTCGACATGGGCGCATACGAGTACCAGCCCCCGGAATGTCCCGCCGACATCACCGGCGACGGCGTCGTCGACGTGCTCGACCTGCTCGAAGTGCTGGCCCAATGGGGCACCGCGGGCTCGGCAGACATCACCGGCGACGGTATCGTCGACGTCCTCGACCTGCTGGAGGTGTTGGGCGCGTGGGGGCCGTGTGGGTGAGAGCGCCGAGCGGAGCGGTGAGAATGGGAGGAACACTCATGACAGCTCAGCACGCAGCTTCAAACGCGGTTGCTCTCGCCATCGCCGCCCTGACGGCAACTTCACACGCCGGCATCGTCGCGGTGAACGGCGACACGACACTCGAAGGCGGCTGGGGATTGTTCGAAGAAGTCTGTCCGTACGCCCCGCTCGAAGTGCTCGTCAGCGACGCCGAGCTCTTCGAGTTCATCCCCTCGATTCCCTCCTCGCTCGGCGACGTGGTTCTCGATCCCCTTCACCAGGTGCGGGCGATCGGAGACGGCTGGGGCACATGGAGTCACGGCTACACGGGGCAGGTGTTCGAAAGCAGCAATATGCCCGACGGGGTGTACACGATGCCGCCGGGCGTCGGGGCCTTCGACGCCTACGTCGAGCCGGGACCGTTTCAGTGGATGCCGTTCGTGATGACCGGCTACGCCTCCGATGACACGTGGGCCATGATCGAAGAGGAGATTCACGGCGATCACGGCGCCAGCCACTTCGGGTTCTACACCACCGACGGCGCGACGCTCGTCAGGGTTGAAGTCCACCTGCTGGCGATGACCCACTTCGCGATCGGCGAGTTGCGCCTCGCCGCGGTGTCCTGCCACGGCGACGTGAACGGCGATTGGGTGGTCGATGTGCTTGATCTGATCGAAGTGCTCGCCGAGTGGGGGCAGCACAGCAGCCCGGCGGACATCACCGGCGACGGCGTCGTCGATGTGCTCGACCTGCTCGAAGTCCTCGGCGCGTGGGGGCCGTGTTCGTGATCGCCGTTGCACCACCTGTCCAATCTATCCGCGACCTCGGCCTGCCGACGCAGGTGGTCAACTTCCTCGCGGACAAGGGCGTCACGACCGTCGCGGAGTTGACGAGGCTCACGGCGGGCGAGATGCTTGGTTCGTGCGGATTCGGGCGCAAGAGCTTGCAGGATGTGCGGAGGAATGGTGTACATGTGGTGGAAGGCATGCCCCGATTCAGTGTGTTGTTCTTCGGCGCATGAGAGGATACCAAGGAGACTTCCGATGACCATCCAAGAACGAATGGGCCGATTGGAATCGCAGAACACCGCCCTTGCCCGTGCCAACCGTCGCTGGCGGTTCGTGGTGGCCGGGCTCACCGTCATGGTCGGCCTCGGCTTCCTGGTCGGCATGAACTCCTCCGACCCGCAGGAGATGACCTTGCGAAAGTTGGTCATCGTGGATGACGAGGGAAGGGAGCGGATTGTGCTGATGGGCATGAAGGACAAGACTGATTCGGCGAGTCTGTGGCTGTCCGATGAAAACGGCAAGCCGCGGATTCTCGCCAATGTTCAAGCCAACGGCCTTGCGTTCCTCGCTCACCTCGACGACGACGGCAGACAACGAATTTCGGCCGGCACCGGCGAGGATGACAGCGCGACGTTCATTCTGTGCGACGGGAACAAAACACCGCGAATCAGCGCGCTCACGTCTCCCGACGGTGAGGCCATGGTCCTCCACCGCGACAAGGACGGCAAAAACCGAATCATGACCGGAACCTTCTCCGGCGACGCGGCGATGACGACGTTGTTCGACAAGGACGGTAATGGTCGAATCGCTGCGGCGACCGGTGCTGACGGCAATGCCTCGGTCGCCCACGCCGACGCGAACGGCAAGATGCGGATCTCCATTGAGACTGCTCCAGACGGCAGCGCCTTGATATACCACCTGGACGAGGACGGCAAGAAGCGAATCATGACCGGGACCGCTCTTGACGCCGCCACGCTGTGTTTCAAGGACCAAGAGGGCACCGAGCGGTTCGCCGTCTTGTTGACCGACTGCAATGGCATGCTCGGACTTACCTGGTTCGACAAGGACGGTGACCCTCGAATTGCCGCCGGAACACTGCCGGATGGCACCGCAGAGCTCTTCCACTGCGACAAAGATGGCAATAGGCGGATCGTCGCCAAGACTGAAGCCGACGGCACTGCTGTGACCGACGGCTACAACGAGCAATAGTGGTTCACAATGACATGGTGTCAACCCACGACCCGAGCGGGGAGGGAACATCGATGAGGACCCGCCGTTCGTCGATGCCGACGGGCCCGACGGTATCCCCGGCACCGAGGACGACGACCTGCGCCTCGCCCCCGGCTCCCCCTGCATCGACGCCGGTGACAACACCGCCGTTCCGGAGAACATCGTCGCCGACCTCGACGGCAACCCGCGCTTCGTGGATGATCCCGACACCGAAGACACCGGCGCCGGCACCCCTCCCATCGTCGACATGGGCGCATACGAGTACCAGCCCCCCAAATGTCCCGCCGACATCACCGGCGACGGCGTCGTCGATGTGCTCGACCTGCTCGAAGTCCTCGCGGCCTGGGGGCCCTGCCGAGTGTCGGGGAGCGGTGATGCTTCGATAGCCGTAATATGGTCGCATTGAGTTTCGGACGCAGCCCATGACGCCCCTCGCCGCATGTAGATCTGCGCTCGCCGCGATGATGACTCGCCGAATGTCCCGATCGTAAGGCTGCCCCCTTCCACGAACGCCGCGGATGATGCATGAACATCGAGGAGTTGTGCCCGAACGTCTCCGTGACGGACCTGAGAGTTGAGGACGAATCAATGCCGAGAACGGTGAAGTCCCAGGTCGCCGGGACGCTCGCGCTCATGCTGGGCATTATCGGTGTGCTCATTGGCGTGGTCGTATCCGGCACGGCCCTGTTGTTCATCTTCCTCGCCGTCCTCGGCAGTATGGTCGGAAACCAGATCCCACCGCCCGGGTGGGCGCAGTTCCGCACGCTCCTTATCGGGATCGGTGTGATCGCCGTCGGCATCCTGCTCATCATCATCGGCCGACGGATCAGACGCACGCCTCGTCTCGACGGCGACGAGGCGATGACGCAGAATCAATGATGCGCCGTTCCGGGTGAATCAGAGGGCATGGGATCGAACGGGCGCAGCGATTCGCACCGGCTGCCGTCCGGCCCTTGTCGCTCGCTGCCGTTTGAACGAGGATTCTGCTCACCTGCGCTCGGGCTACCATCCGCGCGGAAGGAGCCGACTGATCGACCTCTATTCGTGCATCGTGAGTCTGGCGGGGCTGCTGCTTCTCGTCGGCTGCTGCCGGCTCGCCCAGGAACGGTCGGCCGCCGGGATCGAGAAGCGCAAGCAGGCGGCAAACCACTCCACGACACCGGCAAGTCCGTCTTCATCGTGCGCCGGCAACCCGACGGCTCCTGGAAGATCGCCCGCCTGATCGCCAACACCGACCTGCCCCCGCCCATCAGCCGGCAGCTCAGCGTGTTCATGCGTCGCGGCGCACACCGACGACAAAACGCAGCGAACCACCCATCAGCGGCCTCTCATCTCGCGTGCTTTCAACGCCCGCACCATCCCCGCGAACCGGATCTCGAACTGCTCCTCTCCTTCAACATCCGTCTCGATGTCCACGTATCCGCTCACCGGACCCAGGTAGGTGCCGGCATCTCCCGACAGAATCAGGTCGTAGCCCACCACCGGCTCCTCCGTCACCGGCTCAACCCGCAGCGTGATCCCCGGCATCGACGGATCCCGGATCTCGGTCGACATGATCCTGAAGGCCTCACCCGACGGCCTCGTCAACCGGATCGTCTTCTCGAACGACCCCCCCGGGGGCACGACCGAGATCCGAAAGATGTTTGCATCCGCCTGAAGCTCCCCGTACACCGTCGCCGACACCAGCAGCTTCGCCGTGTGCTGAACCTCCTCGCCCCCCGGTTCGAGCCGCGCCCGGCAATGCATGGCCACGTTCCCGTACGACGCGCCCCACGGCGCACTCTCGTGCAGCGTCACCTCCACCATCTGCGAAGCCGGCAACTCACCCTCGCGCACCGGTCCGAAGATCTGCTCTCGATCCACCACCCGCGCCGAGAGATGCGGACTGCTGGTTTCAACCGATTCGATCACGAAGTTCGGATCGTGACAGGCAACCTTGACCGTTCGAATGTGCCGCTGCCCGTACCGCACCTTCTCCAGCTTCAGGAACTTGGGCGTGAAGACGACGAACGGCGTCACGTGCGCGACGATGCTCAACTCCGTCACTCGATCCTCCGGCGCGTTCGTCACCACCAGGATCCGATTGCGCTGCCGCCCGCCGTATCCCTTCGGCGTGTAATTCACCTTGATCGTCGACCCTTCCCCCGGCCGGAACACCTTCTTCTCCAGCGCCGTCGTCGTGCACCCGCAGGTCGGCTTCAGATTGGAGACGAGCAGCACCCCATCCCCCGTGTTCGTGAACTCGAACTCGCACTCCAGCTCCCTGATGTCGAACACCTCGCCGAAATCATGCTCCAGCTTCGAGAAGGTGATTGCGGGCGTCCCCTGCAGCGGCCGCACCGTCGCAGTTCCCCGCGACGTCGAACCCGCCGACCCGGCCGGCGGTTCGGCTTCCGGCGCCGGGGGGCCCTCCTCCTCCAACGGTTCCGGCCCGTCAACCTCACCGAGCCCCTGCGGTCGGGGCGGCGACGCCTGCGTTGGGGAGGATTCGGCCGTCTCCGCCACCGCCTCCACCGCCGATGAATCAACGCTGCCGGCAAGGGACGGCGACGCATCGGCCCCTGTCGATGTCACCACCGCCTCGCCGGGCCCCGGCTCCGCCGGCTCGCAGCCGGTCACAGCAGACATGAGGAACAGAACCGGGATGATCGTCGCGGAGGGGATTCGGTGTCGCATGGCCATACGCCTAGATGATAGCCCGCCCGGCGGCGCCTCCGACGCCCCCGCGCGGGCCTCGGTATCCTTATCGACGCGATGACCGGTGCATTCAGCGCCATCTCGCAGCTTGGGCTCTCGGTGCTCCTGGCCGTCGCCGAGTGGGGCCGGTTCATCCGCTTCGCCGGCACCGTCGCCGCGTGGCTGCTCGGCCACCCCGGCCGGTGGTGCCGCTGGAGACTGCTCGGTCCGCAGTTCCACGCCGTCGGCGTCGCCACCATCCCCGTCGTCGCCGTCACCGGTGCCTTCATCGGCATGGTCCTGGCCCTCGAAAGCTTTCATCAGTTCGAGGCCATCGGGCAGGAGGGACGCCTCGGCGGGATCATCAGCATCTCCGTCACCAAACAGATCGGACCCGTCCTCGCCGCCGTCATGGTCGCCGGCCGCGTCGGCTGCGCCCTCGCCGCCGAACTCGGCACCATGCGCGTCACCGAGCAACTGGACGCCCTCCGCGCCATGGCCGCCGATCCCATCGGCCATCTCGTCCTCCCGCGATTCGTCGCCTGCGTCATCATGACGCCCCTGCTCACGATCTACTCCGACATCCTCGGCGTGTGGGGCGGCTGGCTCATCACCGTTCAGGTTTTCCGCGTCTCCCCCTACGAGTTCTGGGAGTTCACCGCCCAGTTCGTCGACTGGTGGGAACCCACCTCCGGCATCATCAAGAGTGTCTTCTTCGGCGGCTGCATCGGGCTCATCGCCTGCTACAAAGGATTTCATTGCCGCGCCGGCGCCGCCGGCGTGGGCCGTGCCGCGACCGAGGCCTTTGTCTTCAGTTTCCTTGCCATCATCGTCATAAACCTCATTTTGGCGCAGGTCCTCAACACCATCGACATCCTGTTTATCGGGGGCGCCGCCACACCGCTTCCCTAGCCCCCTCGCCTCCAGGAGCGACCACGTGAATCCAGCCATTGCCGCCATCGCGGGACTTCTGCTCCTGACCGGCCCCTCCGGACGTCCCCCCGCCGGTCCCCTCCAGCGCTACCAGCCCCGCGTCTACGACGTTACCTTCGACGTCTCCCTCAACACCGAGATTCACCGGTTCGACCCCGACTGGACCGGGCCACGGCTCCCCCAGCGCGATGTGCTCACGCTTGTCGACACCCCGATCGTCATGCCCCTGATCTTCCAGGGCGCCTACAGCCGCATTGTCAATGATTCCGTCGGCGCGAACCTCTGGCTTGATGTCCACCCGGATCTCGACCTCCGCCAGCGCTTCCGAATCGACGGCACCGAGGCCTCGGGACAGGACTTCCCCCACCACATTCACCTGGCCGTGCTGCCGATCCGGCGCTTTCAGGGGCAGACCCTCCGCTGGAACATCTCCTTCCGCGCTCAGTGCTGGTCCAGTCGGATCGATGATCGGCGCGCCGCGGAGATTCCCTGGCCGCGCGAGATGCCCCGTGATCTCATCGACGAGACGACCCCTCCGCGTCCCTGGCCGCGCTGCTGGCCCGAGGAGGTCGCCGACGGACTCAAGCCCCAGATGTTCATCGAGTCCGACGACCCGATGATCGTGGCGGAGATGGCCCGGCTGTCGGCGGCGGCGAATCTGCGCATGATGCCGCCCTATCTCGCGGCCAAGACGGTCGTACAGCACTGCCTCAGCAAGGTGCGGGTGACGGTCAACGGCACGCACCACCTGGTCTTGGCGGATCCGTTCACCACCGACGATCATCCGTTCTTCCGGGACTTCAAGCTTCACGCCGCTCCCAAGCAGATCCCCATGATCAAGGGATTGAAGGTCAGGGGCGCCAGTTGGATGGCGCGGCAGGCCGAGGGCAGCCCCCATGACCTGGTCTGTTTGTGTGTGGCGAGCCTGCGCGCCGCGGGCATTCCCGCACGCCCCGTCATCGGCACGCAGGAAGGAACCAAGCCGCGCGAGCACGGCGGCTTTGCGGCCCAGATCGTGAGTTGGGCGGAGTTCTATCTGCCCGCAGCCGGTTGGGTCCCTTTCGATCCGGACGAGCTGCGCGGCCAGGCGATCAACAACCGCGACGTGCGCGATCCCTGGCCCGAGTTCGGCACGATGGATGACCTCAACGAGCGCATCCCCCTGGCCTATCACTTCATCCCGCCCCGCGCCGTCCAATCACCCCAGTATCCCGCGCTGTGGGGTTGGGACCCCCGACCGCAAGGCGCGCCGCAGACCACCGAACAGTGGATCTACCTCAGCATCACCTCACGCGGCCCCGGCATCAATGATCCCCGCTGACCCGCCGCCCGATCCGTCCAACTCATCGAGACGACCCGCTCCCACTTACTCGCCGATGTCTCCGCGATTCTCCTCCCGCCATGACGCAGCCGGCGCATCCGACAACATGATTGCGGCAAACCCGCCATCGCCGTCGGCGTCAACCGCGCCCCAACGTGATGGTACAATGCCCCAGGAAACGGCCTGACCTGCATGTCCTCGCCAACCCATACGACAACCCGCCTGCTCGAAGGCCTCTTCAATCCCGGCGACGACGCGGTCTGGCGCGAATTCGATCAGCGCTACCGCCCCATTATCATCGGTCTGGCGCGCCGGCTCGGACTGCGCGACGACGAGGCCGCCGATGTCGCCCAGGACACCCTCGCCCGCTTCATCAAAGCCTACCGCGCCAACGAATACGACCGATCACGCGGACGCCTGCGTTCATGGATCATCGGTATCGCCAAGTACCGCATCGCCGATGCCCAGCGCGCGCGCGCCCAGCGCCAGGGATGGCGCGGCGACTCCGTCATCGGCGCCCTGCCCGACCAGCGCCAACTCGACACCATCTGGAACGCCGAACGCCGCCGCGCCATCCTCCGCAACGCCCTCCACCACCTCCGCACCACCGGCAAGACCAGCGAACGAACGATCACCGCATTCGAGTTGATGGCGTTCCACCAGCGGCCGCCCGCCGCCGTAGCCGATGAGCTGGGGATGACCATGGACGACGTATATCAGGCCAAGAATCGCATCGCCGCCCGCCTGCGCGAAATCGTCCAACGGCTCGAAAAGCTCTACGACGAGGATTGACCGGCGATGGAGGAGCAACGGTCATCTTCCTGCCCGCCGCCGACCGTGCTCGAGCGAATCGCCGAGGACGAAACCGTCGACGAGTCGATCCGCGCACACGCCCTGACATGTCCCTCGTGCCGCGCCGCCCTCGCCGAGATCAAACGCAACAACGAGCTCCTCACCGAGCTCGCCGACGCCCACCGGCAGGATGCGATCGGCGAGGAATCCCGGCTCGTCACTGACGCCATCGAGGGCTACGACGTCCTTGACGAGATTCATCGCGGCGGACAGGGCATCGTCTACAAGGCCGTCCAGCAGGCCACCCGTCGCGTCATCGCCCTCAAGGTGCTCCTGGAAGGCGCCTTCGCCACCACCCGACAGCGCTGGCGCTTCGAACGCGAAATCGAACTCGTCGCCAATCTCAACCACCCCAATATCGTCGTCGTCCACGACAGCGGCCTCACCAAGACCGGCCAGCATTACTTCGCCATGGAGTTCATCGAGGGCCGCCCGCTCACCGACTTCGCCGCCGACCGCCATCTCGACACGCCCGCGCGGCTTCGCCTCCTCGCCAAGGTCTGCCGCGCCGTCCAATACGCCCACCGAAACGGCATCATCCATCGCGACCTCAAGCCCGCCAACATTCTCGTCACCGAAGCCGGCGAACCCAAAATCCTCGACTTCGGCGTCGCCCGCGCAACCGACCCGACTCGACAAACCACCACCGTACGGACGAACGTCGGGCAACTCATTGGCACCCTCGCGTACATGAGCCCCGAACAGGTGACCGGCGACCCGACACAAGTCGATCTCCGCTCCGATGTCTACGCGCTTGGCGTCATCGGTTATGAGCTGCTCGCGGGACAACCCCCACACGACCCTGACCGGATGATGCTCTACGACGCCGTGCGCGCCATCCGCGAAGACGACCCCAAGCGCCTCGGGCTGCTTGATCGTAAGTACCGCGGCGATGTCGAGACCATTGTCGCCAAGGCCCTCGAGAAGGATCCCGCACGGCGCTACCAATCGGCCGCGGATCTCGCCGACGACATCGAGCGATCCCTCGAAGACCAGCCCATCGAGGCCCACGCGCCCAGCGCGCTGTACCAGCTCAAGAAGTTCGCGCGGCGCAACAAGATCCTCGTCGGCGCCGCCGCCGCCGTCCTTCTCGTCATCCTCGCCGGCGCCGCGGTCTCCACGACCCTGGCCATCGCCGAGGCAAGACAACGCCGCGCAGCCGAATGGCAATCCTACCTCGCCAACATCGTTGCCGCCGACGCCGCCCTCAAACTCAACGACACCCCGGAAGCGCGCACCCGACTCCACGCCGCGCCGCCCAACCATCGCAACTGGGAATGGCGCTGTCTCCACGCCTCCATTGACCAGAGCCTGCTCGTCCTCCGCGGTCACGATGGCCGTGCCCTGACTGTGGCCTATGCCCCCGATGATGCAACCATCGCCTCCGGATCGGACGATCGGACCATTCGGATATGGGACGCCCACGACGGGCGCCAACTCGCCGTCCTTGAAGGTCACCAGCACGACGTCTGGTCCGTGGTGTTCAGCCCCTCCGGCGACCGCGTTGCCTCCGGTTCATGGGACAAAACGGTCCGCCTGTGGGATCTCGCCTCGGGCCGGCAAACCGCCTCCCTCGATGCCGGCGCCATCGTCTACTCCATCGCTTTCAGCCCCGACGGCCGGCGACTCGCCGCCGGAACCTACGCCAACATGGTCCGAATCTGGGAAATCGCCCACCCGCAGGAGCCCCGAGACATCCACGGCCATGACGGATTCGTCTCCTCCGTCGCCTTCAGCCCCGACGGCCGGCAACTCGCCACCGCCTCCTTCGCCGACGGAACCGTCCGGCTGTGGGATGCCCAAACCGGCCGGGCCTTGAGAACGCTGCCCGGCAACGACTACCGCCCCTGGGCCGTGACCTTCAGTCCCGACGGCGCCGACCTCGCCTGCGCCTCCTTCGACAACATCGTCCGAATCTGGGACACCGCCACCGGTGAGCAGCGCGCCGCTCTCGACGGGCATGATGCGCCCGTGCACGCTGTCGCCTTCAGTCCCAACGGCACCCGCATCGCCTCCGCGTCCTTCGACAAAACCGTCCGCCTCTGGGATTCGGCAACCGGAGATGCTCTCGCTGTCCTGCGCGGCAACGAGGACTACGTGTGTTCCGTCGCCTTCAGCCATGACGGCACGCGGATCGCCTCCGCATCGTTCGACGGAACAACCCGCCTCTGGGATGTCGGTGCGGCTCTGGAAACCGGCGTGCTCCACGGGCACCGCCGCAGAGTGAACTGCCTCGCCTTCAGCCCCGACGGCGGCATCATCGCCTCCGGATCCGACGACCGCACGCTCCGCCTTTGGGATGTCGAGCCCGAACGCCAACTGGCCGTCCTGCACGGGCACACCGCCGGAATCTGGTCCGTCGCGTTCAATCCCGACGGCTCCCGCATCGCCTCGGCTTCCGAGGACGGGACCGTCCGCCTCTGGGACGCCGCAACCGGACGCGAGCTCGCCGTCCTCGCCCCGGACGCCGGGAACCGCCGGTCCGTCTCCGTCTGCTTCAGTCCCGACGGTCGACGCCTCGCCTCGGCGTTGTGCAATCCCTCCTACGACGGGAGCGAAGATGATGCGCGCCGCGACTCCGACGATGGCGTCATCTGCCTCTGGGATCCCGCCACCGGCGAGTTGCTTGACGAGTTCTTCATGCCGCAAGGCGTCATCTGGTCTCTCGCCTTCAGCCCCGACGGCTCGACGCTCGCCGTCGCCGGTTCCACGCCCCGCCAACGCTCCCACCCCGTCGCCCTCTGGGATGCGGCCTCCGGAGCCTGCCTGTGGGCACGCACCGGTCACAAACGCGAAGCGCGCGCCATCGCCTTCAGTCCCG
>Ga0272442_10009444_pt1 | contig 12186 bp, 7 predicted proteins | sample SSMForm2O_FD_200262 | JGI IMG/M metagenome (GOLD analysis project Ga0272442, IMG submission 200262) | Marine sediment archaeal communities from Little Sippewissett salt marsh, Falmouth, MA, United States - SSM-Form-2O | ecosystem: Environmental > Aquatic > Marine > Wetlands > Sediment ... | reverse complement strand
CGCCGTCGGCCGGCGGCGCGAAGGCGGCGCCGACGAACTCGGCGAAGGCCCGGGCCAGTCCCACGTGCAGGCGGGCGAGGGCTGCCGCGTCCGCCGCCTCGCCGCGCGCGAGGGCCTCCATCCCGCCCTTCAGGACGGGCGGGTAGGGCAGCTCCTGGTACTCGAGCAGCTCCCAGCCCGACAGGCCGTCCGCGCCGCGCTCCAGGCGCACCCGCGCCGCGTCGAGGCCATCGAGGCTCGTGCCGCTCATGAGGCCCAGCACCGTCCAGGTGCCGGGGCCCGCGAAACGCGTGAACACCGTCCCCCTCCGGTCAGCGTGCACGCGGCCCGGCAGGGCCGGGCCGCCCGTCCGCCTTGTACCCCGAATGCCGCCGGCCTGGCAAGCGGAGCTTGCGGCGGCCGGCGCCGCGGGACGGAAGGCGCCATCGCGGCGGCCGTCCTCGGCGGGACGGACCGCCGGACTCGCCGGCGCTGTGCCGCGTGGACGGGCACGGCGCCACGAATCGGCGGGGCGCCTAGGGACTGTCCACGCCCGCCTCCACCCAGAAGCCGGTCCGGAGGTCCGCGTCGCGCCGACAGCTCAGGGAAGCGCCCAGCCGCAGCAGCAGGGCGCCCCGGCGCCCCTCCCCGCGCAGGGACAGGCGCCAGCCCGAGCCGGCCAGGGCCTCCAGGCGGCGGGCGACGGCGCCCCCCTCGCAGGCCAGAAGCGACGGCTCGCCCTCGGGCACCTCAAAGAGCTGGAGGCCCAGCGACAGGGGCAGCGGACCCGCGGCGCGGATCCGGAGGCCGACCAGCGTCGCGGCGCCGTCCTTTCCGCAGCGCCAGCGCCAGCGCAGGTCACCTCGGCCGCCGGACCAGCCCAGGTCCAGCTCCTGGTCCACGTCCCGCTGCGCCAGGCGGCGCGGGAAGCCCGGCGCGGCCTCCTCCTCCCGCGGAATGCGCGTCTCGAGACGGCGCGCCGCCAGGCGCAGCCGTCCCGCGCCCAGGGGACGCGACGCCTCCAGGCCCGTCTCCAGGCGGCTGCGGCCCTCGGGCAGGCCCAGGCCCGCGCGCCTGCGTCGTGCCACGCGCCAGCGCAGGGTTCCCGCCTGGCCGGCGGCGAAAGCGTGCAGCTCCCGGCCCGGCCGGGCCGAGAGCCATCCTCCCAGCACCTCCGGCGCGGGCTCCGCGCCGGCCACGGCCAGGGCTGCCAGGCCGAGCCGCAGGCCAAGGGGCTCGGCCCGAAGCCGCCAGAGGAGACCCTGCCGCCGCCCGCCGCCCGCCCCGTCGAGGCCCGCGCCGCCCTGTATCTCCAGGGCGGTGCCGTTGTTCGCGAGCCGCCACCCCGCCGCCAGCGCGCCCGCGCCCGCCCCGCCCGTCCAGTCCAGGCGCAGTCCGCGCCAGGCCAGGGCGAGGGCCGCGCCGCCCGCACTCTCGCCGCGCAGGGCCGCGACGTCCAGCCTCAGGGGGCCCAGGGGGCCCGTGGCGGCCATGCCCTCGAGGACGGGCTCCCGGGACGCCGAGGCCCGCAGGTCCGGACCGTCGCCGCCCGTGCTGGCGGCGAGGCTGCCCAGGGACGGCCGCCGCCGCGCGCCCAGGAGCAGTCCCGGATCCCAGGCGCCCCGCAGGCCGCCCAGGCCCAGGCGCCAGGACCCGCGCCGCAGGACCAGCCCCGCGCGCAGGACCCGGTCGCCGCCCGGCTCGAGGACGGCGGCGAGGTCCAGTCCGCCCCGCCGCGCGTCCAGCCGCAGGCTGCGGGCCATCTCACCGGCACCGGCGGCGCCCGACGCGGCCCCCACCAGGCGCAATCGGCCCCGCCAGGGGCCCTCGTCCTCGGGCGGCTCCTCGCCCAGGGGGATGAGGCCGTCCGCCTCCTGGGCTCCGGCCGGCCCCGATCCCAGCAGCGCCGCCGCCAGGACGAACAGGAGGACGGCCCGCCAGGAAGCCTCAGCGCACATGGAGCGCCAGCCCGTGGCTCAGCCCGAGATGGGGATGCAGACGCACCCGGTAGGCCAGTCCCAGGCGGCCCCGCCGCAGGGCCAGTCCCAGTTCCTGGCCGGGAGCGGGCCCTGCCACAAGGGAGAGCCGCGCCGGCCCGCCGTCCCAGAGCAGGGCGACCCCCTCGCCGGCCGGCGCCGCGCCGTCCTGCTCGCGGAACAGGCGCAGGGTCCAGGCTCCGCGCGAAAGGGCCAGCCCCAGCAGGCCCCGGGCCTCGCGGGGCGGCGGGCCGGCGCCCTCGTGAGCCCGGTAGCGCAGGCACAGGGCGGCCGTCCCCGCCTCGCCCGCCAGGCGCCAGGCCACCAGGGCCTCCCCGTCCCGCCGGCCGGCGCCGCCGTCCAGGGCGGTCTCGGCAGCGAGGACGCCCAGCCGGAAAGCGCCGCACCCGGCCACCAGCCCAGCCTCCAGACGGCGGGCCGCGAGGACACCCCAGTCCTGTGTCTCGACGGCCGCCAGAAGAACCACCGGCCCCGCGCCCTGGCGCAGGGCCACCCGGTCCACCCGCGCGTCCGGCAGGCCGTAGGGCCGCCACTGGGCGAGGAACAGGCGCGGCGGCGCCGGGGCCATGCCGTCCGCGGCCGCCAGGCATGAGGCGGCGTTCTCGGCCGGGAAGAGGGAGCAGGCCGCGGCGGGCGCGCCGGCGAGGACCAGCAGGGCCCCGGCGAGCGCCGTCGCCGCGAGCCGGATACGAGTCGCCGCCCGCCGGGCAGCTCGCTTCCTGGCCGGGAGCCGCGAGGTGACGTGCCTTGGAGCCGAAGCCGGCGGAGCGAAGCAAGCGGCTCTCACGGCGCCCCCCGGCGCAGACCCCAGACACCGGTCAGGCCGCGCGGCGCGCCGCCGGGGTCCGTCCACTCGACGCGGAAGGGGTAGGCGCCGTCGGGCAACGGACGGCCGGCGTCGTCGCGTCCGTCCCAGAGCAGGCGGAGCAGGCCGCCGCCGGCCGCGCCCGCCAGCGTCTGCACGGGACGTCCGGACGCGTCGAAGAGGCGCAGGCACGGCCGGTCCGCCGTGACGCGCAGCCGAAGCTCGGAATGTTCGCGTCGGGGATCGAAGGGATTGGGAACGATGGCGAGGGACACGGCCGGCGGCGCCGGCTCCGGATCCCCGCCCGCCAGGGGGGTGGCGCCGCCGGGGCAGGGCGCCCAGGCGGCCAGGCCTGGCGGCGCGTGCACGTGAAGGCGCTCGAGGCTCGTACCGCCGGCGCTCCAGTCTCCACGGTAGAGCATGCCGTCCACGGCCCGGCCCTCGGCGTCGGCGAGGCGGAGGCCGTCCGTCCAGCCGGGGGCCGCGTCCGACTCGCCGGAGTTGGCCAGCGATGGCCAGGGCGACAGGTCGAGCACGCGGCCGGCGGGCAGCTCCGGGCGCCGGGCCAGCAGGGCGTCGCGGTCGCCGCAGAGCAGGACGCGCTCCCCCGGCGCCAGGGGCGGCGGGCGGAAGCCGGCCGCCGTGCCGCCCAGGTCGGACAGTGTGAAGGCCTCGACGCCCGCCAGCGGCGCGCGCGCCAGGCACTCCACCCACTCGGGCTCGCCGGCGGCCGGCGCGAAGAGGACCTCGGCCAGGAGCAGCGGTCCGGGGCCCACGCGGCCCCGCCAGGCGAGGCTGTCGGTGAAGGGGCCGGCGGCGGGGCCCGCCAGGACCACGAGGTCCCAGGGGCCGGCGGCGGGGGCCGGCACCGACAGGTGGGCCTCGGCGACGTGGTCGGGCAACACCGCCGGCAGCGTCGCCTCGGCCGGCACGCCGCCCGCGGACTCGCGGGCCAGCAGACGCAGGGGCGCCGGCCAGGGCGCCAGCCCGGCGTTGCGGGCCCGCACGGCCAGGCGCAGGGTGTCGCCGGGAGCCACGGGCGGCGGCGGCGCCAGGACCTCCTCCAGGCGCACGCGGAAGGCGGGGAAGTTCACCGCCCCCGGTGTGGGATCGGCGACCACCCAGTCCAGCGCGTTCTGGTCCGTGTCGACGCCGTCGGGCCGACGGGCCAGGCTGCGGCCGCTGGCGTCGGCCGCCGGCCAGGCCTCGTGGAGCGAGGCGTCCAGTCCCTCGCCGTAGCCCAGCAGGTCGACGACCTGCCCGTCGCGGCGGAGGCGCACAGCGTCGGGACCGTTCTGGAGGCCCAGGGACACCACGCGGTCGGCGCCCGGCACCTCGGCCTCGGCCAGCAGGAAGAGGCCGCCGGCCGGCACCGAGTCGCCGGCCGCTCCCTCCCAGAGGACCACCCACTCGCCCGGCGCGGCGCCGTTGCAGAATTCCAGGCGGAGACCCGCCAGATCGGCGGCCTCGCCCGGCGCGATGAGCTCGACGAACTCGAAGCCGCCGTCGGCGCCGGGCGGATCGTAGAGCAGCTCGTTGAGCAGGACTGGCGTCGCCGCCGCGGGCGCGGCGGCGGGCATCGCAGTGGCGTGCGGCGCGGCAGCGAGAAGCACGGACGCGAGCGATACGGCGGCGAGCAGCGCGGCCGGGCCGATGGCGACCGGCCTCGGGCGAAGGCGGGACATGGCGGACCTCCCTGCGGCCCCGGGCGGGGCGCGGGCCGCCCGCGGCGCGGGCGGGGGAGGACGGAGGAGAGGGCGCGGCCGCGGCTCAGCGCGGCAGCTGGAACAGATCCACGAAGATGTGGTCCATGAGGAGCTGGGCGTGCTCCTGCTTCAGGAAGTAGGGCGTCATGCCCAGCAGCACGCTCGGGTTCTCGGGGTGCTGCAGGCTCACGAGGCAGATGGTGTGGCGGTAGTAGCCGGGAATGCTGTAGCGCATCTCGTTGTAGGGATCGCCGCCCGTCGTCGTGTGGGGATGCATCGTCGCGGGCCACCGGCCCCAGCGCGTGGTGCTGTCGGCGGGCAGGTAACTGAGCATGGGCAGGAACTTGTCATGGCGGATCTGGACGGGCTGGGTGAAGACCCCGGCGAAGAACTCCCAGTTGTAGATCTCCACCTCGTTGAGGCCGAAGTAGCTCCAGACGTTGCCCTCGCTGTCGGTCTCCGCCAGCAGGGGGCCGGCGTCCTCGAACCAGTCGTAGCACTCCGGGCGGAGCAGCAGCGTGTCGGGGAAGTCCCCCACGGTGCTGGGGAACTGGCTCTGCTCGCCCCCGTCGTAGTGCGCGGCCACCATGCCCCAGAAGGTCCGGGGCGTCTTGAAGTCCGGGGCCATGCCCGCGAAGGGGCGGGGCATCGGATTGACGGGGTGGGTCAGGATGTCGACGCCGAACTGCTTCCAGGGCAGGTAGCGCTTGACGGCCTCCACCGACTCCTGCGCCGAGCCCCCCGAGTAGCCCAGGGTGCGCAGGTAGGCCAGGGGCACGCGGCGGTTCCAGGTGGGCATCATCTCGGTCAGGGGGAACGAGCCGCACAGGAGGACCTGGCCCTCCCGCTCCATGAAGGCCGAGAGAAAGTCGAAGGGCACGTTGTCCGTGGTGTAGGGATCGACGAATCGGGCCACGCGGTAGATGCCCGTCTCGAAGTCGCCCGCCGCCTTCACCTCCCAGATGAGGCGCCTGTAGCTCGCGACGGTGGCGAAGTCGGGAACGGGATTGGCCGGCCTCACCTGCAGATAGTCGCGCGCCAGCACGAAGGAGGAGTAGTCGTTGAGAATCTCGCCCCACCACTGCCGCATGTCGGCGTCGCTGTGCACGAAGGACGCCACCCAGGACGCGGCGGGCTGATTGGGCCACCCCCACTCCGCCGTCGCCGTGTTGTTGTAGTCGTCGATGAGGAGCAGATCGAAGTCCATGGTGAAGGGCACCACGAAGAAGTGGAAGGTCAGCATCGTGCTGTTGGCGCTGTAGTCGCGGCACTGCAGGTAGAAGGAGTGCGCGCCGGAGATGAAGGTCGCGCTGTTCTCGAGCACGGTCGACGACCAGGTGCTCCACTGGTCGTCGTCGGAGAGGTCCTCGATGTCCCAGCCAAAGCGGTATCCCGTGACCTCGCTGCCGTACTCGTCCGCCGAGCCGATCCAGGACAGGTTGATGGGCTGCGATTCGGCGATGGTGAAGTTGAAGGTGCGGTCGTGGTCGCTGTTGAAGACCCCCAGGATGCCGTCGCGGATGACCACCGACGGCTGCTTGCTGGACACCACGCGGATCTTCTTGAGGTTGCGGCCGTCCTGGAAGTGCGTGGTCAGGGCTCCGGCCTCGTCCTTGGCCTGGATGAAGAAGAGGAAGCGCCCCACGTCGGGCCCCTGGTCGGCCGAGGTCAGGCCGTGCAGCCACACGGAGCGGCCCGTGGCGACGGAGTCCTCCTGGTCCCAGCCCCGCCACTGGCTCCAGACGCTGTCCGGGAAGTTCAGGATGCGGCCGCCGGTCTGGAGGTCGATGCCCATGTCGCCCCGCTGCAGCAGCGCGAAGCGCGTGGAGCAGGGCTCGATGACCGTTCCGTCGCCCACGGAGTCGTTGCCCGTCCAGCTGAAGCGGATGTCCGGCGGCAGGTCCTCGTAGCCGCCCACCTGGCCCACGTCGCCCGGGTGGCGGATGACGACGTCCGGCGCGATGGTCGTGGCCGTGAAGGTCAGGTAGACGGGCGTCGGATCCCAGAGGCCCTCCTCGTCGACGGCGCGCAGGAAGAAGGTATGCGTGGCGCGGTAGCGGAAGCGGCCCAGGGAGTCGCCGGCGTCGTACCAGTAGAGCTCCTCGTCGGGATCCGCGGTGACGGGTTCGGGGATGGAGTCGGCCGAGACGGTGAAGATGCTGTCGTGCATCACGACGTTGCGCCACTCGTAGTCCAGACTCGCCAGCGTCTCGTAGATCTGGTCGTCGACCATGAGCGATCCCGTGACGTCGTCGTTGGTGATGAGGTACTGGAAGTAGGCGATGCGCCCGTCGGGATCGTAGCCGTTCCAGTAGAAGTGGACGCGGTAGTTGGTGTCGGGCGTGTTGGCCAGGGGACCACTGGACAGGAAGGTCTCCGGCGGCTGGTTGGAGACCGGCTCCCCCTCGAAGCCGCTGTCACAGGCGAGCCCCGCCGCCAGGGCGGCCACCGCCGTGAAACCGAGCCATCTGCATCCGCGCATGGAAGACCTTTCGACCCTATGAATATGCATCAATCGGCGCCCCCGGGACAAGTCCCGCAGCCGCGCCGCGCCTCAGACCATGCCGAGGCGCTTGCGCAGGGCCCATTCGGCGGCCAGCAGGCCGAGCAGGAGCAGGAAGAGCGCCGGCTCCTGCCAGAGCCGCGTGGACACGGCGCGCCGCCGCAGGCGCGGGGTCGTGTCCAGGACCGACTCCAGGCCGGCGAGGACGTCCGCGCCCGTGTCGATCAGCAGGCGCCCCCCGCTGACGGCCGCCAGCCAGCGCAGGGACTCGGCCGTCGCCGCCGGCCGGCGGAACTCGCGGTCCGGCGTCAGGACGGGCAGCTCCTTCTCCAGCGACAGGCTCTCCCCCCCCGGCGTGCGCGCCGTCACGGACAGGCCGTACCGGCCGCCGGGCAGGGCCGGCAGCCGTCCGCGGTAGCCGCCCGCCGGATCGGCCTCGAAGTCGCCGGCCGCCATGAGGGAACCGCCGTCGCGCAGCTCCCAGCGCAGCGATCCGCCGGGCAGGGGCGCGAAGTCCTCGTCGAACAGCTCGGCCCGGATGCGGCCGGGCTGCCCCGCCGACAGGGCGTCGCCCTCCCAGGACACGGAGAGCCGCGCCGGCGGATCCTCGCGGGCCACCCAGCGCAGCAGCCCCGACAGCAGCTCCTGGAGGAGCAGGGCGCCGTCGCCGGGCTCCAGCGACCAGCGCCAGAAGCCCCGCCCGGCCAGGACGGCCAGGCGGCGCCCTCCCCGCTCGCCGGCGGCCAGGACCGTCCGGCCGCCGCTTGTCAGGAGCGCCCGCCCCCCTTCCAGGGGCTGGCCCAGGGTCGCTTCCCACGGCCCCAGGGCGCGCGGGTCCAGGCCGGCGGCCAGGACGCCGCGCACGGCGGGGTGCCGCGCCGCGTCCGGCCCCCAGCGGATCTCCCGCTCGCGTCGCGGCGGCGCCGCCGCTCGCCCGGAGCGCAGACCCCAGGCGGAAGGCAGGCGGACGGCGGATCCCGTGAGGGCGCCGCCCAGCAGCACCGCGCCGCCCTGCAGCTCCAGGCGCTCCAGGAGGTCCGGCGGCCAGGACGGGTGCAGGCTGTGGAGGCAGAGCCCGTGGACGGGCTCCGCCGCCGGATCCCAGGCGGCTCCCGTCGCCAGGTCGCGGAACTCGCCGCGGGGGCCCGCGCCTATCACCCGCAGTTCCAGGGCCGCCTCGCCCCGCAGGCCGTGGGCGAGGGCGGCCAGGTCCCAGTCGGGACGGCCCGCCAGGACCAGGATGCGGAGCCGGCCCTCGACGACGCGCACCGGCAGCAGGACGCGGTCGTTCTCGGGCACGGCGTCCGCGGCGCCGGTCCGCAGCTCGATCTCCAGCAGGTGCTGCCCCGGCGCGTCGAGAACCAGCGGCGCCTCCAGGCGCAGCCGCCGCTCTCCCGGCGGCAGGCGCCAGGGCCGCTCGACCAGCGCCGCTCCGCCCTCGCTCACGCGGAGGGTGCCCTGCCGCGCCGCGGCCCCCTGGCACAGGATCTCCACCGACAGCGGCAGCCGCGTGCCCTGGCGCGCGACGGGCAGGGCCTCCACGCGGTCGATGCGCAGGTCCGCCGGCGACAGGGTGTCCCCCACCAGGACGGCGTGCACGTGCCGGCCGGGCGCCAGGGAACTGGCCCACAGCGCCGCCTCCGTGTCGCGGCCGTCGCTGAGGAGGAGCACGGCCTCGCCCTCGACCGGCGGCGGCAGGGACGAAAGGGCCGCGCCGAGATCCGTGGCGCCGGCGGCCGGCGCCGCCGGCGGCTCGCCCTCGAGGAGCCCCGCGCCGAAGGCCTGGACGATCACCTCCAGGCGGTCACCCCAGCGCCGCGTGGCCTCGTCGGCCAGGAAGCGCGCACGGTCGTAGCGTGCGGCTCCACCGCCGGCGTCCGCGCGGCTCATGCTCGCGGAGGCGTCCACCAGGACGCGCAGGCGCGGCGGCTCGCGATGGCTGACGGTGCGGGTCCAGCCCAGGCCGCCCAGCATGAGGGCTAGCAACAGCGATGCCGCAAGGCGCAGGCCCGCCAGCCAGGCGCGGCGGGACGGGGGCAGGGGCGGCTGCGTGCGGGCGTAGACGCGCAGCGTCCAGGCGGCCAGGGCCAGAAAGACCAGCAGGGCGGGCAGGGGGCGGTCGAGGGTCAGCCCGGCGATCACGGTGTCGCCTTCGATGGAACGGTGCGGGTGCGGGCGTCAACGCCCATGACGTCAGGGCCCTTCGCCGTCGCCGGTATTGTCGCCGCCCAGGACCAGCAACGAGAGGTCGCGGCCGAAGACGTCGCGCGTGCGCCGCGAATTGGCGGGATCGGTGATCAGGCGGCGGCCGCGATCCGACGCGATGGACAGGAGGTAGACGTGACGGCCCGGCTGCAGGCGCAGGACCGCGCGCCAGCGCCGCGGCGCCATCCTCTCGAAGGGATGCCGCTCGGGATCCCAGCCGTTGAAGTCGCCGACGATGCTGACGGCCTCGGCCTCGCCGTGGTACTCCAGTTCGACGCGGACGCCGTCACCCTCCCGGACCGCCACCGGCGGCGGCGGCGAGGCGCTGGCGCAGGCCAGGCCGAGCAGGGCGACGGCGGCGGCCGCCCGCCAGGGGCGACCCGCCATGCGCGGCGCGCGCAGCGGGCGGCCCCGGCGCTGTTCCCGGCCCGATGCCCGCTCCGTCTCAGCCGCCACGGCGCGCCTCCCGGAAGAGCTTGGCGCCCAGCACGAGCAGCTGGACGGACACCGCCACCTGCAACAGGCCCAGCGCCCAGCTGGTCCATTCGCCCAGCCAGGCAGCGGGCAGCAGCAGCAGGGCGGCCAGGAGCGCGTACTGGACCAGGTAGGCCGACCGGCCGAAGAAGGTCGCCCGCACCGGCAGGGAACCCAGCAGGAAGCGCAGCAGGACGGCGCCTCCCACGAGGATGCCGTAGCGCAGCACCACGAGCCCCATGATCCAGGCGGGCAGGCGGCCGACGGCGCCCAGGGCGAGGAGCGTGCTGCCACAGAAGACGGCATCGATGCTCGGATCGATGATGCGTCCGAGCCAGGTGACGCTCCGCATGCGGCGGGCGAGGAAGCCGTCCAGCCAGTCCGTCAGGGCCGCGCCCAGGAAGACCAGGCCCGCGGCGATGGGCTGGCGCGCGACGATCAGGGTCAGGACCAGGGGCACGCAGCAGACGCGGATCAGGCTGACCCGGGTGGCCAGGTTGAGGCGGAGCAGGCGCCGGCCCTCGGGGGTGACCAGGAGACCGGTGTTGGCGGCCAGGAGCCCGCCGACGAGGAGGGTCCACGGCAGCGCGACGCCCAGGTAGTACCAGGCGAGGCTGGACGGGCCGGGCCAGCGCGCCAGGAGCAGAGCTACGCCGCCCTGCACCACGGCGAGCAGGAGGGTGTAGGCGAGAACGGAGCGCCGGACCGCGCTGCGGCCTGACTCCTCCGTTCCCATCCGGATGGCCTCCTGCGCCACGGATCCTCCCGTCGATCAGTCCTCGAGCGCCGCGTGGGCCGCCGCCAGGCGGGCCACCGGTACGCGGTAGGGCGAGCAGCTCACGTAGTCCAATCCGACCTCGTGGCAGAAGGCCACGCTGCTCGGCTCGCCGCCGTGCTCGCCGCAGATGCCGACCTTGAGGCCGGGCCGGGTCGCCCGCCCCTTCTCGAAGCCCATGCGCACGAGCTGACCGACGCCGGTGCGGTCCAGGCGCGCGAAGGGATCCGCCTCGTAGATCCCCCGCTCCACGTAGCCGGGCAGGAAGCGGCCCGCGTCGTCGCGGCTGAGGCCGAGGGTTGTCTGCGTCAGGTCGTTGGTGCCGAAGCTGAAGAACTCCGCCCGCTCGGCGATCTCGTCCGCGGTGAGGGCCGCGCGCGGCAGCTCGATCATGGTGCCCACCAGGTAGGGCACCTCGCGGCGCGCCTCCTTGAAGACGGCCGTGGCCACGTCGCGCACCACCTGCTCCTGCAGGGCCAACTCCTTGACGTGCCCCACCAGCGGGATCATGACCTCGGGCAGGACCGAGACGCCCTCCGCGGCCACGGTCACCGCAGCCTGGAAGATCGCCCGGGCCTGCATGGCCGTGATCTCCGGATAGACGATGCCCAGGCGGCAGCCACGGTGGCCGAGCATGGGGTTCGCCTCGGTCAGCGCGGCCACGGCGGCCGAGAGCTTCTCGACGGAAACGCCCATCTTGCCTGCCAGGTCCGCGATCTCCTCGGCGCCATGGGGCAGGAACTCGTGCAGGGGCGGATCGAGGGTGCGGATGGTCACCGGCAGGCCGTCCATGGCGCGGAAGATGCCCTCGAAGTCCTGCTGCTGCATGGGCAGGATCTTGTCCAGGGCGGCCGCGCGGCCCTCGGGCGTCTCGGCCACGATCATCTCGCGGACGGCGTCGATGCGCGCCTCCTCGAAGAACATGTGCTCGGTGCGGCAGAGGCCGATGCCCTTCGCCCCGAACTTGCGCGCGACGCCCGAATCGACGGGTGAATCGGCGTTGGTGCGGACCTTCATGCGCGCGAAGCCGTCGGCCAGGGAGAGAATGCGGTCGAACTGCCGGAAGAGGAGGCTGTCCTCGGGCTTCATGGTGCCTTCGATGAGAACCTGCACGATCTCGCTGGGCCGCACGGGGATGCTGCCCTCCAGCACCTCGCCGGTCATGCCGTCGATGCTGATGGCGTCGCCCTCGCGGAAGCTCTTGCCGGCGACGCTCATGGTGCCCGCGCCGTAGTCGATGTCCAGGGCCCCGCAACCGGCCACGCAACTCTTGCCCATGCCGCGGGCGACGACGGCCGCGTGGCTGGTCATGCCGCCGCGGCTGGTGAGAATGCCCTGCGAGGCGTGCATGCCCTGGATGTCCTCCGGGCTCGTCTCGATGCGCACGAGAATGGACCGCTCGCCGGCGTCGGCGCGGCGCACGGCCTCCTCGGCGGAGAAGGCGATGGCGCCCGTGGCGGCGCCGGGACCGGCGTTGAGGCCCTTGGCCAGCAGCCCGCCGCCGGCGACCGCCTTGGCCTTGGCCTCCCGGTCGAAGATGGGCAGGAGGAGCTGGACGAGCTGCTCGGGGTCGACACGCTTGACGGCGGTCTGCTCGTCGATGAGGCCCTCGTCGAGCATCTCCGCGGCGATGCGCACGGCGGCGAAGCCCGTGCGCTTGCCGTTGCGCGTCTGGAGCATCCACAGCCGGCCGCCCTGGATGGTGAACTCGATGTCCTGCATGTCGCGGTAGTGCTGCTCGA
>Ga0272442_10009443_pt1 | contig 12186 bp, 10 predicted proteins | sample SSMForm2O_FD_200262 | JGI IMG/M metagenome (GOLD analysis project Ga0272442, IMG submission 200262) | Marine sediment archaeal communities from Little Sippewissett salt marsh, Falmouth, MA, United States - SSM-Form-2O | ecosystem: Environmental > Aquatic > Marine > Wetlands > Sediment ... | reverse complement strand
GCTGCTGACGCTGGAAGATACCGATATGGCTGAGCTCCAGCGCGCAGCGACCCCCGTTGAGGCTGAAACCGCGCCGCCAGTGGATGATATCGACGAAGCCATCGTGGAAGAGCTGGTCTCCGATGAAGCGGCCGAAATCGGTGGTGAACAGGCGGCGATCGAGGACGCGTTGACCGACGAAGAGGCGGCGGCGCAGGAGCAGGCATTGATCGACGAGCTGACCGCCGCGGAAGATGTCGCCGAGGAGGCGGCCGAGTTGCCAGAAGTCTTCCTCGAAGAGGAGCAGATCGAAGCGGCCGATCAAGCGATCGAGCGGCCGATGGCCGCGGACGAAGAGTTCGCAGTGGCGCCACCGACGCAGCCAGCATTCATGCAGCCAAAGGAGGGCCCACTCGCTGCGTTCCTCAACAACCCAGTATTGCTGGCGGCCGCTGGTGGTGGCCTGTTACTGGTCTTGATGTTGATCGCCCTGATCCTGAGACGTCGCAGGACAGCCGAGGAGGAGCCAGCGGTTGCGAGCAATCTGGAAGAAATCGGCGATCAGGTGTTTTCAGAGGAGCCTGAGACCGAAGTCGTGCAGGCGGAGGGTGTTGCTGAAACCGCGGCGCCCGCAGTCGAGGCATCGGCAGAGGTGCAGGAGCAGCAAGGCGTCAGCGAAACGCCGGCAGAAGCTTTAGCGGCGGAGGATACGATCGAGACACCTGCCGAGACGGCGGAAGCCACACGTGATGATGTGATTGCTGAGGCGGACGTATATCTTGCTTACGGTATCTATCAGCAGGCCGAGGAGTTGCTGCAAAATGCAATTAAAAAGGATCCGGACAATGATAGCTACCGAGCAAAGCTGGCAGAAACCTACGATGCCGGTAAGAATGCCGAGGGATTCATCGAGCTGGCAACAGATGTGAATCAGCGCCGGAACGGCAAGGAGACAGCGCTGTGGAAGAAGATCGTTGCAATCGGCGTCGGACTTTGCCCAGACCACGCGCTCTTCAAGGCCGCGGCGGCGGACAAAGTTGGCGATCTGAGTATGGACGACTTGGCCTCGACTCAAGCCGAAACTGCGGACATCGACCTGGATCTTGGCGAGGAGCAGGAAGCGCTGGTGCCGGAACTCGATCTCGATCTCGATGAGAGCGAGGCAGCGGCCGAAACTCCAGCCGACAGCGTGGAATTCGATCTGGCCGAAACCGGTGCTGATGCGAGCCTGGACATCGAAGAGGAAAGCGTTGAGTTTGATCTGGCTGAGACTGGGGCCGATACGATCAACGATGAAGCTGACCAGGACATGGTTGAGTTTGGTCTAGACGAGGCGCAGGCGATCGATGCCGCGCAGTCGGATGAGGACGAATTTTCACTCGATATCGATGCCGCTGAGCTTGGCGTCGACGAAGACACCGAACAGCCGGTGGAAACGGCTGGTGCTGACTCCGACTTTGAGATTGATCTTAGCGAAGAGGAGGTGGCGCTTGTCCCGGAAGAGGAGGCCGAGGAAGCTGGCGAAGAGGCGTTTTCCCTGGATGATATCGATGCGGCTGATCTTGGGCTGGACACCGCGGAAACCGATGATGACGTCGTCGAGGAAACACAGAATGAATCCGCCGTTGCGTTTGATATGGATGATGTGGAGCTCGACGAGGCGGTTGCTCGAGCGGTGTCGGATCCCGAAGCTATTCAGGATGCCTTGCTCGATTCCGATGATGAGCTTGATCTGTCGGAACTGGACGATATCGACGAAGTTGGCACCAAACTGGATCTGGCCAAAGCCTACCTGGACATGGGCGATGCAGACGGCACGCGAAGCATTTTGGATGAGGTTATGACCGAAGGAGACGACACGCAGAAGAAGGAAGCCGAGGAATTGCTCAGGCAGATCGGCTAGCCCGGATACTGTGACGAACTAACAGACGGGTTGGCGCTGTTTTCATAGGGCCAAGGTGAATGCGCAGTCGACAGCGATCGCCGGTCGATCGCTGTAAAATGCCTCCATGACGCTTTCGGAGCAACCACATTCCCGCCGCATTGCACTCGGCGTGGAATACGACGGCAGCGGCTTCTGCGGCTGGCAGATGCAGTCGCACGGCACGCGTACCGTGCAACACGAAATCGAAAGAGCGCTCTCGAGGGTCGCTGACCATCCAGTTCGAGTCGTCTGTGCCGGTCGCACCGATACCGGCGTCCATGCGACCGGGCAGGTGGTGCATTTCGATACACATGCGGAGCGGCAACTCAAGGCCTGGGTCATGGGTGTCAACACCCATCTCCCGGATGATGTCTGTGTGCACTGGGCAAAGCCGGTCGATGCCGATTTCAGTGCGCGCTTCAGCGCAACTCGGCGCAGCTATCGATATGTGATTCAACAGCGTTCCGCCAGGCCGGCCCTTTACAGCCGCCGTGTGGCCTGGGTGCGCTACCCGCTCGACACGGCCGCGATGCACCTGGCGGCACAAGCACTATTGGGCGAAAACGATTTTTCTTCATTTCGTTCCTCAGCCTGTCAGGCCGAGCATGCGATGCGTTTTGTTGAGTCCATTGAGATTACGACCGCGAGTGCTTTCGTCTATATCGACATTCGTGCCAACGCCTTTCTTCACCACATGGTGCGTAACATTGTCGGCTCGCTTCTGAAGATCGGCACCGGTGAACGACCGGTGGCATGGCTTGCCGAGCTGCTGGCGCGTAGAGACCGGACCCAGGCTGGGCCGACCGCGCCAGCGGATGGCCTTTATTTGGTTGCGGTACACTATCCAGCGGAGCATGAACTGCCTGAATCCGGCATCGCACCAATCTTTGGCGTTGATAGCAGGCATCAATCCACGTAATGTATGGACGAGACCGTATTTCTGACCGGGCAGGGAATTTCCATTGAGATCGCGTACACGTGTTAAAATTTGCGGTGTTACCCGACCGCAGGACGCGCACGCTGCAGCCGCATTGGGCGCCGACGCGATCGGGCTGGTTTTTTATCAGCGCAGCCGGCGGTGTGTCGAAATCGAGCAGGCGGCCGAGATTTGTCGCCAGCTACCCGCGTTCGTGACAACCGTTGCGTTGTTTCTGGATGCGGATAAGGCCCTGATCAACGCTGTGCTCGACCAGGTGCCGGTCGATTTATTGCAGTTTCATGGCAGCGAAGAGCCTGCAGATTGTGAACGTTATTCCCGGCCGTACATCAAAGCCTTAGGTATGGGGTCGCTGAGTCAACAGGATCTGATTGAGCAGTCAGAGGCCTTCAATAATGCCAAGGGCCTCTTGCTAGACAGTCACGCGCACGGTGGGGCCGGCGGTAGCGGTGAAGTGTTCGACTGGAGTAGCGTTCCGAAGCGCTTGAAAACGCCAGTAATACTGGCGGGTGGTTTAACGGTTGGCAACGTCGCTGATGCGATCCGCTGCGTTCGTCCATGGGCCGTGGATGTCAGTAGTGGCGTTGAGGAGGACAAAGGTATCAAAAGTGTCGAACTGATGTCGGCATTCGTTAATGAGGTAAATAGTGCCAATGGCTAACGCTAAACAAATAGTCGATTATGATGCGATGCCGGATGAGCGCGGTCATTTCGGCATTTACGGTGGTCGCTTCGTGTCCGAAACCCTGATGCAAGCGCTCGATGAATTGCGCGATGCTTATCGGGAGTTTTGTCGAGACAAGGATTTCCAGGCTCAGTTTGATGCAGATCTGGCCTATTACGTGGGGCGGCCCAGCCCGCTCTACTACGCCGAGCGGTTGTCGAAATCCGTCGGAGGCGCGCAGATTTTTCTAAAGCGCGAGGACCTGAATCATACCGGTGCTCACAAGGTCAATAACACCATCGGCCAGGCGCTGCTCGCGCGCGCTATGGGCAAGAACCGCGTGATTGCGGAGACCGGTGCTGGTCAGCACGGCGTGGCCTCGGCAACGGTGGCGGCACGGTTCGGTATGGATTGCGTGGTCTACATGGGTGCCGAAGACATCGAACGCCAGGCGCCGAATGTCTACCGTATGAAACTGCTCGGCGCCGAAGTGGTTCCGGTGACTTCGGGATCTAGGACGCTGAAGGATGCTTTGAACGAGGCCATGCGCGACTGGGTCACGAACGTCGATGACACCTTTTATATTATCGGTACTGTCGCCGGCCCGCACCCGTACCCGCAGATGGTAAGGGACTTCCAGTCTGTCATCGGCCGTGAAGCGCGAAGTCAGATTCTCGACATGACGGGCCGGCTGCCGGATGCGCTGGTCGCCTGCGTTGGGGGCGGCTCCAATGCAATAGGCCTGTTTCATCCTTTTCTTGGCGACGAGTCGGTTGCGATGTACGGCGTTGAGGCCGGGGGTGAAGGCCTGGATACCGGCCAACACGCAGCACCGCTGTGTGCGGGTCAACCTGGGGTTTTGCACGGCAACCGCACGTATCTGATGGAAGACAAGGGCGGCCAGATCATTGAAACACATTCGGTGTCTGCCGGATTGGATTATCCCGGAGTAGGCCCGGAGCACTCCTGGCTGAAGGACATCGGTCGTGTGACTTATACTTCGATCACAGACAATGAGGCTCTTCGGGCATTTCACCAGTTGACGCGTATCGAGGGTATCATCCCGGCGCTGGAGTCCAGTCATGCGGTTGCGTTTGCGGTAAAAAAAGCCGCAACGATGAGCCCCGAGCAAAGCCTGATCATCAACCTCTCAGGACGTGGCGACAAAGACATCAACACGATTGCCAGAATCGAGGGCATACAGCTGTGAGTCGCTTGCGGACTTGTTTCGGTCATTTGCATAGCGAGGGTCGCAAGGCCTTGATACCCTATATCATGACCGGCGACCCGCACCCGGATGTCACGGTGCCGTTGATGCACGCGATGGTCAAAGCGGGAGCTGATATCATCGAGCTCGGCGCGCCTTTTTCTGACCCGATGGCCGACGGGCCCGTGATTCAGGCAGCTGCCGAGCGTGCCCTGACATTCAATATTACGTTGGACGATGTTTTTCAAGCGGTCAGCGAATTCCGCAAGCTTGATGACTCGACGCCGATCGTGATGATGGGTTATCTCAATTTGATTGAGGTGGCCGGTTATATTGATTTCGCCAGGCGTGCCGCTGAAGCCGGTATCGATGGTGTGATCACCGTCGATATGCCGCCGGAAGAAGCAGATGAATATGTTGCAGCACTCAGGGCTAACAGAATCGATCCGGTGTTCTTGATCGCACCGACGAGCACCGAACAGCGCATCGTCAAGATCGGCAGTGTAGCCGGCGGATTCGTCTACTACGTTTCGTTGAAAGGCGTCACCGGCGCAAGCCATATCGATGCGGACAGCGTCAGAGAGAAAATTGGAATCATACGCAAAAAAATCGATTTGCCGATCGGCGTGGGTTTTGGTATCAGCGATGCACAGTCAGCGGCTCGGATTTCCGCTTGTTCTGATGCGGTTGTTGTCGGCAGTGCTATAGTTAAACGTATGGCTGCGCATCAGAATCACGACCCTGAACAGACGCAACGTGTGATCAACGATGTGTCTGAACTGCTGCATTCAATGCGCGTGGCGATGGATGCCAAGCCAGCTGAAGAAATGACGAAGACGGCCTGAGCAGGAGCGGACAGATGAGCTGGTTCGAAAAACTGATGCCTTCGCGTATTCGCACAGAAGGCGGCAACAAACGTGCGGTCCCAGAAGGCCTGTGGTCGAAGTGCACAGCCTGTAATGCCGTGCTCTACCGTGCTGAGTTGGAACGCAACCAGGACGTTTGTCCGAAATGCAACCATCACATGCGCGTCTATGGCCGCCGCCGTCTGGAGATTTTCCTGGACGAGTCACCGCGGGAAGAAATCGGGGCGGAATACGCACCGGTCGACGCGCTCAAGTTCAAGGATAGCAAGAAATACAAAGACCGGTTGTTGCAGGCACAAAAGAATACCGAAGAGAAAGACGCGCTGATCGTGTTGAAGGGGCAAGTAAAAGGCGTCGATGTCGTAGCGGCTTCGTTCGATTTTCGTTTCATGGGTGGCTCCATGGGTTCCGTTGTCGGTGAAAGGTTTGTGCAGGCGGCCAACGTTGCTCTAGCGGAAAATATCCCGCTGATATGTTTCTCGGCCTCGGGCGGCGCGCGCATGCAAGAGGCGCTGTATTCCTTGATGCAGATGGCAAAAACCAGTGCGGTGCTCGCTCGGATGGCGCGGCAGAGTATCCCGTTCGTTTCGGTGTTGACCGATCCAACCATGGGCGGTGTTTCCGCGAGTTTTGCGATGCTGGGTGATCTTAATATTGCTGAACCAAAGGCATTGATCGGTTTTGCGGGTCCCAGGGTCATTGAACAAACCGTGCGGGAAAAATTGCCCGAGGGCTTTCAGCGTAGCGAGTTTCTGCTCGAGCACGGCACCGTGGATATGATCGTCGACCGTCGCGATCTACGTGATCGCATTTCCAGCTTGCTCTTGATGTTGATGAACAAACCCGCGATACAAACCAGCTAAGCCTCCAATCATTGCGTTTCGAATCACTCGCTGAATGGCTTTCCTGGCAGGAAAGCCTGAATCCAAAAAGCATCGATCTGGGCCTCGAACGGGTTCGGCGTGTGCTCCGGCGCATGGGCCGCAGTGACCGTTTCGATTGTCCGTTGATCACGGTCGCAGGCACCAATGGCAAGGGCTCCGTAGTCGCTTACATCGAGGCGATTGCACGCGCAGCCGGCAGACAGGTTTGTGCCTATACCTCGCCGCATTTGCTGCGTTACAACGAGCGCATTCGCATCAATGGAGACGAAATCGACGATCTCAGCCTGATCGATGCTTTCGAACGCATAGATCAGGCGCGGGGCGATGAGGCCTTGACCTATTTCGAGTTCGGAACGCTGGCGGCGATCGAATTGTTCACCGCATCCGCTCCTGATCTGGTCATCATGGAAATCGGGCTTGGCGGCCGCCTCGATGCGGTCAACCTGATGCAGCCGGATGTCGCGGTGATTACCACTATCGCGATCGATCATACCGATTGGCTGGGTGCGGACCGTGAATCGATCGGTTTCGAAAAAGCCGGAGTGATGCGAGCCGGCAAGCCGGCGATCTGTGGCGACCACAATCCCCCGGATACGCTAATGAAGACCGCGGCTGATTTGCAGGCCCGGCTGAAGGTCATTGGCAGGGACTTCCGAATAGAGCGTGGTCGCAGCCAGTGGCGCCTGATCGACGTCGACAGGACGCTCGATCAACTGCCGATACCGGCGCTCGCCGGCGATTTTCAAGTAGAGAACGCAGCGACAGCGATCGTTGCGCTCAGCGCTTTGCGGTCAGAGCAGGCAGATGTTGGAGCCATCAAACAGGGTCTGATCGATGCGCGACTGCCCGGGCGTTTCCAGACTGTCCAGTGGCAGCCACAGATTCTCGTCGACGTTGCGCATAACGCCCAGGCTGCGACCGCGTTGGCCTCACAGCTCAACGCTCAGTCGTGCACCGGTCGTACTATTGCCGTTCTTGCGATGCTGGCCGACAAACCGGTTGCGGACGTCGTTGCGTCGCTTTCGGGCGCGATCGACCAGTGGTTTATCGCTGGATTGGCAGGCGTTGCGCGCGGACTATCTGCTAACCAGTTGGTTGCCCTGGTTGAACCCCAGTTATCTGATGTTAAACTCCAAGTGGCTGCAACGGTTGCTGAGGCGTGTGCGCAGGCACTTGCCACCGCGAGCGATAATGACAGGATCATTGTTTTCGGCTCCTTCTACACCGTCGCCGCAGCCATGCAGTTTTTCACAGAGCAGCGATGACATTTCGGCTTTTCAGGTTCAGGACTCATTGGATAAGACTTTGAAACAACGATTGATTGGTGCGATTCTGCTGGTCGCGCTCGGCGTCATTTTCATCCCGGTATTGCTCGATGGCTCGGGATACAAATCACGCCAGGAGCGCAGTATTCAAATGCCGACAGAGCCGGAATATCCGCCACTGAGCGAGGTCCAGTTGAAACCGGTGGAGCCGATATACCGCAAAACTCCTCCAGCGGAGCCAGCACCTGCGATTGAGCCGGCCACACCCAAAACGACGCCGCTGAAAAAACCGGTCAAGGCGTTTGCATTACAGGTCTCGACCGTCACGGTCAAAAAGAATGCCTATGCGCTGCGCGACAGGCTGCGTGACCAGGGCTATTCCGCTTATGTTGAAACCCGCACCCGGGATGGAAAAACCAGCTATCGCGTGCGTATTGGGCCGGAGCTCGATATGAGCCGGCTGGAGGAAATGAAAAAGAAAGTGAGCAAGGAACAGGGACTGGATGGCTTCGTCGTCAATCATCCCTAGCCCTACTCTCATCGAGCGCGTTGCTGCCTGCGTATGCTCAGGTGATCATGATGACAAATGCAGGCTTTATCCTTGTTTATTCCTCGATCGCGAGCGCGTATAATCCTTTTTTAGCCCGCTGTGACCCAGGTAATTCATGACTGTCGTTGATGTCATCATCATTTTCATTATCGTGTTGTCTGCCCTGTTTGGCTTGATGCGTGGGTTCATGAAGGAATCGATTTCACTCGCCAAGTGGATCGTAGCAACCTGGGTCGCAGCAACCTTCGCATCCAAGCTGGCTCCGCTGCTACCTGCCGCGATTGAATCGGAAGCAGTGCGTCAGGCGATCTCGTTTGTCTCTTTGTTCATCATTATTTTCATTCTCGGTACCTTCGTTTCTCACTTGGTTTCTCGGCTGTTGATGAAGACTGGTTTGACCAGTCTCGATAGGGCGCTCGGTATCGGATTTGGAGTTCTGCGGGGGGCGGTGATCATCATCATTTTCGTTATCGTTGGCGGACACTTCCCGCAACTGCCCCAACAGCAGTGGTGGCAGGAATCATTGATGCTTGATCGATTTGAAGAACTGGTCATCTGGACCAAGGATTATGTCCCAAGCATGGACGTAAGCTACGAAAAAAGGGGGCTCTGAGCCATGTGCGGAATCGTCGGCATCGTCAGTCATTCTCCGGTTAACCTCGACCTGTATGAGTCGCTCTCGGTGTTGCAACATCGGGGGCAGGATGCGGCGGGCATTATGACCTGTGAGGATGACAAGTTTTTTATGCGAAAGGGGAACGGTCTGGTTCGAGATGTGTTTTTCAAACAGCACATGAAGCGCCTGCGCGGTAATATGGGCATTGGACATGTGCGCTATCCAACAGCGGGTTGTTCATCGTCCTTGGAGGCCCAACCTTTCTATGTCAACTCGCCCTACGGCATTGCGCTTGCTCACAACGGCAATCTGACCAATACCGTGGCGTTGAAGGAGCAGCTGTTCCTCGATGATATGCGCCATCTGAATACTGAATCCGATACCGAGGCCTTGCTCAATGTGTTCGCACATGAATTACAGTCATTGGCCAAGCCGTTGTTTGATGTAGAGGATGTATTTGCAGCGGTGAAAGCCGTGCATCAACGTTGCACCGGTGGCTATGCTGTGATTGCGATGATCGTTGGCAAAGGTGTGCTCGCTTTTCGCGATCCCTATGGCATTCGTCCTGCCGTCTACGGTGAACGTGCGACCGCTGAGGGCGCCGATTACATGGTCGCGTCCGAAAGCGTTGCGCTGAAGGCGCAAGGCTTCGAGCTGGTGCGTGATTTGGAGCCGGGCGAGGCGGTGTTCATCGAACAAAATGGTGCCTTTCATACGCGCCAGTGTGCCGAGAACCCCCAGCTGGCACCTTGTATTTTTGAGTTTGTCTATTTTGCACGGCCGGATTCGATTATCGATGATGTGTCGGTTTACAAGGCGCGCTTGCGGATGGGGCAGACGCTGGTGCAAAAGATACTGCGTGAACACCCTGATCACGATATCGATGTGGTGATTCCGATACCAGATACCAGCCGCACTTCGGCGTTGGAAGTCGCGTTTCATCTCAATGTGAAATATCGCGAGGGTTTTATCAAGAACCGGTACATTGGCCGGACCTTCATCATGCCCGGACAGACCGAACGCAAAAAATCCGTACGCCAAAAGCTGAATCCGATCGACCTCGAATTTCAGGGCAAGAATGTCTTGCTGGTCGATGATTCGATTGTTCGCGGCACAACCTCCAAACAGATCGTCCAGATGGCCCGCGAGGCTGGCGCCAGCAAAGTCTACATGGCGTCCGCGGCACCGCCAGTCCGCTATCCAAACGTGTATGGCATCGATATGCCGGCGCCAGAAGAATTCGTGGCGCATAATCGTGATATTGCGGAGATTGCCGAGGTCATTGGTGCGGACTGGCTGATTTATCAGGACCTGGAAGACCTGATCGCGGCCGTGCGCAGGGGCAATAATCAGCTGACAGCGTTCGACTGTTCCTGTTTCGACGGGAACTATATTACCAATGATGTCGATGACGAATATTTTCGCAAGCTCCAGTCGCAGCGCAACGATGCCGCCAAGATGAAACGACGAGTCAGCCAGTCTGCAGAATCGGTTGAGCTGTGACCACTGTTGACAGCCTGCCGAATCCACCCCCGGAGCGCAGCACATGACTGAAAAGCTGATACCGGGAATCCGTAATGCGGTGCGCGCTCTGATCACAAGAGGCGAAGCCGTGCTGCTTCAGCGCAAGGTCGATGACGATGGCGCGGAACGTTACGGTCTGCCAGGTGGAGCGCAGGAACACGGCGAACGCCTCACCGATGCGCTAGTGCGCGAATGCGCTGAGGAAATCGGCGTGCGCGTTGAGGTCATTGACCTGGTGTATGTCGGTGACTATTTCAAGACCAGGAAGACGACACCCCCGACAACGCGCCAGGTGCTCGAGTTTGTATTTGCTTGCAGCGTGGCCGCAGATTATCGGCCGCGTAATGGGCCCAGGCCGGACAAACATCAGGTTGAGGTGCTCTGGGTTCCTTTCGACGCTCTCGATCAGGTCAAGCTGGTACCAGCCGATTACGCCGCGCTGCTGCTCGATCCAGATCCATCGCGGGTGTACGTTGGACAATTGTTCTGAGTGCTGATGGATCTGCCGCAAAGCATACGGCACAACCTGGAATTCCTCCAGGCCGAAGTAATAGCCCGGCTCGAGAGTATCAAGACTTATCTGGATGACACCTCGCCGAGCGCTGCGAAAGCTATTTTCGATCGCAGTGGCTATATCTCAAACTTGAAGCAACGTATTCACGATGCCTGCTATCGCTGTATGGCTGAGACCGATAACCAGTCTGCGCCCGAAGTATCGCAGGTTCGCGCGGTCGATATCATTGCCACCGAACTGGAGCGCATCGCTGAACTCGGCGAAGAGTTTGTGCAACAGTCGCTCTATCTTGAGGATCCTGGCAGGCAGAATTTTCCGAAACTGCTTGACCAGCTCGACATCGTGATCGTCGCGGTTGCAATGGTACACAACGCATTGTTTGACAACGACACAGAGCTTGCGATAAAGATTGGCCGCACCCAGGATAGACTCGAACGCAAGTTCAGGAAACTGTTGAAAAAGAATGCGGCTACTTTGCGTGACACTTCGGATGCGGAAAACCTTCTTTCGGTTTCCTTCAGTGCGTATTCGATCGAGCGCATGGGCGACTGTCTGCTCAGTATTAGTGAAGCGATTATTTCCAGTAACCTTGGCATGGTCATGGATACAACGCGGTTTCAGGCCATGCAGGCGTCGATAGGCAAGATTTTGCCCAGTGCGAACGCCGGCGAGCTGCAATTGCAGAACGTGGCCGATACACGCTCAGGAGCTGCTATCTCGAGCATCCAGCTCCCTGATCAGGGCAGCGGGACCTATCCGGCGATAGTCAAGCAGGGTCAAACCAAGAAATTGAAAAAGGAGCGTAAGGGTGTCGAGAATTGGCATGACGTTTTTCCGGGCTTGGCGCCGCAGATCTACGCATGGAAGAAGAAAGGCAAGTCGGCCTCATTGCTGATTGAGCATCTTTCCGGTCTGACTTTCGAGCAGATTGTCTTGAACGCGTCCAGTGAATTGCTGGCAGAGGCTTTGCAGGAATTGAAGAGCACCTTAAACAGCGTGTGGATGGAAACTTTGGTCGATAAACCGGTATCAGCCCAATTCATGCGCCAACTCGATAAACGCAAGAGTGATGTCTATGCGGTGCATCCCGAATTCAAAGACAGCGTACAGCGGATATGTGGCTACGAAATTGACTCATTCGATGGACTGGTCGAACGAGCTGCAGCCATCGAGACAGCCTACGAAGCACCGTTCTCTGTGTATATTCACGGTGATTTCAACATCGATAATATTCTCTACGACAGTGAGAACAAGCA
>Ga0272442_10009441_pt1 | contig 12187 bp, 6 predicted proteins | sample SSMForm2O_FD_200262 | JGI IMG/M metagenome (GOLD analysis project Ga0272442, IMG submission 200262) | Marine sediment archaeal communities from Little Sippewissett salt marsh, Falmouth, MA, United States - SSM-Form-2O | ecosystem: Environmental > Aquatic > Marine > Wetlands > Sediment ... | reverse complement strand
CGGTGGGAGACAACCTGTTGTTTGGATACAGCGCGGTGTTAGAGACGTGGGACACCATCACATATACCGGTGATTACGTGTATGGCTCGGAGCATTTGTATGATTGTGGCGATTCGCTGGCCTATTTTGTCACGCAGGACTATATGTATGTTTTCGATGCCGGGGCAGGATACTGGCAGTATTTTGATTATTTTTTTACACCGGAATTCACTTCTGCGGTGGCCTGGGTTAAGAGCGATTATGTGGGTATGGTTTTAGCCAGAGATTATCCCAACCAGCCCAAAAACGTGGTATACAGCGCCCATACCCAAAGTTTCAACCAACTTGAACATGGTATTGGAAGGCCGCATCCACAGACAGATCATGGTTTTGCCGGTGTATTCAATATTGGCTATGATGGCGAGAATTATAAACTGATCGGCTACGGCGCTATGACCAACACGTTTGATGTCATCGCTTATTCCTGTGCTGAGAATGAAAGTTCGGTGGGTGGCTCCGGGGCGGGAGCATTACCGATGGACGAGTTTACGGTTATGGCCCAGACTTTTCGAGCGATCGTTCCCTTTGAATCGGCAACCGCCAATTTTTACGGTTTTGACACCAGGCGGGGAAGCTGGGATCATACGGTGGTGTATTTCGACTGGGATGACGATCATTATTACGGCGGGTGGTATCAGTGCGGCCAGTTTGAATTCGATCACTCGCTTTATACCGATGACAATTCGTTTCATATCTTTTTCTACAGCGGTATTGATGGCCAGTTTCGCGACTATGCCACGGGACTGATTTATAAAAGCACCAGCAGTGGGTTTGGCGGCGGCGGCACGGTGTTTTGCGTTTTCGATACGCTCCATGCCTGGGGGTATGATGTTGTCGGTAACCGGGGGAATACGCTCGATTTTGCTCTCCATAAAACAACCAATTTTGAACGAGGCGAGGATTTTCTGACGTTGACCAGGTGGAGCACCGAATCTTCTACCATGATTACCTATTTCTACAACGGCAATACCAATCAATGGTCGTCGGTGACACTTCCCGAGCACCGAACCACCGACGGATTAACGACGAGCCATATGTATATGCATCGGGGCTATCCCGAAAATGAATTGATTTTCTACTCGGCCTTTCAGGATGAAATAGTCAAAGTCGATTTTACCGACGGCCTGACGGTGGGATTCAGAATCCGCGAGGGGATGGCCATTGCCTGGTCGGAGGAGAAATCGGTGCTTTATGACGGATTTGACGGCCAACACTACGAATTTGATTTTGAGTTTAACCGGTATGGCCTGGGCACCCGCTCGGCGGTTTTTTGTGATACGGCCAACGATACCTGGTATGGCTACAGCACCCTGTCAAAAAGTCTTGCGACCCTGGTGACCGATGAAACCCCGTATTACTGCCTTGACACCGGTTATATCGGGATGGTAACGGTGAATTACTTCAACAAGTGTTATGCGTATAATGGATTTGGTGACAGCTGGGTTGGCTTGATTCCCGAAGGAGATCATGTGTCAGGTTTGCTCGGGAAAAAGACTATTCTGCTGACCCGAACCGATCGCGTGTATGCTTTCGATCCGGAATCCGATTTCACCGACATCGCCGACAATGACGGCACTTTACCGGCAACATACACGCTTGCGCAAAACTACCCCAATCCGTTTAATCCCACCACGACGATAAAGTACTCTTTGGCGCGCCGAGCCGACGTGGAGATTACGGTGTATAACCTGCTTGGGCAGAGGGTGCGGACGCTGGTGGATGAGCAGAAAGGCATGGGGCATCATTCGATTATATGGAATGGCGATAATGATAACGGTGAAGAAGTGTCAACGGGTATTTATTTCTACCGTATCAAGACCGACGATTTCATTTCATCGAAGAAGATGTTGTTGCTGAAATAATAACGGCGGGCCTTTTAAGACCCGCCGTCGGTTTTGTCGTGATAATGCGCTACGCGTCGCGGATTATTCTTCCGTCACAACCCTCGCCACGTCAACCAACGTATCACCCTTGCCAAGATTAATCAGCTTTACCCCCTGCGTGTTCCGGCTGATAACCTTGATCTGTTGCACGCGCTGACGGTTGGTGATTCCCTTCTTGGTGATAAGAATCAACTCGTCGCCGTCCACCACCTCTTTGATCGACACGACTTTGCCGTTGCGTTCGTTGGCCTTGATGTTGATTATCCCCTTGCCACCGCGATTGGTGACCCGATAATCCGACACGTTGGAACGTTTGCCGTAGCCGTTTTCGGTGGCGCTCAGGAGGGTGCTCTCACGCCGGACAATCACCATACCGATCAGAATATCGCTTTTACCCAGCGTAATTCCCTTCACCCCGTATGCGGTTCGTCCCATTGCGCGGACTTTATCTTCCGGGAACCGAATCGCCTGCCCATCACGGGTGGCCAGGATGATATCATTGGTGCCGTCGGTCAGTGAGGCCTCAATCAGTTCGTCGTCTTTGGGCAGGTGGATTGCGTTGATACCCACCTTGCGCGGGTTAGAGAAGCTTTCCAGCGAGGTTTTCTTGATGGTTCCCTGCCGGGTCGCCATGACGATAAAATGCTCGTCGTCGAAACTACGCACTTTGCAGAATGCGGTAATCATCTCGCCGGGACCGATATTGACCATGTTGACAATCGGCTTGCCTTTGGCCAGCCGTCCGCCGGTCGGAATCCCGTGGACCTTGACCCAGTAGCACCTTCCCTTGTTGGAGAAGAACAGGATGTAGTCGTGGGTGGAGGCAATAAACAAATGTTCGGCGAAGTCGGTTTCCTTGGTTTCGATGCCGATCACGCCACGCCCGCCGCGATTCTGGCGCCGGTAGGCCGACACCGCCAGCCGCTTGCAGTATCCGGCGTGCGAGATGGTGATCACCATGTCCTCTTCGGCGATCAAATCCTCCAGCGTGAAATCTTCCTCCTCGTCCTGGATTTCGGTGCGTCGCTCGTCGGCGTATTTCTTTTTCAGCGCCGCCAGTTCTTCCTTGATGATGTTCATCCGGCGGGTTTTCGAGGCCAGAATGCTCCGCAACTCTTCGATGAGTTTGATTGTCGCCAGATATTCTTCCTCAATCTTCTTGCGCTCAAGCCCGGTCAGTCGCGCCAGTCTCATTTCCAGAATGGCATTGGCCTGTTTTTCGGAGAGCTTGAACTTTTTCATCAAGCCTTCGCGGGCGGTTGGCGTGTCTTTTGATTTCTTGATCAGCTCGATGACGGCGTCGATGTTATCCAGCGCGATTTTGTATCCTTCGAGAATATGGGCGCGTTCTTCGGCCTTGTTGAGATCGAACTGAGTTCGCCGCACGACCACTTCATGGCGGTGCTTGATAAACTCATCCAGTATCTGCTTGAGCGACAGCACCAGCGGCACGCCGTCGACCAGCGCCAGCATGTTGATGCTGAAGGTCGACTGCATCTGGGTATGTTTAAACAACTGGTTGAGCACGACCTCGGCCTGCACGTCGCGTTTTAATTCCACCACGATGCGCATGCCGTCGCGATCGGATTCGTCGCGAAGGTCGTAGATACCCTCGATTCGCTTGTCGCGCACCAATTCGGCGATTTTTTCCAGCAGGTTCGATTTGTTGACCTGGTATGGGATCTCGGTGACAATGATACAGTCTTTTCCGTTTTTCTGTTTTTCGATTGCGGCGCGTGCACGCACGGTGATCCGACCTTTGCCGGTGCGATACGCCTGGTGGATACCGGCGCGACCGTTGATTATTCCTCCGGTCGGGAAATCCGGCCCGGGGACATATTCCAGCAGGTCATCGTTGGTGACATCTTCATTGTCAATGATAGCCGTAATTGCGTCGACGATCTCGCCGAGATTGTGTGACGGGATATTTGATGCCATCCCGACCGCGATTCCCGATGTTCCATTGCAGATGAGGTTTGGAAACCGTGCGGGAAGCACTCTCGGTTCGGTGCGCGTCTCGTCGTAGTTGGCCATCCGGTCGACCGTATCTTTTTCCATGTCGGCCAGCATTTCCATCGCGATCGGCATCAAGCGAGCTTCGGTGTATCTCATCGCCGCGGCACCATCACCGTCGACCGAACCGAAGTTCCCCTGGCCGTCGACCAGCGGGTATCTCATATTGAAATCCTGCGCCATGCGCACCAGGGTGGGATATACCACCTGTTCGCCGTGGGGGTGATAGTTACCGGAGGTATCGCCGCTGATTTTAGCACACTTGCGGTACCCCCGTCCGGGTGAGAGATTTAAATCGTTCATTGCCACCAGGATGCGGCGGTTTGACGGTTTCAAGCCGTCGCGAACGTCCGGCAGGGCGCGGTTGGTAATAACCGACATCGAATAGTCGAGGTACGAGCTTTTCATCTCGTCTTCGAGATTGATCGGGACAATTTTTTCACGTTCCAGAGGCATGGGATATCCTTATAAACCGTTACTATTTTCAAAAATATATTAACTGGTAAAGATAACAAATTTCAACGATTTTTGCAATGAATTGCCGGCAAGTTTATGACCTGATTATCCCGGTTGATCGGGTGGAATAACGCGGATTCAATCGTCGAAGAGGTCGTCGAATTTTTTACGGCGTTCGTCTTTGGAATCCCTCGGCGACGGTTTCCTTCCATGCGAGTGCATCGCCAGCCGCGCCTGAAAATAATCGCAAAAGTTCGATTTTTCTTTGATTGGAATCGGGGCGTCAATGGTCTCCCGGCACTGCCATCGGGCGGTGGGATCGAAGTGCCGACATCCCCGGCAACATCGCAGATCGGCCAGGCACTCCGGGCAGGCGTCGGCGCGCATGACTTTTCCCTCAATGCCGGTTGGTCGGCCGCAATTCCAGCATAACAGTCCAGCCAAAACAAATCTCCTTTTATACACACGTCTCAACAGGTATGCAGACACCGGCAATATACGTTATAAGCGGTATTTTGCCAAGCGGTGGTATGGGACTCAGGAGGATTTTATCTTGTTGCCGTGGCGTTTTTCGATTTCGTCCATGTACAACAGCAGGGTCAGCCATTGGTACAGGTGCATTTTGTCGCAGGAGCGGCCCAGGATTTGTTGCATGGCCGGAACGTGAATGAGCCGGGTGACACACTCGGAGTTCATAGCCAGGGTGATGATCGTATCGACCAGCCATTTGCTTTCCTCCGGATTGGTTCGGCGCTGAAGTTTGCGGGCCAGCATGCGGTTGGCGATTTTGTAGGTGTAGCGATTATTTCGAACGGCTTCTTTGATTTTCCGCCGAATCCGGTATTTGGCAAGATCGGATTTCGAGTCCATGCGCACGCCATCACCATGACGGGGGATGCTGGCAGATTTCGGGTCTAGTGTTTTGAGAAAATCAAAGAAGAAAAAGTGGTCGATATCGCGTGCGGGGATGTTTTTGGTAGCGAAGGCGAAGAGGTCTTTGGCGAGGTACGGCGTGACAGTCCAGTGGAACAGGCGGTGCCGGTTTTCGCCGCAATTGTCGAAAGTCCGATAGCGATCGAAATACAGATGTCGTAATTGATCCCAGGGATCGGTTTCGGGGAGTTTGCCCACGGCATCGGCCAGATTTTGATTGAACATCCCGCGTTCAAGGCGCAATAGCGCGCAGGCCTGGTCAATGTTGCCGAAGCGGGTGATGGCATCATCAGCCAGCATCGCGGTAACATCGCGATAGAAGCTTTTCGGCTGGAAAATTTGCCTGATAAACTCTCCGCCCAATCCCATGAAATGTCCATAGACGCCGGAAATGGATCGATTGTGCTCGAGTTCATCATGGAAGTACGACACGGACAGCCAGGCGTTGACCAATCCGTCGACGGCATATGTCACCTTTCGCAATTCGTCGATATTGTCAACGGGGTGCTCGGCGTTGAAATGTACCAGGTTTTTGCCGTACAGCTCGGCGACTTTTTTGGCGGTGGGGGATTCATCGGCGGTAACGATGCGGTCGTGAACAACCAGCAAGTCGGCATCGGTATCGCACAATCCGGCGAAAACACCGCGCGTGTCATAGCCGCCACTTAGATCGGCGACTATCCCCCAATCGCGGTTGCGGATGGTTTTGGTGCGCGCCGCCAGCCCCTGTTTGAATAACTCGGTATATTGTGCGACGGCTGAGGCACGGGAAAGCGCTTTTCCCTCCGGTTCGAAATTGACCGGGGTCGTCACGGACTCATCGATATCCCATCCCCGGCCGTTATGTTTCGCATGAACCAGTGATCCCGGCCCGAGGCGTTTTACGCCATCGAGAATAGTTTTGTTATCAAGATTGCACTCGAAAGTTACGAATTCGGCCATGCCGGGTGGATTGAAAGCAATCGCAGGCATGACGTGCAGGAGGTATTTCAGTTCGCGGGAGAGGAACAGGTTGTTGTTTTCGGTCGCGACAAACACCGGAAATTTCCCCCAGCGATCATTGAAGACACAGAGTGTTTTTTGTTTTTTGGCGTAAACTGCCACGAGGAAGTCGCCATCGGAAGTATCGACGAATTCGGTGACGGCCTTTTGGATATCGAGGCCGGAGATGAGCCGGTTGGCGATACCCTGCAGGTCGGTCATGATCTGTTCCCGATGCGTGTTATAGATGACGCCTTCGATTACGATCAGGGCGTTGTGGTCATCAAGTCGCTCGATCGGGTAGGCCTCATAGCCGGAACCGGCCACGGCAATTTCCCGTCCGGCCAGATACTCCTGAACGGAATATCCGGGAAGATATGCCAGAGTTTTGTAGGCGGCAGTTATTTCCGAGCGGTTTACTTCATTGGTACAGGTAATGCTTATTCCGGGCATGTCACAGTCCCCTTCTTGTCTCGTCAACGACCGGATGGCGTGGCGCCAATCGTCACGTGCTTATTCATGTTGTTATTCGAACATCAATTGGCGGCTAGGACTAATAGTAATAAGGGTTGGGATTAAAACAAAGTGTTCTTTGTGTGTTGTTACAATTATTTACAAAAAATTACAATAAGGAAGGCCCGCTTTCCCCTCGTAAGCGGGCCTTCCGTGCCTCGAGAAAAGAAGCTGGCAACCCGAGGAACTAACGACAGCTCAACAGCCCTACCACCAAGAGCTGAAGAAATGGCTTGCCAATTTCACTGTTATTTTTAGCAACTGCAATGCCAACACGGCGTGACAGCCCTGCCGGGTCCTTGCAAGTTATTGTATTAGTGGCTGTTACGGGTTCAGTTTTTATGGCAGACGGTTATTGCACTGATGACAATTCGTAATATCATACGACTCAATCTGCGTCGAAACGCATAAGTTGTTGACTTACAGGGGGATCATCAAATGCGCCGATTTCCGCGAAATCGTAAGATGTAACGATTACAAGGCGGCTCACACCCGCAAAGCCCTCATGAACGAGGGCACGAGCGGGCGGAATTTAAACTTAATACGGCGTTGATTGATTCAATATGATCAGACCAGAATGGTCTCGCTTCGTCTGGCGCCGGTTGAAATCAAACATATTTCCGCTTCAAGATCATCGGCGATAAAGCCCAGGTATCTTTTTGCGTTTTCCGGAAGTCCCTCAAATTTGTCAATACCAGTGGTGGTGGTGTTCCAGCCGGGGAAATCCCGATAGACCGGTTTGACATCCCAGAGTGCGGACGGATCAAGCGGCAGTTCGGTCAGTTCGCGATCACCCAGCTTGTAAGCGGTACAGACTTTGATATGCTCAAAATGATCGAGGACATCGAGTTTGGTGATGGCGATTTTCTCGACGCCGTTAATACGGCAGGCATGCCGCAGGGCGACCAGATCGAGCCATCCGGTACGGCGCGGCCGTCCGGTAGTGGCCCCGAACTCGCCGCCGGCATCACGCAAGTCATTGCCGGTCTGATCGACCAATTCGGTCGGGAACGGTCCGGAGCCGACGCGAGTGGTGTAGGCCTTGACGATGCCTACGATTTCATCAATCATTTTCGGGCTGATCCCCAGGCCGGTCATGGCACCACCAACGGTGGTGTTTGACGAGGTGGTATAGGGGTAGGTTCCGAAGTCGATATCGAGCATGGCACCCTGGGCGCCCTCGAAGAGAATGCACTTGCCTTCACGGTGCAGTCGTTGCATCTCGATTGACACATTGGTCATCATCGGTTCGAAGATCGGCGCGATGCGTCGGAGATCGTCGAAGATTTTTGCGGTATCGGCGCGGTCGTCATCGCACCCCGCGAAATAATCCTGCTTTATTTTTCGGTTGTGCTCGAGTTTTTGTTTCAGGTTGTCCGGCGAGAAGATATCACAGAGGCGAATGCCCACCCGTCCGATTTTATCACGATAGGCCGGCCCGATGCCCCGCAGGGTGGTACCGATACCGTCGCCACCTCGCTTTTTTTCCTCGATGGAGTCAATCAGCTTGTGATACGGGAGGACCAGATTGGCGGCGGATGAGATGAAAATTCGTCCGGCGGTGGCAACGCCCTGTCCGTGCAATAGTTCCATTTCCTCCAGCAGGCCAAAGGGATCGAGCACGACCCCGTTGCCAATATAGCAAACCTTGTCAGGATAGGTGATTCCGGACGGGATCAGGTGCAGGATATACTTTTTTTCACCGACCAGCACGGTATGTCCGGCATTGGCTCCTCCCTGAAAACGTGCGATCACATCGGCTTTCTCGGCCAGCAGATCGACCACTTTTCCCTTGCCTTCATCTCCCCATTGACAGCCTACAATGATACTATTGTTACTCATAACTCTCTTTCCAATCTATGACGGCTCGGTCTGTTTTTTCAATACACTATCAATCCATTTTATCAGTTCGTTCTTGCCGATACCTGATATGGTTGAAAACGGGATTGTTTCGACTCCGAATTGGTCCCGGATATTTTTGTTTTTCTGACTCAGTGCTCCTCTTTTCAATTTATCGGCCTTGGTGAGGGCAATCACGAAATTGATATCATTAGCGTTTAGCCAATCAAGCATGATCATGTCGTCATTATTCGGTTCTCGTCGACAATCCAGCAAGAAGACGAGCCCCTTCAAGTTGTCCACATTTTGCAGATAGTTTTCCACCAGTTGTCCCCATTTTTTTCGGGCTTCAACACCGGCCTTAACATAACCATATCCCGGCAGGTCAACCAGATAAAATCTCTCATCGACCAGAAAGAAGTCGATTCGTCTGGTTCGGCCCGGTGTTTTCGATGTTTTGGCGAGTTTATGTCGGTTTGCCAAGCGGTTCAGCAGTGATGATTTCCCGACATTTGATCGTCCGACAAAGGCTATTTGAGGGCGGATATCGGCAGGGGTCTTGCGGGCGTCATTATAGGAGCCGAATAATGTTACGTTTTTAAACATGCCACCTAATAGTTATTATGATGAGCCGGCTAAGTATACAGTCATGGGAGCTTAAAGGGAAGCATTATTTTTTCTTTTTGCGCGGTTTCCGCACGGTTTTCCCATTATCAAAGCGTCCATCAAAGGCTTCACTGATAACCTCCCCGATTTTCTTTACCGGAATCAGATTCATCCCCTCGCGCAGTTCTTTGGGCAACTCCGGCAGATCTTTTTTATTTTTGAAGGGGATAATGACATCGGTAATACCTGACCTTTTTGCGGCCAGGAGTTTTTCATTCAGACCTCCGATGGGAAGCACGTCGCCGGTCAATGTTATTTCGCCGGTCATGGCCAGCCGGGGCCGCATCGCGTGTCCGCTAAGGGCGGATAGCAGGGCAACCACGATGGTTATTCCCGCCGAAGGACCATCTTTGGGCACCGCACCTTCCGGGACATGGATGTGGATTTCGCGGTCTTTATAGAAATCGGGATCAAGTGAGAATTTATCGGCATGGCTTCGGAGGTATGACAAACCGGCCATAGCCGACTCCTGCATCACCGTCCCCAGCTTGCCGGTCAGGGTCAATTTGGATTCCCCCTTCATGAGGGTGACTTCAATCGGCAGGACATCGCCGCCTGAATCAGTCCAGGCCAGTCCGACGGCGTATCCCGGCTCCGGTTTCAGTTTTATGTCGGTTGATATATACTGCGGCGCACCCAGCATATTGACCACTTTGCGAGGAGTGAAGGCGACCTTGCGATGGCGTTTTCCCTCTGCGATCTGCTGGGCGACTTTGCGGAGGATTGAGGCCAGCTGGCGTTCGATCTCCCGGACGCCCGACTCCCGCGTGTAATGGCGAATGATTTCCAACAGGGCTTCATCGGTGAATTCACAGGCGACTTTTTCCATGCCAAGTTCTTTTCGCAGTTTGGGAAGAAGGTAGCCTCGGACTATTTTAATTTTCTCATGTTCTAGATAGCCCGGAAGACGAATGATTTCCATACGGTCCATCAGGGCCGGTGGAATCCCCGCCATCGAATTGGCGGTGGTGACAAAAAGCACTCTGGACAGATCGAAATCAAGCTCCAGGTAATTATCGGAAAAGCTTTTGTTCTGTTCCGGATCGAGCACCTCCAGCAGGGCGGCGGCGGGATCACCTCTAAAATCCTTACCGATTTTATCGACTTCATCCAGCAGGTAAACCGGATTGGCGGTGCCAGCCTTTTTTATGGATTGAATAATACGTCCCGGCATTGATCCGATATAGGTTCTGCGATGTCCCCGGATTTCGGCCTCATCGTGGATACCCCCGAGCGACATGCGGACAAATTCGCGATCCAGGGCACGGGCGATAGAACGTCCCAGAGAGGTTTTCCCGACTCCTGGAGGCCCGACCAGGCAAAGAATAGGACCTTTGACCTGTTTTGCGAGGCGAAGCACTGCGAGATGTTCGAGGATGCGTTTTTTCGGTTTTTCCAAGCCATAATGGTCGCCATCGAGGATTGATTTCACTTCCTTGAAGTTGCTTCGATCTTTAGAATTTTTCCCCCACGGAAGCGCCAACACCCAATCGACATACCCCCGCACAACTGCCGCTTCGGCAGAATAGGGGTGCATTTTTGACAGTTTGTCAATTTCTTCTTTGGTTTTATCGCTGGCTTCTTTGGAAATATTGAGTTTTTTCAGTTTTTCATATAGTTGTTCGATTTCACTGGAGGTATCCTCACCCTGCCCAAGCTCTTCCTTGATGGCTTTCATTTGTTGCTGAAGGTAGAACTCTCTCTGGTTTTTTGACATCGACTCACGCACCGATCCGTCAATTTTCTGTTCCAGTTTCAGGATCTCGATTTCTTCGCGCAGTATCTCCGAGAGGTTGACAAACTGATCTTTGACGGTTTCGGTTTCGAGCATTTCCTGTTTGGTTGACATTTTTACCAGCAGGTGTGCGGCCATGATATCGGCCAGGCGGAAGTAATCGTCGATGGATGAAAACGAAAAGAGGACTTCTTCGGGGATACGGCGATTGAGCCTGACATAATCGGCGAATTGTTCCAGCACGGTTCGCGACAGGGCCACGGTTTCGCGATCCTCGGTGGTATCCGGCTTGATGATTTGCAGGCGCGCGGTATAAAATCCGCCGGACTTGGTCATGGTTTTAATCTGGGCGCGGATCAGTCCCTCGACCAGGACTTTGATGGTTCCGTTGGGCAGTTTGACGATTTGCAGGATGCGGGCGACGACGCCGATCTGGTAGAGGTCTTTATTGCCGGGCATGTCGATTTCGGGGGATTTCTGGGCACACAGAAAGATCTGTTTGTCCCGTATCATGGCTTCCTGCAAAGCCGAGATGGTGAATTGCCGTCCAACCAGCAGGGGATAAATCATGTGCGGGAAAATGACCACATCCCGCAGGGGCAGGACCGGCAAGCGGGTTTTGATTTCGATTTTTTCTTCGCTATAGTCCAGTTTCATATATACAACAACTCTCTTTTTCGGTTTTGGTTTCAGCCACCTGCTAATGTAATACATTTGGCCGCGCGGGGGTAGATTTTTTTGCTCATTAAAACGGCAGGCCGATGGGGCCTGCCGCTGAAGGAGGATATTCTTTGGGGATTGTCAGGCGGGTTGTGTTTCCAGTTTGGGGTTTTGCAAATTGAGGCGGTTTTCGAGTTGGTTCTTCTCGATTAATACTTGCTCCAGCGAGAAATAGAGATCGGCCAGACAGTCGTTGGCATCGGTGAGCACTTCGATGATATCGCCGGCGTCGAGTTCGAGGTAGTTGGCGAGTTCGATGGATTGAATCAGAGATCGTTTGCGAATGTTTTTCAAAGTCTCGTGATCCAGTTGAATTTTATCACGGGCGGTTTGCACGAACCGGATGTCGTCCTCGACACCGGTAGTGTAGTGATCGAACGGGCCAAAGGCGATACGGTCGGCGGCGGCA
>Ga0272442_10009440_pt1 | contig 12188 bp, 12 predicted proteins | sample SSMForm2O_FD_200262 | JGI IMG/M metagenome (GOLD analysis project Ga0272442, IMG submission 200262) | Marine sediment archaeal communities from Little Sippewissett salt marsh, Falmouth, MA, United States - SSM-Form-2O | ecosystem: Environmental > Aquatic > Marine > Wetlands > Sediment ... | reverse complement strand
TCTGGAAACAGCTCTACAACGCCTCGATTGGATTCATCAACTACGGGATTCTCCGGTTCTTCGACCTGATCAACCTCATTCCCGGCTTGAACCTCACCGCGCCCCAGCCCGAGTGGTTATCCGACCCCAAGTTTGCGATGTGGTCGATCATCATCTTCTTCGCGTGGTTCATGACGGGGTACAACGCCGTCCTCTTCGTCGCAGGCATGCAGGGCATACCGGGTTCGCTCTACGAGGCGGCCGACATCGACGGGGCGAGCTGGTGGAAGAAGTTCCGCAACATCACGGTCCCCCTCCTGCGGCCAACGACCTTCTTCGTTGTGGCGACAACCACGATCCTCGGCCTCCAGGTCTTCACAGAGCCGTTCATCCTCATGGGCCCCCAGCTTCCACCGTCGGGACCGGACAACTCCACGCTGACGCCGGTCGTGCAGCTCTATCAGGAAGGATTCCAACGGTTCAACCAGGGCTATGCCTCAGCGCTGGCCTGGGTTCTGTTCATCTTCATCTTTGGTGTGACCCTCATCTACTTCTGGCGTCAACGCCGCGCTGAAGCAGAAGGGATGGGCTGATCATGACCGATCTCGACACGCGCACGACGGACGACGCCGCCAAGGCAGCGCGCAAGCAATCGAGGAAGGCAAAAAGGAGCAAGTGGCTCGGGTGGGCCGGCATCTACTTCATCCTCGGCATCTTCGCCGTCGCCATGATCTTCCCGTTCGTCTACATGTTCTTCACTTCACTGAAGGACTCGTCGGACGTGTTCACCTATCCGCCGCGCGTCCTTCCCTACGAACCAGAGACCATCGACGTGGACGGCGAACCGCTTCCCTTGTTCACGATCGAGTCCGACGAGGGAGAGATGCGGTCGATGGTGCTGGTGGAATCGGGCGTGGAAGCAGGCCTGTTCGCCCTCCCGGCCGATCCCGAAACCACCATCGCCGTTCCGCTCGAGTTCGCCGTCGACACGGGGCAGACGATCGACGTCGACGGTGAACCGCTGCCGATCTACACGGTGACCTTCCAAGGCGAAACACAAGACCTCGTGCTTCTTCGCGGGACCGCTGTCGGTCGGTTCGTCGATCCCGACGATCCGACCGTTGAGGGATTTGCGGTCATCCGAACCGCGGAACCATCAGAGAGCATCACCGCGCGCTGGTCGAACTATGGCGAGGTACTCGGAATCCGCAACTTCGGCGGCGCGATCACCAACACGGTGCTCATCACGGTTCTCGTTGTCGCAGGAACCCTCTTCACCTCGATCATGGGTGGGTATGCGTTTGCTCGTCTGAGGTTCCCTGGGAGGGACCAGATCTTCGTCGCGTATCTCGGATCGATCATGATTCCCTTTGTCGTTCTGATCATCCCGCTGTTCCAGATCGTGGTCGCTCTCAACTGGAACAACACACTTGCCGCCCTGGTGTGGCCTTTCGTTTACACCGCGTATGGGACGTTCCTGATGCGTCAGTTCTTCCTGGCGATACCCAAGGACCTCGAGGAGGCTGCGTACATCGACGGCGCTTCGCGTTGGAGGATCCTGTGGACGATCTTCGTCCCACTGTCGTGGCCTGCGGTTGCCACGCTCGCAGTCTTCCAGTTCCTCTACGCATGGAACTCGTTCATCTGGCCGCTGGTCGTCATTGATGCCGGCAACACTGATTCCTTCGTGCTGACGCTGGCGTTGTCCATCCTCGGTGGCCAAGGCGCGGATCAGCCGCAACTTGTGTTTGCAGGCGTCGCGATGGCGGTCGTCATCCCGCTCCTCGTCTTCGCTATGGCGCAGCGCTACTTCGTCGAGAACGTCGCCTCAAGTGGAATCAAGTAGGCAAGCGATGGTGAGGACCAACTTCCATCGAGGCGTCACTGCCGCAGTCGAAGCAGGACCTGCCGTGGCGTTCTACAAACACGGCTGGCATTCATGGTCACCGACCGGCTGGGTCGATCCGACCAAGCCGGTATCTCCGATCACCGACGAGGGAAGACGGCTCGGACACGACGATCCGCTCCACGCATTCGATGCGCGTGTTGGCGGCAGTGGTGTCGGACTGTCCGAGCACCCGGATGGATCCGTCACCCTTCTTGGTGCCCTCGATCCGGGAGCCCGGGTCTGGCCCGATGGTTCCGCACTGCGCGGATCCACCGAAGGGGAGCCCGTGGAGTGGGTGACCATCGCGGGCAAGGAGCACGCCGTGTTGAGGGAGTATGCATCACTGCTCGCCGCCAGATTCGGACGCCGCGGCGGCAAGAGGGTCAGAGTGTGGTGTTCGTGGTATTCGTTCTACGAAGACGTCACAGAAGCGAAGATGAATGAGGTGCTCGTCGGCTTCGACGGCATGCCGTTCGACACCGTCCAGGTGGACGATGGGTGGGAACGTGCGGTTGGGGATTGGCAGGCGAATGCAGGCTTCCCGAGCGGTATGGCCCGAATGGCCGACAGGATTGAATCCGCGGGCTTCACGCCCGGTCTGTGGCTCGCTCCCCTGATCGCCCAATCGACCTCCAATCTCGCAGCCGAACGAGGCGAGTTGCTCCTGCGCGACGAGGCGGGAGATCCCGTCGTTGCCGGCATCAACTGGGGAAGCCCCTACTACGCTCTCGATCCGACGGCAGATTCGACCCTCTCCTTCCTCAGCAACCTCATCGAAGAGGCACGGGAGTGGGGATATCGATATCTCAAGCTCGATTTCCTCTATCCGGGGGCCTTCCCCGGTGTGCACGCGAACCCGATGCCGCGAGAAGCTGCCTACCGCACGGCATGCGAGGTCCTGCGCAACGCCGCCGGCGATGACTGCTACCTGCTCGCATGCGGAGCACCCATCCTCGCGTCACTTGGGCTCTTCGACGGCATACGGATCGGTCCCGACGTAGCAGACGTGTGGGAGATACCCGAGCTCGTCGCACTCGGCGATGAGTCCGGCAGGGGCGCCCGCAATGCGCTCGCAACGTCGATCAATCGCCTCTGGCTCAGGGACGTGATCGATGTGGATCCCGACGTCGTGTTCTTCCGCGGCGACACGGACCTCGACGGGCGCACGCTCTCGGCGCTCAGGGATCTTGCCACGATCGCGAGATTCGTCGGTGTATCAGATCCACCGGATGCGTTGGATGAAGACCAGCGGATCGACCTCTCCAACACGCTCCGTGAGGATCCGGGTGCGACGCGTCGAAGCCGCTACAGCTGGGACGTCGACGGCCGCACCGTCGACTTCTCATGGATTCTCGGTGGGCGCAACTCTCCAACAGTGGTGGGTGGGGCATGACCGACGGGGCGGCCACCGGGGCACCTCACCGGCGCTACAACCCGCTCAACGATGAGTGGGTCCTGGTCTCGCCTCAGAGAACGAGCAGACCCTGGCTGGGTCAAGTCGAGAAACGCGCGCCCGATCGGCGTCCCCCCTTCGATCCGGACTGCTATCTGTGCCCGGGTACACAACGGTCGGGAGGCACGAGAAACGAGGACTACACCGGAACCTACGTCTTCACGAACGACTTCCCCGCGCTCATCCCCGACGAAGCGACATTCGAAGCACATGAGAGTGATCTGTTCGTGGCAGAACCAGAACGGGGAACGTGTCGCGTCCTCTGCTTCTCGCCACGTCACGACCTCACCCTGGCCGAGATGGATCTGGACTCCATCACAGGCGTCGTCAACCTCTGGGCAACCCAGACGGAGGAGCTCGGCAACACCTACGCATCGGTGCAGGTCTTCGAGAACCGCGGCGCCGCCATGGGGGCGTCGAATCCGCATCCGCACGGTCAGATCTGGGCGCAGTCCTCCGTACCGACGATCCTCGCCACGGAAGACCGCCAGCAAGCGCAGTATCGACGCGACACCGGGGGCGTTCTCCTCGTGGACTACGCCGATGCAGAGAAGTCGGGTGACCGAGTGGTCGTCGCAAACGACCACTGGCTCGTCGTCGTCCCCTATTGGGCGGTGTGGCCCTTCGAGACCTTGATCCTGCCGCAGCGACCAGTTCACCGCCTCCCCGATCTCACCGACCTCGAGCGCCGCGCACTGGCTGCGACACTCCAGGAGATCCTCATCCGCTACGAGAACCTCTTCGAGGCTTCCTTCCCATACTCCATGGGCTGGCACGGAGCGCCCTTCGGTGAGGACTCGATCGATCACTGGCAACTCCATGCTCACATCATGCCCCCACTCCTGCGTTCCGCTACCGTGCGCAAATTCATGGTTGGCTATGAGCTCCTCGCAGAGACCCAGCGCGATCTGACACCGGAGGATGCAGCCCGGCGGTTGCGCGACGTCTCATCGACCCACTACCTCGCGATCGACCGTGCCGGCCGCTGACGCGCGAGCACGAGCGCACTTCGGGGCAATGAGCGGCACCGCGGCCGAAGGTGCCGCTCGAGCGCTGGGGCGCCCGAACCTGATCGGGGACCACACCGACGACAACGGTGGATTCGTGCCGCCGATCACCACTCATCGCGACACGCACTTCGCTTTCCGACCTCGGGCTGACATGCTGGTGCGCACCGTCGCTGAACATGGGAAACCCACCGAGTTCGACCTCGTTGACCTCCTGCGAACCGTCGATGTCTGACGGGTCATCGGCGGAGGCCCGCGCCAGGACGGCCTTCGTCGAGCACTTCGGGGAACCTCCATCGTTCGTGGTCCGATCCCCGGGGCGGGTGAACCTGATCGGCGACCACACCGACTACTCGGAGGGGTTCGTTCTGCCCATAGCCATCGACCGCGGGTTATGGCTTGCGATGCGACCTCGCGTCGACCGGCAGGTCCGGATCTGGGCCGAACTCGGCGACGAGTGGGCGGGCATCGATCTCGATCGTCTGGAGCAACACCACGGATGGGCGGCGTATATCGAGGGTATGGCTCACGAACTCACGGTTGAGGGCGTTGAGCTTCTCGGCTTCGACGGAGCACTCACCTCTGACCTCCCGGCCGGCGCCGGACTCTCTTCGTCCGCCGCTCTCGAACTCGCGGCTGCCAAAGCCTTCTCCGTATCGAGTGGCTTCGCCTGGGATCCGAAGCGGGCGGCGATCATGGGCTGGCGTGTGGAAAACGAATGGCTCGGCCTAAGCAGTGGAATCATGGACCAGTTGGTGTGCGGCTCGGGTCGCAAGAACCACGCGTTGCTGATCGATTGCCGCCACCTCACCACACGACCCGTCCCCATCCCTTCCGGCACCGCCGTTGTTGTCCTCGACACCGGGACAAGGCGGAAGCTCACCGAAAGCCGCTACAACGAGCGGCGCCTCGAATGTGAAGCGGCTACGGCGGCGTACGGGAAGGACTTCCTTCGGGATATCTCGCTCAACACGCTCACCAGTGATCCGCTTGCGGATTGGAAGCTCTATCGAAGAGCGCACCACGTCGTCTCAGAGAACCAGCGCACCATCGACGCCGCCGACGCACTGGCGAAGAACGATCCGGCCCTGGTCGGCAGCCTCATGGTGTCCTCACACGAGAGCTTGCGTGGCGACTTCGAGGTGTCGGGTCCAGAGCTCGACGCAATGGTGGAAGCTGCCCTCGCCTCTCCCGGATGCCTCGGCGCACGGATGACCGGCGGCGGTTTCGCCGGTTGTGCGGTCGCACTTGTCCGCACTGCGGCGCTCGACGACTTCATAGCCGAGACGACGCGGGTGTATCGGGATCGGACAGGCCTCAAACCGTCCCTCTATCTGTGCAAGGCATCCGATGGCACCAGCGTCAAGACAGAGGAGGCGGCGACATGACCGTGCTCGTGACCGGAGGTGCCGGATTCATCGGCGGCGTCGTGACCGACCAGTTGCGCACGGGCGGGGAACCGGTGGTGGTCATCGACGACCTGAGCCGCGGCAATCGTGATGTCGTCGACGACGATGTGCCGTTCTACCAGGCGCCCATCGGCGATCGTGATGCCATCGAGCGAATCGTGGCCGACCACGAGGTTGATGCCTGCATCCACTTTGCGGGGCTCATCGCCGTCGGCGAATCCGTTGCGGAACCTGGCCTGTACTGGCGCCGCAATGTGGCAGAAAGCATCACCCTGTTCGACACCCTCGCAAGCCTCGGCGTCGACAACGTTGTGTTCTCTTCGTCGGCGGCCGTGTATGGGGATCCAATCGATGTCCCCATCCCGGAAGAGCACCCCAAGCAGCCGACCAGCCCGTACGGCAACACGAAGATGGTGGTCGAGTTGGTTCTCGAGGACTTGTCGGCGGCCGGACACCTTCAAGCGGTCTTGCTCCGGTACTTCAACGCGGCCGGCGCCTCTGAGCGTCGCCGGGAGCGACACATCCCCGAGACGCACCTGATCCCGCTCGCGCTTCGCGCTGCTCGGGACGGGACTCCAATGAACGTGTTCGGCACGGACTACCCCACGCCGGACGGAACGGCGATTCGCGACTACATCCACGTGAATGACCTCGCCGCGGCCCACGTCCGTGCCATCGACTACCTCCGCAGCGGTGGTGCCACCGTTGCGCTGAATCTCGGCGTGGGACACGGCACCAGCGTGCGTGAAGTGCTCACCACCTCCGAGGAGGTGACCGGCCTGCCAATCAACGCCGTCGAGTCACCCCGCCGGCCCGGTGACCCCGTCATCCTGGTTGCCGCAGCCGACGAAGCGAGGAGCATCCTCCAGTGGACGCCGCACACCACCGACCTCGGCGCGATCGTCGAATCCGCGTGGCGTTGGGAGAAGGACGGGCCACCGCTGCCCCGGGATTGACCACGGCTAGAGAGCGGCGGCAGCCAGAGCCTCATCAATGCCACGGATCAGCCAAACCGACTCACGAGATGGGAACAGCGCCGAGGTCCTCGACGAGGGGGCTGATCCACTCGGCGCCCATCCGCAGCAGCTCGGGATCGTCGTTGAGGACGGGCAGATGCAGACAATCAACCTGGTCCTTGACCTTGTCGATCGTGTATCCGATATCGAGCTGGGTCTCGTGGTTCTCGGTGACGAAGCCGATGGGAGCGAATACGATGGCCTGCGCTCCGAGCGTGATGAGGTTCTTTGCTGCCTGGTCAACGTCGGGTGTGGTCCACTTGCCGGGAACGGGATGGTTCATCCATGCCGGTGTCATGAGCGGGAACCGCTCAATGAGCCGTTCCTGCATCGCGTAATAGAGCGCTGTGCTCTCTCTGACCCCTGTTTCCTGACCCTTCGTTTCGAGCGGGCAGCCATGCAGGCACAGGGCAATGCCGATCTGGATCGGTGCATACTTGTCGAGGAGGGGCGCAATGCCGTCGATGATCTGGTCGGCCATGCGCTGCTGGAAGTCGTCACGCTCCCAGAATGACGGGAGGTAGCGCATGTCGCGGAGCCACTTCCCGTTTGCGGGGATGGCCTTGTTGATCTGCTCGAGCACAAGACCGCTCGTGAACACCGAGTCGACCACGAGCCACGGATACACGACCATCCTGTCGAAGCCGTCTTGCCCGATCTGAGCCAGGACCTGCTCGGGGAGATACGGCTCCACGAAATTGAACGTCTTGTAGACCGAGACGCTGTCGCCGTAGCGGCCCTTGAGGTTGGCTTCGATGCCAGCACGCTGACGCTCGAAGATGTCGTTGTGCGGCGAGTGATAGTGGTTGGCGGCGTGCCACTCCTTGCGTTGCTGACGCTCGAGGCGACGCGACAGAAACGGGATGGCGAAATCGGGAAACTTGATCGACTTCGAGACCAGCAACCGGAACGACCGTTCGTTGTACTCGGTGAACTCGTCGTAGTCCTCGACCTCGCCGTATCCCGTCAGCAGCACTGCTACCCGTTCACCCATCCGATCCTCCATGCGTCGCGCTCCGCTCATGTCGATTCCCCGTATGCCGTCGGTCGGTAGCGTACAGCGCGGGCACCCATGACGCACAGACGGAGAGTTGCACAACGGTGACTCCAAGTGGTCAGTCCCTCGTGATGACGTGCCGGCCTGCCGCGCGGGTGGACGGCGTCGCATCCGAGCCATCCGCTCTTGTACAGTCGGAGCACTTCCCGGTGATGACGAGCTCGATGCCCTCGGCGACGAAATCGTGGTCCTCAGCCAGGTGTGACCGGATCCGACCCACCATCGCTCCAGCGTGGTGCTCGACGGATCCGCAGGAATGGCACACGAGGTGGAACACGTCGTCGGGATGGGCGATCTCCCATCGTGCCGACTCGTCGACGCCGAGGTGGGAACGACGCACCAAGTCGAGTTCCTCGAAGATGGTGAGCGAACGGTAGACGGAGGACCGATTGACCGTGGGATCGGCGTCGTTCACCCGCTCGGTGATCTCATCGGCCGTGAGGTGCCCGTCGGCGGAACGTAGCACGGACCAGACGAGCCAGCGCGGGCTGGTGAGGCGATAGCCCTGTTCCCGGAGGACGTGACCAACATCGGTGGTTGCGGGCATAGATCCATCGTACGTGTGGAGGATCACAAATGCGACACGTCCGTAATTGCGAGACAGTCGCAGTAGCGGTACGCTCGTTGCATGATCATCGCAATGCACGCACCCGACGGATTCCTCGAGCCCGTCATCGCGGTCGTCACTGGCATCATCAGCGTCGTCGTGATCGGATTCGCCCTGCGCCAGTCCAGGGAGCAGCTCAAGGACAAAGCCATCCCGCTCGCGGGCATCACCGCGGCATTCATCTTCGCTGCGCAGATGTTCAACTTCCCGGTCGCCGCCGGCACCACGGGACACCTCCTGGGCGGCGCCCTGGCCGCCATCCTCCTGGGTCCGTCGGTCGGCGCCATCATCGTGACAACAGTGGTCGTCGTCCAGGCCCTTGCCTTCGCCGATGGTGGCCTGACGGCGCTCGGCTACAACGTCCTGAACATGGCGATCGTCCCCGCCTACGGTGGCTACGCGCTCTTCCGGCTCCTCCGTCGGGTGTTCCCGGCCACTGCCGGAGGCGTGGTCGGGGCAACCGGCATCGCAGCCTGGGCCTCGGTGGTGATGGCAGCCGTCGCGTTCTCCATCGAATGGCTGTTCGGGGCGTCGGCACCGGTTGCGTTCGATACCGTCTTCGGAGCAATGGTTGGGACCCATGCGCTCATCGGTATCGGTGAGGGCATCATCAGCGCCCTTGCCGTGGGCGCAGTGCTCGCAGCGCGGCCCGATCTCGTCTATGGGGCACAAGATCTCGATCGGGCCCAGCTGTCGGAATCCAAGATGGGGATGAGAACGTTCGTGATCGGCGGCTTGCTGGTGGCCATGGTGTTCGCCGTCGTGGTGAGCCAGTTCGCCGTCGACAACCCCGACGGACTGGAGAAGGTGGCCGCGGACACCGGCTTCATCGCGTCAGGTGAGGAGCATTCGCTGGCCGACTCGCTCTTCGCCGACTACGCCACAGCCGGGATCTCGAATGAAGGATTCAGCCTCGCCGTCGCCGGAATCGTCGGAACGGTGGTCACCCTGCTCGTGGTCTACGGGTTGTTCATTGCTGTTCGGGAGAGCCGCAGCCGCGACCCGGCATCGGTCTGAGCGGATGGGAGCCGGTCACAGCCACGCCCTCTACGTCCACGAACACAGCGTCGTCCATCGGATGGCGCCCCAGGCCAAACTGGTTGCTGCTCTGGGCATGGTGGTATCGATCGCCATCACCCCGAGAGAAGCCGTGTGGGCTTTCGCCATCTACGCCGCCGTCATCGTCGGGCTCACTGGGTTGTCCCGCATCCGGCCCGGATTCGTCGCCGTGCGCCTCCTCGCCGTCGCCCCCTTCGTCGTCTTCGCCCTGTTCATCCCGTTCATCGCAACCGGTGAGACAACCGAGATCCTGGGAATCACGTTGTCAATCGACGGGCTATGGGGAACCTGGAACATCCTCGTCAAGGCGCTGCTCGGGGCGAGCGTGAGCATCCTGCTCACCGCCACCACCGAGGTCGCGGACATCATTCGGGGGCTCTCCATCCTCCGGGTACCTGCCCTGTTCATCGCCATCACAACCTTCATGATCCGCTATCTCGAGCTGATCTCGGATGAGCTGGGCCGGATGCGCGTGGCCATGACGTCACGCGGCTATGACCCGAGGTGGATCTCCCAAGCCCGTCCGATCGCCTCGTCGGCCGGTGCCCTCTTCGTTCGGTCCTACGAGCGGGGCGAGCGGGTCCACGCGGCCATGCTCGCACGCGGCTTCACCGGGGACATGCCCATGCCCGACACGGAACTCGCCAATCGGCCCCAGTGGGCCGGGGTCCTGCTGCTCGTGGGCGTCTTCGCCGGCACAGCAATCATCGCATTGGTCGTCTTATGAGCGGCGTCATCGACATTCGGGGGGTGGAGTTCAGCTATCCCGACGGCCGGAAGGTACTCCACGGGGTGGATCTCGAGATAACAGCCGGCGAGCGGGTTGCGATCCTCGGCCCGAACGGTGCAGGGAAGACGACCCTCGCACTCCACCTCAACGGGATTCTCCAGCCACACGCCGGGACCATCACGGTATGCGGTATCCCCGTCGTGGGAGAGCACTACCGCGAGGTGCGCCGGATGGTGGGCCTGGTCTTCCAGGACACGAACGATCAGCTCTTCATGCCCACCGTGCGAGAAGATGTGGCCTTCGGCCCGGCGAACCTCGGCCTGAAGGGTGAGGCGCTGGACCGGCGGGTCGACGCGGCGCTCGAGGTGGTCTCCGGAAGTGAGCTCGCCGATCGCCCTCCCCACCATCTCAGCGGCGGCGAGAAGCGCCGAGCGGCTCTGGCGACCGTGCTGTCGATGGAGCCCGAGGTGCTCGTCTTCGACGAGCCGACCTCCGGTCTCGATCCCGCCGGGCGGCGCGAGCTGATCCTGACCCTTGCCGATCTGCCGATGACGCAGCTCGTCATCACCCACGACCTGCCGCTTGCGCTCGAGCTCTGTCCTCGGTCAGTGATTATGAACCGGGGCCGGGTGGTGGCCGACGTGCCCACCAGTGACCTCCTCGACAGCCCCGACGTGCTCGCCGACAACCGCCTCGAGCTCCCGTACGGATTCGACCGATCCGGCGATGCTTTGAGTTCCTGATCCTGCGGGTCCGTTGAGCGCTTCCGATGTCGATGGCCAGGTGGTCTCGCTGTCCAGCTACCGGCGGTAGCTCAGCTCCTGCTCGTCGCCCGCGTCGTCCGAATACGTCGCCGTGAAGCCGTGATCGTGCAGGCCGGCGTTCGAAGCCGCAGCGCGGTTGTGCTGTCGCCAGGTCAATTGAGGGTGTTGAAGTACCCCATTCCGTTGTTGAATGCCGCTGCGATTGCTCGAGTTGTCGCCACAACTGCGAGGGGCTGTCCGTTCCCCGTGGGTTTGCCCATCGTCACCACGTCGGGTTCGATGTTGTATCGCTCGAACGCCCACGGACTCACGTCGATCAGCGTCGCCGTGTTGCCGTGGTAGCCATGATCCAGACCCACCATGTTGGCTCGCCCGGTGGCGGTTCGAACGAGCCGAATTGCGAGTTCGTTGCCCTCACTGCGCGAGTTGACGAGAGACCCTCGGTCGAGGTGATCAGGAAGTGTCGCGAGGATCCTCTCCTGACGTGGCACACATTGTTGACGCAGTCCAGGTATCGCCTGCCGCGCTCATCGAACAGATACCGGCCGCTTCCACGCACGATGGTGAGCGGTTTCTCCTAACTCAGGCTGAGCGAGGGTCCGTGCAACAAGCGCCGCTCGAGGAGGTCGGTCGAATCTGTGCCGGGAGCCTGGCGTCCGCCACGGCGGCTTCAAGTTCCCCGCCGATGGCGTCGAGGTCTCCGGCCAGAAGACGTTCAAGCAGGTCCCATGCGAAGTCATCGCCGATGGTGTGGTGAGGGTTGGCACCGCCGCGAGATGCCGATACGGTCACCGACGTGGCCAGCCGGGCAAGGATGAGGTCGAGGAGCGCACGGGCTTCGGCGTCTTCAACCGGCGCCACCGACCGGTATCCCGAGATCACGTCGGTGGCGATGCCAACCGGGTCGTCCTGATCCAGCATTGTGTAGGTGGACGCGATGGCGAGTTCAGCGACCCTGATGGTCTCGGTCGCGTCGCCGAAGTCGATCACTCCGTAGATCGCACCGTCGTGGACCAGGATGTTCTCGTCGTTCAGATCGTTGTGCACCACCTGTCGCGGGAGCGCCCCAAGATCGATCGTGTCGTACCGGTCCAGGGCGGTGTCGATCAATCGCTGTCGGCGTGGATCGTTGATAGTCCCCAAGCGTTCCCTGATGATCCGGCCCGCATCCGAAAGATCCCAGAGGAAGCCGGTCGCGGCGGATCCTCGCGGGAGGTCG
>Ga0272442_10009439_pt1 | contig 12188 bp, 14 predicted proteins | sample SSMForm2O_FD_200262 | JGI IMG/M metagenome (GOLD analysis project Ga0272442, IMG submission 200262) | Marine sediment archaeal communities from Little Sippewissett salt marsh, Falmouth, MA, United States - SSM-Form-2O | ecosystem: Environmental > Aquatic > Marine > Wetlands > Sediment ... | reverse complement strand
TTCAGCTCTTTTTGATTCCTATCTTTGTTCTCAACACTTGGAAGCCCTCAGCTTCCATGGCTGCCGCAACCTTCTCCTGCAACTCTTTTCCAGGCGTTAAGGCTAACATGCAGCCTCCTCCGCCTCCGCCAGTCATTTTTGCCCCAAACGCTCCCCTCTTCCTAGCCAAGTCAACAAGGTAATCCAATTCCTTGCATGATACCTCGATTTCCTGCAGTAAACGATGGTTCTCGTCCATTAACTCGCCGACTTCCCTTAGGTCAAACTCTTCCAGCGCCTTTCTTCCTTCATACGCCAGCTTTTCTGCCTGACCGAAGACTGCACCATATTTCTCCGGATTTTGCTTCTTGCGTTCCCCAACCCCAGCAACCATCGCCTTGGTGTTAGCGACGATTCCAGTGTTGCCTATGACGATTTCAACCGGCTCCCGTATGCTCAACTGCTCTATCTTGTTTGAGCCTCCAGTCAGATTCTTTTCGAACCAGATTAAGCCTCCAAAGGTTGCTGCGGTGTTGTCGATGCCTGAAGGATTCCCCGCGTAAGCCTTCTCCGCTTCATAGGCAACATCGTTAATCCGTTCATCAGACAAATCTAGGCTGAACTCTTCTGCTATGGCTCGGGCAATCGCAACACTGCTTGCCGCGGAAGCACCAAGCCCACTGAATCCGGGCAGATTTCCGCCCAGCCAGATGTCGATGGAGACCTTTTTGGTGTCCATACCCATTGCCGCCAGCATTCTTTCGATTGATTCCAGCTGCTGTAGCTTCTTCTTTTCAGCGTACCCTTTTGCGCCGCTTCTTTCGTCTGTTACGTTGATGCCTTTTGCGGCTTTCTTTACTTTTGCTTCTGCGGCTGAATCGACTGCGGAAGCTATTCCGGGTACGCCGTGAACAACAAAGTGTTCGCCGAACAGGATTGTTTTTCCGAAACCAGAACCTTTGCCCATTGTAACATACCTAGGAAGACAATGGAAAATATTAGATAAAATAGTTTTAGGTTAATCGCCTTTTTTGCGGAGTCACGGTTTTGGTCAAATGACTATAATTGAAAAAGTGAAATGGGTCAAAAAGGGAACCGTGGATGCTGTTGAAGGTTTCTTGCGGGTTCAGTTGTTCGGTTGTTGGCTTAGATTCTGGGGAAGAACCAGATATTGACGAGTTGTTCGAAGGTTGTTTCGTCTTTTGTTTCTAGTTCTGAATTATTCTTGTTTGCTATTGATGTTGCCACACTCAGTCACACCCATTCAACTAATTGGGATAATGCTGTACAGTTGTATATAAATATTGTGTTTTAGTGAAAATACATTCTTTAATTCCGATTTTTAGTGAATATGTGTAGTTTGTCTGTCCACAGTAACCGAGAAGTTGTTCCACATGCAGAAAACATACAGATACAGCCCTTTTAAGCATCATTGTTAAATAACGTATCAGGCTACTGTGTCAAACAACCCCATCAAAGCATTCCACTTAGGAGAAGGCGCACATGAGCAATCAAGCTATAGACCAAAAACCATCCAGAACAGCTGGAATCGTTTGTTTCTTTCGTGCATGCTCAAACAAAGAAAAAGACGAAAAAATCCGTGGACCAGACCATCTAGCAAAAATCTACCTAAAAGGATTTGACCGTCTGCTACTAACCTTCCGCAAACTAACTTTACCGATAGCCAAAAGAAGGGTGCCCGGAACCTACGAATACGTTATTGCCCGAACCAAATTCTTTGACGAAGCCTTCAAGCAGGCACTTACCGAAAATTATCCCCAAATCGTGTTCCTTGGAGCAGGATACGACACCCGACCTTACAGGTTTAAAGATTCCATAAAGCAAACAGAAATTTTTGAATTAGATGTTCCTACAACACAGCAAATCAAAAAACAGTTCTTGGAAAAATCTAACATCGCCATACCCAATAAACTACACTTTGTTCCAATCAACTTCAACAAAGAAAACCTCAGCGAAGTTTTGAATGAAGCAGGATTCAAAATCAACAAAAAAACTTTGTTCATCTGGGAAGGCGTCACCGAGTATTTGACCCCTGAAGCTGTAGATTCTACGCTAGATTTTATCCGCCAAAATTCTGGAAACGCTGTTGCATTCAACTACATTTACAAATCCGTAATAGATGGAACCTGCGATTACTACGGCACTGAAGTAGTCAAGGCAGCTTCAGAGTCAAGTGAGCCATACCAGTTTGGAGTTGAAGAAGGCAAAATCGAACAATTCCTAAATGATCGCGGATTTGAAATAGTTGCCCATTACACTGCAGAAGAATTAGAGAAAAAGTATCTCACCAAAAACGACGGTTCCCTTTTTGGAAAAATCAGCGGTCATATATGCCTTGTACTTGCCTCAGCCAAAAATTAACAGATATCATTTTCCCTAAACCACTCGAATCTGGCACAAACTTGCCCTAAAAAATCCAAACGCCTCAACTAGGTTTATGTTAACTTTTTCGTGAACGCTATGGAAGCGTAGCCCACCACAGCAGAGCGGTCACCCAACACATCGCCACTTGTCTTGTAGCATAGCAACCCCGCTTTTTTGGCGCTCAGCTCTTTTGATGCTGTGATGGCGGCTATGACTGGACCGTAACCGCAAGTGGTTATGCCGTAAGCTTCCACAGTCTGGTAATACTGTTCTTCATCCATCGCTAGAGCAGCATCAATCGCCATTCTATCCTTCTTTTCAGCTCTTTCCTGCGGCTCATAATGGGTCATGTCAGAGGAGGCGATGACCAACCCATCCTTTCCCCTCAATGCAGCGGCAACCGCTTTTCCAACTTCGCGGCTGGACTCTAAATCCTGCATCCCAAAACAGATTGGAACAAACTTGAACTCTAACCCATACAGGTACTGGAGGAATGGAAGCTGAAGCTCAATAGAATGCTCGTAAGCGTGCGCCCTGTCATCAACATCAATGATGTGGGAGGCGTTCACAATCTGGTTAGCGGTTTCTGCGTCAATCTCCACATCACCCAACGGAGTACGCCAAGCCCCCTCATTCATGACAGAAAGCGCGCTTCCCTGCCCAGTGTGGTTCGGACCAAAAACTACGATAACGTCAGGTTTTCCATCTTCTGCTAGACTGTGGTATGCGTGGGCGGCTACAGGACCAGAAGCCAAATATCCCGCATGGGGAACAACAAGCCCAACAATGTTTCGTGGACCCTGCCTATTTACTGAAGGAAGGCTGCCGGGTCCTAGTTTGTGGGTGAAAAGCTCTTCTATCTGCTCCCGTAAACGGTTAGGGGTCCCCTCGTACCATGAACCTGCAACTGATGGTTGCCTAATTATCAATCCTCGTCGTCTTCCCGTCTTTCCCTAGTCAGCTTTATTTCAAAGTCTTCGATGGACTGACTTGGGTCTCCGTCTTCAGGGATTTCGCCTCGTTCGCGCAGTATCTGCCTAGTCAGCAGCCAGTAGATAACCGCCAATGCACGTCTGCCCTTGTTGTTGGTGGGTATAACCAAGTCTACAAAGGAGAAGTCGTTGTCGGTGCTGCAAAGCGCTACCACCGGAATTCCTATGCTTGACGCTTCCTTCACTGCCTGAACATCGGCTTTGGGGTCAGACACTATTATTACGCTGGGCTCAAGCCTGTTTGGGTAAAGCGGGTTTGACAGCATTCCGGGAATGAACCTGCCAACTATCGGGGTTGCTCCAACTACTTCGCAGAATTTCTCTACCGGAGAGTGCCCATACAGTCGCCCCGCCACAGCCGCTATCTTCGAGGGCTCAAATCGGGCTAGAAACTTTGCAGCTACCCGTATGCGTTCATCCGTCTTTTTTACATCCAAAACGAACAGCCCATCGGCTCTGACACGGTAAATAAATTGTTCCATGTCTTTTGTTCTCATTCTGGTTCCTATATGAACCCCTGCGGACAACAGCGTATCCTGGGGTAACAGAAGTTCTTCCTCGCTGAATGTTTCAACGTTTTCTTCACTTTCAGACAAACTTTTTTCCTCCAATCACTCATAACCTTGACATTTCTGCTCTATTACCAAGAGTTTCTTCTATGCGGATTAGCTCGTTGATTTTCGCCACCCGCTCACCATGCAGCACACCAGTCTTGATGACTGGGCAAGAGAAAGCAACCGCTAAGTGAGCTATATGTGTATCAGTTGTTTCTCCGGAGCGATGGGACATAACTGGAACATATCCAGCATCCTTCGCCAACCGCGTAGTCTCCCACGCGTCCGTGAGCGTGCCCACCTGATTCGTTTTCACGATAAGAGAGTTTCCAGCGCACATTTTAATGCCCTTAGCCAGCCTCTCAGGGTTTGTGACGAACAGATCGTCGCCGCAGATGAGGCAATCGTCAACCTTTTTTGTGAGCTCCGCAAAGCTTTCGTAGTCGTCCTCATCAAACGGGTCTTCCACATAAGCCAGATTATATTCTTCAATAAGGTGCAGCATAAACTCCAGCTGCTCCCCAGCATCCCGCTTCCTTCCTTCCATCGAATAAACATAAACACCCTTTTTTGGGTCATAAAAACTGGAAGCGGCAACGTCTAGGCATGCCCTGCATTCGATGTCCATCTCAGCTGAAACCTCTTCGCAAGCATCCGCAACTATCTTCAGGGCTGCCTCGTTTTCTATGTTGGGCGCCCAGGCTCCCTCGTCTCCTCTTCCGCCAGTGAAGTTTGGGTCAGCCTTTCTTAGAAGAGCGCCGATTCTGTGGTGCACCATGATGTTGGCTTTCGCCGCCTCTGTGAAGCTACGCGCCTTAAGCGGTATAACCAGGTACTCCTGTATGTCCGTTGTCTTTCCTAAGGCATGTTTTCCTCCGCCCAGCACGTTGCCGAGAGGGTATGGAAGCAGATTTGCGAGGTATCCGGACAGCTGCTGAAACATGGTTGTGCCGTAGGATGTTGCGGCTGCCTCTGCAGTGGCTAGGGAGACAGCGAAGACTGTGTTTCCTCCGATGTTGCTGAAGTTTTCGGTTTCGTCGATTTCGTGAAGAAGTGCATCAATTTCCTGTTGTTCTTCAGCGTCCATGCCTATCAGTTCGGGGACAATCATCTCTTCCATCTTTTTTATTGCCCCGTCCACTCCTCCTTCAGGATAGGAAACCACCTCAGCTTTGCCTTTGCTAGCTCCTGCTGGGGCAGCGGCTCTTCCAAATCCATCAACGGTTACGATGTCAACTTCAATCGTTTCCTGTCCTCTGCTGTTGAAAAGCTTTCGCGCCATGACATCTTCTATTATTGAGGACATTCTTGTTCCCCGCTAAAACGGTTGAGTGCTGTTCATTTTGCCTTTTTCTTCGTGAAACCTGAGAATCTTGTCGGCAATCTCGATGTGAGAAAGAATCATTCGGCGGCAGCAATACCTTGTTACGCCTAGGCTGTCCAGAACCTTTTTCGGGTCTTCTCCAGCTTTGACTCTTTTGGTGAACTCTTCCCACTTGTCAGCTATCAGCTTACCGCATGTGAAACAGCGAACTGGGATAATAATTTTAATTCATCCTCCTACACATAATCGTGACCTTCAGGTTGTTTCGAGCATTAAATTCCTACTTATACATTTCGGCATCATTTTGTTTATGCTTCTAATACACTTTCTTTTAGGGACGTGCTCACCTGTAGCTTTTCTGATCCCTAGCCCTAGCCCCTGGACCCCCGAACTTCTTGGGCTCGCTTCTTCTAGGGTCACCGGCAATCATTGTTCGATCATAATCTCTAAGCGTGGTGCGAAGCCGGGTGCTCTTTGTCCACTTAAGTATACCCTTAGCTATAGCCATACGTGCGGCTTCAGCCTGACCCATGAAGCCTCCTCCAGACACCTTAACGTTGATGTCAACTTCGTTCCAAACTTTCTCGTCTACCAGAAATAAGGGTTCCAGAATTTTGTCGCGAGCCAGTTTCGGCTCAAAAATCTCTAAGGGCACATTGTTTATTCTAACTCTGCCCTTTCCAAGCCTAACTGTGGCTCTAGCTATTGCGGTTTTCCGCTTTCCACTTAACACCAAAACCTTTTTTGATTTAGACACTCTACTCAACCTCCGAGTTCCACCCAATTTCTTTAGCCAATTCTCCAACGGTTATATAAGGTGATTTCAATTTCTTTGCGCTGGCATCAAGGATTGTTTGCATTTCTTTCCCATCAAACTCCTTGGGTGCGCCTAAGTAAACCCTGAGTCTCTTGTATGCCATCTTGCCTTTCGGTTTATCCCAAGGAAGCATACCGCGAACTGTTCTGCGGACAATTCTGTCAGGTCTTCTAGGGTGGTAAGGCCCCTTTCTTGGATGCCCCACCTCAAGGAAGGTTTTAGCTTCTTGGACTATTTGCTGCCTCTTACCTGAGATGGCTGCTTTTTCAGCATTCAAAATGACGACGGATTCGCCTTGGAGCAGACGTTTAGCTATCTTGCTTGCCATTCGTCCAAGAATAAGCCCCTTGGCGTCTATAATTGTGGCATTTTCGAAAGACATTGCAGTTTACCTCATCAGTTTCACGTTTTTGCCGGTTGGGTTCTTTTCCATCAAGTCTCTGATTGATAAACACTTTCCTTTCGCCTTCAGAATCTTTGTTTTTGCCAAGTCGGAAAAGGCGAAGGCTGCTACTGTCATGGGATGGTCTGGGTTTCCGGCGCCCAGAACTTTGCCTGGGACAGCAACGGTTTCTCCCTTTTTGGTGTAGCGGTTCAATCGGCTCACATTCACTGCTATGCGGCTTCTGTTGGAAGTTGACAGGCGCTCTGCTATGCTGCGCCATAATTCGGTTTTGTTTTCTCGCGATTTTTTCTTTAAATCTTGAATGAGCTTAACAAGCTCTGGATTTGTTGCCTTTATTTTCTTCACTTCTTAATACCCTTCACTTGTTTACTGAAATCCTTAATCTTTTTGTCAAGAATTTCGACAGCCTCAACTACTATTCGTTCTACTGGAAGTGCTCCAGTGGACTCTACCTTAAAAATGAAAGCTGTTTCGTCCCAGGACACTTCCACGGCTGCCGGGTCTTTGGGGCAAGCGTCTACGCAGTCCATACAGAGGGTGCATTCGATCTCGTTTTGAGTTTTTATCGTTCCATCCGCTTCTACGAGAATTCCCTCAGGGCAAACTTTAACGCATTTGCCGCATGCGTCACAGCGTTTAGAGTCAATCTTGATTTCTGGCAGGTACATGTAAGTGCACATGGAGACGGGCTGCCATTTCGCATGTTTCTTTCCTTGTCCCAGTCGAGCGTAGGCTTCAAACTTCAGTCGTTGCTCGGGAGCCAATTTCACTATTGGAATCTTGTCGCTGACTGGGGCTATGTCAGGATTCTCCGGCTTCATCTCGCCTGAATAAACTGTCATTATTTTGTCTGCGGCTTCGGCTTCCAATGTCAGATTTGCTCTGCAAAGGTTGCATCCAAGATCGCTTCCGCATTTGCACTCTTCAGGAAGATTGTATGAATCCAAGTCGGTTTTGAGGGGGATGAATCCCATCCTGTGAGCGAGAATCTCGTCGTTGAGAATTGAAGAATTTTCGAGGATAACAATTTCATCTATAGCCATTGCAGGGACTTCGGTTAGCATAATTCGCCGTAAAGCATTTACAAAAGGTACATTGACTCCTCTAACGATAAACCGCATGAAATCGCCGGTTTTTTCAAGGATTTGAATCTCTACCACAGTTAAGCCTCAACTAAAGCCTCTTTGTAATTGCACATTTAAAGCTCGTGCTTTTCAAAGAGAGAGAAAGGGATTATTTCAATATTGTGGTTTAGGAGTGACGCGAATCATGTATATTTCAGCGGCTCAAACGTTGTTTCTCAAAATTTTTGAGACTAGACAATATTAGACTCTTCGTCCTCTGCGTCCGCCCTTCCTTCGGGTTCCATCATGAGGGATGGGTGTCACTTCTTCGATGCGACCTACGCGGAATCCAGCTCTTGCAAGGGCACGTATGGCAGCTTGGGCTCCTGCTCCTGGTGTTCTGGCGCCTGAGCCTCCTGGGGCTCGAACTTTGATGTGTATAGCTGTTATTCCCTTATCTTTGGCTATTGTGGCGGCATGGGCTGCAGCTCGCATTGTAGCGTATGCTGATGACTCTAGCCTGTCTGATTTGACGTGCATTCCTCCTGAGGAGCGTGCAATTGTTTCTGCGCCTGAGATGTCTGTGAAGTGGATTATTGTGTTGTTGTACGAGCTGAAAACATGAACGACTGCCCATTTGTCCGCTTTTTTACTCACGGCTATCTTCCTCCCTGCTTTGTGAGATCGGCTCAGCTGGAATGCTTGCAGCCTTTGTTATGGGGTGATCAGGGTTTGTGAGGGGGCTTTTTGGGGCGTAAGCTATCTTTTCCTCTTCATCTTTGAGCACCAAATAGCTTGGAGTGGACACCCTTCTCCCATCAATGGCGATGTGCCCATGTGTTATGAGCTGACGGGACTGCTGCATGGACTGAGCTAAGCCCTTGTGAAAAACAAGTGTTTGGAGCCTACGTTCCAGTATATCTTCTAAGCTTAGGTCCAAAACGCCGTCAAGCGCAGATTCTTCAGGCAGGATTCCCAGCCTGTTAAGTCTGCCCAGAAGCTGTTTTTCCTGCTTTTTTCGTTCGCCAGTTGACATGCCCAAAAGTGAACGCCCGATACCACGGTACTTTGAAAGCAAAGTTTTGTGGCGCCATATCTCTCTCTTGTTCCGTAAACCATATTGACCGAGCAGTTTAAGTTCGCTGTCCAATGCATCCATTTGCCAAGGGAAACGTGGTGAATCATACTTTTTTCTTTGTTTCTTGGGGTCTCCCAATTTACTCCACCTTTCGTCTTATCTGTTTTTTCTTTACGCCTATGGCTTTTCCTTTTCTGCCCGTTGTTCTAGTTCTTTGCCCGCGGACCTTTAATCCGTAGCTGTGGCGGACGCCTTTCCACGATCTTATCTTTTTCATTTGGTCTATGTCGTTTTTGTTTTGAAGAACTAGGTCTGAACTTAACAGGTGTATGTCTTTTCCTGTTTCCATGTCTTTCCGCCGATTCAGAAGCCACATGGGTATTTCATACTTGCCGGGGTTTTTGATGACTTCTTCGAGTTTTTCTACCTCGGCGCTGGAAAGCAATCCCATTCGTGTTGCTGGGTCTATTCCAGCTTTCTCTATTATTGCGTTCGCTATTTCTATTCCTATACCCTTCACGCTTGTGAGGGCGTAGGTTACCAGCTGCGTTCCCGCAATGTCGGTTCCGGCGAACCTTATGATGTGCTGAAATTCTCTAGGCATGTTGAATAGTCACGTCTCTTTTAGGCTAACTACGGAAGTGAACTGTAGTTTATTTAAGTTTTCCTTTATCTGTATCACCTCTTTCCAACAAAAATTGGACAACACGAAGGTACACAGCCCTCTCGGCAGTTATCGGCTCAGAAACGGGGGGGCTGCCGCCTATCCCTTATGTTTTTGCGATAAGTTTTTTACGGCTACTTGGTTGCTCTTTATTGGGACTTGGATTTGGCTCGGCTTAAAGGATTTGAAAAACTTACAAACGTGGATGATGCTCTGCAGTCTTTTTTGAGGAAACTTAAGCCTGAACGGTTAGGTTCTGAGCGAATCCCAATCAGCGAGGCGCTGAGGAGGGTTACCGCAGAGGACATCCGAGCCAAATACAGTTTGCCGCCCTTTGACCGCTCAGCCGTAGACGGCTACGCCCTACGCGCAAAGGACACCTTCCGAGTTTCCGCTTTTAACACCAAAGCCTTCAGGCTGACCGAAGACAAAGTCCGCGAAAACGAGGCGAAAACAGTATGGACTGGAAACCCACTTCCCGAGGGCGCCGACGCAGTGGTTATGCTTGAGTACACCCGGAAACTTGAGGACAAAATAGATGTGGAGAAAGCGGTTACTCCCGGTAGAAATGTCTCTAAACGCGGCGAGGATGTGGCTGAAGGGGACGTTGCCATAGATGCTGGAACCCGTCTGAATCCGCATCAGTTGGGTTTACTGGCGGCGCTGGGCGAAACCCATGTGAATGTTGTCCGGAAATCTAAAGTCGCCATCTTAGCCACCGGAAGCGAGCTTGTGGCTTTGGGAAACAAACTTGAGCCCGGCAAGATAGTGGAGACTAATCGGCTGGTTTTCTCCAGCATGTGCAAAGAGTTAGGAGCGGAAGTCTTGGACTTGGGTGTAGCCAAGGACGACCAGAACGAGATAAGCGCCAAAATCAGGGAAGGTCTGGAACAGGCAGATGCGGTTATCACCACCGGAGGGACAAGCGTCGGCTACCCAGACTTGGTTCCCTTGGCGGTCAACCAGACCGGAAAACCGGGGGTCATCGTTCACGGCGTAGCCATTAGACCCGGCATGCCAACGGCGCTGGCAATCCTTGAAGGCAAACCCGTTTTTGTGCTGTCCGGAAACCCTGTGGCAGCCACTGTAGGCTTCGAGGTGTTTGCTCGACCCACCCTGCTTAGGTTGCTGGGGATAAATGAGGCTAGACCCGTAGTCGAGGCGAAGCTAACCCGGAGAGTTGCCGGTGTTCTGGGACGAAGAGTCTTCTTGCGTGTCCGCGTGCTTGAAAAAGGCGGTGAGTTTTTTGCTGAGCCCGTCAGGGTAACTGGGTCTGGTGTGCTCACTACAATGACGAAGGCGAACGGTTACGTGATTGTTCCCGAAGACCGGGAAGGTGTAGACGAGGGAGAATCCGTTATGGTGCATCTTTTCTCAAGTATTGTGAGGGAGTAGCGTGTTCCGGAAACTTCTTTCTTTCGACGAAGCAAAACAACTTCTCAAAAAAAGCATTTCTGCCAAGCCTGTTGGAACCGAACAGGTTTCCATCTCAGAAGCCCATTGTCGCGTGCTAGCCCAAGACATCAGGGCACCGTTGAATATTCCTCCCTTTAGCAGGTCAACGGTGGATGGGTACGCTGTGAAAGCTGCTGACACCTTCAGCGCAAGCGAAGAGAACCCTGTCCGTCTCAGGTTCTGTGGACATGTGGCGATAGGCGAATCTCCCAGCGTGGTTGTGGAAAAGGGGTCAACCGCCGAGATAGTCACAGGAGCCCCCATGCCTGACGGCGCAGACTCCGTGGTTATGGTGGAGCAAACAAACAGAAGGGGAAACAACGTTTTGGTTCACCGCCCCGTTTCGATAGGCGAAAACATTATGGCTGCAGGCTCAGACATCCACAAAAACGAAACTGTTCTAAAAAAGGGTCGAGTTCTGGGCTCCCGCGAAATCGGGGTTCTGGCTGCCATCGGCTTAACCGAAGTCTCTGTTTATAGGCGCCCTAAAGTGGCTGTGCTGTCTACAGGAGCAGAAGTTGTGGAGCCCGGAAAAGCTCTTCCGCCCGGCAAAATCTATGACATAAACGCGCATACCCTTAGTGCGGCTGTTCAGGAAGCTGGAGGAGAACCGATTAACTTGGGCATTGTACCCGACAAGAGGGATAAACTGAAGAGTGCTCTGGTTAAGGCGTTGGATTCGGCGGATGCGGTGATAACTTCTGGCGGGGTTTCGGTTGGACCCAAAGACTTCACTCCCAAGGTCGTGGATGCTCTGGGAAAGCCCGGAGTAATCATGTCTGGAGTAGCTGTGAAGCCTGGAAAGCCCTTAACCGTTGCAGTTGTTGACGGAAAACCTGTTTTTTCTTTGCCCGGCAACCCAACCTCGTCCCTGTTCATGTTTAATGTGTTCGTTCGCCCCATGCTGCTCAAACTTGCCGGCAGAAACGAGGAACCGTTTCCTAAGATTAAGGCGGTGGCTGCTCAGAGAATGTTTCCGGCACGGGGACGCCGAACCTTTGTTATGGTGAACTTAGGCTACGACAAGGCTGGAACTCTGCTTGTCACCCCGGTTCCCACCGGCTTGTCAGGCGCCATAACCACTTTGGCGAAGGCTAACGGGTTTGTTGAAATCTCCGAGAAAAGGCAGTTCGTAGATGCGGGGGCAGAAATAGGTGTTTACCTGTTTAGGAACTGGAGAAAAACGGGGACAGCCTGAGTGTTTTAGCTGAAGTTTTCTCTTTTTGCCACTATGTAGAGTGAAGCTATCAGTAGCATTATCATGTATGCTGTCAGGGCAAGGTTGAACAGTATAGCGTCGCCGAAGGCCTGCAGTGCAAGCGAGTTGGAGAGTGTTGTTGCCCCAAAGGTGATTCCCACAAGGAATAGCCCAACTGTGAGAGGTGGAGCCCATTTCTTCATTGTGAAGACTGTGTATGCGGTGATTAGGCTTAAGATTCCCAGAACTGGGATGTGTGGGGGCGCGGCAGA
>Ga0272442_10009437_pt1 | contig 12193 bp, 3 predicted proteins | sample SSMForm2O_FD_200262 | JGI IMG/M metagenome (GOLD analysis project Ga0272442, IMG submission 200262) | Marine sediment archaeal communities from Little Sippewissett salt marsh, Falmouth, MA, United States - SSM-Form-2O | ecosystem: Environmental > Aquatic > Marine > Wetlands > Sediment ... | reverse complement strand
CAAGCCCGGCCGTCCGGCAACCCCGCGAGGAGTTGCTGGAGCGTCCGGCGATTGATCTCGATGATCTCCCTGTTGGCGTTCCGGAGTTGCCGCGCGGCCTCCTCGCGCCGCTCGTTCAGCCCTTGGCGCAGGCGCTGGTACGCGGCCGGGTCGCGCCGCCGAAGGCGATCCGCCAGGTCGCGGCGGCGGAAGACTTCCACCGCCGCTTCGGCGCGAGTCGTCAACACGCCTGACATCCGATTGGCATACTCCGCAATGATCGACCACGCGGCTTCCGCCGATCCTTGGGCGTCCGCCTCGAACAGAATCGATGCCACATCAAGGTACGCTTCCGGCTGCGGCCACGACTGCCCGGTCTGGCGGGCCAGCCCTGCGAGCATGCCGCGCGTACGCATGTCGCGATGCGCCCGGACAATGCGGCTTCGCGCCTCGTCTTCGACGAGAACCGCAACGTTGTCAAAGAATGCTTCGTCGAGTTTCGCCAGCGCATCGAACCGTCGGCGTTTGTCCCTGACGCTGATCGGGGGTTTGTCTTCGGCCTCGTCCCCGCTCGTGACGGGCGACATCTCGTATTCGGCCCGACGCAGTGCGTCATACCGGGCCCGATAATCATCGTAAAGCGATTCGAGCACCACGCGCGTATCACCGTCCGAGCGCAGCCGCTCGGCAAGCTGATCGATCGTCTCGTGCCGCAGCGCCGCGGGTCGGAAGGGATCGTCGATCTCCGGCTCAGCCGCCGTCCGGCCGGCATTATCCGCACCCGCGCCGGCGGCGGCGGTCGCTTCTTCATCGCCGCCCCCTTCACCGATGCCGCCGGAACCCTCCTGATGATCGCTCTTCATCTCTTGTTCGAGCTTTGTAAGCAGCGTCGGGCCGAGCAGCGCCGCGAGTGCCGCCTCGGCATTTTGCCCCAGGCCTTCACGCTGCCGACGGTACTCCTCCTTCTCCCGCGTCTGCTCGACAACCCCCGACGCGAACTGGTCGAACGTGCGATACTCCCGCCAGCCCTCGACGGTCTGCACCATGCGATCCACGAGTTGATCGTCGCGCCGGGTGAAATCATCGCGCTGCGCGCCGATCGCCTGTTTCTGATCGCTCGTCAGGTCATCAAGGCCCAGCGCCTCTTCGTACCGCTCACGCCATGAGCCCGGAGTCTGGTAGACCTCCCTGTATCCCCGCCGGTAATACTCCCGACGCAGCGCGGCAAACGACTCGGGCGACAGGGCGGGCTTGAACCGGCGGAAGGTGAGAAGATTCAACTGACTCATCTCGAAGGCGGCGGCCTGAAGCGGCTTGCTCGCGTCATCAAACCTCGCCTTCAGCGACGCCTGCACCTGTTCCTCCGATATCCACGCGATCATCTCCTGCTGGGTCATCTCACGCAGGCCGAATTCGTCGATGATGTCGAGAATGATCTTGGCGGCGTCGAAGAGCGACCCGTAGGCGCTCCGCGTCTTCCGGAGAAACGCGCTTTCATAGCTGACGATGATCGTGGTCGCCGACTCCCATTCCTGACCGGCCAAGTCCAACTCCCGCACAAGCTCGCCCAGGTTGACGCCCGCACCCTCGTTCATCTCACCGGCGAAGTCACTGACCGGACCGCCGTAGATCAGCAACTCCCTGGCCGTCCGCGCGCCGGGCAGACGCGCGAGCTGCTGCTCGGTGAGAATCGTCGTCATCCCGTCGAACAGCGTCCGATCAACGGCGCACGCGCGCGTGTGGACGCGCCGATACTGATTCAGAAGACCCTCAAGCTGATCGCGCGGCGGGATCTTGAACTGCTCGCGAATAAAGTGCATCGCGACATCCAGCAACTCGTCCTGCAGCTTGTGAATGTCCGAATCCTCGAAACGCCGGTACCGGTCTTTGTAGCCATCATGGATGCTCAGCAGGCTCAACCGCTGCTGGTCGGACAGATCCAGCATGTCGGCGTAATGCATCAATTCGGGCGTCGTGATCGGATCGGTGACAAGCGGGAGCACCTGGGCGTGTGCCCCTCCGGCCAGCGCGAACAGCGTCAGAGCGCAGCAAAAGGCAATGTGCACGCCACCGACGCGCTGGTTGTTGTGAAGCAGTTTCCGGATCATGTCTCGTCACCTCCGATACAAGCCGTTCTACGGACGGGACCACCGACCGCGCGCCGCCCTCGTCAAGAGGATACTCGACGGCGCCGGTCGGTGCGCGGGTCGTGGCGAAAAGCCCAAGCCAACGGCTGACAACACCCATCAGAATGGACCAGTTGACAAGCGGGACGGGCATGTCGCCCCTCCGTTTCGTCCAGCCAAGACGCGTGTACCACCGTTCTGTTGAGAGGATTCAGTCAGACCAGGCGGGATCGTCCGGTGACACGGGCGTCTCGGCCGCGCGAATGCCTATTCCGCAGGCGCAGATGCCCGCACCGCCGGCACGTCGCGACAGCCCTGCGGCAAGGCGTCGGCGGAGCGGGCTCGGCGGCCGCATGACGCCAACCAGCATCAGCATCGCGGCCTGCCAGAAAGGGATCGTTCGAATCTCGGATTCCCCGGTATAATGGCTTCGCCAATGAGGGCGGTCGCCCCTCATCCGCGTCGTGATGCGCAGCGGCACGAGGGGAAAGCCGATGCAGCGAACAAGACTCATCACGGGAATCAGCATGTTGGCGGTCGCGGCGGGAGCCGTCGTGATGGTGATCGCGGTCGCCCCGCAGGAGACGCCGAAACCGGAAACGGAACCCGAGGCGGCCCCGGGCGCGACGGCGACGGCGACGGACGAACAACAGCCATACGCCCCACCGACGCCACCCGCATCGTCCGAGCGGGTCGAGGAGCGCCGGCGCATGGTGGCCCACCAGATCGCCCGGAAGAGCTTCGGCTCCGTCCCCGTCAAGGACGAAGCCGTGCTCGCGGCGATGCGCACCGTGCCTCGGCACGTATTCATGCCCAAGGCGCAGCGCCGCCGGGCGTACGCCGACAACGCCCTGCCGATCGGTTACGGGCAGACGATCTCCCAACCGTACATCGTCGGCTTCATGACCGAACTGCTCGGGCTCACGCCGGAGTCGAAAGTGCTCGAGATCGGCACGGGCTCGGGCTACCAGGCGGCGGTGCTCGCGCAGCTCACGCCCCACGTGTATACGATCGAGATCATCAAGCCGCTGGCGGAACGGGCGGAGAAGGCGCTGCGCGAGCAGGGGTATGAACAGATTCACTGCCGGCAGGCTGACGGCTACCACGGCTGGCCGGAGGCGGCGCCGTTCGACACGATCATCGTGACGTGCGCGGCCGGTCACCTTCCGCCGCCGCTGTGGGAGCAGCTCAAGCCCGGGGGGCGGATCGTCATCCCCATCGGCGGCCCGTATGAAAACCAGCGGCTCGTCGTGGTCACGAAACGCCCCGACGGCACGCGCCAGTCCCGCACGATCATGGGCGTCCGCTTCGTCCCCTTGACCCGTGAGGACGGCTCGTGATGAAGCAGCCGGTCGCGCTGCGGAGCGGTCATCTGTTCTGGCTGGTGTTGTGGGTCTCCACCGGCGTGCTCGGATTCGAGATCGCGTTGCTGCGCATGCTGCTCGTGGCGAGCTGGCACCACTTCGCGTTCATCGTGATCAGCATCGCGCTGCTCGGTTTCGGCGCCAGCGGAACCGTGCTGACGTTTGCGCGCCGCCTCGTCCTGCGTCACGGCGGCGGGATCGTGCTGGCCACATCGCTCGCCGCCGCGGTGTCCATGCCGGTCTGCGCGGGGCTCGTGCAGCACGTTCCAATCGAGTCGAGAATCGTCCCGGCGCTGCTGTGGCGGCAGCTCGGCGCGTGGACGCTGTATTGGACGCTGCTCACCATCCCGTTTCTGCTCGGCGCGATTGTCATCGGCGCGGCGTTGATGCTGGCCCGAGCGCGCCTCGCGACGATCTACGCGGGCAATCTGTTCGGCAGCGCCGCCGGCGCGATCCTCGCCCCCCTGTCGATGGCGGTCCTGCCCCCCGCCTGGCTGCCCGTGCTGTTCGCGATCCCGGCATGGCTCGGCGCGCTCGGTCTGCCCGCCGCCCGACGGCTGCCCGGGCTTGTTCCGGCCGGCGCCGCCGTGCTCGCGACGGCCGTCTATCTGCTGATCGATCAACCGGCCATCCGCATCGACCCCTTCAAATACTCCGCCCACGTGGAGCGTCTCATCGCGCAGGACGCCGCCGAGCCGACCGCCACCGCCTATGGCCCGCGCGCCGTCGTCCGGGCCGTGCGGAGCGAGGCGCTGCACGATCTTCTGTTCCTTTCCACCGGCGAAAGCCCTCCACCGCTGACGGTCATTACGATCGACGGCCACTGGGCCGGCTCCGTCCTCGATGTCGACACGCCGCAGGAAGCCTCCGTCGTTGACCAGATGCTCATGGCCTTCCCGTATGAGATCGCCCCGAGCCGGCCGCGTGTCCTGCTGCTGGGTGAAATCGGCGGCACCAACACGTGGCTGGCGCGGCGGCGCGGCGCCGCGGCCATCGACGTCGTGCAGCCCTATCCCCCCGTCTTCCAGTTCCTCCGCGGACCCCTGCATTCGTGCGGCGGCGCCGTCCTCCGGGCGCCTGCGGTCCGCACATTCCTGGCCGAGCCGCGGCATTACCTCGAGCACGGTGAGACAACCTACGACATCATCCAGGCCGCGGCCCTGGAGGGGTCCGCCGCCGGGTCCGGCGGCATCGGCGGCATGGGGCAGGACTACCTCGCGACCGTGCAGGGATTAGACGCCTGCCTCGATCGCCTGAGTGATGACGGCGTGTTCTTTGTCTGCCGCGCCATCCAGACCCCTCCGCGCGACAACATCAAGCTCCTCGCCACGCTGGTCGAGGCGCTGCATCACCGCCATGTTGAGCACCCTGAGCGGCATGTGGTCATCGTTCGTGACTACCTGGCGATCTGCACGATCGTGAGCCTTTCGCCATGGACGGAGGACGACATCGCGCACATCCGCCGAATCTGCCGGGAGCGCCAATTCACGCCCGTGTGGTTCGAGGGGATTCAACCGGAGGAACTGAACCGGCCCGACGCGCTGCCCTCGCCGCCGGATGGCGTAGGCGATTGGTACTATCACGCTGCACAGCAGTTGTTCTTCGCGGATGCCGATGCGTTTATCGATGACTGGCTGTTTGACATCCGCCCGCCCACCGACAGCCGCCCATTCTTCCTGGATTTCTGTCGGCTGAGAGGTCTCGGGGCGTTGCGCGACGCCTTCGGCGATCTATGGCTGACGCGGGCGGAGAGCGCTTTCCTTTTCGTGCTCGCCGCCGGCGCGATCATTGCCGTCGTCGGCCTGCTGCTGACGGTTCTTCCGCTCCTGTTGCTGCGCGCGGTCCGAGGGGCCCGGCATCACCTTTCGACGGCGGCGTACTTCACAGCGATCGGCCTGGCCTACCTGCTCCTGGAGATCACATGTTTGTCGCGCCTGACGCTGTGGATCGGCGATCCCGTCCTCAGCGCCGGCGTGACCATCGCGGGCCTCCTTGTGTGCTCCGGGCTGGGAAGTCTCACGGCCCAGTACATGGAGCGCGCCGAACGACGGCTGCTCACACCCGGAATTGTGCTCCTGGTGATCCTGGCCGTCGGGGAAGTTCTTGCCATGCCTGCGGGAGTGACCGCAATCGGCCCGCTACCCGTGCCGCTTCGATGCGCCGCCGGCTTCCTCGCCCTGGCCCCGTTGGGCTACGTCATGGGATTCCCCATGCCCATCGGTCTGCGCCGACTCGATCGCGCGGCACCGGCCTTGCTGCCCTGGGCGTGGGGCATGAACGGTTTCGCCTCGGTGCTCGCCTCGCCCCTGGCGACGGCGATCGGCATGGCGTGGGGTTTTCATATCGCGGCCATCGCCGCCGCCTCGCTCTACGCCTTCGCAGGTCTCACTCTCGCGTGTTTGCCCCCAGCGGCGAGCACCACCGGCGGTTGAGCGCCGGCGATGCCTCTGCCCGCGGGGCCGCCGAATATGGCGGGATGGGGATGGACTGTCCGGCCGGAGGTCCAGACCACGTCAATCGTCCGATTCACATCGGGTGTCGTACCCGGTCCGAACGGGAGACGTGCTTGCTTGTCCGCATCCCCGTTGCAGAGAGGCACGCTCTGCGATGACAGCGAATCCCGACCCGATGCATCACGAACCTCACGGGCAAGGACGAACCGCTTTGTCAGGTTTTCCGTTGCCAGGGCATCCATTCCGCTTATACTTGGGCAGAGGCCGTTCGGTCGGTTTGTTATCGGGAATTGCTGCCCGGAACCGGCTCGTGGCGGCGGGGTAGAAGGATAAGACTGCCCATCCATACGATCTGTCCCGGCCTAACAGATGCCAATCAAATCTCAGAGGAGGAAGTGGCTCATGAAACGCTCAATCGCGTGGTGTCGATACGTCCTCGTTGCCGTGGTCGCGGCGGCGATCCTGTACCTGCCGCCGGCCGCCCAGGCGGGCCTTCGCGGCGGCAGGATGCCCGACTGCCCCGCCGACATCAACGGCGACGGCATGGTTGACGTGCTCGACCTGCTCGCCGTGCTCGCCGCCTGGGGCGACTGCCCCGGCTGCCCCGAGGACATCACCGGCGACGATGTCGTCGACGTGCTCGACCTGCTGGAAGTCCTCGGCGCCTGGGGCCCCTGTGCGCCCCCGGAAGCGCTGCCCATTCAGCTCGCCGGCAACGCCCTCGATGAATATCCCTGGGTCGAGTTCGTCAAGGCCTTCAACCAGGGATCGACACTTGCCGTGGCGATCGACCCGGCCAGCGTCCCCCCCGCCGATCAGATTGCCGACGTGTACATCGTCCAGGCCAAGACCGACGCGCAATGGGCCGGCGATCCCTCGCTGGTCGATGTCCGCGGCGAGCCGCAGACCGAGACCTTTGACGGCGCGACCATCCAGGAGAACACGTTCGAGCTGGTCAACAGCGACACCCTCAGCGGCGATGCCGGTCTGGGGCTCGGCGTGCCATACGATCTCGTCTGCGACTTCAACGAGAACGGCGTGCTGGATCCCGGCGACTACATCGACGGACTCGGCAAGGAAGCCGGCTTCTATGTCGTCCATGACCTCACCGAGGACGGTCCCCTCGACGTCACCGAGATCGACTACTCGGTCGGCACCGTCTACGGCATCCCCGACAACAAGACCTATCAGGACACGTACTATCCGACGAACATCGAATCGATGGGCGAGCTGCCGCTCATCATCATCAGCCACGGCAACGGCCACTACTACCAGTGGTACGACCACCTCGGCTATTACTTCGCCTCCTACGGCTACATCGTCGTCAGCCACATGAACAACACCGAGCCCGGCGTGGAGTCGGCCGCGAGCACCACCCTCGGCCACACCGACGCATTCCTCGACCAGCTCGACATCATCGGCGGCGGCATCCTCCAGGGACACGTCGATTACCACAACATGGTCTGGATCGGCCACAGCCGCGGCGCCGAAGGCATCGCCATCGCCTACGACCGCCTGTATGACGAGGTGCACACCCCGGATCATTACGAGATCACCGACATCATCCTGCTCAGCAGCATGCTGCCGGTCGACTTCACCGGGCCGGACAAGGCCAACCCCCACAATGTGAACTACCACCTGTGGACCGCCTCCGGCGACAACGACGTGCACGGCGGCCCGGGCAGCGACGTGGCCCACACCTATCCCCTCTTCGAGCGCGCCACCGGCTTCAAGCAGTCCACCACCGTGCAGGGCACCGGCCACGGCGACTTCCATGCCGCCGCCGGCTCCGTCTTCAGCGGTCCCTGCCACATCGAACCCAAGGATCGCGTCCACGACATCATGAAGGGCTACTTCCTGCCCCTCATCAAGTACTACATGGACGGCAACGTTCCCGCCAAGGACTTCCTCTGGCGGCAGTGGGAGCACTTCAAGCCCATCGGCGCCCCGGAAGGTCCGATCTGCGACGTCACCGGCGGCGATACCGTCGTCGTCAACAACGAGTTCCGCCAGACCGCGGAAGCCGGCGCGTTCATCATCGACGACTACCAGACGCACGAGGAGTTGAACATGAGCAGCTCCGGCGGCGCGGTGGACTACAGCGTCTCGAACGTCTACGAGGGCCTGCTGCGGGACATCGACTTCAGCACCTTCACCTGGACGCCGTCGGATCCGATGAACGGCATGACCCGCGCCCGGACGAACGACTGGGAGCACGGCGTGGTGTTCGACTGGACGAGCCCGTCGCACTACGAGTGGGCGATCGTCGAGGCCGGACGCGATTTCTCGCAGTATGACTACTTCTCGTTCCGCGCCTGCCAGCAGACGCGTCACCCGTACACCGTGGCCGAGTTGGGAGACGTGACCTTCACCGTGACGCTGCGTGACGGCGACGGCGCCACCAGCAGCATCAACATCGGCGCCTACGGCGGCGGGATCGAGGAACCCTACCAGCGGAGCGGCGGCTGGATGAATGAGTTTGAGACCATCCGCATCCGACTGGCCGACTTCCTACACAACGGCTCCGGGCTGGATCTGAGCAACATCGCGGCGGTCCGGCTGGAGTTCGGCACCGGCTACGGCTCCGAGCAGGGACGCATCGGACTCGACTCCGTCGAGATCACTTCCGATCCCGGGCCGCCGGTCGTGAGCCGACTCAAGATCGAATTGCCGGGTGGAGCGCCTTGGCTGCTTCCCGCCGACGAGGAGACGGTCGTCACGGTGCGGATCGAGGCGCTGGGAGAATCATACGTGAGCGGCTCCGGCACCCTGTACTATCGCTACGATGGCGGTGCATTCCTCGAAACCACGCTCACCCCGATCGGCGACGACCTCTTCGAGGGCACGCTCCCGCCACCGAGCTGCGGCGACACGCCCGAGTTCTACTTCAGTGCCGAGGGCGACGAGTCGGGGATTTGTTATCTACCGGAAGACGCGCCGGACGTGACGTTCAGCGCCCAAGTCGGCACGATCATTGCGTCTCACGACTTCGAGACCGATCCCGGCTGGACGGTGGCCGGTGACGCGACGGACGGGCAGTGGGAGCTCGGCGTGCCCGTTGGCGGCGGCGATCGCGGTGATCCGCCCAGCGATTACGACGGCTCGGGCCAATGCTGGCTCACCGACAACGTCGACGGTGACTCTGATGTCGAGGACGGCACGACGAAACTGCTGACGATTGCGTACAACGTCAGCGGGCTGAACGATCCGATCGTGTCGTACGCGCGGTGGTACAACAACAGCGCCGGGGGTGTCATCGAAGAAGACACGTTCAACGTTGATGTGTGGGACGCCACGGCCGGTAAATGGATCGCGCTGGAGGTTGTCGGGCCGACCGGCGACGAGGTCGCCGGCGGATGGTTCGTGCCGGAGTTTCACATCAAGGACTACATTGATTTGTCGACGAAGTTCAAGCTGCGGTTCCGTGCCTCGGATTTGGGGTGGGGTTCGGTCGTGGAGGCCGGGCTCGACGCGTTCGTCATCTACGAGATCTGCGGCGACTGAGCCGCATCCACCACGAAATCCGCATCCCGCGAGCGCCGCATCCAGGCGGCGCTCGCGTTTTCATCACGATGGCCGGAAGCGCCCGCAGCGGGAACAACTGCCTCTCCTGGATGCTGCCAACCGAATGTACGGGGTATTTCCTTGCTTCGGGCGGCAACTACCGTCACAATTACCGGTGGACGGGAGAACGAACATGAACAAAGGAGACGGAGCCGTGACATCTCGACAAGAGCTCGTCGCAGCGATTGCATTGACGATCGGTGTGATCAGCACCACCAACGCGCAGATCACGGTGTACAACAACTTCACGGGGCCGGCACACGACGGGTGGGACTATGGCTGGGGCATGGGCTGGACGGTGTCGGGGGTGGATGTGCCGGTGCAATACGGCGTCGAGCAGGCGATGGCGTTCACGCCGAGTGCAAGCGGATACGTGTCGGACATCTGGGTGGCGATGTGGTACGTGCCGAGCGACCCGCAGCCGGATGAGGTGACGCTGCGGCTGGTCCTGGATCCGGACGGTCTTCCACCCAAGCCCAAGTACGTGCTGGAGGAGTGGACGATCAGCGAGTTCGAACCCTGGGATCAATGGAATCCGCCAATTCATCTCGAAGGCAGCGGAGAAACATACATCGAGGAAGGACATTCGTACTGGCTGTGGGCGAGCGGCGGGGAGACGACGTGGTGCGGGTGGTGTCTGAACAGCGCGGGCGTGCTGTGTCCCCACACGCTGCGTCGGGAGGGTGAAGACTGGCTGCCGATCGGGGATGAGACCGCCAGTGCGTTTCGGGTGGACGTGTTGCCCGAAGGGCTGGAGTGTCCGGCGGATGTCGCACCGCCGGGGGGTGACGGAACGGTGGATGTGCTCGATCTGCTGGCGGTGCTCGCCGCCTGGGGCGACTGCCCGGGCTGCCCGGAGGACATCAACGACGACGGCGTGGTGGACGTACTCGACCTGCTGGAGGTGCTGGGGGCGTGGGGCCCCTGCCCCGTCGGTGAGATCGGTCCGTTGCAGCTTGCCGGCAATGAACTCTTGGAATACCCCTATTTCGAGTATGTCCGCGCGTTCAATGAAGGGTCAATGATCGCGGTCGCCATTGATCCGCGCGCCGTGCCGAACTCAAGGGATGAATGTGACATCTACATCACGGAGGCGAAGACCGCCGCTGAATGGGAGGCGGATCCGGTTCTGATCGACGTGCGGGGCGCGGCGCAGACTGAGACCTTCAGCGGCCAGACAATCCAGGAGAACACGTTTCTCCTCGTGAACAGCGACGCGCTCAGCGGCGATGCGGGCCTGGGGCTCGGCGTGCCGTATGACCTCGTCTGCGACTTCAATCGCAACGGCATGCTCGACGGAGGCGATCTCATCGACGGGCTCGGCGACGAAGCGGGATTGTACGTCGTGCACGATCTGACGCAGCCGGGGCCGCTGGAGACGATGAGCGTGGATTACAGCGGCGGGGAATGGCTCGGACAGCGCACGTTCTACCCCGTCGATCTCGATGCGCTCGGGCCGGTCCCGCTCATCATCATCAGTCACGGCCACGGCATGCAGCACGACTGGTACGACTACCTCCAGGAGCATTTGGCGTCCTACGGCTACGTCGTAATGAGCCACGAGAACAACACCGGCGGCGGGTACTACGGGGCCGCCGATACCACCCTCGCCAACACCGAGTACTTCCTCGGCAATCTTGACACGATCGCCGGCGGGATCTTCGACGGCCGCATCGACGCCGGGCGCCTCGTGTGGATCGGCCACAGCCGCGGGGGCGAGGGCATCTGCCAGGCGTACGATCTCATCCATGACGAGGCGTACTTCCCCGAGCACTTCACGAAGGAATCCATCAAGCTCATCGCCGCGATCGCCCCCCCGGATGTCACCGGCATCAACAGCAACAATCCGCACGACGCCAATTACCACTTGCTCTACGGTTCGGCGGACGGCGACGTCTGGGGCTGTGCGGCCAGCGAGCATCAGCCCTTCCGCCAACTCGAACGGGCCGACGGCTTCAGGGGCTCGACGTTCGTCCACGGCGCCGATCACAACGACTTCAACTGCTGCGGCTGGGACGACTTCTGGGGGCCGGAGGACACCGAGATCGGGCGCGAGGAAGCTCAGCGCGTCGCCAAGGCGTTGTTCATTGCCCTGGTAAAGCATTACGTCGAAGGCAATATCCCCGCCAAAGACTTCCTATGGCGGCAGTACGAAAGCTTCAAGCCCATCGGCGTCGCAGACACGACCATCGTCGTGAACGAGTATCAGGACGGCCCGCCTGCGGGGAATTACGTCATCGACGACTACCAGTCCGAGGAATCCTCCACGGTCAGCAGTTCCGGCGGGGCGATCGCCTTTGACGTCCTCAACCTGACCGAAGGCAAGCTGATGGACACGAACGCGACGTTCACGTGGACGCCTTCGGACCCGATGAACGGCATGGAGCGGGCGAGCAGTGCGGGCGATGCGCGCGGCGTAGTGTTCGACTGGACCCTCGGCGCCGACCACTACTATGAGTACGAGGTCGTGCCCGCGGCGCGCGACTTCACGAAGCACCGATACCTCTCGTTCCGCGCCTGCCAGGGCTCGCGGCATCCGGAGACGATTGCCGAACTCGGCGATCTCAACTTCACAGTGTCGCTTCGTGATTCGTCGGGCACAACGAGTTCGATCAGCACGGGTGCCTACGGTGGCGGAATCGAGGAGACCTATCTGCGCGAGGGGTGCGGCGACGGCGCGGGATGGATGAACGAGTTCGAGACGATC
>Ga0272442_10009433_pt1 | contig 12196 bp, 9 predicted proteins | sample SSMForm2O_FD_200262 | JGI IMG/M metagenome (GOLD analysis project Ga0272442, IMG submission 200262) | Marine sediment archaeal communities from Little Sippewissett salt marsh, Falmouth, MA, United States - SSM-Form-2O | ecosystem: Environmental > Aquatic > Marine > Wetlands > Sediment ... | reverse complement strand
TTTAATCCAAATATTTCGCTACATAATTATATAATAGTATAATTATATATAATTGCCCATTAAAGTTGGCGAGGAGCCGATTATTTCATCGTCCACATATTCTCCGTCCCTGTTGAACTGGAGCCAGACTTTATCCCCGTTAACATCGACCTGCTTTGCCTCAAGCGAGTATCCCTGCCCGAGCTCAAGGGTTTCCCCGGTCCTCAGGGTGTACTTGTCATCACTGTCAAGTACGAGCCCGGCAAATTTGTCAGCCCTGTCAGGTTTGAGTGGGACGGCCATCCGTGCCCCGAAACCGATCAGGCTGTAGTTGTCCCAGCCGGCAGCCGGGTTCTGGTATTCGTAGCTGATAGGCTGAATCGTGGTTATGTAAATGAGGCCGCCCTCTCCAATGACGTTGTTTTCGGTGCCCGGAACATCGACAATGAGAACAATCTCGGTTGACACGTTGTCGTCAATGTCATAGTAGAATATCGGAAATTTGGAACCATCGATCGGAAGGATGGTACCGTTGCCGTAGTTATCAATAATGTCGTCGATATCAGTGCCGTTGAACACTGAACTGCGAATCTCAATTACATCCTGTGCAATTGCAGCGGGTGCAAATACAGTAAGAAGCATGAGAACAGCCAGTGATACAGCTGCAAATCTCTTCATTTTATTTCCCCCACGTTTGTTAAGATATATAGTATGTATGAATAAGCGTCATCATCAAACACTTAAAAGATTTCACCATTCTTCACCAGATTTTCCACCATGGGTGCAGGCCCCGCCAGATCGAACGTCAAACCCGGCCTGAAGGTATGGATCGTTTTAAAGCAGGACCGGAGGACCGGGAAAATAACCCCGAGTGCCGTAAAGAGAATTTTAACCAAATCCTCAACTCATCCACATGGCATAAAGGTCCGGTTGGAAGACGGGTGGGTCGGAAGGGTTAAAGGAAATCATTTCCTGAACCGGGAAATTATCTCCTTTTCAACTCCTCTTCCAATCTCTCTTTTTTCTCCATTTCCAGTTCCCTTTTCACCTCATCTTTCAGCCCCCCTGTTTAATCCCCTCTCAAACTTCTTCTGCACTCCCCGACTCCCTAGTTTTCGAATCCTCATCCTTTCCTGCTTGCCTTCTCCAGATGTATGCCACCAGGATGTTGAACAGAAGCATGAATGTGCCGTACACTGACACCGTTTCTGATGCGAGTGTAGACGGGAAGAAAGTCCATGCAAAAAAGAGGGAGAGTCCAACATTGCGCAGGCTCGTGCCCATAGCGAGACTTTTTCTCACGTTCGGGTCAGGGCCTCCAAGAAGCCAGCCGAGAATGAGCGAGGTTACGACAAGCAGGGCCGAAGCGATAAGGGCGCCTGATCCGTAGAGGTCAGACAGAGGTTTTCTTGATACGATCTGGGACAGGGCGATGAAGACCAGCAGGGTTGCAATTGAGCATCCCATTGCGATTTTTCGGGAAAGGTCTGCTCTGTGTTTGAACTTTTCACGGACGATGAAACCTATCACAATGGGAACCGTCTGGAACCCCACAAGAAAGAGGAGTACGGGGACTAGATTTAGGTCCGGGATAGACGGAACAAGCCGGCTGACCCGCAGGAGGAGGAGAGTCATGGGGACGGATATGACCATCAGGAGCGATGCATAGAGGATGGGGGCGTGTGCTCCTTTCACACGGGACCTGGCAAAGGATGTGAATAAGGGGAAAAGCGGCATGATCGGGGCTACGCCGATCAGGAGAATCCCGAGTGCAACCTCCGGTTCGAGCTTCAGCCCCCGAACGATAATCACGACGACTGCGGGAACAACGATGATGTTTAAAGCAAGGGTTTTTGCCACGGGAAGCTTTCGTGCATGCCTGAGTTCGGAGACCGACAGGTTCAGGCCCAGAGTGATCAGCGTGGATACTACAAGGGAAGTGCCGATTGCCATCGCAATCCAGTACATATCAATTCCAAACAGTTCCTCTTGCATGCGGACCAGTTCCTTTCCCATATGAGTCCTTCATTTCACCAGCTCAATCTCACCCGACCGCCTTCGCCACTGCGTAGTCGAGGAGCCGGGACTGTTCCTCTATGCTTTCGGTACGCCACGAGGGCACGTTGCTATGTAGCCTGTGCAGCAGTATGCGCAAGCGCTCCACCACCTGCGGTGAATCTGCGCCGAACGTGCGGATCTCGGTTAGGGCAAGGGAAACGTAATCATCCCAGCCTGGAGTCCGGTTGAACAGGCGAACTTCACCCGCTTCGTCGCGATGGACGATATCAGGGAGTTGTCGGTACCCTAACAGCAGCAGCAGGTCCTCTATGTGGTCGAGAGCCTGAACCGCAGTTGTCGGGTCGTTTATTGCAGGGGAAAGCGCCTTGAGAGCAATGTCAACGAGGATCCGGATAGAGTAAGAGGTGTCCTGCCGGGACGTACGCCCGTCACCGAAAGCGACTGAGTCCAGGAGGCTGCGTTCGTTCAATGGGCCGGTCTCCCGATAAACCTGAAAGACAGGCGCACCGCTTGGCACGAAGTCGCCAACTGTCGGCACCAGCTCGATAACCGTCCCGGTGTTTTTTGCAGTAGCGGCGATCCCTTCGGGGTCGTACGCCTGGAGAACTTCTCCCTGTGAGGTTTTTCTGAATATGTGAACGGGCTCACCCTCAGGGCGGTATATGGTTCCCGTTTGCTCCTCTTCAAGGGCGGGTTTGGGATAGGCAGCTTCAATCACCTGCCGTCCCTCCCGTCCGACAAATGCCATGACATCTCCGGAGCGCAGGGACATGGTCATGATGACCATCAGCCTGAGGAAAAAAAGGACCGATACCCCCAGGAGGACGACAGAGAAGATCACCGAGTACTGCGGAACGTACTGAGTGCCCCCGGGGTCAATCTCGGCAAGCAAGAGCAGTGCATACGTGAAGGTCGCAACGAAGACACCGAGAGCCACCTTGATGGTGGTGTTGGTTGCGATTGTCTGGAGGAGGCGCAGGGTGAAAGTGCTTGACCCGAACTGCATGGCGAAGGTCAGGATCGAGAACACGAACCCTGTAAAGGTGATCATGCCGGCAGCGATTGCCGACAGCGTTGCCTGTGCGGAGCTCGTGCTGTAGATGAAACACGGCTCTGCGTCGATCATGCGGTCTACCTGCGGCAGCAGATAGGAAAGTATGATAGCGAGGACAAAGAATCCCATCGGGATTAGCGACATGCTTGAGCTTGCTCTTTCACGCAGATGGAACTTCTGTGACCACGTTAGCACTGTTTATCCCCCTTTGTTACAGCAAGGCTCCACCGGTGCAGGGTAGAACCGCAACCATGTCGGCTCGACTATGAGACACCGATCAGCCATGCATTCACATCACTTGTTCATTCCATCAGTTCGACCTCGTCCCGGCCACCATTCCTGCTTCACAGTTCACATCTTACTGCCGCGCCATCATCCGCTGGTATTTTGTCTCCTCCGGCTCGAGATGGCTGACGTTGTCCTCCTCCAGGTCGACGCGCACCCAGTTGACCTTACCCTGGAACCTGTTCGCCGGACCTTCGGGATAGTCGTCGGTGACCGGCAGGGCCAGGTCGCTGCCGATGTCCAGGGTCTCATCGGCGGAGAAGACAAAGGGCACGGTCTTTTCGATGTTCCCCTCACCGACCTTCTTATCGTTGACGTAGAGAGTTCCCGTGCCGCCGCCCCCTGGCTTGTCGCCATCGAAGTCGAAGTGATAGCGGACGTTGACCGTACCTGCAGGCAGCTTCTCGGACGCTTCCACGTAGTAGTAATCAAAGTCGAAGAAGTTGTGGACATACTTTAGCGCCCCGTCCTTGACGTAGAAAGCCCAGCCTGCAAAACGCCCACCCTGCGCCACGATCACGCCGTCTGTCTTGCCTTCGGTGACTTCTACCTCGGCGGTGACGGTGTGCGAGCGGTTCTTTACGTTCAGCACCGTGTTCTCCATCAGGTGCGTCATGCCAGGGTAGAAGGTCATCGTCGTGCGGTCTCCGGGCAGGTCCGGGCGGCCGGCAACGGCTGGGTTGAAGCGTTCGTAGCGCCGGTCGTCGAGGGGGAAGACGTTGTACTTTGAAGCCTCGATCATGAACAGGTACTGCAGCTCACGCAGCTTGTCGGGCATCTCCTTTGAGAGGTCATGGGCCTGGCTCCAGTCTTTGCTGGTGTCGTAGAGCTCCCAGTCGTCCGCATCGAAGGAAGGCCACTCCCGGGTGAGCCAGGGTGTGCTGTGATGGGTAACTGCCGTCCAGCCCTCGTGATAGATACCCCGGTTGCCGAAGATCTCGAAGTACTGGGTCAGGTGCCGGTCCTTTGCGCCCGGGTCATTGAAGGTGTAGGCCATGCTGACACCTTCCAGGGGCTTCTGGGCGATTCCGTTGACCATATAGGGTTCGGGCAGCCCGGCTGCTTCCAGGATGGTAGGTACGATGTCTATTACGTGGTGGAACTGCTGGCGGATCTCACCCCTGGCTTCGATACCCTTCGGCCAGCTGATAGCCGTGGCATTGCGGGTGCCTCCGAAGTGTGATGCTACCTGTTTGGTGTACTGGTAGGGGCAGTTCATGGCGTGCGCCCAGCCGACCGGGTAGTGGTTGAAGGCTTTCTGTCCCCCAATTTCGTCCAGCCTGGGAAGCACGTCTTCCAGAACCTGTGGAATGCCGTTGAGGGCCATCAGTTCGTTGAAGGTTCCGTCCAGGCCTCCTTCTGCGCTGGCGCCGTTGTCCCCGGCAATGTAGATGAAAAGGGTATTATCGTAAACGCCCATGTTTTCGAGCGTATCGATCAGGCGCATCACCTGGGCGTCGGTATGTTCGGCAAAACCGGCATAAGCCTCCATCAAGCGGGAGTAGACCTTCTTCTGGGTCTCGTTCAGGTCGTCCCAGGCCTCAACCCCTTCGGGCCGGCCGGTCAGTTCGGTTTCGGGAGGCACGATACCCTTTGCCTTCATGTTGGCAAGGGTCTCTTCCCGCACGGCGTCCCAGCCCCTGTCGAATTTGCCCCTGTACTTGTCAATCCACTCTTGTGAAACATGATGCGGTGCATGTGTGGCTCCAAACGAGACGTAGAGGAAGAAGGGCTTGTTCGGGGTCATGACCTGCAGGCCACGCACCCAGGAGATTGCCTTGTCGACGATGTCCTCCGAAAAGTGGTATCCCTCATCCGCCGTCCCCCAGGGTTCGACCGGGATGTTGTTCATGTACAGGGTTGGAGACCACTGGTTTGTCTCCCCGCCCACAAAGCCGTAGAATTTTTCGAAGCCTTCTCCCGTGGGCCAGCGGTCAAAGGGACCCGACATGCTGACTTCCCAGGTCGGAGTCTGGTGCGCCTTGCCCACACAGCCGGTACTGTAGCCGTTGAGCCGCAGCATCTCTGCAATGGTGGCGACGCTGTTGGGACGCACACTGTCATTTCCCGGTATGCCGGTAGCAACTTCACACACCGAACCTATTCCTGCAGAGTGGTGGTTGCGCCCGGTCAGCAGCGCTGCCCGTGTGGGTGAACAGAGCGCTGTTGTGTGGAAGCGGTTGTAAAGCAGGCCGTCTCCGGCGACCTTTTCCATTGCAGGCATGTTGCAGGGACCGCCGGTCAAACTCGGCGCACCGAAGCCCATGTCGTCGATCAGGACAATTACCACGTTTGGGGCTCCCTTTGGTGGGCGCAGTGGTTCTATTGCCGGGAATTCGGCATCCCGCGCGTCCAGCGCCATTTTTCCTTTGGATGCGATGTCAGGGACCGGGAGAATCTCCCGTCCGGTTAATTCTGGTTTCTGTACCATTTTCCCAATTCTCCTTTCTATTTCTTGTTTCGATTTCTCTACTTACGAGTTAGTTATCAGATATTTTTCGAGGGCATCTGCATTGCTTTTTTATCTGCGGCTCTTGCTCTCCCTGCCCCTGTCAGGCGGACCTTTCCGGGTCTAAAGGGTCAGCTAGCCGTCAGAATTCTTTTTCAGGCCCGGTAGGATAGGTCAGTTGACAGTGTATCGGCATTCCCCCGGTTTGCCGTTACTGAATTACGATTAAGAGAAACGTATGCCGTTGTTTCCAGAAGTTCAGGTTCTGGAACTGCTGCTTTTTACCCCCTTAATCAAAGAGCAGGTCCGCTTCGAAAGTCGCCTTCGGGTCGTACTCTTTTCCGGAGTGAATATGGTATCCATTCCTTCAAGGGCTGTTTATGTCTCGGAAAGCGGCCGGGTCACTGTGCTGGAGCCTCTTCGGTTTCGGTTTTTTTCTATCCGTCGAAGCAAAGTGTCATAATGCTATAGAATTCCGGAGTATCCGTGCTTTCCTTTCCCATTATATTATTCTCTACCCCTTTAGAGATCTGAACATGTAGCTCAGAGTTGCTATTTAGATGATTTTTATATAAATAATCCTATAATATATATCTCTTCTCCTATATTTGCCTTCGCAGCATTTCGTTTTTGCTTTGAAAGTCATGCTTTCTTTTGAACAAAATGGAGCTTTTTAGGGGGAAATACAGTGGAAACCAGAACCTCTATGAAAAAGATAGAATCCGGCAGTAGCCGGTTTCCGGGTCACAGGTCCGGAACAGCAGCAATGAATGCGGTGCAGGGTTTCGGGGACCTCAGGATTCATTTTAGCTTTCGTTTTCCTCAGCCATTTCTTCTTCCTGAGCTCTATCCCCGCTTGATTCCATCAGTTTAGCCATCAAGCGTGTCTCCTCGGAACTTTCCAGGACCATCTTCACAACCATTGTAAGGGGCACGGCAATCAGCGCACCTGCAGCTCCCAGTATAAAGGACCAATAAAACAGGGAAAGGAATACAATCGTCGGAGATAATTTAAGGCCTTTTCCTGCAAGAGACGGGAAAAGGACATTTTCTACGAGCACATTGATAAGGCTGATACCGGCAAGGACAGCCACTGCCCCTATGGGCCCATACTTGAACAGGCCAAGGAGCATGGGTGGAACAGCGGCCAGATAAAAGCCCAGATAAGGGATATAACCGAATATGAATGTCAGGAGTCCCCAGAGAATAGCAAAATCTATACCTCCGATAAGGAGCAGTATGGCAGTTCCGATTCCCCCAAGCAGGTTGGTCTCAGTCCTCAGGACCATGTAATTTACGACGCTGCTGCTTAATTGGGTAAACTTCGAAAGCTTTACCGGTTCACCTTCAACTTCTTTTTGAACCTTTTTCGGCGCACTTGCAGAATCCAGGAGTAAAAATGTTGCCGTGACAAAAATAAGCACAATTGTTGATCCGGCACTTAAGGCTCCTGAAATAATATCCCCTGACACGCTGAAAGCAAATGTTGCAAGATTGCGCAGGAGTGATTCCACGGAAACTCCAACTATAGGCAAGTATGATGAAATACTGTCCAGAGTGCTATCCAGCTGAATTTCATAGTCCGGAATCTCCTCACTGAGCTGGACTAAAGAGCCTACAAACAGAATCGCGGTCCCAACAGAAACAATTATGAAAAAAAGGATTACCAGAAGAACGCTAACTTTTCCCGAAACCCCTTTCTTAATGAGCCAGTGAACCAGAGGGGAAAAGATTAGAAAGGCAAAAATAGCAAAAAAAACCGGTACAAGTATATTTGAAATCGCTTCCATACCTAGTGTAAGGAGAACTGCAGCAGTGCTGTAAATTAGAACTTTGGCTGGTGTTGAAATGGTATTTGCATTCATATTTATATCCCCCAATCTTTCTTACCCAAAATTTTTCTTTTACTCCCGACTTTCGTTTTTTAAATTTTTATAGATCACTTCCCTGTCTTGCTCCCTAATTTCCATGGATTTCCAATGCATTTCAGTCAAGAAAATTAAATATCAGTAACGTTACATCCTGGCTTTTCAGCTACCGTTTAACTAAAGAAAGAGTGTAAAGACCCCAATCTCCCCTCTTTTTTAATTAAGGTATCAGGTTACTGAATTGACACATTATACGTATAAATCCCTAGACATATATAAATTAGCATATATAATTTTGGAATATTCCCTCATCTCCCTGATTTTCATTTTCCTACTTTCCTTTTTCCCTATTTTTCTTTACTGCGTTCTCTCCCTGGAGTTTCCCGATGGATTTTCGGGAGCATTAAACCCCGGACGTGCGGGTAATTCCTTCACTTCTCCCATTTCCGGTGCTTCTTCCGGGAGTGCAGTTACTATCTTTGAATACCACTCACTTGCAGGGTTTGCGGAAATCCCGTGGGCAAAGACACTTAAAAGGACAGTGGTGATCACGACCAGACTTATCGTTTCGAGCCCCGGAAGTCCTTCTGCCTCTTCTATGGCAATGAGCAGCAGGACGACCGATGCCAGGCCTCTCGGGCCGAACCAGCCCAGGAAGAGGATAGTCTCCCGGTGCAGCTTCGTACCTATCAGGGAGATTGCCACCGGGACCATGCGGATGGCAGTGAGGCTCAGCACCGCATAAACGACCTCGGAAAAGCCGATAGCTGGAAGCCTTGTTGCGGTAACGACCCCGAATATGAAGAAAACCGCAAGGCTCAGGATGCTCCCTTCGGCTTCCGTAAAGACGATTTCCTCTTCTTCGACCCTTCTGCCCATGGCTCCGCTGGCCATGCCCGCCAGAAAAGCCGCCACGAATCCACTTCCTCCTATCCCATCAGCCACGAGCCAGGAGGTGATAGCCAGGGCTAGAAACTCTATCCTGTGATAAAGCTCCGAGGTCCATCCTGCCCTGGAAGCCCTTCCTGAAAGCCATCCCCCGAGCAGGCCCAGGGCGATTCCAACAAATGCTCCAAACCCTATCTGTTCAAGTGCAAGGGAGAGAAGGGTGCCAATTGGCTGGTTAAGTTTCTCTCCGCCAGCCAGCACGAGGAAGAAGATGAAGAAAGGGATTGCTCCCCCGTCATTTAGCCCACTTTCTATATTCAGGGCCTGCCTGACCCGGACCGGCACTTTCGGGTTGCTTACAATCGCCTGGCCAAGCCCGGCGTCGGTCGGGGCAAGGATAGCGCCGAGGACTGCGGCTTCGGCAAGGGTCAGGTCCGTAAAAATGACCGCAGCAGATGCAGCCCCGAAGAAAATTACAAGGGGTAGTCCCAGGAAAAGGAGGCGGTTTTGCAGTCCCCCCCTCTGGCCAAGGGACCTCAGTTCGATCCTGGAAGCATCGGCGAAAAGTGTGAGTACCAGTGCCACCTCTGCTATCGTGAGGACGAAACTGCTGCTTTCTGAAATTTCGATCATGTCGAGCCCTTCCGGGCTGAGCAGTATTCCGGCCGCAACAAAAATCATCGGGCCAGTGATAACGGTTTTTGAGATTCTCTGGGAGACAAGGCTATAAACAAAGAGTAGCGCTGCAAAGGCAATGACAAAGCTTGTGGTTTCTGATGTCATGGAAATCCTCGTGCATTCGGTGACGCCTGCTGCTTTTACTTCATCGCCTTTTTTGAGTCACCAGTTGCTTTTTGTGCAATCGGCTGTTTTTTACTTCATTAGCTGCTTTTCCGAATCAGCAACTGCTTTTTGTACTATCTGCTGTTTTTGTGCCATTGGCAGCTTTTTACGCCATCAGCTGCTTTTTTGCATCTCCTTTCACTTTGCTGCCGGTGCCGTGGAAGCTTTCCCCTGCTCCGGGGAAGCTCCTGCCTCCACTTCCGCGCGTTTGCCAAGTTCCCCTCCTATAAACATCAGCAGTATGAGGCCTGCCAGTGATATCACCATAATCATGACCATCACGTCAGGGTCCGTAAAATTAAGCGCGGCAATTGCCAGGGCTGCCGAAAGGTTGCGCTGTGCTGTCCCGAGGCCAAGCACGCTCCTGATAGGTCCGGCGGAACCTCCCAAAAAGTAGCCGATGATAAACGAAACAAGCAGAAAGAGCACCGCCGCAATAACCGCGGTGGTCCCGATAACTCCCAGGAGGTCGGAGAGGTAGACCACAAAGAAAGCCACGAAAAGGACAAGCAGGGAAAGGCTGGTAGCCTGGTTCATCAGGGGCAGGAGCCCGTTTGCCACTTCCTCATACCTTGCCCGGACAAACAGGGCGATTGCAAGCGGAATGAGCATCAGCAGGAGAAGGGACCTGGCTATGTCCCAGGGATTTATGGTAACCCCGGTGAGCAGGAGCGGCAGGACTATGGGCACGTAAATAATCGTCACCACCATCAGGAGTACCATCAGCCCTACCGAAAACGCAGTATCCCCCTTTGCCACCTGTGCGAGCTTCGGAAGGAAGGGGGCTCCTGCGGCGGTTCCTACGAGGAAAAGGCCGATTGAAAGCCCTTCTGAGAGAGGGAAAATAAAAAGTATCCCGAGAGCCAGCAGCGGGACGAGTATGAAATTTGCCGCCAGCGAAAGAAGCACAAGCTTCGTGTTGCGCAGAGGGGCGATTATTTGGGGCACTGTAAGAGAGAAACCCATGCCCAGCATGCTTGTAAGCACGAAAACCAGTGTGGCAAGGACACCTATGGTCTCAAGGAAACTCGAAAAAGAGGCAGTTTCAACCATCCTGCCTCCTATTCTTTCCCTCCATCTTTTCAATTATCTAGTTTCCCCTCTTTTCTCCCCTCTTTTCTCCCCTCTTTTCCATTATCTATCTCCCCCTCTTTCCTCCCTTCTTTTCTTTTATTCTTTCAAAACTCTCGGCTTTTAAAACTCTCACTTCAGTTGTTCTTTCAAAACTCTCACTTCAATCGTGAGCCATCTGGTCGACTGAAACTGTAATTGCCAGGATCAGGGCGGCATCCTGCCCGGGAGAAACCTCTACCCCGTAGGTATCCCGTATGCGGAACCATTTTTTTGAGACTTCTGCAACTTTTCTTCTCCCTTCCTCAATTTTGTACTCGTGGTCCAGGATGTTTCCCTGGATCTTCATTTCGGCCCCGTCCTCGAAATCCACTTTCCAGCGGTCGCGAAGGGGAGTTATAAGGGCTTTTTTGACCGTTGCTACCTTTTCACCTTCCGCGTTCTGGATACTCATCGTATCCCTGACCCGGAGCAGCTTCTCCTTGAGTTTGTACTTCTCGTTTCCCTGCACATCCTTGATGATCAGGGTGTCACGCACGCGGATAGCTTTGCCGTCAACATAAAATGCCTTCTCCCCTTCTTCGTTTTCGATCCAGTAGTCATCCCCGATGGAAATGAGTTTTTCGCGCATTTTGTAGCGATGTGTGCTTTCTGCTCCGCGGCCCCTGAGACCGCCCATCATTCTTCGCATTAAGAATCACTCCCTTTGTTTTATCGTAGTTCCGGGCTTTCCATACCTCAAAAAGCCCGCCGCAAAAAGGAATGGAGGAGAGTCCCGCTTCACCAGGCACGATCATCATGTTGTTATGGATCCTCGCTGTGCCCGGCTCGCTGTGCCCGGGGATTTTTGCAGGGTCCCGGCAGGGTAACCCGGTAAATAAGCCCGGGAAAGGAGTCTTATCGTTAACTTAGTCTGGACATCGATAGTAGAGACTCCCTTAAATTCTTCGGATATATTCCCCCCATCCGAATCAGTAAATATGTTTAAGTTATATTTAAATAGATTTATAATTTTGCCCATATTCATATGTTATTCTAAAAAAACTGACTGTGGGTCTGATTGCCGGGCTTTTCTCTTCAGCTGCAAGTGCATGCATCAGTTCGTCGGCTTACCTGCCCGTGCAGAGCTAGTTCTATCATCGGCATGGGCTCAACAGGGATGTTTTTGGAAGTAGAAGGCACACGGGCAAACGTTTTTATAAGTTTCTGCTCAAAATAGCCATTTGTGAGCCCTAGAAATATTGTGCGTGCGGAAATCTATGTGTCAGGAAGAGTGCAGCATGTGGGTTTTCGCTGGTTTACGAGAAACGCTGCCGGACATCTGGGTGTAAAGTGCAACCCGATCAACCTCAGGGACGGGCGGGTTTTTGTGATTGCCGAAGGGAAACGTGCAGCCATTGAGCTCCTGATAAAAGACCTGTGGGAAGGGCCCACTTTTGCAAATGTGGATAATGTGTATTACACTTTTATGGAGCCCACAGGCAACATGGAAGGGTCTTCGCTTCAACCCTGAGCTTTTTCTCGATTTCCTGAGCTATTTCTCGTTTTCCTGAGCTTTTTTGTTTAATTTCATCGTTTAAACAGAGCCTCTTCAGGTTAGTGTTGAACCGGACCGGAATTTTTGTGGAACCTGCGGGAGATAATATTTATCACGGGTCAGGGAAAGTTATAAGATAATGGCTATAATGGGTGGAAGGGAAGCAGGGAGAGGGCCTCTGCAGCTGGACATCGGTATAGTTT
>Ga0272442_10009432_pt1 | contig 12196 bp, 7 predicted proteins | sample SSMForm2O_FD_200262 | JGI IMG/M metagenome (GOLD analysis project Ga0272442, IMG submission 200262) | Marine sediment archaeal communities from Little Sippewissett salt marsh, Falmouth, MA, United States - SSM-Form-2O | ecosystem: Environmental > Aquatic > Marine > Wetlands > Sediment ... | reverse complement strand
TTGAGCCTCCTGAAATTGAATTTCCCTTATAAATATCGGATTGTATTCTACCATCTCTTTAAAGGACATTCAATTATTACTCGGACAGACTCCTATGTGTAAAGTGAGGATTCATGTCAAGAGAGATAGGTCGGATTATTTGGGGGTCTTTTAGAAGAATGAGAAAACTATGAGTTGTTATTGATGCTTGTTGTGTGACTTCTGAACTACCTCGTCGCCATCAGAGAAGTTTTAGCTAAGGGAAAAAACGTTTTAAACTCGTAGCTCTTTAGTATGCTTGGAAATTGTTAAGCCTTTTATCAGAGAGATGCTGAAGTATTTCATCCGGGACCTCCAGTGTGAGTGTTTTGCCATCATCTTTTATGCCATCTACCTCATAATACAGTTCTTTGTATAAATTAGGGCCGTCATTTTTATCGCCAATGGAAAATCTACCCTTGCATTTATGAATAACAAAAACACCAAGCATGCCCTTCTCATTAGTATGGGCTTCTATTATTTCACCTGTGTCTCCAAACAAATGCTCAACTGGAAATCTTCCAACGGGATTACCTGATGAATCAACCAACTTTATAAAAACTTTCATTCTTGGGTCGAATACATAACGGCCCAGATCGAGCGTTTCGCCCTGTTTTAAGTTTATAGTCTGTGGGATATCAGGGATGCACCACCTGCCATCAAATGGGATATTGAATGTCATTTTAAGACTAACTCCGGCAGGAACATAGCAATTCTGGGCTTGGTTCATTGTAAGACGTGGGTAATATACGGCCGCTTTGGGAGAATAATAATCGTACTTATCGCGATGAGATGCTAACTGTTTCGAATAGTTATTCTCCTGGGGAATAAAACGAGGCCAAAAATTGACATTAGTTGCTTGAATACAGGGCCTTCCAGAATTAAAAATCTCAATAACAGGCTCAATCTTAATTATTGCAGCCGGGCGTAAAGCCATTGTTGGCAATTGAACCCGCCCATCTTGGGGGGGATCTACGTGTTCCTTACGCAGGATTATACTAAGATAGTTTTCTTCAAAAGCCAAAAGTTCGTAAGGCAGGTCACTGGGTTTGAATTTCATTTCAAATCGTCCATCAGAATCGGTTCTGACAATCCACTGAAGTTTGCTGTGAAGCCTCCCGGTATCTTTCAAAGGCAACAGAGCCCAGTGGTCAACAGGGGGATTGGTAGGTAGTTTATGCATCCGGTCCCACTGTTCGTGTGTAATCGAAGAGAAATTGCCTTCAAATCCGGCAACTACAAAGGCTCCTTCCATCGGTTTGCCGGTGGTGGCGTTTACTACACGTCCGAAATAAACATTCTCTTCCTGGGCTTTAATTTTGAAAACCACTTCCTCAGGACTGTCTTCGGTTATTTCCACTGTTTCGAATTCAAGTGGTGTATCATAGCTGCCAAACATCTGCAGCTTGTATGTTCCGGGTACAACCCATCCACCTGTGTGAAACTGGTTATATAATTCGCCATAGTCATATTCCAATACAGTGCCATCCGGGCTAGTAACTTCGCCCTTAATTAGCCTCAGTTTGTCCAAATCGGTAATACGGCCATTTTCATCTTCAAATACGAAGGTGTGAAAATATCCTAATATGTGCTCGTCTTCAGTAACTTTTATCTGATAGAAATCCTGGTCTTCGGTCCATCCAGCAAGGCCGTAGTGTGCAGATACCCAATAGTAGATTAATCCCTCACCGGCGGTCTGCCTAAATGAATAGTCGTGCTGATATCCATATGGTGGTGGCAGCGGTGAATCCACTAATTTTTCCTCCTCAACCGTATTAGGGTCAAAACGAAACCATACTGTTCCAGGGATATAAACTAAACCATCATACTCCAGCAAATATCTCGCAAGTACAGCCCTGCCGTAAGAAAAGTCATTACATATAGTATCATGGGCACTATTTTTGTATGGCAATTTTGTGCCTGGGGCAGAATGACATGACACGCCTCCAGTATTGACTTCAAACAATATGCCATTTTTACTGAAGTAAGGCCTGGAATCCATCTTTATTGAACTCCGTAGCTGAAATCCGCTGCCACCATCAAATGATAAAACACTAACGCTCATTTTATTTAGATTTATTTTTAATGGATACCTGCTGCCTGCTCTGCCAACAAGGAATATTCTGTTGTCTTTTTCTTTGCCTTTATATTCATGAATCCATCGAGGCTCGAAAACAACAAAAGGGTCTCTTGCAGTCTTAGTCTTATCAGAAATCTTTGTTGCCTGGTGGAAGACGTTTACAGATTTCTTATCATTTCCGTATTCAACAATTGCACACCATCCTCTGCCGTGAGGTGCAAAAGAGCCGGCAGCCAATATCCTGCCGGGTTCAATCGGACAAAGCCTTAATCTTTTATCTGCGGGGGGCAGGCCGCTTTCTGAGCCGATTTTGGCAACTATTTTCCCGGAAGTATCAAGCAGCAGAATCCCCTCACTGCGAGTGCCCACCCAGACATTTTGCCCATCCCACGTTATGTCATCAAAAAAATATTTGGAGCGACTGCCTCCAACAATAACTTCTTCCAGTAACCCCTTCTCCTTCATAAACAATACAACACCGCCCGACCACATTACATCCAGTGAATCGCCGCATTTAATTGCATTTCTTATACTATCGACGCCACTGTGGGTCTTGTTATTCCATTGCCACTTTTGTGAAGCCCAGTGTTTGCCATGTATTGAATGGGTTCGCCCAAGTGTATCCTTAACTTTCATCGGGATTTTCTCAAAAACAAGTCTCCCTTTTCTCGCCGGTTTACCCTGGCGCTGAGAGAGAGTTTTGCGAAGAGCTTCTGCTTCTGCCCGGCGTCTTTTCGTATAATTGTATGTTTTAATTTTTGATTTTAATTTTGGCAGAGACATAGATGCCATAGTTGCCAGAAATATTAGTATCGAAAGTGTCACTATGGAGATTATGGTTCTTGGGTGTTCATTAACCCATTTTCTTACAGCCATTATGTTCTCCTGTTTTAAGCATAAAACTTCAATAAAATATTTTCTGTTTTAATTATACTCTCTTGTTCTAAACATTAGGCTCTGTTCTTTGAGATACTACGGGACCTTTTTGTTCTCAACAGGGTCTTCTGCTTCATTTCCATCTCTCGACATATATTGCTCAATTTTTTTAAGCAGCTTTTTGATCTCTTTAGGGAAAGGATTGCCTTTCGTGTATAATATATTGGTAAAGACAGAGAATTTATGCCTTTCGATTTCACTTAGAAGTGTTTCTGTTTTATCGTATAAATCATCAACAGGCTTGCCCTGCATTCTTCTCTTATAATACTCATGAAGCAACAGAGCGTAACGACCGTAGAAAGAACTGAGCGGTTTTTTAGATCGGCTCATCGCTGTAATAAAATCCAGAAACTGCTGTTCTGAAAAATATTCAGGGTGCTGTCCAAAATACCAACGAGCGGGACCAACGTGAGTTTTCTTGCGCCATCCGGGTTCGGTATGGTCATTTAAAAATAAAATAAACCAGCGCGAAGGCCCCATTTCTTCAGGCAAAACACTGTTATGCAAATCCAGGTAAAGTTTAAGGTCATTCTGGTCCGGACTTCCAATATAAGGGTCATGGAATCTGGCCGAACCAACCTGTCGGACAAGAAGCTTATACCACTGTTCATATCCTTTCTGTTTATCACCGGCAGATGTAAGTGGTGGTTTTAGATTAAGTATTTCAGGATATACCTTTCTCAGGAATTCTCTTTTGTAGGATTTGCCTGTTACTGGTATACGGTCGAAGCATTTCTTACCGAGTTTTGTTGCATTGTTAATATCAATCATTTTATTAAATATCAGGTATTCGAGGTGTTCAAGTGCAGGCTGCCATTTCCATTGAGCACATTTGAACTTTCCAAAACTTGAGCCAGGTCGTTTTAAAAGTCTTCTAATTCTGTAATACTCATTGATGAGCTTGATACGCTGTTCGGCTGAATCAGGTTTTAAGAGTATCGCAGCCTCACGAAGACCTGTTGAGTGCTCCCATGCGCCCACTTCGGCGAAATCCAAAGCTCTGTTTACCAATGCAAGAAATTGTTTTTCCTTATCAAATGGCTCTACAGTATAATTTTTTGATAGTTTTAGAATATCCTGTGCAATATCATCAGCTATGAAAACAGCAACCTGATCCGCACTCAAATCGTCACGCTCGATTTGCTTTATATCAGCTGTACTGTCTGAGATGCGAATTGTCATATTTACTTTGGCTTGTTTGGTAGATACAGCGTTTTGAACCGTAAATTCGCCCTCTACAAACAGGGGAACAACTCGGTCGGATATCGTATCTGCTGTAAGCTCGTTCTCATATCTTATTGACCGGGCTTCTTCTATTTCGATAACGGCTGTTCCACTTAGAGAAGTCAGGGCATTTTCAAGCAGATACGCATAAGCTGCCTGTAGATGATCGTAATCGTGAACAAGATTTCTGGAGAGAAAATGAGAGACACCTATAATTTGTTTAACACCCGTCCTGAACCGCTCTAATGTATCATTGACAAGTTTTGTAAGACTTCGGCAGGTATTTTCTAATCCGTAGTCATCAAATAGCACCCATCCGATATATAAACGCGCTCCGCTTGTACAATCGCTCATAATAACCTTCACTTTTTTCTTATCTTCAGGCTTTTCCAAGCCCTCTTCTAAGGATAATAAAACAAGCATATCAGCTTTGAGAAGAACACCGGCCTTTCTGCGGTTTTCAGTCTGTTCTGCACCGAGCATCATTGACAGAGCTACTTCATCCAGGAGTTTCTCCATCATATCTCTTTCTACCAACTCGATACCGGCCAGTTCCTGCATTTGAACCATCAGAAGGTCACTCAATCCGGTTTCTTGAACCTCCTCTGTGGAGAGTATCGCTAAACGTCTGAATTGACCTGAATTGGCTGCTATCACGTCATTGCAGGAGAATGCCATTATTATAGCTATAAGCAAACAGATTTTAGGAATCGTCCAAGCTAAACGGTCGGTTGGCGGTCTCTTCATAGATTACCGCTCCTTTCCACCAAACCTACCGTCCCTTCTCCGATGGCAATCAAGCCATATGGTGTGCTGAAAAATCTAAGGACTTTGTCACCATCAAGAATATTATTGTCAATTATTTCGGCCTCTTGAAGGCTTTTCCCTTTATGCAGGGTTATCAGTTGGCTTTTGCCCAACCTTGCCCATAATCTTTCATCGTGAACTGCCGCTGTCCGTAATGAAACACGGCCTGCGTGTAGATGACCTATCATCCTTGAAGGAAAAGGTTTATGAAAGTAAAAATCCTCTTCTAACTGTGGCTGTGGTGCTATTGGTACCCTTGTTCCGGGAGATATCCATATTAGTGTTATCACTTCTGATTCTGGGTCAAAGCGTGCGAGATACTCTAGACCTTTTAACCACCAATTCTTATAAGAATCTTCTATGCTTTCAAGAAAAAGGCGTTCAAACTTATGATGCCAGATGAATTTCTGTTCCTTAGAATTAATGTTTATCCTCCAAAGTCCGGTTATATGATTGATTTCAGCCCAATTTTCTCTTTGGGCTTTTACAATAAAAAATAGGTTATTTTTTGGTCCAAGAGTCAAGTTGGTTATTTCATACGTATTACCCATACAAAAAGGATTATCACTTTTCAATGTGCTGCACAACAGCGTTTCATATTTTGAAGTTTTAGGATTATAAGCGATAAGACCACTCTCTTGTGCCGGTTTGCCATATGCGATCCATAATTTATTCCCAATTGCTGTCATCCCACTGATTGAAAGCGAAGGTAAGCCATTCTCTAGAGTTAGGATCTTTGGTGAACTGAGAAAATTGCGACCATGTGTGATACTTCCAGGAAACTCCACTAAGCCCACATCTCGAATCGCTATATAAGAGACATCTCCATTTATCGCCATTCCTGTTATTGAACCAATTATCTCAGTTCCCGCACCCGGCGAAGACATTGGTGTTCCGTTGTCACAATCACTTTGCCAAAGTGTAATTAATCTCTTTTCATTAATGTTGATTCCACATAGCCCAATCCCCGGTTTTGCGAATGCTATCCAGATTATATCGTTTTGGAGTAACACGCGATTATATTGGAAATTACAAGGACTACGAGGCCAATTGGCCTTAGCCAATAGTGTTGTTACAGAAGGGATAGCTTCCTGAACGTGAATGTTTAGCTGTGGAAATTTGTTTTTTATTTCAGTTATTGTATCTTTTACTCTGTTCAAACCTTGGGTGACTACGTCCCTTTGATTTTCATAGTTTCTTAGGACCGTTACAATTCTTTGTAAAAGAGAGATAGAAGTTTTTGCAATTTCAAAGTTCTCAAAATAAATCCGCCTTAGACGAGGGTAACCTGGTTCCCATAGTGCCAGTTCATAAGCATCATTTTGTTCTATTAATGGTTCATATATATCTTTGAAAATATTAAATATTTTTTCCGTATCATATCCTAAACTAAGAATTCTGTCTACGATCTCATTGCGCATTGATTGTAAATGACGGTATTCAAATCCAGTGTCAGGGACTTTTATATCATTCTGCAATATGGCTAGTGCTGCGTCACAATAAGATTGTGCCACATCTTCCTTTTTTTTACCTCGATACCAATCGATCAGAGCTAAGCAAGAAACATATTTAACAATGTAATCATCTGCTTTTGTCAGGTCTATAAGATGTTTTTCCCAAAGCTCTTCAAACCTTTCGGCTGAACCGTGAAAATGTGTTTTCTCAATCTTGTCGGATGTCGAGAGATCTATACCCGGGAATGTTATAATCCAGAGTGTCCATGTATATCGTCCTCCTTCATTTCTTATTTTATCCCCCATTCTTTTAAGCATAATAGTTTTTTCATTAATTTCTTTTAAGTTTTTCATCGCCTCTTCCGGTCTATCAGAACTAAGCAGTGCTGATGCAGTATATATATGAGGCCATGCACCAAATCTATACCATCTGCGCTCCATGGTTTTGTTAATTGTTTCAAGCCAAATTCTTCGATTCTCTCTATTTATATTTCTTATTTGTTCTGTAGATACTGATACCGCTTTTGAAAAATAGCTTTTCAGATAGCCACGCTTGTTTTTTGCAAATCCAAGAGGATTCCCCCATCGTTCTATTACATCAGATTCAGATATTGTGCCAAGATCATATCCGGAGTGAATTTGGCGCACTAATAATGCAACCAGCTCAGCAAGTTCCAGATCTGAGTAATATGAAATTCCTGTTTCTTCAACCCAGGGATCGTTAACAGGTACATATCTTACCTGCCACTCGTTTTCGAATATAGCACCCGTATAAAACACATTCTGAGGCTGTAGAGCATGGGCCGTTTCAAGTGGTAACAGGGCGTCTTTGTGTCTTTTATGATTCTTGAGCAAGTGACCTTGTCGAAAGAATTCCTCGGCTTCCTGCTTTGGCAGCCAGGAAGTCGAAGGCGGAGCATTTAGCAATTCCTGAATAATGTTTGTAGTTGCTTTCTTTACCGCTATCGATGGTTCATTTAGTTCAACAGATGTCGTGAAGATGAACATCTCTTCGCCCGATGCCCGTCTGGGAGAAAGCTTGATTTCAACATCTTGTATTCCTCTTCGCCGAAGGTAGCCCTCAATCAAAACGGCAGAACCCCAAAATTCAGTATCTTCACCCCCTGCTAAAAGTTTCTCATCGTGCAAAATCTTCAGATCCTCTCGTTCCAACATTATTATGCGACGCTCCTTGTTCAAACGGGCTGAGAGCATTGCAGGCAGAGTTCTTGCCAGCCATTGGTAACGTTCGCCAAGCTGAACACGATGGATATCCACTATTCCTACCGGTATAGCCTCGCTAGGCGGCAATGTTATCTTTGGGACTATCGCAGTGACCTTCTTTGTAATTCTTTCCACAATTTCCTTAAGTTTCGCACTTTCCAGCTCCTCGAAGGTGTCAAGGAGGCGGAGGCCGTGAGCTGTCTCCGTGACGCGTACGCGCAGGAGCCTCTTTTGGTTTTGCTTCTCTTGCGTACTGTCTTTTATAGATAACAGCACAAAAGCATCGGTACGAAGCAATTGACCGATTTTGAGTATATTTTTACGATCCAGCATTCCGCTAAGGGTTAGCTCTTGTTCTTTCAGAATGGCCTCAATTTCTCCTCTTTCCAAAAGCTCGATGCCTTCGGTTTGCGAAAGCTTAACTTCGAGCAGTGATATTAGTGGTGAGCCTTGTAGATTGGATGCTTCATCGGATATTACTGCAATTCTCGTATGATGGCTCGATACCCCAAGGGCTTGTATACTTGCGAAGCATATCAGCCCCAAAAAACGAATCATCCTCAGACGTATCTCGTGTATCACGTTACTTAGCACCTGATCAGTTCATCGTGTTGGGGTCATCTACCACTTCTCGTGTGGTAATTTGTGAAGCTATTTCTTCTATGAGTTTGATTGCCAGCTCGTGCCCCGCCGCCTGTAGAGAGGTTTTGGCGGCTATTGCCTCAGATAAATCCACTGCTCGTCGAGTTGTGCGTTCGGAGATTATAATCTTACAACTTTCACGGTCGGTTGCTTGAACTTCCAATCGTGCAACACAGCTAATTAAACCGCCAATGCGGGCTCCAAACTCGCTTAATCCTTCGCCTGTTATTACAATGTCCACGCCTGCAAAGTCAGGTGGCATCGGTTTCGTAGGGTCCTTTTGGAAGCCTCTGGCCCAGGCTGAGGTTTTCTTCTGGTCAACTTCGATAATCGTGAATCCAATTTTTCTAAATAGCATCTTTGCCTCAGTTTGTGCTGCAGGGTCGATAACCCAACGAGTCACATGCATCTCTGGGATTACGATCGCAACGGTTGGCAGCTTCTTGCCAGCCAACTGTTTTTTCAGAATCTCTATTTTGTTCTGGAGCTTCTCATCCTTGGGAAGCAGCTGTACCGCCCATTCTTCGAGTCCGTTCGCCAGCTTATCAACAAGTTGGTCTATAACGACAGACAGTTCGCCTTGGAGTTTACCTTTAGCCATCACACCCTTAACCTGGCTGGTTTCCGTCCCAACAATCTTGGCGATGATGTATAGGTCCTTATCCACGGTAAACGCTCTGCCGAAAACCATAATATTAGCACCGAGCATCTTGCCGACCTTAATAGCTTGGCTCGTATCCACCATGCCCGTGAGGTTCAGTTGCTGTTCTTTGAGCAGCTCTTCAAGTTTCTGGCGCTCTACAAGTCGAAACTGGTCGTAGATGCTCAATCTCGCTGTCAAAACATCACCAATCTGTTTACCCAAATCTGGATTGCCAGGGGCCTTTGACTCAAAGTCGATAATAGCTACAGTGATATTTGTCACAACCTTAAAATCACTGTCAGCGTTGGCACCTGAATTATTTGGCACAGGGTTCGTACTCAATTCTTCACCGATTACCATGCAAACCGGCCACAATAGAACAATTGCAACAATAGTTAATAAGCATACAGTTTTCATAATTGTCTCCTATGTTAAAAGTCTACTCCTTTTGCTAGGTTCGATTATCTGCTTTCTTTGATTCGACAACTTTATGTGCGAATTTTAAAATGTTCTGAAGTAAAACATCATATCTGGGGTCGTCACCATCGAAAGGATATAGTTGGCAATAAATCGTAACTTGACCTTCTTCTTCGATCGTTGAAAGATAAGTATGAACACTTTTTTTTCCTCCCATCTTTTCGGTAACGTAGGAATCAATGGACCAGTCGTTATCTTTTCGTTTGTTAATCCTTATGTAGCTTACACTATCCAACATACCCATTATATCAAGTTTGTTAAGGCCTTGCAATAGAGGGGAATTATTGTCACAGACGACGCTTTTAGGATGATTGTTCACTTGTGGAATGTCGGTCTGGTCACCTTTCAGAAACTGGTTCTGCCTCAAAAAAACAACTACCGGTTTACTATCAATGGACGCTAAGCGATGTGTAATCACTCGCATATTGTTTGGATCAAGCTCCGGTCCAATGAAAATAATGTCAGGTGTGCTGAAGTCCCTGGCTGCCTGGAATGTAGCATCTGTAAAGTCAAGTTCTGAGTCACCAAAAAACTTCTGTAACCGACCCGATACATCATACACCCATATCACCGTCTCATTCGGTTTCCCAATATAAAGTGTGAGAGGAGGCCACAGTATTAGAGGTCTTTCTTGAGCTTCGACAAACGCTCCATTTAAGAATAGTTCAGCCCGACATCGAACATTTGTTTTACTGCGAGCTTGTGGAAAAGTAAGTTCGAAAACAATTGGTTTGCCCTTGGTTATTGGCAAAACCTGTTTTCGCATAAGCTCTTCAGAAACATACACACTAATACAAAACCTATAGTCGCCTTCGATCTTAGCCTTGCTGGTCAGCTCCAGTGATAAGTTCATCTTGCCTGGTGTGTAAATTGAGTCACGCTTTAAGGTCATTTCGAAAAACGAGGAGCCCCGGCAAGGTTGTAACACTAAACAATGTATTGCCAATAGCATACCACAGAACGTAGTAATTTTTGTCTTCATGCTCTGTCCAATATCAAATCTCAGGCATTGACTGCCCTGTGCCATCAATATTTACCCATTTGCCATTAGCTCGTATACGGACAAGTGAAACGAAACTATTATCTACAACACTACTAACACTTTTTGCCTCTGAACTAATGCCGGAACGCGCGATTATCTCTATTTCAATTATGCCATCGTTTCTAAGTACCGGCTTGAGAGAAATATCTATAGCTGAGATATTTGCTAATGGTAATTGGAAGCTGGCTTGTTGATTAGAAAACATGACTACATCGAAATACTGCTGCGGTAGCAGATAACTGTCAAGGTTTACAGCCAGACGAACGGCAAGGAGTTTCCGGTCCTCTGCCTCTGATGACATCTCGCCCGCAACGCTCATTTGTGTGCTATTGCCTGACCCTATCATAATCCATTGCGACTGTTGTCCGAATAATTGTCTCACTTGTGAAAACGCAAAGCTCAGGCGATTCAAATCCACCTTATTAAGCAGCTTATTTGAGGCAACAAGTTGTGTTCGCTGGTATTTTCGCACACCGTAATGAGTTCCGAGAAGATAGACCAATATCCCGGCCATTATCAAAAAGCAGGCTGCCATACCAAAAGCTAATCGACGCCAGAAAACAATACTTTGGGCACAGGAAATAGAATGCAATTTCTTGTTGTCAATTCTACTATCTATGCGTGCACGCAATGCTTCCCAAGAATCGATAGGCTTGATTTCTTCGTGGACATTTTTGAAAATTTCTTCAATGGCATCTCTATTTTCATCTTTGGTATTCATAACGTACCTCACTCACTAGATAAGATTTCGCAATTTCCCCTTAAGCCATTTTCTCGCCATATCAAGGTATCTGGAAACAGAGGACTCAGAGCATTTTAGTATTTCAGCTGTGTCTTTTTGTGAAAGACCTTCCACAAGAACCAAAATAGTCACCAATCGCATACGCTCTGGCATTTGCTGCAATTGCTCATGAATAATCATCGCTTTCTCTTTAGCTGAAATGGTTTTGAATGGCTCGGTGTTCCCATCCTCAGCAAGTTTGGCAACAAAACTATCTTGATTTTCTAAGTCTAATGTTTTTTCGTGGGTAAACATTTTGACACGTTTTCGCAATAAGTTTGTGGCTATCATAAAAATCCAAGCCTTGAAACAGTCTCCGTCTCGTAATTTTCGTATATTCACAAACGCTCGTAAAAATGTCTCTTGACAAATTTCATCTGCATCATGATGGCTTCCCGTATACCGAAAAACAAAGCGGTATATGCTCTTATAATACCGGTCTGTCAAAGAGCCAAAAGCAATTCTATCTCCGGCTTGACTTGCTCCCACAAGTAAAATGTCATCCATAAGCTCATTCCGCAAAAAATTATTGAAATGAAATCAACCAAGTCGTTCTATAAGTATAGATTCCATTATACTCGAATAATTTCAAAAAAGTATGCTCTTAACAACAATTTTATACCGTTCATAATAATTAAATGCGCTGAGCTATGATTTCCGATATATGTTGTGGTAACTTAATTTGCATGGAGGTTATTATGACAGTAATGGAATATCATAGCGTACAAAAGTTGTTGAATCTGGCAAAATCTGAATCAAATCCACGCTTGGCAAGACGAATTCAAGCTGTGGCACTTGCTCGCCAAGGACACAGTTGTCCGGAAATTACCAAAATGACCGGCAACTGTCTCAGGGCAATTCAAATGTG
>Ga0272442_10009431_pt1 | contig 12197 bp, 8 predicted proteins | sample SSMForm2O_FD_200262 | JGI IMG/M metagenome (GOLD analysis project Ga0272442, IMG submission 200262) | Marine sediment archaeal communities from Little Sippewissett salt marsh, Falmouth, MA, United States - SSM-Form-2O | ecosystem: Environmental > Aquatic > Marine > Wetlands > Sediment ... | reverse complement strand
CGAAGGCTGTTGAGGATTGTGAATACGTGGCCTCATCGTCGCTAATCGTCAGCAAAGACACGCCTCCATCCTGGACATAAAGGCTCAAAAAACCCAAACTGTCATCCGCCAAAATATATTGTTTGGCATGATTACCCACCTTTTGAGGGTTGGTCTGATTAACGGTATTCAACATATGCGTGTTAATCAGCTCATCCAGCTTATGAAATCCGTCCTCTCCTCCGGCCTCGGCCAGGGCAAAGGCCTGAGCCAGCTTTCTTTCGCGGGAGGTGGCGTTAAAATCATTTACAGAACTTAAAACAAAAATCCCTCCGAAAATCAATAAAACGAATACCACCATCAAAGCCAGGATCAGGGCTGCACCGTTTTGATTTTTTATGGACATCGACATTTCCTTTCGCCACATCCCCGTAACGCCGTCAATTCCTTAAATAGACATCCACAGACGCCTGCTGGGTCATCAGGCGATTGTTATCCGCCTTACGCTGTGCCGATACGGCCAGGGTGATGAGATTGCCGTTGACGCTGATCTGGAAATCGGTGATATCTTCGGCAATCAGTTCGCTCTGCTTAAGATTCAAGCTTTCATCCAGGACCTCGCGGCGCAGTTCCTGATCACTATTCATTAGATATTCTATATATTTATATTCCAGCGCCTCACAATCCTGGTTCTGGTCCATGCAACTCAGGCTGTCGCAGCCCCATTTCAGCGGCCCACCCCAATTGGGAATATCACCGCTACTGTCAATGAATGTGCCGTTTGTCTCACAAATGATAGGAATAGAAAAACGGATAATATCGCTTCCGCCCACTCCGGTTCCGTCAAAAACAAACTTTTTGTCCTCCCGGCTCTGCCTGAGCTCGAATGACACCCGCTGCAAAGCCCGCCGCAGGTTTTCCCTTAAACGCATATCCGCATCGGTGGTAAACCAGCTCGCCTGCCCGGCCGAAAAGATCAAATAAATTCCGCCGGTGGCGGCCACGATCAGCAATCCCACGATCATCATTTCAACCAGAGTGAACCCTTTGCGGCCCGCTGAGGACACGGGTCGTGTGGACAAAAAACATTGTAAAAATTTATTTCTCATAGATATAAGTTGTTAATTGCACCGGGCCATCCAAGATACCGTTGCCGTCGGAATCCTCGCTGCCGTCGATCTGGCCGTTCAGGTTACTGTCCTGGCCGAAAACGCGGCCGTTGGTCGTACGCCAAGCCACGCAGACATCGACCTTTAAAAGATCCGGATTGCTGTTATTCACATAACTGACCCCTTTGCCGTCTAGGCCGGAAACATCAAAGGCTACCTGGTGGTGTGTGGCCTGAATCGTGTCAAAAGTTGTGCTGCGGATCAGGTCCAGGCGGCTTTCGGCCGCCTTGACCGCGATCGACATATTGCGCGAGATCTCATTGAGCTCCATTGAACGCAAGTAACTAAGCAAAATGCCGGTAATGCACAAAGCCAAAATCCCGACCGCAATCATCAATTCCGGCAGGGTCATGCCTTGGCGGTTCGATATTCTTTGAATTATTCTTCGCTTCGTGATCATTTTTTAATTTGCTACGCTTTCTCTAATAATGCCGAACACAAACCTCTTGAAGATTCCTTCGAAATTCTTTTCGCGCGACCAATATTCATTCGCCCATTTATCATCGCCTCCGATTCCTCGTCCCGAGCGGCAGTCGGATTTCTGTCTTGCTCCATCCCCCGTTGATTTGCTATCGCAAATCAAAGCACGGGGGATCATTCGCCCTGACAACTTCCTTCGCCGCCGTGTTCTCTAACGCCCTTCTCCTTACACCGAACGCAAATATCTTGAAAATTTCTTCGAAATTTTCGGCGTGCGTTCGGTGTTAATTCGCCCATCGTGTCATTAACGCCCATTATTCCTCGTCCCGAGCGGCAGTCGGATTTCTGTCTTGCTCCATCCCCCGTTGATTTGCTTCGCAAATCAAACCACGGGGGATCATTCGCCCTACCAACTTGTGTTCACTTCGTTCCACAAGTTGGGGGCTCATGAAATGATGCCCTCATTAAAAAAGCGGGGACCTGAGAAGGCCCCCGCTCCACTCTGTATGTCGATCTTCATAAAACGCATTATGTTGGCGGTGTTAAAACACCTCCCGTTGTGACCGTCCAGGTCGTTGTCCCGGATGTCCCATAGGTTACCGGCAGAGCGTTGACTGTATAATGCCCGGTTTGAAAGTCACATATATAACAATAACCAGAGATGACTTCCGTCTTCTTATCAGCGTTGTCACAGTTCTTTTCCGCTATGGCGCAACCAGCACAACAATACGCCTTATTAATAAAAGGCGGTGTGGCGCCGGTCAGATCCGTGATCTCGGACGGATAATTCCCCGAACTGGCCGTTGCAAAGGTCTCGGCCGCCGTTGACAGTGAACGCAAGGTGCTTTTAGCCAATGCGTCATTTGCGGATATCCGAGCCCTAAGAAGGTTCGGGATCGCAATCGCCGCCAACAGGGCGATGATCGCCACAACGATCATGATTTCGACTAGCGTAAAACCTTTTTGTCTTTTCATGGTCTCATTCACCCCCTTTTCGAACCCGATTAGCTTTAACCGTTCAGCCTGTCAGGCCCGAGAAGGAATAATGAATGATGATGACGGTCCAAACCCTTTTCCAGCCTACTGGCACCAACGGTCTTGGCCTGATTCGTAAAATTTGTTTTATATTAGCATATCTCCCCTTGATGTCAATTCCCTTTTTCCGTAAATCCACGCCCCGGCATATCTCCGGTCCATCAGAGGCCAATCCAACCGGCCTGCTGACGGACCGGCAATGGCGGACATATTGTTCCGCCGGGGGCCAAATAAAAAACCTATTCTCCATCCGAAGAATAGGCTCCAAGGCCGTTAAAAAAACGGCTTCTTGATGGCAACTGGCTACCCTGAACCGCTTGGGTTCAGGGCCCTATAGCTTTGTGCCCCATCCTTACGAATGGTTTACCTTTTTCATCAATATATGTCAGCTACCCCAAGTATACAATCCGGTTTCTCTTTTTGTCAAGCCGGATTGTCCGCTCCGGCCAGCGGTCATACCTTAAAGATCCTGCCCGTCGTGTTTCAGACGACGCATCAATCCAAGAATCCTCATCTGCAGGCTTTTATTCTCTTCTCTCAATATCCGCAGATAATCTTTCAGCTCCACTTCCTCTTTTTCAAAATCGGCACCTTCGCCCATATAACGAGCCTGAACGGCTGACAGGGAACTGAGCAGGATATCCCGTTGCAGTTTTAAATCCTCGATCTCGGTTGCAAGCCGGTCGCCGATGATACTCTCCCGCGCGGCGATCTGTTCATGCAATTTTCTCAGATGCGTCTGATCGCGGATCAATTTCTTTTGTTCGTCATTAAGGCTCGCAAGTTCCGCACGCATACTCTTTTGGCGATCGGCAAGCGGCCCCAGCCGTGCGGTCATCCCTTTGACCCGGGCGATCATCGCCTCGATCTGATTCTCCAAATCCTGGACTTCCTGTTGCTGCTCACGGACCTGGCGGCCCATCTCGTTCTCTTTGCGCTGGATACGGGTCGCTTGTATCCGTTGCGCTTTTTCCCGCACCGAACGCGACTGGCTGGTCAATTGCCGGATCTTCCCATCGAGTTCTTTGCGCTGAGTAGACAGATCCCGCGCAATGCGTTTATCTTCTGCCATCCGGGCCCGTATCTCCTCCTGGCGCTGGGTCATCTCAATGATCTTATTATTCATCTTCTGAATCTCGCCCTCCAGAGATAATTTCTCACTCAGACCGGTACGGATTTCCTGGATAAGGGCCAAGGCATCCTGCAGGCCCAACCGCCGCTGTTGCAGCAGGTCGATCTTAGAATTAAGCAGCTGCCTAATGCCTTCCAGGCGGCGTTCGTGTTCGCCGGCTTCTGACAAAATAATCTGCCGGGCTTCGCGCACCCCTGCAAAACTATCCTGCAGTTCGTTGCGGTAGGAACGGTATTGCTCGATCTCATCGTTAAGCTGCTGGATCCGGTTCTTTTTATCCTCAGCCAATTTAACCGAACGGTCACGCATGCCCTGTATATCAGCGCGAATATCCTCAAGGGCCTTCTCGGACCGGCTCAATTCCTGATTCAAGACCCGGGTTTCTTCGGCATAGATCTGTTTCTCTTTATCAAAGGCCTTCAGATCCTGCTTCAGAAGCGGAATCTGTTCTTCAATCTTATCATAACGCTCCTGGGCCCCTGCCATCTCCTGGCGCATCCGCTTTTTTTCCTCTTTAAGAATGATAAGACGATAATCCGGATCAGCCTCTTTGGCCTCCAGATTAAATTCCCGTATCTGGTTAGTAACCCAGGCCACTTCGTTTCTCAGGATATCCCATCTCTGTTGCTCTTTTCTTAAGGCATCCAGCAAACGTTGTTTCTGTTTAGTGAGCATGGTCACCGTATATTCGGTATTCATCAATTTTCTTCGCCAAAGCGCAGTTTCGCTGGAGCCGAAGCTATAATAATCAAGCACCTCATTTTTGGCCTCAAGCAGGGCTGTCTTGGTTTCGGCCAGGATATCCAGCTCGCCCTTGGCATGGGCGATATTCTCTCTCAAAACCCTATTACGCTCCACCAGCTTGCGGTTTTCCTCGGCCAATTCCCGCACCTCCTGCCGCAAGGCCCAAAGGGTAAAATCCAGGTACTCATCGGTTGTACTCGGTTGAGCGGCCCAGGCCAGAGCCACCCCCGCAACCAGATAAAAAAAGACAATCCCCCCAACCCAAAAACGGATAGGACGGAATCCCGAATTGTCAGACTGCTGTATGACTCTCATAGAATCTGCGTAATTGAGATGATCGGTAAAAACAGGGAAATAACGATGAACCCAACGACAATTCCCAAGAGACCGATAATCACCGGTTCAATAATACTGGTCAATCCATTGACAATCGTGTCCACCTGCTCATCGTAAAATTCGGCGATCTTGGTCAACATCTTTTCCAGCTGGCCGGATTTTTCGCCGATAGAAATCATGCGCGTCACCATAGACGGAAAAACCCCGCTTTTGACCAGCGGCGTGGAAATGCTTTCCCCTTCGCGGACATTGGTCTTGACATTCTGGATAACAATCTCCAGGAGCCGATTGCCGCAGGTCTTACCGACGATATCCAGCGATTCAAGGATCGGGACTCCGGTTTGAAGCAGTGTTGCCAAGGTCCGGCTAAAACGGCTAATCGCAACCTTGCGGATGAGGTCGCCGAAAAGCGGCAGCTTCAATACCGAACGGTCTATGACCAAACGGCCTTTCTCCGTCCTGTAAATCCGGGACATAGCAAAACTGGCCAATATAACCGCACCGATAATATAAAACAAAGTCTTTTGGATACATGCACTGATCTGGATCAACAATTGAGTCATCATCGGTAATTCTCTATCAAAGGAATCATAAATGGAGGCGAAGGTCGGGACGACCTTAACCAAAAGAAGAATAGTAATTGCGATGGCCATGGTTACGACCACGGCCGGATAAATCATGGCAGATTTTACTTTGCGCCGCAATTTGATGCTCTTCTCCAGATAGCTCGCCACCCGGTCAAGGATCGTGCTCAGAACACCGCCGGTCTCCCCAACCCGGATCATATTGACAAATAAGGTGTCAAAGGCCCGCGGATGTTTGGCAAAAGAGGCCGAAAGGCTGTTACCCATTTGAATATCATCCCGGACCGCGATAACAACGCTTCGGAAATACGGATGATTAATCTGCTCCTGCAAGGCATCCAGCGCCTGCAGGATGGGGATGCCGGCATCGATCATCGTCGCCAGCTGACGGGTGAAAATAACCAGGTCATCCGGCTTGACGCGTTTGCGGCTGAACGATATCTTGGCCAAACTGGATTCCTTGACCGGTGCAATGGAAATAATGGTCAGATTCCTTTTACGCAGTTCTTCGATAACCGCTGTTTCTTTTTCAGCAGTTATCCTTCCGCTTACGTTCTTGGAATTTTGATCTTTGGCCACATATTTAAAAGTCGGCATACCTTTTCTCCATAAAAATCCACAATATCATGGTTTATAAATTCATCAAAATCCTTAAAAATAATTGTAGCATGCTCTGGACCATCGTAAAATCCTTTATGAACTTTCTTTCCACATGCGCTAATTTTTATTCTTTTGAAGTAACACGAAAGACCTCGGTCAGGGTTGTCTGGCCTTCAGCGAACTTGTTCATGATATCATCCCGCAAAACCACCATGCCTTTATGTTTTTGGGCATACTCCTTGATCTCATCCGCGGATTGACCCCGAATCAGCATATCACGAACCCGGTCATCTACTTCCAGGATCTCCGTTATGCCCAACCGGCCATAATAACCGGTCTGGCGGCAATGATCACAACCCTTACCTTCATAAAAAACGGTATTGGGTTTAAACTTATACCCTAATTTATCCAGAACCTCTTTGGGGATCGTCACCTTTTTCTTGCAGCGCGGGCATATCTTCCGGCAAAGACGCTGGGCGCAAACCTGGATCAAGCTGGATGCAACCAAAAAGGGCTCGACCCCCATATCCACCAACCGAGTCAGCGCGCCGGCCGCGTCATTGGTATGCAGGGTCGCAAAGACCAACTGGCCGGTCAAGGAGGCCTTGATGGCTATATCCGCGGTTTCGTAATCGCGGATTTCCCCGACCATAACGATGTCCGGACTCTGGCGTAAAATGGCACGCAGCCCAGAGGCAAAGGTCAGGCCAATCTCGGGCCGGACCTGAATCTGGGTCAATCCTTCAATCAGATACTCGACCGGGTCTTCAACCGTAATAATATTCTTTTCTACCGTATTCAATTCATTGATAACCGAATAGAGGGTGGTTGATTTGCCGCTTCCGGTAGGCCCCGTGACCAGAATCATGCCGAACGGCGCGTATATGCCCCGTTTCAAAACTTCCGTGGATTCAGGTGAGAAACCCAGCCCGTCTAATCCAATGCTCAGGTTTTTTTTATCCAGAATACGCATGACGATCTTCTGCCCGAAAGTGGTCGGCAAGAGCGAAACCCGAAAGTCCACCTCTTTACTCGCAATCTTCATCTTAAAACGGCCATCCTGAGGAATCCGGCTAGCCGTGATATCAAGCCGGGCCATAATCTTGACCCGGACAATCACCGCATTCTGGTTCTCCTTGGGGATATTCAAGATATCGCGCAACACGCCGTCGATCCGATAGCGGACGCGCACACAGTCCGACATCGGTTCCATATGAATATCCGATGACCGCTGTTTTATGGCTTCCTGGATGACCAGGTTCACTAACCGAATGATCGGGGCCTGCTCGCCTTCATCGGAGCTCAAGGCTTCAGCCGCACCAGCCTCCTGGCCCATCACCACCTCAAAATCCCCGGAGATACCCATGCTCATATCCTTGATCGTATCGGATACCTGGCCGCCGTAATAGCTCTCGATGGCCTTGAGGATATCCGACTCGGTGCTCATAACCACATCAATATCGCTGCCGGTGATATTCTTTAAATCGTCGATCGCAAAGATATTAAGCGGATCAGCAATGGCAATTGTGATGGTATTCTCCAGGTTGGAGAGTGGGATAATCCGATACTGGCGTGCCACGCGTTCGGGAATAATGTCTTTCAGGCTTGGATCAATCTTATACTTTTTAAGATTGATGAAAGGGATATGCAGTTCCTTAACCAATAAAACCATCAAATCTTCTTCATTAATCAATCCTTTGGCGATCAGGGCCTTGTCCAGACTGACGCCTTTCTTTTTCTGGTAGATGATGGCGTCGTCAATATCCTCTTTGCGAATCCGCAAAGATTCAATGAGGGTATTGATGATTCTTTCTTTTAACGTTTCGGCCATAAGTCGGACAATAATTAACGTTCACTGTCTTCATCCGGGGCGGTTACACGCAAGACTTCCTCCAGGCTGGTCAACCCTGCCAAGGCCTTTTGGAGTCCGTCCTCACGCATAGTGACCATCCCCGCCTCGCGTCCAGCTGCCTTGATCCTCAGTTCGCCTTTGCGATGCAAGATATGTTCTTTGACGGCCGGCGTCAAAGTCAAGATCTCGGTGATCCCGATCCGGCCCCGGTAGCCTGATTTTAGACAGTATTTGCAACCTTTACCGCGGGTCATCTGAATCTTTTTGTCCGGGACCATCTTATCCAGGCCAAGCCGTTCGATCAGTTCACTAGGCAGATCATATTTCTCAGCGCAACGCTCACAGACTTTGCGGACTAGGCGTTGGCCCATGATGGCAATCACGGACGAACATATCAAGAACGGCTCAATGCCCATATTCATCATACGCACCACAGAACCAGCGGCCGTCGTGGTATGTAATGAACTCAGAACCAAATGTCCGGTCAGGGCGGCCTTAACGGCTATATCCAATGTTTCGGTATCCCGGATCTCGCCGACCATGATAATATCCGGATCCTGGCGCAAAACCGAACGCAATACGGTTGCAAACGTCAGCCCCAAAGCCGGCCTGACATTTACCTGGTTTAAACCGCGCATCTGATATTCCACCGGGTCTTCGACAGTCACAATATTCTTTTCCGGTGAATCCACAAACTTCAGGATCGAATAAAGTGTGGTGGTCTTGCCGCTACCAGTCGGTCCGCAGGAAAGGATCATACCATGCGGCCGCTGAGATGATTCTTTCAGCTGATTGAGCGCCACTGGAGAAAAGCCGAGTTTTTCGATATCCAAGATCCCGGCTGATTTATCCAGCACGCGCAAAACGACCTTTTCGCCGTAAGCCGTGGGCAGGACATTCACCCGGAAATCCACCTCCCGGTCACCGGCCATAATGGTTTTAAAACGACCGTCCTGGGGGATGCGATGTTCAGAGATATCTAAACTGGAAATGATCTTGATGCGTGAAACGATCGGCAGATGCAAGGATCTTGCCATCCGGTCAAATTCACGGATCACCCCGTCCACACGGTATCGAATCCGCATGGTTTTTTCCATCGGTTCGATGAAGATATCGCTGGCCTTGGCCAAAACCGCCTGTTGAATGATCGTATCCGTCAGCTTGATCATCGGGGCCTCCTGCGAAAGGTCCTCAATCGTTTCCTTATCCATAACGGATTCGGCCTCTTTGATCAATTCCAACTCTTCGGCGTCTTTGATATCCTTGATAATCTGAGTCAGGGTATCGCCGGAGTCACCAGAATAATATTGTTCGATGGTCTTCTGAATCTGCGAGCCGCGCGCGATGATCGGCGTGATTTCCAGCCCGGTCAAAGTCTTAACGCTGTCAATAATGAAAATATTCAGCGGATCAGCCATGGCCAGGGTCAGATTATCACCCATGCGTGCGATGGGCATGATATGATATTTCTCGGCAAATTCCTGCGGAACCAACTGAACCACCTGTGGATCGATCTTCAGCCGGCTGATATCGATCAAGGGCAGCCCCAAGCCCTCACTCAGGATCCGGGTCAGATCGTCTTCATTAATCAGATTCATCGAAACCAAGATTCTACTCAAGGGCCCTCCGACCCGTTCCTGTTCTTTAAGGGCCCGCTCGAGATCTTCGGCGCGAATAATATCATCCCGCAGGAGAATCTCCATCAAACGTTCTTTAAATCCGGACATAGGTTAACCACCTCTACATAAAAAAAAGCGGTCCGTACGATGACACAAAAATATTCATCGCAGACCTAAAATTAAGAATGAGACCGATTGATCTTGTAATACTTATCAATAGCCTCTTTAATATCACTGCCCGTGCTCACGAAAGTCTGCACAGCACAGCCCGTCAAAAGCTCCACATCTTCGATTGCATTCACATTCAGCGGATCAGCCATGGCCAAGGTCAGACTGTTGCCGATCTTGTCAATAGGGATCAGGCAAAACCGACGGCAGATATCCTCGGGGACAGAGTTAAAGACATCCTGATCGATCTCATAGTTGGAAAGCGGAAGATAGGGAAAACCGTATTGGCAAGTCAGGGCCCGGGCGATATCTTCTTCGGTAGCGAATTTCAATTGAACCAAGACTTCCCCAAAAAGACCGCCCTTCTCTTTTTGATAAGCGATCGCCATGGCGATCTGCTCACGGTCGATCACGCCGCGTTCAACCAGCAGTTCGCCGAGATGTTTATTGGTCGCTCGTTTAAATTGTCTCATCGAGAATTGGTTCTGAACTGATTATCGGAATCAATGAAAACTGACAGTAAATCCATCTCAATTTTACTATACTTCAAAAAGCGAAACAATATTAAATGTGATTAAAGCGCGATTCATTCAAGTCAGGCATAAATCCGCGACGATCATTTATGTTTGTCCCGATTTCATCGGGACTCCGTAAATGATGCACTCATTTACATTCACTTCGTTCCGCAATCCCCCCTTGATTTGCTATCGCAAATCAAACCAGGGGGGATAATTCGCCCTTACAACTTGCGTTCGTCCCGATTTCATCGGGACTCCGTAAGTTGTGGGCTCATTAAAAGACCCTTCTCTTTTTACTAAGGTTCAACAGCATGCCCATCATGATGATCGACACCAAAAAAGATGAGCGGCCGTAACTGACCATAGGCAAAGTTAATCCGACAACCGGACATAACCCCATGACCATGCCCATATTGATCACAAATTGAAGAGTAAAAATGGTCGTAATCCCGAGACATAATTGCACACCAAAACGGTCTTTAACCTGTTCGGCTATCCTCAGGCCGCAATAGACCAAGACAAAAAAACACAGAAGCAAAAAAGAAGTCCCCAAAAGGCCCCATTCTTCTCCGATGACTGAGAAAATAAAATCCGTATGCCGCTCCGGCAAAAAATTGAGCTGATTCTGGGTCCCGGCCAACCAGCCTTTTCCGAAAAGGCGTCCCGAACCAATCGCAATCTTAGCCTGAATGATCGTATACCCCGCGCCCAAAGGATCGATATTGGGATTCATGAAAACCAGCAATCGTTCTTTCTGATAGGGCTTCAGCACAAACCACCCCAAAGGCGCAGTTAACAAACATACCAAAAGTAGAGAAAAAACATAACGGTATTCCAAGCCGCTCACAAACAACATGACGCTGAAGATGCCGAAAAAAAGCAAGGCCGTGCCCAGATCCGGCTGCTTGAAAATCAGAAGCATCGGCAAAAGCGTCATCAGTAAGGGCCAGAGGAGATGACGCCAAAGGGATTGAGTAAAACTGAGATATCGGAAAGAGATCGCAGAACGGCAACCGCTGAAATAACGCGCCATGGCCAAGATATAAAATAATTTCGCGAATTCAGAAGGTTGAAAACTCAACCCCCCAAGACACAACCAACGCTGAGCTCCCAGAACATAACGGCCGGAAAAAAGCACGAGCACCAGAAGAACAATCATCAATCCATAAAGAAAATAAGCCGTATCATACCATTTATGATAATCAATCCGACTGACTAAGAACATAACCCCGAATCCAATCAGGGCAATCCACAATTGGTCATAAAAAACACCTTCCGATACCCGCGGGTTATGGTAGGAGGCGCTATAAAGTGCCACGAGACCGGCCGCCACAATCAGAATTGTGAAGATCCAAATGAGCGCATTCAGATTTTTCGGCATGTTAGTGTTCAGTCGTAAAAAGTCAGTGATAAGTCAAAAGCATAAAGTGTCTATTTAAGCTCCCGCGCAAACAGTTTTGATGTACTCTTTGATAGTATCCATCGGCCGTGCCGTTTGCCTCTTCCCCTTTTAAGTCTCACCTTCCCACCTCTATTCCTTTACCTCTACCTTTACCTTAATCCTTCTTCCTTAATCCTTTTTCCTTATAATATTTCGCGCTCACGCAGCTGTTGGAGTAGATCCTGCGCCAAACGAACGGCATAATAACTGGAATCCCCATATTCCAAAAAAATACAAAAAGCAATTTTGATCTTACCTTGGGTTTCATATCCCGTAAACCAGGCATGTTCCTCCTTGCCTGGAACGGTCTGGGCGGTTCCGGTCTTACCCGATATTTCCCAATCGTCCAAATCCAACGCCCTCGCCGTACCGGTAGAATGAGCCACAGCCAAACGCAATCCTCTCTTGACCGTTTCATAAACCCCGTGCGCGAGTCCGATATGGCGGATAGTCGAAAATTTGACAATATCTTTACTGCCGATATTTTTAATCAAATGCGGTTGAACATCGCGGCCGTTGCGGCCGATCGTTGCTATCAAACGCACCACTTGGAGCGGCGTCACCAAAAGATCGCCCTGGCCAATAGAAAAATTCAACGTA
>Ga0272442_10009430_pt1 | contig 12197 bp, 6 predicted proteins | sample SSMForm2O_FD_200262 | JGI IMG/M metagenome (GOLD analysis project Ga0272442, IMG submission 200262) | Marine sediment archaeal communities from Little Sippewissett salt marsh, Falmouth, MA, United States - SSM-Form-2O | ecosystem: Environmental > Aquatic > Marine > Wetlands > Sediment ... | reverse complement strand
CCAAAACTGAGACAGTCCCCACCCCAGCCCCATCAAAAGGACGCCTGATAGAAGACACTTCATAGAGATGCGCGAAGGGTGATCCGTCCTCAACCAGTCGAACGCCACCGCTCCCAGAAGCAGAGGTACCACCCAACTGAGGGGGCCCAAGGGACCTCCATCGATGCTGTTGGCCATGGTCCATTCTCCATAACCTGTGCAACTATAAAGGTATTGATATGCGGCACAATAGCCCACGGCTGCACCGAGGAGTGTGAACCTTTCGAGATGCATGAACGGTAGGGCGAGAAGTCCTGCGAATCCGATGTCCACCAAAGCATCCCAGATGTTGCAGAAAAAGAGCCTTCTGAAGGAGTTCAATGGTTCGCGCGGATCAAAGCCGAGTCCATAAATCAGCATGCCCATGAAGATGAGGATGACATAGCGCCGGACTGTGACTTGCCTAGCTTGCCGAAAACCTACATTTACTACGATTCGTAGAAAGGTCAGTCTGTACCCCATGCCCACAGCAAAAAGAAAGAATGGCGCCACCGTGTCCGCGAAGCTGAGCCCCCATCGGTGATGCTTGAAGCCCCAAGGCATATCCTCGAACTGTCCGAGAAAGTTAACCGTCATCATGCTGACGACAGCGAAACCTCGAAAGAGATCTAGAGAGCAAAACCGTTCTTTGTTCTTCGATTCTGGGAGTATTTTGAGGAAGGGAGACATGCGGCTAGAGCTTAACGGATGAACTTGTTGAAGAGGGAAATGACCTGATCGATCATGTCTTCATTGTCTGTCCTGCTTTGTCCTGTTCTCAATGCATTAGAAACACATCCTTTGAGATGGTCTTCCAGTATCACCATGCCCAGAGAACGCATCGCACCGTGCGCCGCAGCCACCTGTTTGAGCACATCTAGACATTCTTTGTCTTCTTCGAGCATGCGTCTGAGGCCCCTTACTTGGCCTTCGATTCTGTTGAGCCTGTGAAGGAGTTTTTGGTGATCCTTACCGCATAGTGACATGTTCCGTCTCCTTGAACTCATATACTCCCTATGAGTATATTGTTCTCATTTGTCTAGGGCAAGAATAGAAAGGTCGCTGACGCGAATTACCTATTGGCTTTGGACAAGAAAACTGGTGAGGTCATTTGGGAGTGTACACGCGCAGGCGATAAGCCAGGTTATGCTTCGCCCATCTCTGTGGATTACCAGGGACTTCAGCAGATCGTGACAGTGATGCTGCAGTCCGTCGTCGGGGTCCGTGCTTTAGATGGGAAGCTTCTTTGGCAATATCCCCACAAGGTCTATGCGAACGAAAACATTACAACGCCTCTTTTTCATGAAGGGCACGTGATCGTATCCGGCTGTGTCCGAAAGGGTACGACTTCGCTGGCGCTGCACGTTGAAGGGGATGATTGCACAGTAACAAAGCGCTGGCACAATAAGATGTTGGACAATCAACAAGGAGGACTGGTTTTGAAGGACGGTAGAATCTATGGATACGCAGAGACGCAGGTCAAAGCAGGTCCGTGGATGTGTGTCGATTTCGCATCAGGGGAGACACTTTTTCAGGGTACTCCTGTCGAGTCCTCTTACAAGTACAAGAACGGATCTCTTACGTACGCAGACGGGATGCTTTACCTCTTCTCAGACGACGGTAACGTGTGTATGGTTAAACCCCAAGAGGACGGCTTCGAGGTCAGAGGAAGGCTCAAGATTGAAACCCCAGGGAAACGTCCTACGTGGGCTCACCCGGGTGTACTCCGGTCCCTCCCTGCGTTCATTGTCTGATGAACTTGGATTCAGGACGCGCTATACTGGCTGTGTCGACTCTTGGTAGCCGCCATGTCTTTACCTAGCTTCTCGGTCCATCAACGGGTCCTTGTCAACCTCCTCTTCATCGGCCTTATGGCCATGGGATGGGTCTCTTTCCGCAGAACCCCAAAAGAGATCTATCCTGATGTCACCTTCAACGAGGCCTACGTTTTCAGCGTGCTGCCGGGCGCATCGCCAAGGGAGGTGGAGGATCTTCTCAGCAAGCCCATTGAGGAGGCGATCAGCGATGTTCCGAACGTGGATTACATCAAGTCCACCAGTCGGGAGAGCCTCTGCCTCATCGGTGTCATGTTCGAAGATTCGGTGGAGGATATGAACGAGGCGGTAAGAGAGCTTCGAGGGGAGGTCTCCAAGCTCAGGGACCTGCCCAAGGACGCCACCGACCCCATGGTCATCCGGCTTAGGATCGGAGAGCATTACCCCTGCGTTATCGTGTGTCTGGCAGCGGATTTGCACCCAGATGTCATGCGGGAGCTGTCCGACGGTCTAAGCGAAGAGCTGCTCCGGCTGGACGGGGTCCGTGACGTAGACGTGGACGGCACCATGGAGCGGGTGATTCACGTGGAAGTGGACCCGGCTAAGCTTGACCAGCATCACATGTCCCTCCATGAGATTACACAGGCCCTTGCCATGCGCAACCTCAATGTGCCTTGCGGCTCGGTGCAGTCAGGCCGATCCGAATGGATCGTGCGTCTGGTCGGCAAGATCGATAGGCTCGACGAGATCGGTAACGTAGTCGTTCGATCGGGTCCTGGAGGCCTGGTTAAGGTTTCGGATGTGGCGGCTGTGAAGATGGTTTTCCAGGAGCCCACAGCCATGTCTCGCACCGTCAGATCGAGGATGGACGGTGCCCCCTGCATCGCCCTGAGCGTAATCAAAACTCAGGAAGCCAACGTACTCGCGGTGGTGGATCGGATCAGAGAGAAAACAGAGCAGTATCTGGAAAATTTCCCCGAGCCTGTGTCTGTCTTCTACAGGCAGAATACCGCGGAACAAGTGAGGTCCCGGCTGATCGTGCTCTGGAACAACGGTATGATAGGCATGGTGCTTGTGGGAATTTCGCTCACGCTCTTCGTGGGGCCACGCGGAGCCATCCTAGCGGCGATTGGGATCCCTTTCACGTTTCTTTGCACCACGATCTTCCTGGACTTTTCAGGTACGACGATTAATGTGGTGAGCGTCTTTGCCTTCCTTCTGGTTTTGGGGATGGTGGTGGACGACGCCATCGTGGTGATCGAAAACGCTTACCGGCACATGGAGATGGGGGCCAGCCCGGAGGAGGCTGCAGTCAAAGGGAGCGAGGAGGTGATGTGGCCTGTCACTGCCGCGGTACTCACCACCATGGCGGCGTTTATCCCCCTTCTGACCATGGGGGGACGTTTCGGGAAATTCATGTCCCTAATCCCTAAGGTGGTGACCTTTGTTCTGCTGGCCTCCATCCTGGAGGCGATCATCGTGCTCCCATCTCACCTTGCGGATTTCGGTGGTTGGCGTCGAAGGAGGCAGCGGACCAACGGAAATAGGCTTCTCGATCAGACCAGGTCCTTCTACGTTAGGCTTTTGCGAGTATGCACCCGACATCGCTACCTCACGGTGTTGGCGGTGCTAGCCGCGGCCACCGGCTGCGTCATAGTGGGGCGTTCCCTGGATCGAACCCTGTTGGTGAGGGAGGAGGAGGACCAGATCCAAATTCAGTTCGCAGCGGCCCCGGGCTCCAGTCTGGAGACCACCGATGCGGTGGCCCGTAGGCTTGAAGAGATGATTGCTGGGTTGCCCCAAGGGATTGTGGCCGCGTCGCTTTGCAGAACAGGCATGCAAGAGGTGGATTACGAACCCATCTTTGCGAGTCACCACGGGCAATTCGATATCGATCTGGTCCTGGAAAGGGAACGGATCGTTTCTCTTGAAGAGGCGCTTCGCATGATGCGGGAACGATCCAAAGACATCCCCGGGATCAGCACCATCCGTTTCGGACAGCCGGTGAGCGGTGCTCCCCTGGCTATGCCTGTGGAGGTGCGGGTGAAAGGACCGGACCTCCAAATTCTGGCTGAGCTGGCCGAGGAAGTGGTGGCGGAGCTTCATACCATTGATGGGGTGACAGACATCCTGAATAGCCACGAGGCAGGGAAGGGGGAGCTTCGGATTGTGGCGGACCCAGACAAGGCGGCCATGGTGGGATTGGATTTGGCCCAGATCGCCCTGGCGGTACGCACTGCCACCGAGGGGACAGTGGCCACGGAGGTGACAGCCAGGCGGGAGGGAGAGCAGGATATCGACGTGATTGTGCGCTTGGCTGAGGGTGCAGAGGGCAGTCTGGCCGTTTTGGAGGAGATGCGAATCATGTCGCGCACCGGCAGGCGGGTCGCCCTAGCCGAGGTGGCGGACCTGGAACTGGTCCCTGGCGTGGCTCGAATCCTGAGACGGGACCAAGAGCGGGTGGTGGTGGTGACGGCGGACATCGACGAGGACGTCAACAATCTGGACGCGGTGAACAGGAAGCTCAAGAAGAAATTCAGTGACGTGAGCCTGACTTACCCGCAATATTCCCTCGAATTTGGAGGGGACTACGCCGAGCTGGAGCGTTCATTCCATGACTTGTACGTCTCTCTTGGGATTGCGGTGCTGGCTGTCTACGTTATCCTGGGCGCCGAGTTTAAATCCTTTACCCAACCCATTATCGTCATGGCTACGGTTCCCTTCGCCTTCATCGGGGTGGTGTTGGGACTGGTCATCATGAAGATGCTCTTCAACGTGACGGCCTTCGTTGCGATTGTGGCCCTGGCCGGGATCGTGGTGAATGACTCGCTGGTTCTGGTGGATTTCATCAACCGGCTTCGGGATCAGGGGTTGGACCGCGAGGAAGCGGTCATACAAGCAGGTGTTGTACGGATGCGTCCCATCATCCTCACCTCGGTCACCACGATCTTGGGACTCCTCCCCTTGACCTTGGGACTGGGCGGGGCTTCCAGGATGTGGAGTCCCATGGCCGCCGCCATCTGTTGGGGATTGACCTTTTCGACCCTGCTCACCCTGTTCGTGATCCCTGCCATGCAGCGGATCTTGGACGACGTGCAGGGACTTTTCTCCAGGATGCTTTGTTCCTTTTCAGAAAAGGAGAAGGGCTAGCCCTTCTCCTGAATCAGGCATCCCTTGTAGAATGACGTCATGTGCACATGGCGGAAGAAGCTGATCCTGTTCATTCTTCTTCTATGCTGGGGACATCCGCTCTACGCTTCCCCAAAGGAATGGGAACTCCTGAGCGGATGGGTTGAGGCGCCTTTGGATGGTAGCGAGGATTACAGGGCTTGCAGCTTGTTGTTCGATATGGCCTGGGACGTGACCGAACCCTTGGGACTCGGCCGGTGGTCTGAAAGGGTGCAATTGGAGGCAGTTTTGGAGCCCTATCTTGTGGACATCCTGGAACCCAGGGACAACCTCGGCTTGGGCGCCAACGCTTTGGTGAAGGTAACCTGGGTACTGGATGAGGACTATTCCCCATACGTCAAGGCAGGGGTGGGAGTGGACTACATGACCTTGCATACGCTCGAGCAATCCACACAATGGAATTTCGGTTCTCAGGTGGGGGTGGGACTCGAAATCCCTGTGGCGGATGGGATCGACTTCGACTTGGAATACCGCATCAAACATGTCTCCAATGCCAGCGTTCGTCATCCCAACAGCGGGATCGATTCCACGGCTTTTTTGGTGGGACTGAGAATGGAGCCTAAACTTCTGCGTTAGTCCGTTCCCAAGAGCCTCAGGAAGTGGTCCGCTTCCAGCTCTTCCAGGGAATCCACGATCAGATCGGCCATGGCGTCGGCAAGTTCTTTTCTGTCCCTCGTGGTCGTCACTGCCACGACGCGCATGCCCGCAGCCTTGCCTGATTGAACTCCCTGGACCGCGTCCTCCACTACGATACAACGCTCAGGAGGAAGTCCCAGCTTCTCGCCGGCCTTGAGAAAGGTGTCCGGGGCAGGCTTGCTTTTCTCGACCTCTTCCCCTGTGACGAAAGCGTCGAAGTACTGCTTCACACGGATCCTGTCCAAAACGAACTCTAGGTTGATCCTGGGAGTCGAGGTGCCGATGGCCAGGAGGAAGCCCTTTTCTTTGAGTTCCTTGACCAGACGTTCCACTCCTGGAAGAAGGCTGAGCCCGGTGTCGGCCCGTTCCCTGTACATCTCTTCCTTCCTGTCCGACAAACGCTGGATTTCCTCTTCAGATACATCTCCTGCAAAGAGCGGGATGATTTCGTAGTTCTGCATGCCAAAGGTGCCGTAGAAAAGCTCGTCCGTCATTTGCAGTCCCTCGGCCTCCGCGAGGTCATACCAGGACAGCCTGTGAAGTTCACCCGTGTCGATCAGGACACCGTCCATGTCGAAGAGAACACCGCGCGCAGCGGAAGATTCGTTCATCGTGTATGCTCCAGTTCTTTCGAGTGAATGCAGGGCAGAGCGGGCATTATAGCCTATGTGCGTCTGAAGTCGTCCACCCTTCCGTCTCCATACGTGGGCGGAAGCGATCCAGTGCTGTTATGATAAACGACATGAAGCGAAGAGAGGTGGTTCGACTCGTTCTCGATGGAAAGAAACCTCCCTATGTGCCGTGGTCCTTTGGCTTCACCCAGGAGGCCTGGGAGAAGCTGAATCAACACGGAGTGGAAGCGTATGCTCCTATCCTGCAGGGACACCTGGTGGGATACCACGGTGGCATTGCCCCCTTCGAGGAGATCGGGAACGACGTGGTGCGGGACGCCTTCGGTGTGGAGTGGGACAGGTCGGTGGACAAGGACATCGGAGTGGTCCGAAACTGCATGATCCCTGAACCCAGCATGGAGGACTACACGTTTCCCGATTTCGAGGATCCTTCTCTTTGGGATGGCTGCCAGGAGTTTTGGGAGGAGCACGACGGACTTCGCGTCTTCAGCATCGGGTTCAGCCTGTACGAGCGGGCGTGGACCTTGCGCGGGATGACTAACTTGATGATGGATTTCGCGCTCCACCCTGAGTTTGCCCACGAGCTATTGGGAAGCATCGCGGACCACAATATCGCGCGAGTGAAGAGGGCGCTCCAGTACGACATGGACGCTGTCTACTTTGGGGACGACTGGGGGATGCAGACAGGCCTTCAGATGGGTCCCACCCACTGGATGGAGTTCATCTATCCTGAATTGAAGCGGATGTACGGGGCGGTGAAAGAGCAAGACAAGTACGTCATGATCCACAGTTGCGGAAAGGTGGAGGAGCTTTTCGACGACCTGGTGGAGATTGGACTCGACTGCTTCAATCCGTTCCAGCCGGAGGTGATGGACGTCGCCACCCTCATTCCCAAATATCGAGGCAGGCTCGCCTTCCATGGGGGACTCTCCCTCCAAAAGACCCTTCCTTTTGGCACGGTGGAAGAGGTGAAGAAGGAGAGCCGCTGGCTGATGGACCTGGGACGGGAAGGGGGCTATATCTTTTCCCCCTCCCACGCCGTGGAGGGTGACGTCCCTCTGGAGAACATGCTGGCCTTCATGGACAGCGTCCGAGAGTACTCCGGCTGTTTCTAGTCCGATCTCTCACCAAGGACTCTACTGCACGACTCCATCCTACGCACCAGATGATGCTTGCCTCGCTCACCCTCGTCGGAGTGTAACATACACGGAGCAGACAACGTCAGCGCCTGACCTACCAGGAACGCTCGCGGAGGGGCGGCGATGCTATGAGCCGTCCTCGGGCTCACTTCAGCAAACTCCGTCTGCTACGAAACCTGGAGCCGTTCGCAACGAGATTGGCGAGAAGATCGGACGAGAGGGAGGAGCTTCAAAAGCGTTTACGAGGTAATCCTCGTCCTGCCATCTGGCCCCAGACGAACTGTTTCGAAAGGAGCGGCCCTGTTCGCGGCCATGCCCTTTCCGCTATAGGAGCCAGCCAGCTTCTGCCGCGGAATGCGAAACAGGCGGCAGTGCCCCGAGAGGAGAAGGGATTTCTCTTGGCGGGTTCGGGAAGGGACGTGGATTTGCGTGATGCGGGCGACGAGGAAGGAAACCGAGGTCCTCTTCGAACGATTTGAGGACCGTTCCCAAACCGAATGAACATTCGGTATCTGGGAGCGGGCCTCGCCTCGGCGGTGCGTATCAAAGCATTCCAACGCACCGCCAGAGGGAAGTGAGAATAGGACCTCGGTTTCCTTCCCTCCGGCTCGGTTCACGGGCATTCCAACGAGGCGTATGAGGCAAGAAAAGTCCCTTCTCCTCTCGAGGAGGGAGCCGCGTGCTTCTCCCGCAGCAGAAGCTGCGCGGTGAGTCCTACTTCGCCGGCCTCACCAACACCCTCAGCCGTTTCACCGCGTATTGATTGGCGTTCTTGGTGAAGGTCCAGTCCAACGTAGCACCCTGGCTGTTGCCGATCCCCAAGTCGGCCTCACCGCCGGAACTCCAATGGTTCACGGCGAAGACGGTCTGTTTGGCTTCGTGGTTGTGAACCTGCATACAGCCGTATCCATCCCTGGGATCGCCGGGCTCGTCGCCAAAGTCAAACTTCTCGCTGGAAGCATTGGGCACGGAGGCGCCATTTGGAGGACCGTAGTTGTAGGACCAGAATTCGATGTTGCCCCCTTTGAGCCCTTTGCCGGTGACGATGCCTTTGACGTTGGACTCAACGGTCATGTTGGCGACGTTGGTCTGGTGCTTGATGCCGCTCCCCACCGTGGGAATCCCTACCTTGTTCAACTCCTTCGTGAAGGCGTCCATGGACACGTACACGTATTCCCGAGGATAGGAGGATTTCTGAAGCTCGAGTACATAGGCGACCCTGTCGAACTTGCCCTTAAGCGCTTTGCTGCGGTCCGTGTCGTAAGAGATTTCTTTTCCCAGCTTGGCGAGATCCAAGGCATAGACCAGTTCGTACGACTTGGCTTCAGGCAAGAGATCGAGGACGTCCCCTTTAGGCTCGACCATGGCGACGAAGGCCGGTGCCGGAAGCCCGTCCTTGTTCATGAAGTTGGGTTCCGCGGTTTTGTGCCACGCGAAACGCACCGCCACCGGATGATCGACTCCCTGCGCTTGTACGAGAAGGGTATCCCCGTCCACGTTGGCCTTGGCCGGCACGTAGGTTCCTCCCTCCGGAAGGATCTCGAAATGGGAAAGCGGCTTCCCGTCCCTGGAAGCGAGGCCCCCTCCCACGTAGTCGAAAGAAAGCCTGATGGCTTTCCCTTCCACTTTCATGTCCTTGTAGAGCGGACCCGAGTAAACGAGGTCCTTTCGACCATAATCCTTGGCCAGCGCCCAAAGCGCCAAGCGGCGTCCCACCTCTTGCTTGTTCCTGGGATGGATGTCTTGCGTGTTGCCAATGTCACTGGGGACCACCATCCCTGTATGGGGGACGAGGTCCAGCACATTCTGCTGGGCCACCCAGAAACGCGCCAGCACGGTGGGGTCTTCGTTTCCATACTGAAAAGGCGCGATTTGGACAAAATAGAAGGGGAGATCCTTCTTGTTCCAGACGGCGCGCCACCCTTCGATTAGAGCTTGCATCTTCAGCGTATAGAGATCCCCATCCAAGCGATTGGACTCTCCCTGGTACCAGATGGCGCCCTTGAACGCGAAGGGCACCAAGGCGTGGACCATGCCGTTATAGAGCGTCGTGGGGGTTTGGTGATGGGTGAGAGGAGCGATCTCCTGGGGATAGCCTGGCAGAGGATTGAGGATGGAATCCTCTTGAAGGGATTTCTTGGCCTCGACTAGCCACGCTTCCGTTGTCTTGATGTAGGAGGAAAGCTTGGCCTTGTAGCGAGGCGAGGTGGGATCGGCCAGATCGATCTGATTCGTGATGTCATTCAGTTCGGGGATCCTTTCGAAACCACACGGCGGAGTCCAGGGCTCAATGCGGGTGCCGCCCCAGGACGTGTTGATGAGTCCCACAGGCACCTTGAGTTCCTTGTGGAGTTCCCTGCCAAGGAAGTAACAGCAAGCCGAAAAGCCGCCCACGGTTTCAGGGCTGCACACCTGCCAGGCGCTGTCTACATCTTCCTGAGGAGAAGGAGCTGGCTTGCGGGGAACGGTGAAAAGGCGCATTTCCGGATAATTCGCGGCTTGGATTTCCTCTTCGGCGTTGATGCAGTTCTGGACGACCCAAGCCATGTTGGACTGTCCCGAACCGACCCACACTTCCCCTGCGAGAACGTCTTCCAGGACGATCTCGTTTTTTCCCTTCACGATGAGTTGCAGCACATCTTTAGTATCAACAGGCGGCAGCGTCACGCGCCAAGAGCCATCTTTGCCCGCTGTCGTGTTGACCGCTTTGCCGGCTCCCAAACGGACCGTGATCTTCTCGCCGGAATCGGCCCATCCCCAAATGGGAAGGTCTACCCCCTGCTGCAAGACCATGTGGCTTCCAAAGATGCTGGGCAGTCTGACATCCGCCGAGCTCAGTCCGCACGAGAAAAGCAAAAGAGCGTTGACCAGAAGGAACATTCCTCTTCTCTTGGATCCCATCTCCATCCTCTCCCTTCAGTAATCTAAAGAAGACGTCCCTTGCCCGTTTTCGAACCGATCGTTCACCGCGGGGCGATGCGGGACACTTTGCTTCAACGTCCCATAGCATACAACAGATTCGTCCGTATGAGTGGTGGGGGCCGTGTTACACTGGTTTTTCAACAGTGGAGGTGAACAGTATGTCGTTGAGTATAAAGGACAAGAAGGGAGTCGGATGTCTTTGCCTTTTCGCCACGCCTTTTGCCTTGGTCGGACTTTTCATGACCGGGTGGGCCTGTAAGAGTGTCGTGGAGGCGTTGGACATGCGTTCCTGGGTACCGGCATCGGCTCAAATTACCGCTACGGATCTGGAAGTGAACACTGGGTCGGACAGCACGACCTATAAGGTGACGGCTTCGTATACTTACACCTATCAGGGACGAGAGCTCCAGGGGAGTCGGGTAGGACTAGACTCATCGTCCGACAATATTGGATCCTACCATCAAAGGATGCATGACACCTTGAGCAAACATCTTCAAACGAAGGAGCCGTACACCTGTTACGTCAACCCCAGGGATCCAGCACAGGCCGTATTGGACAGGAATCCGCGTTTGACCCTCATGGCTATGAAACTGGCCTTTGGTTTGGTGTTCGGGGGAGTGGGCTTCGGGTTGATGATCGGCGGTTTGGTGGCGTCAAAGAGCGTTTCGAAAGAGAACGAACTCAAGAAAAAACATCCTGACGAACCTTGGCTTTGGAAAGAGGATTGGAGCAAGGGTGTCTTGGTTTCCTCCAGCCGAGGCAAGATGATCGGGGCCCTCATCTTCGCCCTGATCTGGAACGGGATCAGTTGGCCGATTTGCATCTTGCTGCCTCAGGCGCTCGAAGAACAGGGCAGCAAGCTGCCTCTACTCATCCTGATTTTTCCAGCCGTGGGGATTCTGCTGGCCGTTTACGCGGTTCGAAGCGTGATCCGGTGGAAGCGATACGGTCAATCCCTTTTCGAGATGAAGAACGTACCAGGCGTTCTTGGCGGGAAACTGGAGGGAATCATTCGCGTACCCATACAGCTTCGACCCGAGAACGGTTTTACCGTTACGCTGAGCTGTATCAGGCATGAAAGGGGAGGCAGGGATGACGGGACGAGGGAACGGGTGCTCTGGCAGGAAGAGCGGCACATTGCCGAGGAGATGGAGGATGCGGACTGGTCCCAGACGAGCGTACCCGTTCTCTTCGCGCTACCCTATGAGGCTGAGGAGACGGACAGCGAGGCGGATGAGAGCGTGGAGTGGAGACTGGAGATGAAGGCCAGCGTGCCGGGGGTGGATTTTACCACTCAGTTTGACGTGCCGATCTTTAAGACAGAGGAAAGCATTCGAGGTTTCCAGTTGGAGGAGGAAGAAGTCCGAAAGCGGCTATCCAGCATCACTCCAGATGAGGCGCTCAGGCAGTCGGGACTGATCATACAGACGTTGCCTACTGGAGGGAAACGCTTTCATTTCCCTGCAGGGCGTTACAAAAAGGTAGCTTTGGGACTGACAGGATTCTTGGCAATTTGGACGGGTGCCATCGCGTTGATGTTGAATCTGGGCGCGCCGATTTTCTTTCCCATCGTCTTTGGAGTTTTTGAGCTCTTGTTGATCTGGGGCGTGATGGATCTCTGGTTTGGAACCCATACCGTGGTCGTGGATCGAGGGGTCATCACAGCCAAGCACGCCATTCTTGGCACGGGGAACACCAAGATGGTGGACTACCAGGATGTCGCCCAGATCAAGCCTGTCCAAGGCATGCAGGCGGGCAACAAGCTCTACTACAACGTCCAGCTCATGACGGTAGGAGGACGCAAGGTTACGGTGGCCAGGAACCTCTCCAACCAGGAAGAGGCGGAGACCTTCATCCAGCAGATGGAAGAGGCGATGAAGGCAGTC
>Ga0272442_10009429_pt1 | contig 12201 bp, 7 predicted proteins | sample SSMForm2O_FD_200262 | JGI IMG/M metagenome (GOLD analysis project Ga0272442, IMG submission 200262) | Marine sediment archaeal communities from Little Sippewissett salt marsh, Falmouth, MA, United States - SSM-Form-2O | ecosystem: Environmental > Aquatic > Marine > Wetlands > Sediment ... | reverse complement strand
CTCGACGACCAACGACGGCTCGCACGACTGGGTGAAGGTCGACGAGAGCGGCAACCTGCTGGTCGGCGAGTCGGGCTACTTCGAGGACCCCCGTACCGAGCCGAAGGTCATCATTCGGGCCGTGAGCAGCTACAACCAGCCCGACTCCGACGCCAGCGGCGCCAACGAGATCGACTTCGGCGCCTGGGGCGTGATGGGCCCGATCAGCCCCACCCCCGACGACGACGACTACGTCACGGACGGACGGTTCGTCTGCTACGACAAGGGCACGCGCCAGGTCTACTTCCTGGACGCCGACACCGGCAACTTCCTCCACGACGTGTACGTCTACAACCTCGACACCGGCGCGCTGGAGTTCGCCGAGCAGGACGCCCTGCTGGCCTTCTTCAGCAGCAGCAGCGGGAAGATGCAGCACGGCTCGGAGCTGTTCTGCCGCGGCGACCTGACCGGCGACGGGGTGGTCGGCGCCGGCGACATCGACCTGCTCGACGGCCTGATCGGCGGGACGCCCGATGAGCTGCTGAAGGAGTGGTACGACCTGACCGGAGACGAGGACCTGACCGGCGACGACCGCGAGGAGCTGATCCGCGGCATCCTGGGCACCCAGTACGGCGACGGCAACCTCGACGGCGAGGTGAACTACCTCGACGTGGGCGCGCTGGCCAGCAACTACGGCCAGACGTCCATGGGCTGGGCCGACGCCGATTACACCGGCGACGGCGCGGTCAGCTACCTGGACGTCGGGATCGTCTCGACGAACTACGGCTGGTCGGCCGGCGGGGCCGCCGCCGGCGTGCCCGAGCCGGTGACGGCGGCCCTGCTGGGCCTCGGCGCCCTCGCCCTGCTGGTGCGGCGCCGCGGCGGCGTGGCCAAGTAGGAGTCTATCCGGATAGCTCGATCGTGACGAGGCCGAGCGAGAAGGCCGAGGCCAAGGCGGCAGGCCGCAAACGCCCGGAGGCGTGGGTCAATGTCACGTTGAGGACGTTTTGGGCCGACAACGCCGGCGTCGGCCTTCACAGCCGGCCGCCGTAGAACGGGTTATTCGGATAGGCTCCAAGGCGGTGCGACCGGCCAGAACGGGTCGCAAGAGCGAGGCCGAGGCCCAGGGCCGCCCCCGCGGCGGGCCCGGGCCCGGAGGACCCCTGTTCGGAGGACCCTTCGAGCAGGAGGCAGGCAAGGCGGTGGAGTGAGCGGGAGGTCGGGGTCGCTCACACCGCCGCCTTCGCTTTTTGCGCCGGCGGGGCTAAACTGTAGTGCCGGCGCGCCGGCGGGGCGACAGCCCGCCGGCCGGGATCGGCATCGACAGGCCCGCGCCGGGACCCCGGCGCCCGGGCAGGAGCGAACGATGGACACAAGGACGTGGCGTTGGCTGGCCTTGGCAACGGCGGCGGCATGGGCGATTCCCCAGGGGGCGTGGGCGTGGCACGGCAAGGGACACCACCGCGCCACCCGCCTGGCGGTCTCCGCGCTGCCGAAGGAAATGCCCCGGTTCTTCCTCGACGGGGCCGACACCGCCGCCCACTGCGCGTTGGACCCGGACCTGTTCACCAAGCCCATCGGCCCGAAGGACCTCCACGCGGCCGAGTCGCCGGAGCACTACTTCGACATGGAGCGCTTGGAAGGGGCCCCGGTCCCGCCCGGGCGGTACGACCTGCTGAGCCTCTGCGGCAAGAAGGGCATCTCGCCGTCAAAGGTGGGCCTGGTCCCCTACGCGATCACCGAGTGGACCCGCCGGCTGACGGTGGCCTTCGCCGAGCACCGCAAGTGGCCGGACAACCCCCACGTCCGGGCCAAGTGCCTCGTCTACGCCGGCATCTGTGCCCACTATGCCCAGGACCTCTGCCAGCCGCTGCACACGACGATCCACTACGACGGGCGCGTCGGCAAGGACGGCGTCTCGCCGCGCAGCGGCATTCACATGAAGGTCGACGCCCTGCTGGGCAAGGTGCCCGCGGACGCGAAGGTCCGCCTTGGCGCCAAGGGCCCGCGGCCCTTCACGGACCTCTTCCCGGCCGTGGTCGCCGAGCTGAAGGCCTCGCACGCGCTGGTGGACCGCGTGTACGCCCTGGAGAAGTCCCTGCCGGCGTACGCCGACCCGCTGCCGGCCAAGGGGGCCGTGGCCGAGTTCACACTGGAGCGGCTTCGGGCCTCGGTGTCGTTCACGGCCAGGCTGTACGCGACGGGGTGGCAGGACTCCGCCGGGATCAAGTTTCCCAAGTGGCACGTCCGTCCGGCGGACGCCGCCGCCCCGCCGGTCCGGGCCGCCGCGCCCCCTCCCGCGCCGGCCGCGCCGGCCAAGTCGCCCGCCAAGTCTGCCGCCGGCCCGGCAGGGGCCGAGCAGGTCCGCCTGGCCACCTACAACATCGAGCAGTTCATGAAGATGTTCGACCAGAACCGGATGCCCCGGCGGAGCCAGAACCGCGAGGAACTCTTCCGCGACGAGGAGGACCTCTACGAGGTCGCCCGGACGATCCGGCTGGGGCGCTTCGACGCCGACATCCTCGGCATCCAGGAGTGTTGCACCCAGCCCATGCTGGAGCAGTTCAACCGCCGCTGGCTGGGCGGGAAGTACGCCTTCGTGAAGGTCTTCCCCGGCAACGTCGAGGGCATGCATGTGGGCATGCTGGCCAAGGCCGGCTTCGAGGTCCTGGAGGTCCGCGACAAGTACTACCTCGACAAGGACCCGGTCGACGACTCCCAGCTCCGCGCGATGAGGCGGCAGGAGGGCATCGCCGAGGACCGGCTGTTCTCCCGGGGCCCGGCGTTCGTGAAGTTCCGCACCCCCGGCGGCAGCGTGCTGTGGGTCGGCTGCACGCACGCCAAGAGCAAGTTCCGCAACAGCAAGGCCGCCACCCGCTGGCGCGTCCGCGACATCCAGCGAACCCGGCAGATCTGCGGAGAGTTGATCGCCGCCGGCACCGACAAGCTCGTCATGCTGGGCGACTTCAACGACGACTTCGGCATGGACGAGCACGAGAAGGCCCTCGGCGTCGATGCCGTGGAGACCTTCCTGGCCGGGCGCGGCGCCGAGAAGCTCCTCTGCCTGACCCGCCCGCTGCTGGCCAAGGACCCCAGCCTCGCCAGCTATCACTGCCAGATCAAGCCGCCCAAGTACCGCAGCTTCCTCGACCACGTCTTCGTCTCGCCGGCCCTGGCGCGGTTCGTCGGCAGGACCTACCTGGTCGACGACCCCGTCGCCGCCGTCGCCAGCGACCACTACCCCGTGGTGACGATCCTCAACCTCCCGAAGGCCGCGCCCGCGAAGGGCAAGTAGGCCCGACGGTCCCGCGCGGCGGCTGCCGTCGCGGCGCGAAACGGCGCCGGGTGCGGGCGCGGTCACTTCGCAAGGTCGCGCCGGAACAGGAACACCTGCTTGGCCTTTCTCTCCAGCCGCTTGCCGGCGGTCGCGTCGCCGTTCAGATAGCGCCGGAAGAAGGCCAGGAGATAGGCGTTGGTCGTGGAGATGACCGGGTCGGTCGCGCGGACCTTGGCGGTGGTGACGCGCCGGCCCGGCAGGGCCGTGCGGTTGGACGTGCCCGCCCCGCCGAAGTCCAGGTGCCGGGCGCCCGTGATGCCGATCAGGACCTTCGGCGCCCGGGCGGCCTCGTACTGCCGCAAGAGGGTCGCCGTCTTGCGGCCGCTGGCGGGGTCGCCGAGGGCGGCCGTCTCGGCCTCACCGAAGATCAGCAGGATGGGCACGCGGACGTTGGCGGTCCTCTGCGGCGAGGCCGCCGGTCCGGCGGGGCCGGCGATGGGGGCGATGGCCTTGACCCGCCCGTCGCGGTACAGCGGGATCGACCCGCCGACGGCCAGGGTTGTCCACGCCCCGAAGGACACGCCCGTCATGCCGATCCGCCGCGGATCGACCAGCCCGGCCAGCTCGCCGGTGCCGGCCGAGGCCGACAGGACGGCGTCGAGGGTCTGGCGGATCTCGCGCGGGCGGTGCTGGAAGCGTACTCGCTTCCGGCCGGCGCTGACGGAGCGGGCCCAGCGGAGCCACTGGCCGGCCCGCTTGAGGTCGGGCGCCAGCGAGCCGTCGGAGCGGCAGGCGGTGAACTCGTCGTCGTGGTCGGGCCCCGCGACCACGAAGCCCCGGGCGGCCAGTTCCTCGGCGAAGACGGCCCCGTTGGTGGCGCAGCCGCCGCCGCCGTGGGAGAAGATCACCAGCGGCAGCCGCCCCTTCGCGGGCGCCGCGTCGCGGGCCAGCTCGGTCGGCAGGGCCCCGCCGACCTGCACGTACTGCGTCGCCGCCGGCGCCGCTTCGGTCGGATACCACAGGGCTACCGCCATCGGCCGGCGCCGCCCGCGGGCGACCTTCAGGATGCGGAAGCCGACGTTGAATCGCTTCGCCCGGCCATCGTCCGCCCCGAGGCCCGGCGCCGCCGCCAGCAGCGCCGCCAGCAGCGTCCCCGCCGCGAAGCGATGCCCGCGGCGACCGTGTTCTGCGCGTCTGAGGCGTCGTTTCATGTCGGCAAATCCCGGGCGGCGCCAGCCGCTCACGCGGGCAAACGCTGATCGGGCGGGGCTATTGCATGGCCGGGGCGGATCCTGTCGGGCGGCCCTCGACCGCACGGCCGGACGGTTGCGCCGACTGGCGAGCGTCCGGCGGATTGCCGATATCAGGAATGCGGGCCTCAGAGAAGGAGCGACCGATGTTCGCAAGGGGTCGGAAGAAAGGCACGGTACGGTTCTCGGTTTCGCCGGACGGAGCGGTCCGGCAGGCGTTTGTGGCCGGGGAGTTCAGCGGCTGGCAGCCGGTGCGGATGCGGAAGCAGAAGGGCGGCGAGATGGTCGCCGTCGTGCCCGTGCCGGAAGGCGCCGGCGAGTACAAGTTCATCCTGGACGGTGAGTGGACCGCGGATCCCGACAACGTCTGCGTGGCCATCAACCCGTTCGGGACGGTCAACTCCGTGATCCACGCAACCTGAGTCGGCCGGTCAGCGGACGGAAAAGCACACCAGATTGCCCGCCCGGTCCTTGCAGCACAGGATGCCGTCGGAGAGGGCCACGTGCGGATAGCACGTCTTCGGCACGATCCGGTCGACGCGGGCCAGCTCGCGGTACTTCTGCTCCTTGCCCGAGGCCGCCACCAGCACCAGCCTGCCCCTGCCGAAGACGATGGCCTTGTCGTCGGCGGCGGTGACCAGGCAGGAGCCGTGCTCGAAGCTCCCGCCCCGCCACTTCAACCGGCCGGTGGACAGGTCCAGACAGTGCAGCGCCCGGTGAACCAGGTACGCCCGCTGCTTGTGGACCACCGGGGTGGAGAGCAGCGCGTGGTGCGGCGAGGTCCACCTCTTCCTCGCGGCGCGGGTTGAGACATCCAGCAGCTCGGTGCTCTTGTTGTTGTAGCCGGAGGTGAGCAGCAGCCTGTCGCCGACGACGGCGGGCGTGGCGAGGCTGCAGGCGTAGTCGGTCTGCCGCCGGTGCCGCGCGATCGTCCCGCCGACCTGGGCGGGGTCGATCCGCAGGACCACCAGCTCCGTCAGCGTCAGGGTGGCCAGGCAGGGCAGCCCGGCGACGGTCATCGGCACGGGCCCGGCGGTGTGCCCGGCGGGGCCCTTCAGCGCCGACGACCACCGCCGCCGCCCGGTGGCCTTGTCGAAGGCCATCACCGTTCCCTGGCCGCTGCCGACCTCGACGATCACGGCGTCGCCCAGGACCAGCGGCGAGCCGGTGTAGCCGAAGTCGCGCTGGCCCTTGCCGGCGTCCGGGCGCCGGGCGACCTGGTAGCGGTCGTAGAGGTTCTTCTCCCAGACGAGCTTCCCCTTGGCGGCGGCGTTCCAGCAGCGGAGGTCGCCGTCGACGCTGAGGGTGTAGAGCCGCCCGCCGGCGGCGTCGAACGTGGGGGTGGACGACGGCCCGCCGTAGGCGCCGGTGTCGCCGGTGCGGAGCCGGCCCTGGTAGCGGCAGGGGTAGCTCTGCTTCCACAATTCCCTGCCGGTGCGGGCGTCGAGGCAGAAGACGGTGTCGGCGCCGCGGGGGTTTCCCCGTCCCCGGCCGTGCCAGCCCATCACGTACAGCCGCCCGGCGGCGAGGATCGGCGAGGTGCACCCGACGCCGACGTTGCGCCCCCACAGCCGCTTCGGCGGCCAGCCGGCCGGAAAGCCCGAACTCTCCCGCGAGACGCCGTTGTGGTCCGGGCCGCGCCACTGCGGCCAGTCCGCCGCCGGCGCCGGCCCGACCGCGACGACCAAGACAAGCACACAAGCGGCAACTGCAGGCCAGCCGAGGCGGCACATGGAGCAGTCCTTTCCGTGGATTCGATTGCGCAGCAACGCCCATCCTAGTGGATTCCGGCCCGGATGCGGTCATCGTTTTCGCTCGGGCGGCCGAGCAGGCCGGGATTGTGCCGGCGCCGGCGGCGCGGCCCGGGCGGGCCCGGCACTCCCGCGGGGCGGCGGCAGGCCCTACAATGCGGCTATGGCTGAGGGCGACCAGAGCGACCCCGGCGGCGCCGCGGGCGATCCGGCGCCCCGCTGGGCCGTCGCGGCGGGCGGGGCCGTCGTCGTCGCCGTCGTGCTCGCCTGCTACCTCAACAGCTTCCAGGGCTCCTTCATCCTCGACGACCACAGCAGCATCGTGGACAACTGGCGAATCCGCCGGCTGACGCCGCTGTCGAAGTTCCTCCGCCGTTCCCGCCCGCTGGTCAACTTCTCGTTCGCCCTGAACTACCGCTGGGGCCGGCTGAAGACGCGGGGCTACCACGCCGTCAACCTTGCCGTGCACGTCGCCGCCGCGCTGCTGCTGCTGGGGATCGTGCGGCGGACGCTGCGGGCGGATCGCCTCCGCGGCCGCTTCGGCCGGGCGGCCTTGCCCCTGGCCGCCGCCGTCGCCGGGATCTGGGCGGTCCATCCCCTCCAGACCGGCGCCGTCACCTACATCGTCCAGCGCGGCGAGTCGATGACGTCGCTGCTGTACCTGCTGACGCTGTATTGCGCGATCCGCTCGGCCGAGGCGCCTTCGCGCCGCCGCTGGGTCGCCGCCGCCGTCGCCGCCTGCGCCGCCGGGATGACCGCCAAGGAGATCTTCATCACCGCGCCCGTCGCCGTGCTGCTGTACGACCGGACGTTCCTTGCCGGCTCGTTCCGCGAGGCGCTTCGCCGGCGCTGGCCGCTGCACGCGGCCCTGGCGGCGACGTGGGTGGTGATGGCCGGGCTGCTGCTCAGCCGGCCGGCCAGCCAGTCCGTCGCCTTCGCCACCGAGCAGGTCTCGCCCGCCGCCTACATGCGGACCCAGCCCGGCGTGATCCTTCACTACCTCCGCCTGGCGTTCTGGCCGGCGCCGCTGGTGTTCGACTACGGCTGGCCTGAGGCGAAGACGTTCTGGCAGGTCCTCCCGCCGTCGGCCGGTGTGGCGGCCCTGCTGGCCGCGAGCGTCTGGGCCCTGTGGCGCAGGCCCGCCGCCGGCTTCTGCGGGGCCTGGCTGTTTGTGGTGCTGGCGCCCACCTCCAGCGTCGTGCCGCTGCTGAACATGGCCTTCGAGCACCGGATGTACCTGCCCCTGGCCGGCGTCGTGGCCCTGGCCGTGGCGGGGGCGTTCCTGCTCGGCCGGCGGGCGCTGGCCGGGCTCGGCCCGCGGGCCGCGGCCGCGGTCGGCCTCGCCGCCGCCGTCGCCGTCACCGGTGTCCTGGGCGTTCTGACCGTCCTGCGCAACCGCGACTACCGCAGCGAGGTGGTCATGTGGCGGGACGTGACGGCAAAGCGGCCGGGGAACCCGCGGGGTTTCGTCAACCTCGGCCAGGCATACGAGCGCCGGGGCAACCTGCCCCAGGCCGTCGCCAACTATCGCCGGGCCATCGAGGTGGACTCCAACGACTACCAGGCCCTGAGCAACCTCGGCGGCGTGTGGATCAAGCAGGGCAGGCTGGACGAGGCGATGAGCTGCTTCCGCCGGGCCCTGGCCGCCGAGGGTCGCTGTCTCGATGCCCACAACAACCTCGGCGTGGTCCTGCTGGCCCGGGGAGAGACCGACCGGGCCATCGAGAGTTTCCGCCGGGCGGTGGCCATCCACCCGCAGTACGTGGAGGCCCGGCTGAACCTGGGGTTGGCCCTGACCCGAGAGGGCCGCGGCGGCGAGGCCCTCCGCCACCTCGCCCAGGCGTGCCACCTCCGCCCGGACAGGCCCGACGCCTTCTGCGCCCTCGGGGCGGCCCTGGCCGCACAGGGGCGGTCGGAGGAGGCCATCGGCTCCTTCCGGCGGGCGCTGGCGATGAACCCGCGGTACGTCGAGGCCCACGACGGCCTGGCCGTCGAGCTGATGCGACGGGGCGAGCTGACAGACGCCGCCCAGCACCTCCAGCGGGCCCTGGCCCTCAGGCCCCGGTGGCACAGAGGGCATCACCACTGGGGCATCCTGCTGGCCGCCGCCGGGCGGCACGGGCAGGCGGCCGAGCATCTCCGCCGCGCCGCCCGCAGCCGGCCTGGCGATCCCACGCTCGCCCGGACGCTGGCCTGGGTGCTGGCGACGGCTCCCGAGGCGGGCGCCCGCAGCGGTAGGGAGGCCCTGCGGCTGGCCGAACGCGCCGCCCGCGCCGATCGCGACGACCCGCTCGCCCTCGACGCCCTCGCCGCCGCCCACGCCGAGCTGGGCTCGTTCGAGAAGGCCGTTGCCAGCGCCGCCCGCGCCGCCGAGCTGGCCGGGCGCGCCGGCCGGAGCGACCTGGCCGGGCAGATCGACGCCCGCCTGGCGCTGTACCGCGCCGGCAGGCCGTATCGCGACCGCGGCGCACCGGCTGATCGCCTGGCGAGGCTGCTGCCCCCTGTGCCGGCCGGCGCGGGCGCCTCCGCACCGGCGCGGTAGACCGCGCGGACGGCGACCGGGGTCGGACGGCTTGGCGTGGGGCGGCGGGTCAGGCGGTCTGGTCGGCGGCAGGAGTGGGGCGGTCGGACTGCCAGGTGCCTTCCAGGGCGGGCTGGCTCTCGGCGGGCTCGCCGGCGTCGGCCTGGGCGACGTCGGCCTCCGTGGGGGCGGCGTCGTCCTCGGCCACCTGGGCCATGGGCTGGCGGAGGCGCTCGGCGTTGGGCAGGTCGTCGAGGCGATTGAGGCCGAAGACCTCGAGGAATCGGCGGGTGGTGCCGTAGAGCATGGGCCGGCCGATCTCGTCGGCCCGGCCGACGATGCGGACCAGGTTCTTCTCCATCAGCCCGCGGATGACCTCCCCGCAGGAGACGCCGCGGATGGCCTCGACGTCGGCGCGGAGGGCCGGCTGGCGGTAGGCGATGATCGCCAGCGTCTCCATGGCCGCCTGCGAGAGCCGGGAGTCGCTGCGGCTGCTGTGCAGCCGGCCGAGAACGTCGCTGTACTCCGGCAGCGACTGCATCTGGTAGCCCCCGGCGATCTGAACCACTCGGAAGGAAGCCCCCACCTCCTCGTAGCGCGAGTTGAGCGTCTCGATGGCCCGCCGAACGGGACGCACGCCCTCCAGGGCGGCGATCCTCGAGATCGACCCCGGCGACAACGGCTTGTCCGCGCCGAAGAGGATCGCCTCGACGGTCGCGATGGTCTCCATCTCGGCCGGGTCCGGCTCGAACGCCTCGCTCTGACGGTCTGTGTCGGTCTCGGTCACGTACACGTAGTTTAACATCGGCCCGCCCCGGCCGGAAGCCTGCAACATATCCGCCCGCAGAAAAAACGCAAGCGCCGAGATGACCGGGAGACCGGAAGACCGTCCGCCAATCCGCGATCCGCAATCTGCAGGGCCGCCTGCGGTTAGGCCGGCTGGGAATCTGAGATTTGAAATCCGAAATCTGAAATCTGCAACTCGTGCTGCGCAGCGAAGCGCTGCCTCGCAGAGCAGGATCCGCAATCGGTGAGACCGGCTCCCAGCTCCGGGCTCCGGTGCGGCGGTCAGGGCCTGGGCGTCGGCGTGAGCGCGGGCTGGTCGGGAGGCGGCGGGGGCGGCGCGGCGGGGGGCTTCTTGAGGAGCGTGAACCAGTCCACCTTGCCGGTGGCCTGCATGAGGACGAACAGCGTCACGATCGCGCCGATCGTGACCGTCAGGCCGGTCCGGCCTTTCCAGAAGAAGGCGTAGGAGAAGCCCACCAGGTAGACCATCTGCGCCAGCCCGGCGTAGGCGATGGCGAACTTCGCCCCGGCCACCAGGCGCATGTAGGTGACCACGAGGAAGACACTGGTGGCCGCGCACAGCCAGAACGCCAGGTGGATGTTGTCGAGCAGGTCGGCGAGGTAGGCCATGAGGATGTGGAAGGCGAAGAAGCCCGCCGAGATGAACAGGTAGTGCATGGGGTGCAGGGGCAGCTTCTTCAGGACCGTCACGGTGAACAGGACGGTGAAGAAGAAGAACAGGCTCACCGGCGCGAAGAAGGCCATTCGCGTGGTGATGTCGCCGGCGTTCTGCCGGCGGGGCATCTCCAGGCCCATCATCTGGTTGGTGACGAGGCAGGCCGACTGCCAGCCGGCCTTCATGCCGCCGTCGGTGGGCGCAGCCGGCTGGGTGGGGCTCCGGCTGCCGGAGGGGTAGTCGATGTCGCGAAAGTCCGTCGTGACCGTCAGCGAGAAGTTCGTCAGCTCGGCGAGGCCCTTGGCGTTGCCCTCGCCGGACGTGCGGGTCGCGGCGCCGACCGGGGCGTACAGCCACTGGTCCTGCCCATACGTGGCGAAGCTGACCGAGACGACCCGCTCGGCCTGGCGAGACAGCTCGACCGACAGGGCCCCCTTGGCCTTCTGGTCCGGTGGGAGGGCGACCTCCTTGCCGTCCACGGTCACCTTGAGCCCGTCGTGGGAGGTGATGTCCTCGGGCAGGCGGAAGAGGAAGAATCCCTTGTCTTCCTGGCCCTCGGCGACGGCATCGAAGGTGTACTCGGCGGCGAAGGCCACCTCGAAGGTGCTGTACCACAGCAGGCCCTTGTAGCGGTTGGCGTGCTTGAAGTCGGCGGTGATCTTGCTGGCCGCCGGGGCGGTCGAGCCGGCCTCGGTGCGCTTCCCCACCGCCGTCGGCGACCAGTACGGCGCCGGCTGGATCAGCCGCTCCGGGCCCCACAGGCTGGCCATCTCCTGTGACAGCCTGCTGTCCTGGGCCTCCGTGCGGACCCAGGTCGTCCCGGCCAGCAGCGCCCACGCGCCGCTGGCGGCCAGAAAGATCAGCACCACGGCAAAGAATCGCAATACGCTCATCACGCTACCCCTTTCGTTCCGGTGAACAGTTGCCTTACGCCGGCCGGAGCCTCGCGGTTCGCGGCCTGGTTCGCTTGCGTGTGCCGGCCGGTCGAGTATCGGCCGAAGCCGGCGAGGATCGACTCCAGCACGGGCACCATCCTGCGGACGGCCCCGAGCTTGATCAGCAGACCCCACAGCCCCTCGAACTTCTTCCACCCCCCGGCATAGGCCAGGTGGCGGAGGCGGTCGAGGGCGCTGGTCTTGGTCCACGCGGCCTGGAGGATGCCGCCCCAGCGGTAGAACTGCTGGTACGCCCGCCGGTAGCCGGCCTCGAGGGCCCGCGGCGTCATACCCGCCGGGCGGAAGACCGCGTGCCGCGTGTCGTACAGGTCCCAGTCGGTCGTGAGGACCCGCCCCTCCGCCCGCAGCCGGTGCCACAGGGCCGTGCCGGGGTACGGCGTCAGGATGTGGAAGGTGGCCGTCTCGATGCCCTGGCGGACGGCCCACTCGGCCGTGCGGTCGAAGACGCCCTCGTCGTCGCCGTCCAGGCCGAAGACGAAGCTCGCGTTGATCATCACGCCGTTCTCGTGCAGGCGGCGGACGGCGGCCTCGTAGTCCCGCCGGTGGCTGTGCGACTTGCCGACCGACCGGAGGTTCTCCGGGCTGAGGGTCTCGAAGCCGATAAAGAGGCTTCGCAGGCCGCTGGCGACGGCCTTTTCCAGCAGGTGGGGTCGGAGGACGGCCTCGACCGTCCCGGCCGCCTGCCACAGCCGGCCCATCCCCCGCATCCCCTCGAAAAGTGCCGAGGCGAATCGCCCGTCGCCGAAGAGGTGATCGTCGAGAAAGAACAGGTGCCGCCCGGGCAGGGCATCGATCTCCGCGAGGGCGTCGTCGGCGGCCATGGTGTAGAAGCTCTTGCCGCCGGCGAAGAACGAGTCCTTGTAGCAGAAGTCGCACCGGTGCGGGCAGCCGCGGGAGACGACGATCGCGTTGGGGACCAGGTACCGCTCCCTGCGGATCAGGTCGCGCCGGACCGGCGGGGCGCCGCGCAGGCTGCGGGTGGTGGAGCGATAGACCCTCCCCGCC
>Ga0272442_10009428_pt1 | contig 12201 bp, 9 predicted proteins | sample SSMForm2O_FD_200262 | JGI IMG/M metagenome (GOLD analysis project Ga0272442, IMG submission 200262) | Marine sediment archaeal communities from Little Sippewissett salt marsh, Falmouth, MA, United States - SSM-Form-2O | ecosystem: Environmental > Aquatic > Marine > Wetlands > Sediment ... | reverse complement strand
CTCCACCCCTTACCTCCACGGTCTGGTTATTGACGGCATCTGATCCAGCATTGGGCTCGGTAAGTCCCAGAGCTCCGATGTGGTCACCCGAACACAAAGGGAAGAGATACATTTTTTTCTGTGCTGTATTTGCGTTACGGTTTAAATTGTTAACACAGAGATTCGCATGGGCACCCCAAGAAAGGGCAATGGAGGGACTCGCCTTTGATAACTCCTCAAGGACGAGGATCGCAGACAACAGGTCTGCCCCCGCACCTCCATACTCGATATCAGCAGTAATCCCCATAACGCCCCGTTCCCCCAGTTTTTGCCACATTCCCTCGGGCCACTCATTTTTTTCATCGATCTCTTCTGCAATCGGCTAGATTTCCTTTTCGGCAAAGTTCCGGACACTGCCCTGCAACATCCTGTGTTCATCAATCAGGGTGAAACCCATTATTTCCTACTTTCAGCATGTAGTTCCGTTGTAAAAATTTTGTCAATAATTTACCTTGTCAAGTCCCTTCAGGCCGAGAATCTGCCGAGCCTCGCCTGGTGTGGCGGGCTCGACGCCAAGTTCCCGGGCAATCCGGATGATCTTCGCTACCTGTTCCGCGTTACTTTTTGCCATGACCCCTTTCTCTACATAGAGATTATCCTCCAAGCCAACACGAACATTGCCGCCCAGAAGCAGCGCCTGTGTGCACATGGCAAATTGATCACGACCGGCGACACACACGGAAAATTCAAAATCACCTATTAACTCTCTCGCATATTCAACCAGGTTCAACACATTCTTTGAACTTGGGGTAATCCCCCCCAGAACTCCCATGACAAACTGAATATACACCGGCGTCTTCACGTAGCCCCGGCTAATCAGAAAAGCCACATTGTTGATCATACCCGAATCATATACCTCAAACTCCGGCTTCGTATCGTTTTCAGTAAAAATCCGAGAGAACTCCTTCATCGTCTTAAAGGTGTTCGGGAAAATAAAATCCTCCGTAAAGCCCAGGTACTGCGCCTCCCAATCAAACTTGAACTCCTTGTACCGATCGAGGACGTGGAACAGGGCAAAGTTCACCGACCCGGCATTGAAAGAACCCAACTCGGGCTTGAAGATCGAAATGGGCAACAACCGCTGTTCTGTCGTCATGCCGAGACCACCTCCACTGGTCAGACACAACACCATATCGCACTTTTCTTTCACCTTCGTTACCACCTCACGGAAAAGTTCTACATCGGAGATCGGCTGTCCCGTCCCCGGATTGCGAACATGAATATGGGCCACCGCCGCTCCCGCCTTATAGGCCCGCACTGCCTCGTCGGCTATCTCTTGAGGCGTTATGGGTAAATAAGGGGTCATCCCCGGTGTGTGAATACTCCCCGTAATAGCTGCTGTTACTACTGCTTTGTCTTTCATGTCGGTAACATCTTCCCCCGATTAGTATTTTATCGTTCTGCTTACTATTTTCACTTTCCATGCTTTCATCGAGACGCTTACAACTGCATCACATGATACAACCATTGTGTGCTTTACGTACCAAAGGCTCCAATTCGATCTATTTTCTCACCTATAGAGGTCCACCACGTGTAAGTTATTGTGTTGCGAGGGAAAGGAGGGAGGGATAGGATCCTCCCTCTCGACCCCAAGGGTTGAAAACACCTATAAAGACACACAGAAAACTGTCATGTTTTATATACATTCTGATATTGTTCCCTCAACTTATACTTTTCCAACTTCCCTGTCGTAGTTTTGGGAAGATCATCAACAAATATGACTTTTTTGGGAACTTCAAACATTGCCAACCCCTCCTTGCAAAAGGCCATAACGTCGTCTTCCGTAATTGTGGCATCTTTTTTAGGAACGATAAATGCCGTAACGGCTTCAATCCATCTTTCATGGGGCAGTCCAACAACTGCTGCGGCTTCGATGCCAGGATTACCGAGAAGAAGCCGCTCCACTTTGATAGAGGCAACATTTTCTCCCCCTGATTTGATCACATCTTTTTTCCTGTCAACGAACATGAGCAGGCCATCCTCATCAAACGTTCCCAGGTCACCGGAATGATGCCAGCCGAACCGCCGGGACTCGTCCGTTGCCTCAGGATTGTTTGCATACTCAAGCATCACCGATGGAGCACGCCACACGATTTCTCCGATCTCCCCCGGTAACAACAAATTGCCGTTTTCATCCATGACCGCTGTGTCCAGTGTCAGCCCCGATTCACCCCAGTAGTTACCTCTCTTAATCAACTGCCACATGGGCTTGAAGAAATTAGTCGACGGCCAGCACTCGGTCTGTCCCGTTCCCAGAACAAATCCTGCATCGCCGAATCGCCTGACACATTCCTGAAGCGTTACGGGATCCATCGGTGTCATGGCATACATACATTTCTTCAAAGAGGAGAGATTATAATTATCAAACTCAGGATGGTTGAGGAGCGCCCGCCACATCATGGGGAGGAGAATGGTGAATGCAATTCCCTCTTCCTGAATCGCCTCGAGCACACTTTTTGGATCGAATGTACGCATGACCACATTCTTAGAACCGGAATGGAAACAGCTGAACGTAAACGTTTGTTCTGCGCAGTGAAAAAACGGCATAAGCAACAAGTTGTTAAATCCAGATGGAATTTCAAGTTCTATCAGGTTGGTGAGAGACATGATAAATGTCGCCAGGTGCGATGTGACAACCCCCTTCGGATCCGCTGTCGTCCCGCTTGTATAAAGAATCTCCCATGGATCACGATCATTAATAATGACATCCTCGACTTCTTCTGATGATTGATTCATAATGAAAGCATGAAAATCCACGAAGGGTTCAGATTCTGTCTTCTTTGGAACCGGTATTGATATAAAATATTTGACGTTTTTGATGTCGTCCTTAATCTGAGAAACAATCGGTGTTAGTTGATCATCGACAATAAGGACTTGTGCATTCGAGTCATTAATCATCCACGCAACATCTTTTGGGCTGACACCCGGATTCAACGGCACCCACACAAATCCACCTTTCGCAAGTCCGAGACCGGCGATAACATACTCATATGAGTTCAGGCACAATCCTGCCACTCGATCACCTTTTTGTAATCCGAGACTTCGTATTCCCCTGGCGAAGCGATTGAGGTGGTCATTCAACTCTTTATAGGTCAGACGAACCCTTTCACCATTTCTCTTTTCAACAATGGCTGTCCTGTCAGGTGTACTTCGAGCTCTTCGTCTGAAGATATCACCCATTGCTACTCTACTGATTAAATTACGTTCAAGTTCTTTATCCATGCTGGAATCCCCCCTCACATTTTTTTACTTTTACAAGTTTTCTTAATATTATTTGCTCCGTTCCATCCCCTCATTTGTTTCCTGCCAACCTTTCCTCATTTCATGAAACGTGTTTCTCATGATCTGTGAATATAGGTTATTTAGCAAAAAGCGCACCAAACGAACCATCACGCTGCATTCACGGCATCGAATCGAACGTTCTCTGATAATTGACAATATTATCTATTAATTGCGTTCTTAAAGGTACTGCCTAATAAGTGGTTTTGCGTGGTGGAATGTCGGGAGAAATGAGGTGAAAGATATTGAGAAGAACAACGAACGGGGTATAAGCACCTCATCATTTGAGAAAAAAGCAGACTCTATACAGCAAGAACAAAGCACAGCATTGAGGTATTGTTGCCCCATTGGGGCGTTATTACCCCGCCTTAGAAGTGCGACGGGTGATATTATATTTTTTCATCTTTAGATAAAAATTCTTCCGATCAAGGCCGGCATCTCGAGAACTCTTCGTAATGGATCCGTTGTTTTTCCGTAACATATTGATAATATATTCCCTTTCGAAACTTTCAATTATCCTCTTTTTTGCTTCGGGAAACTTCGTTTCTTCGGACAGGACATCATACACCAAGGCATCAGAATATCCGGATTCAAGCAAATCAATGTCTGCGATAGTTCCTGACTTGTAAGTTACCACGGCACGCTCAACAACATTTTCCAGCTCCCTTACATTCCCGGGCCATGAATATGAGTAACTCTTATCCAGCACTCGTTTGTTCACACCACTTACGTGTGAGTTATACTTCTTATTAAACTTATCGATAAAATAATTAAAAAAGAGAGGGAGGTCCGCTATTCGTTCACGGAGAGGAGGAATATTGATGGAGATAACATTCAGCCGAAAGTAAAGATCCTTCCGAAATTCCTTCTTTTGAACTGCATCCGTGAGATTCTTGTTCGTTGCACAGATAATCCTCACATCAGCCCGTATGGATCTGCTGTCACCAACTCTTTCAAAAGTCCCTTCCTGAAGAACCCTTAAAAGTTTTACCTGCATAGTTTTCGACATCTCACCGATTTCATCCAAGAAGAGGGTCCCATTTTCAGCCATCTCGAACCGTCCCAGGCGATCCCGGTATGCCCCTGTAAAAGCCCCCTTGACATGACCAAACAGCTCGCTCTCCAGAAGCGTTTCGGAGAGTGCTCCGCAGTTTACCTTGACAAGCGGCCCCTCATTTCTATGGCTCAGGTAATGGATGTAATCGGCAATCACCTCTTTTCCCGTTCCAGTCTCACCTTCGATGAGGACACTCACATCCGTATCAGCAACTGACATAATAGTCTCGTAGATCGCACGCATTTTGGGACCCTGCCCGATCACACTGAAAGAGTGCCTCTCGAAGTACGAACGTTTATTTAACTCTTCGATCAGTGCCGATATTTTTTGTTCCTGATCGGAGATTGTCTGAAAACTTCTCTGGAGTTTCTGAAGCTCCCCCCCGAGGAAATTGCCCAAAATGGGAAAAAATTCTATCAATGTCTCGTCGATTGAATAGGGATTCCGCCACGAAAAACTCATAACTCCAATCGGCTTTTTATGCACAATCACGGGTATCCACAGAAACGTCTTCATACTCCCGGTATTAAAAAAAACACCCTTTGCCACAGTATCACAATCCCATACCACGGGACGAAGGTCGTTTTCCTCGATCATGCCAATTAATTCCCTAATTAATTTTGGAATCTTTTCCATGACATACTTTCGTTCAATTTCATCCATACCCTTGGTTCTGAAGATATTCAGGTTGCTCATGGCCTCATCAAAAAAAATGACTGCCGCCGTTGTATAGTGAAGCACCGTTTCGAACGTGTTCAGAAGAATTTCAATCACTTCCCGAGGAGCCTCTGCAGAAGCGATTTTGAGAGCGGTTTTTTTTAACAATTGCAGGTGATCTTTATATAACTTCATTTTATGCAATCTCCAGGAAGGTCAAGAAACATGCGAAAGGTCGTGGGCCTTCAGCAATATTACCCTATCCGGGCCACTGTAAGAATTTTTTGCAGCGGAAGTCGATTCTTCAAGCGAATGCAGATACTCTAAGAAAAACTTTACTCTTTGACAAGGTTTTTATTATTTGGGTGAATAGAATATTTGGGTACTCCTGACTCCCCCCTAAAACCAGACCATTTAAAAACTGAGTCCTTCCTGATATGAAATGTGGTGTGCCTTACATTGCGAATATTTAAGAGAGGTGCCACCTGTACGTAATCCTTCAAACTGAATATACGAATCGCATATCATCAATGCGTCATGAATTTTCAAATTGACGATATCTGCTATATGAGATTAATATCTGTAATGTGTTATGAGATGTCGATTGAGAACAGTTATTCCTTCAAGAATAAGTTAATATTGATAAAACTTTAACCTTACTTTAACCTTAACCCTCTATGTCGTTATAATATGTTGATATTATTACACAATAATCTTTACGGGATGGGTTCGATTCCCATGCACTTCCGCCAATTTTTTCATTCCAGAAATGAACCCGTCTTTAATTTCCCTAACTATACATAATCAGGAGTAACGTATGGCATGGTTACTTGAACCACAGGCATGGGTCGCCCTGGTAACGCTGACGACACTCGAAATTGTTCTGGGTATCGACAATATCATTTTCATTTCCGTCCTCGTTGCCCGCCTTCCATCGGCAAGGCGTCAAAAAGCACGCATTATCGGCCTGGCCCTGGCGATGGTCAGCCGGATAATCCTTCTGCTATCAATCGTATGGGTCATGGGACTGACAAAACCTCTGTTCACGCTGCTGTCCCATGAATTTTCAGGGCGTGATATCATCCTCATCGCCGGGGGAATGTTTCTCTTCGTAAAAAGCACATTCGAAATCCACAACAGCCTTGAAAGTGTCGAGGTTCATGAGATCGGTCACCTGGCGGCGAGTTTTGCCGGTGTTCTAGTTCAGATCATGGTGCTTGATATCATCTTTTCTCTCGATTCGGTCATCACCGCCGTCGGTCTGGCACAACATGTTCAGATCATGATCATTGCCATTGTCATTGCCGTGGGTGTAATGATGTTCTCGGCACGACCCATCGGCGATTTTGTCGACACCCACCCGACGATCAAGATGCTCGCCCTCAGCTTTCTCATCCTGATCGGCGTAACCCTGGTGGCCGAAGGTCTCGATTTTCATATTCCCAAGGGCTACGTTTACTTCGCCATGGGATTCTCGGTGTGTGTGGAAATGCTCAACCTCAAGATTCGAAAACGGCAGCCCGAACCGGTCAAGCTGAGGAAACCGCGAAGAGGTCAAGCAGACGGATAGTCGGTGGATACAACATCGATTCCGGATTGGGTCTACCGAAAGAGCTTGCGGATTCGTGTTTTCTGGTCGAGCACTTTCTTCAGCCAGTCTTTGTCGTCGCTCAGATACAGTTCCGCCAGGCGGTTCCACTCTTTCGCCTGGAGAACATCGTTTTTCAAGAGCCATGCTTCCGAAAGATAATAATAATTGCGCCCATTGGTAGGATACAGGTTGAGAGCACGTTCGAGAGCAGTAATCGCTTCATCCGCTTTGCCCTGTTCCAGAAATATCCGGCCTTGATCCGTTAATTGTAAGGATGCAATCTCCCGTGGATTCCCCTGTTTCTCCGGCGACACAGGTTTTTTAACACTCGGTGCAATCATAACTTCCGGCGATTTTTCTACCGGGGGCGGCATGAACACGGCACATCCCGATACGAAAATCCAGAGCATCAGCACCAACAATCTTAGCATTTTTGCATAGTTCTTACCTATCATGGTCACATCCTCTCACAGGCCCCCGGGGTTCTTTTACCGGTGGAGCGGGCAATATTCCGTCGGTACATTCTTCTCTAAAAAGATTTCTTTCATTGGTTCCGGGCACCTGTTTGTGACGGCACATTTACCGCTTTGAGAGCAGACAACCCGTGTGACTACCCCGGGCGGCTTCCTGAACCAGCTGCCTGACGTGTACTGGGGGAGTGTCTTCATGAGTTCCGCCCATATGGGCAACGCCGCGACAGACCCTTCGGCACACACCGAATCGGTATTGTCAAATCCCACCCACACGAGGGCCAGAATATCGGGAGTATAGCCGACAAACCATGCATCCCGGTAATTATTCGTCGTACCCGTTTTCCCGGCAACGGGAAACGTAATTCCCCGCCACGCGAGAGACCGGGCGGTTCCGTCCGTAACGACACTGCGGAGAAGGGAATTCATGATGTACGCCTTTCCGGGAGAAATGAGACTTTCAATTTTGAGATGCCGCTGTTCCAGAATTTTTCCTTTTTCATCAACCACCGCCTTCATCGACAGGGGATTCGGCTGCACACCGTCAGCGGCAAAGGTACAGTATGCCCGTGCCAGTTCGAGAGGAATCACCTCGAATGCCCCCAGCGCAAGTGACGGCTGCGGAGCCATTGGTGTTGAAAACCGAAAGGTCAGTGCCGTATTCACGATACGTTTCAGTCCCACCTTCATGGCCAGATCTACGGTAGCCAGATTATCGGACTTCGCAAGAGCCGTTCGGAACCGCAGGCCATTTTCGACGACGGGATTCGTATTCTGCGGTTGCCATTCCTTACCGTCAACTTCGTACGTTTTCGGTTCATTGGATAAGAGTGATGATGGCGTGTAATCACTCAACCCGGTAAGATACACGAACGGTTTGAAAGCACTCCCCGGCTGCCGCCGTGCCTGGGTAATCCGGTTAAACTGGCTTATGCTGTAATCACGCCCGCCCGCCATAGCCAGGATATAGCCGGTTTTCGGCTGCATCACGATGATTGCACCCTGCAACTTCTTTTCAGGTTCCGATCGCCTCAGGGCGGGGTTCGCCTTTTCCAGACGCGCCAGTCCCCGTTCAAGAGCTCTTTCCGCCGCCTTCTGAACCTGTGTGTCAAGTGTCGTGTATATGGACAGTCCCAGTGATGCAAGGTCTTCAGGTGAGTAAAAAATCGGAAGTTGCCCAGCAAGATAGTCGATGAAATACGGGGCCTTCTTGCCGTATGCCGTATAGCCGGCAGGTTTTACCGGCGACCGTATGGTAACATCACGCTCCTCTTTCGTTATCCATTCTTTTTTATAGATTTCCTGGAGTACGGCATTCCTTCGCAGTTTGCACCGTTCAGGGTTGATATAGGGAGAATACTGATTGGGTCCTTTAATCAAACCTGCTATGGTTGCAGCCTCAGCCAGAGAAAGCCGCTGCACCGGTTTTCCAAAATAGAAATATGACGCCTCGCCGATTCCGTGAATAGCAATCGATCCTTTCTGCCCGAAATAGATTTCATTGAGATAAATCTCAAATATTTCATTCTTCTCGTACATAAGCTCCATACTTATGGCGATGAGAAATTCTTTAAATTTTCGGCGCAACGTCCGTTCCGGTGTGAGGAAGTAATTTTTGGCAAGCTGCTGCGTCAGAGTTGAACCACCCTGGCGGACCTCTCCATGACGTATGTTCGTATACAGGGCCCGCAGTATTCCCCGTGGATCGACACCATGATGAAGATAAAAACGGCTGTCCTCCGCCGCAAGCACAGCGTATGTTAAATAGACGGGAACCTGCCTGATCGAAACAAGCCGCCGCCGCTCTCGCTCACGCCCGAAAAAGAGCATAATTTCCTCGGGTTCAATCTCCAAGATCGGCACGTCCTGATGGGTATCGAGTCGCTCGATCGATGCTATCCGGTTATCCAGAAAGACAATTCGAACGGGAAACCCTTCCCGTTTTTTCGACGGTGTTGTAAAATCGTGAAGATACATATCGAGGACAGATTCTTTTCTGTAGATTTCGCCCTTCAGTTCGGGCTTTCTCGATACATCACGGTATTCGAGGTGATGCAACGTTTCATAGAACAATGTGAGGTTGACGGTTTGTCCCGGGTACAGGAGCATACTGTCCGAGTAGACCCGTGAAGGCATGCTCCAGCGCCGCGCGGAAAATCGCTTGTCAATAATGGTCGCAAGGTACCACATATACAGTGCGAGACCGACCGAGACGATCACCAGACTCACGGCTGTAATTACCATCAGGCGCTTCAGAAAAATTTTTTTCGAACGTCGTTTCCGATCCATGGAATACCTTTGACACAAATTTCGGTACTACCTTTTATTCTATCGTGAATTAGTTTTACTTCCTGTAACGATATATTGCAAGCGGCATGATTGCTTTCAACGATCAAGTTATGTGAAATACCTCACAGAATACTGATTTCAGAGTAAAATTGGAGATAGAACGTGATCTGAGTAACAACTGATAACTGATTATTTCCGGATGTGCTGAAGAAAAAAGAATTGCAGGATATTCCTTGATTATTTGTCGTTGCTGTTATACTTTCAACAAAAAAAGGAACATAATACTCTACGTTTCTCTGCCAGAACAACTTTGCTGAATTCAAACACACACTATCTGCAACCGACTCCGCATGATACTCTCCGTCAATAAACAACCCCATGATCGGGGGAAAGAAGATGACCTACACAGACCCGGATCTTATAACGTCGGCACTTGTTACCATTGACACGCAATGCGATTTTTCGCTACCCGGCGCACCTGCGGAAATCGCGGGAACGTTTGATATCATTCCCAATATGGTGCGTCTGCTGGCAGCATACCGGCACTACAAACTCCCAATTGTCCATATCGTCCGGCTCTACCTGCCGGATGGGTCGAATGTCGATTTGGCTCGTCGGAAAATGATCGTGCAGGGGACCCGGATCGTCGAACCGGGGACCGACGGTGCCGAACTGGTCCCCGCTTTGAAACCGTCACCCGATGCAAAACTGGATGCCGGTCGTCTCTTGAACGGTGTGATCCAGGAGTGGGAACAAAATGAGTTTGTAATCTACAAATCCCGCTGGGGCGCTTTTTACGACACTCCGCTCAACGACCACCTGGTCAGACTTGGCGTCACCACACTCGTTGTTTGCGGATGCAACTTCCCCAATTGCCCGCGCACCACAATTTATGAAGCCAGCGAGAGAGACTATCGGGTCGTTCTGGTTGATGACGCCGTCTCGGGAATTTATGAGAAGGGAAAGAATGAATTGCGGAATATTGGTGTGCATCTCTTGCCAACCGATACACTCATGCAGCGATTGGGTACCATCAATGAATCTGAACGTTGATTTTGCGAGAGAACTATGTCTCTCTGATGCGCGAATAATATCTTTTATCAAGTATGCAAGGAGGATTTGATTCTGAACGATGTGTTTTATCTGTTCCGGGCTGATCGTTAATGAGTTCAAATCCCGTGACCCCGGATAATATCTACTGTCAGAAATCATAAGAAAATACTAATCGGTGACCTATCTGTGACTTTGGATGTCGTATAATTTTCCCGTAAAGACAATCGAGCGTCCTTTCAACAGGTAACAAGGGATACTGCACGGAATGACGGAACGTTTCCGAATCAACACACACCAGGAACATTCACAGAAAAGAGGAAATAATCACAAGAATCCTGTGGAAAAGATTACAGCAACCTGCTGTTTCTTTGTTATTTATCTCAAAGTTGTTTTTTTAACAGAAAAGGAGGAACCGTTATGAAAAAGTTTCTAGGTTTTGTTACCGTAGCGATTGTCCTGCTGGTTTTCTGTCCGGCTGCTTTCTCGGGTGTGACCGATTTTGCCGGTAAATGGACCAACGCCAATCGCACCACAAAGGGTGTTACAACGCTCGACATCTCCGTGAAAGGACGTACGGTCACGATCCACGCATGGGGTAAATGCCATCCGAAAGACTGTGACTGGGGCACGGTCGGGGCTCACTATGACAGAGACGGTACGTTGTGGACTATATACAGCACGAAAATAGCTATAAGGTCCCTGCTTTTCACTATGAAAGGCAAAACCATGATGAAGGCACAGGTTTTAACGCACTTTATCGACAAGAGCGGTCGCAAAGATTATCGTTCAGTTGAATCGTTCAAACGAACCAGAGGCGGCACGGGGAAAACGACCACCGCCACAAGACCGGCGACAGTCGCACCGGCAGGCGGGTCTAGGACCATCAAAAAACCGAAAGGTAATATCAAGATTATTTATCCGAATGGCGGTGAGGTGTGGGCTCAAGGAAACAGATATAGTATTAAGTACGAAACAAAGTGGAAGCCGTATTTCAATAATTTTAAAGATGCCAGCATTTCATTGAAGAACATGACAACCAACAAAGAGTACACCGTTGTGTCACGCTGGAAAGCGGGCAAAACTCCTATTAAAGGAAATAAATTTTATAATCTACCAGTCCCATGCAATGTAAACAAGAACATACCCCCCGGCAAATACAAGGTGCGCATGGCGACACTCGATGGATCGGACTGGGATGAAAGCAACAGAGCCTTTACAATTCGAGGGCCGGTTGCTGTCGACCTGGTGTGCGATATTCGAAATTCAAAAGGTGAATCGAAGAACAAAAGTTATTCCATCAAAGCCAAATACATCGATCTTTTTAACCCTCATGTATGGGCAAAAAATAATGGGACCAAACGGTTGAAACATGTCCTGATCGATTACCGGGTGCTGAAACTCCCCCAGAAGCTCGTTATTATCCAGGAATCAGAAGGAGTGGGATTCGGCGATATGTATCCCGGCACCTGGTATAATGCGCCGCTCACACTTGATCTCAAAAAACAGTTCAAAAGAAGAGGAATCAAGAATTGGAAGGGCAGATATATGCTGGAAGTTGTTGTTGATCCCCGAAACAGGCACCATGAAAGGAAAGAATATCGATCTGACAACACAGATGACGTTATCTTTGAAATCAAGTAACTTACTCAATATCAGAGCAGAAACGAGAGGGAACATATACAATAAGGGGGCTCAGACCTTTCTATCTATTACCGGATACGATGCAACCACAATGCAGCAAAAGAGAGAAAACAGTTAATGCAGCG
>Ga0272442_10009427_pt1 | contig 12201 bp, 11 predicted proteins | sample SSMForm2O_FD_200262 | JGI IMG/M metagenome (GOLD analysis project Ga0272442, IMG submission 200262) | Marine sediment archaeal communities from Little Sippewissett salt marsh, Falmouth, MA, United States - SSM-Form-2O | ecosystem: Environmental > Aquatic > Marine > Wetlands > Sediment ... | reverse complement strand
ATCGCCTCGGTGATATCAGGATCGTCATCGATGATCAGAACCCTGCCCTGTCCCATGTCGTCTCCTTAGACTTGCCCGTCCGAGCTGCCGCTCGTCTCTTGCCTTGATAGTTCTATTCTACAGTTTGCCCAACATCAACGTCAACTACCCCCTTACCGGCCCGCTACGCACTTCCAGCAGGATCTCCCGAACATAGTCCTCGGTCTTGTCCAGGAGGGCCTTGCTGATTTCCTGACGCGATTCAACCACCTCAGGCTGGATCCCGAAAATAACGACCTGCTCGGGACACTGCCCGAACTGCTCAGCCAGGGTCAGAATATGCAGAAGGTCGGCATCATGCAGCGATTGGTGGGCGAGCACCTTCCTGCTGCGCACCTCCTCAGGCGCAAAGCGCCTCATCGCGCCCGGCGCCTCGTCCATGAAGGCACAGTCGATGAAGACCGCCTTGGCCCGCCCGTCAATCAGATGCAGGACCGACATACCGCCCGTCCCCGCATCGATGAAGTCCACGTCGTCGTACCCAGCGGCCTGTTCACCAAGCCGCTCGATCAGATACACACCGATCCCTTCATCCGCCATCAGCGGATTGCCGAGACCCAGCACAACAGTCGACTTCTTCATCGCCTCGAACTACTTGACGAACTGCACGTCCAGCATATGCGTCGAACACGAGATACACGGATCGTACGAACGAACCAGCATCTCCATCTTCAGCCGCACCGCATCTTCGCCCTCATCGAGAATCTCAGGAACGAACTTCTCGAAGTCCTCCTGGATGCTCGCATGGTTCTGGTTCGTCGGAATGCAGATATCGGCCCCGACGCAGTTGCCCTTCCGGTCGAACTCATACTCGTGGAACAGAATGCCACGCGGCGCCTCGACGCACCCGCTGGCCTTGCCCGCCTTCGGACTGACCTTCACCTTCTCGGCCTTCAGGCCCTTGGTCAGCAGGTCATCGATCATCCCAATGCTCGTCTCGACCACATGAACGCACTCGACAAGCTGCGCCACGTTGTTCATGAACGGATTGCAGCAACCCTTCGCCAAGCCGAACGTCTTGGCCACATCCTTCGCCATGGGCGAAAGCAGCTCGGCGTTGTTGTTGAATCGAGCCAGCGCCCCCACCGCGTACGAACCGCGATTCCACTTGGTCCACTTGGCGGTTGACTGATCGCTGACGTACTCGTTGGCCACGCTCTGCCAGTCGTTGATCGCCACCGTACCGTCATAGTCCGTGCTGGTGATGTCGCCGTGATAGAATGTGTAAGTGGGCGGGTTGTCTTGCTTCAGCGAGACGTATTCGGTCTCACGCGTGAAGTCGGGAATATTGCCCGCTACCGAAAGCACCGCTTCGGCCACCGCCGTCAGGTCGCCCACGCTCTTCTTGAGCCGCTCCTGCAACCCACGCAGTTCCTTCTCCGTCGGGAACTTCGTCAGGCCACCGGGCTTCAGCGTCACCGGGTGCGTCGTCCGGCCGGCAATCAGGTCAGACCACTCGTTCGCCAGACGGTGCAGACGAATCACGGCCAGGACCACCTCCGGCGCCTTGGCCGCCAGCGGCACGACCGAAGGCAATCCGAACAGGTCGGGCGAAACCAGATACCCCACGTGCAGCACGTGGCTCTGCAACTGCTCGGAGTAATGCATCAGGATGCGGACCGTGTCGGCCTGCTCGGAAACTTCGATATCCATCGCGTTCTCGACCGCCTTCGTCGAGGCCAGCGAGTGTGTGATCGAGCAGATCCCACAGATGCGGCTCACAATCGTTTGAATGTCCTCATAGCTGCGCCCGCGCACCATCGCCTCGAAGAAACGCGGCGCCTCGGGAACCTGCCACTCGACCTTCTCAATCTGGCCGTCCGTGGCGTTGACAACGATATTGCCGTGCCCCTCGACACGCGTCACATGATGTACGTTTACGTTCACTGTCTTAGCCATGGATCGTCGGCTCCTGTCTGCTTCCAAAGAGGACCATCTTCGTTTTGAGGTCGTCCACGTTCAAACCAAACTTGTCTATGACGTCTTTGGCCGCGTCCACATTCGGATTGTCGATATAGCCGCGACAGCCAAAGCACCGAAAACCGTTCGAGGGACACCGCGCGCCGCAACCGGCCCGGATGATCGGCCCCAGACAAACTTGCCCCTCTTCCCACAGGCAGGGGTTGCCGTTGGCCTTGCACTCGACACAGACGGGGTAGTCGGGAATCTCCGGCGTCTTGCCCATCACCAGAGACCGCACGATATAGGTGAACTCCTTGCGATCGATCGGGCAGCCGTGCACGTAATAGTCGACATCCACCACCTCATCGGCCCCCTTGGTCATCTGGGTGGCCAAGTGCGGCTTCTTCGCATCCTTGCCGTAGACACACTTCTTGACGTCATCCAAGTCGAAATTGTTCTTGAGCTTGTTGACCCCCCCCATGGTGGCGCAGGCCCCCAGGGCAATGAGGATCTTCGCCCGGCTGCGGATCATTTTGAGCCGCTCTTCATCTTCCAGGCGGGTGATCGAACCTTCGACGATGGCGATGTCGTACTCGTCGCTCTTCTCACTCATCGCTTCGCGCCATTCCACCACATCGGCCACGCTCAGCAGATCGAGCAGTTCTTCCTCCAAATTCACGAACTGCAACTGGCAGCCTTCGCAGCAGGCGAAATCGAAGATAGCAATCTTGGGTTTACTCATGGTTAAATCGCCTCCGGCATCGTCGCCAAATCAGAGTATCGGAAAACGGGCCCGTCCATGCAGCAGTAGACGTCGTTGATCTGACAGTGCCCGCATTTGCCCACGCCGCACTTCATCTTGCGTTCCAGGTTCAGGTAGATGCTCTCGTGCGGCACGTCAAACTCTTCCAGGGCCATCAGCACGAACTTGTACATGATCGGCGGGCCACAGACCAACACCACCGCGGATTTCAGGTCGGTCTTGACCATCGGGATCAGCTTCGTCACGACGCCGACGTTGCCCTTCCAGTTCGGCCCGCCCTCGTCGAGCGTCTCGAGCATCTGCACGTCGTCCCGCTTCTCCCAGGCCGCCACCTCATCGATGAACAGTCGCTGGTCGAAGCACCGCGTTCCTTGCAGGATGGCGACCTCGCCGTAGTCATCGCGATTGTCCAACACGTAGTTGATGAACGACCGTTGCGGAACCAGGCCAAGGCCACCGCAGATGAAGACCAGGTTCTTGCCCTTGGCCTCTTCCACCGGATACTGCCCGTCGCCCAGCGGCCCGCGAATCCCGATCTTGTCGCCCGTCTGGAGATTGTGAACGGCGTTCGTCACGTTGCCGATCTTGCGGATGACCAGCTCGAAGCCATCCTTCTGCGTCGGTGACGACGTGATGGTAATCGGCGCCTCACCGATGCCCGCCAGAGACACTTCCACAAACTGGCCCGGCGTGTAGTCGAACTGGCCGTCATCCATCGCCAGTTGCAGGTAGCGCTCGGTGACGTTCATGGCATCGGCCTTCACTACCGTCGCCAACTCCGGCAGGTAGATATCTTTCTTTTCAGAACAACACTGACACATTCGTCAAGCTCCTAAGCACAGACTCTGCTGTTATCCCCCGCTCGAATGACTATCCGATCCCCATGTCGTCGATCAAGCGATTGTACACTTTCACCGGATTGGCAATATCAGGCAGGCACGCCGAGACGCACCGCCCGCAACCGACGCAGGCGATCTGGCCGCCGATCTTGGCCGGCACATACTTGGCCTTGCGATACAAGCGATGGCGGAAACGGTCGGCACGCTGGTTGCGGAATTCATGCTCGCCGGCCACCTTCGTGAAACCATCCAGCAGACACCCGTCCCAGGCCCGCTCGCGCTTGCCCGTCTTCAGGTCCCAGTTCACGTCGTCCTGCACATTGAAGCAGTAGCACGTCGGGCACACCTGGTTGCAGGAGCCGCAGGAGAAACACGTCCGCGACAACTCCTCCCAAATCGGGTGGTCATACGCCCGGTCCAGGAGCTTGGGCAGATACGCCGCGTCACATTCCAGCTCGTGTTTGTTCAGCGACTTGGTGTTCTTCGCCCACACCGCCTCGCGACTGGCCAGCGCGGCGGCATCGGCGTCGGTGGCGTCCTTGACCCCCGCCAGCAGCGCCTCGCCCTTGTCCGTCGCCGCCTCAGCCACGTAGCTGTCGCCAATGTCCGTCAGCAGAATATCGTAGCCATTCTTGACCGTCGCGGTCCCCATCGAAGTAGCGAAGACGTTCTGGGAAGGCTTGACCACATCACAGGCAATGATCGTCGCGTTGTTGCGACGCTTCATGTAGTGCGTGTCGTAGTTGTCCTGCTGGAACAACTCGTCCATCTGATTGATGGCAACCACGTCATAAGGATGCACGCCCAGCAGCACGAACGTCTCGTCCTCGTACTGAGAAGCGTAGGCGCCACCAACCTCAAACGTCATCAGTACCTCGGTCGGGGGCAAGAAGTACTTCTTGGGCGGCTGGAGTGTCACATCGTAGTCCAGTCGCAGATCATCCGCCGATTCCAGCGGGGCAAAGTCGAACTTCTCGCCCTTGGCCTGAACACCAATGACGTTGTCCTGCTCGATCAGCGCCGCGACAAACTTGGCAAAACCTTCCTTCGTTAGCTTCTTTACACTCATCGCAAAATCCCGGCTCCAAAAAGCCTCAAAAACAGTTCTCAACGATGCTCAATACAACGTTGCCTGCGTTCCACACGCACGATCGTTTCACCGATATTCCCTACCGGCTATCCAGAAGGCATATAGTAAGGTAAACGCGCCAGCTCCATCGCGATGTCCAGCGTGATGACCTTGACCCGCTTCGGCGCCGTCACTTTGCACGGGGCGAAATTCAGAATCCCTCGCACGCCGGCGGCCGCCAGCTTGTCGACGATCTCCTGGGCCGCCTCCCGAGGCACCGCCACAATCGCCATGCTGATCTGCCGTTTCTTCAGGCCCTCGATGCCGGCAAGGTCCTCAACCGTGATCTCGTTGAATTTCCGGCCGATCTTGCGCCGGTCCACATCGAAGGCCGCCACAATGTCCAGCCCGAACGTTCGAAAACCCGGATAGGCCAGCAGTGCCGTACCCAGATCCCCGACCCCCACCAACGCCGTCCGTCGGATCACGTGCAGCCGCAGGATCTTCTTGATCTCCTTGGCCAGCCGCTCGATCCGGTAGCCGACGCCCGGCGTGCCGAAGTCACCAAAATACGAGAAATCCTTCCGGATCTGCCAGGAAGGCACACCCACGTAATCGGCCAGAGACTTGCTGGAAAGGTGCTCCAGGCCTTGATCGGCCGAGAGCATCAACCCACGCAAATAGATCGGCAAACGCCGAACGGTTTCATCTGGGATTTTGTGATATCTCATACCAATGGCTACGGCGACTTAGTACTTGTGTTCACATTCACAAATGAAAAGCCTGTACTATATCGGCGTCATCGGTATCTGTCAAGAAGCGCCGGAGCACTTTGCCGCGTGCCCATGTCGAAACCTATCACAAGCCCTTTGCCATTCGACAGTTACCCTGCTGCAATTAAATGACAGAAAACATCACCCGCACCGGCGTTAGCCAACGGCTATCAGACACCCTTCTCTGCGCGCGGCAAACGCCGCCCGCAAAGCCCATTGGAACCATAGGCAATGGCCGGCGCAGGTGCCGCTATTCCCCGACGAGGGGTCGGACTCTTTCGACCTTGAAATAGACGAGGAACTTCGGCGCGTCTGCGTAGTCGCGCCTCTTGCGGCCTTCGCGGCGCACGGCCTCGATCTTGTCGGGGTCCGTCTCTTCGCGGGTCTTGGTCAGGTGCAGGCGCTTGCCCTTGTAGCCCGGGCCCTCTTCCACGAAGAGGTAAGCCGCGTGCGGGTTGGCGGCGACGTTGGCATGACTGGTCCGATCGGACATGACGAAGCCGACTGTTCCATCATCCGCCACGTGGGGCCGTGCGTAAACCGCTAAGTCGACGTTTCCTTCGGCGTCGGACGTGCCCAGGACGCCGACGCCTTTGGTGCTTTCGAAGTAATCACGCAGATTCTCGTCCATGTTCTTCTCCTTGAATGATCGACGCCAGCGCTTCGGCCGCGTCGGAATGTGTGAATTCGAAACCGGCTTCCATCAGCCGTTTCGGAATGACTCTTTGGCCGGCCAGCAATACCTCTTTGGCCATTTCCCCGGCCAGCAGATGCACGGCCGGACCGGGGACTGCTGTCCAGCACGGCCGGCCCATCGCCTGACCCAGCGCCTGACAGAACGCCTTCATGGTGACCGGCTCGGGCGCCGTCAGGTTGAAGGCCCCGCGAGCGGCGCCGTTCTCGATCAGGAAGCGAATCGCCCGGACTTCGTCCTGCAAGCTGATCCATGAGAACCACTGCTTGCCGTTGCCAACGTGGCCGCCGAGGTAGAAGCGGAACGGCCGCATCAGCTTGGGCAGTGCCCCGCCATCGCGTCCGAGTACGACGCCGGTGCGAGCGATCACGCTGCGCACGCCCTGGGCTTCGCACTTGGCGGCCGCGCCTTCGAGCCGGCGGCAGACGTCCGCCAGGAATCCGCGACCGGTCGACGATTCCTCGTCCAGGACTTCGTCCGTCCGCAAGCCGTAGAAGCCGATGGCCGAGCCCTGCACGAACACGTCCGGCTTGGCGTGGGCGGCCTCGATGGCATCGATGACGGCTTTGGCACTCTGGAAACGGCTGTGGCGGATGCTGGCCTTCGTTGCGCGGCTCCAGCGCCCGACGATGGGCTCGCCGGCCAGGTTCACAATCGCCCGCGCGCCGGAGGCCTCGGCGGCCCAGCCGCTGGTGGTGCGGCCGTCCCACTCGACCACGCGGCCGTACTGGGCCAGGATGCCGGAGGCCTTCTTCGCATCCCGCGACAGGGCCACGATCTCGTAGTCGCCGGCCAGCTCTCGACACAGGGCCTGCCCGATAAAACCGGTCGCTCCAGCAATGACAACTCGCATTCTTGTATCCCCCCCTTATGGATTGGCTTCGAGACGCTCGATCTTCTTGACGTAGGCGTCGGCGTCGAACTTGCGCTTCAGTCCGTTGGCGTTCATGTACCGGATCTTGCCGAAGACGGGCCGCTCGCCCCAGGCGCGGTCGTGCTTGCCGAAGCACCAGGCGACGCCGGCAAAGGCGTTGGGATCGCGGCCGTCCAGCTCGTACTTGTTGTTCAGCTGCAGTGCGATGCGGAAGCCCTCCTGCGGGCTTTTGCTCCACTCCAGGATTTTCTTGCCCCAGTACATACGCATATACCCGTGCATCTTGCCGGCCAATACCATTTGCCTCTGTGCCGCGTTCCAGTACGGGTCGTGGGTCTGTGCGGTTTCGAATTCCTGCTGGGAGTAGAGGTCTTCGCGTTTGTCGCGGGCGTGGAAGTTCAAGGTTCGCAGGGCCCAGGGGGGCAAGGCATCGTATTGGTCGTACTGGTGATTGTAGTAGACGAAGTTGAAGCTCAGCTCGCGGCGGACGATCAGCTCTTCCAGGAAGGCCTCCTTGCCCTGGCCAGTGGCGGCTCCGACCTTCAGGGCGATGTGGAGCGGGGAGATCTGGCCGAAGTGCAGGTAGGGGCTGAGGTTGGAGACGGCGTCGAGGTTCGGGTCGTTGCGCTGGGTGTCGTAGCCGTCGAGCTTGTGGCGGACGAAGCGGGTAAGGCGGCGCTTGGCCTGGCTGGTGCCTCCTTTGAAGCCGGGGGCGGGGCCGACGGACGTGTCGACCTTCAGGGCCTTGGCGACCTTTTCGATGTCGGTCAGGTCGAGGCTGGGGAGCTTGAGGTCCAGGGAACTCATGCGGGGCTTGCGGTGCTTGAGCGGGACGAGGTACTTGGGCAGTTGCCTGCTGATGCGGGGTCGGAAGGTGCCAGCGGAGAAGTTTTCTTTCTCGGCGGCGACTTCGACGGGCACGATCAGATTGGTCTCGACTTCCTCCATTGGGCAGGCGACGTTCTCGGCTACCTCGGCCCGCCATTGGCGCTGGACGGTCAGGAAGCCTTCGTCGACGACGAGGAGGGCTGCCTTCTTCGCAAGCTTGGGAATGCAGGGGGTGGGGCTCTCGGCGCGGATGACCATGCGGATGCCGCGTTTGGCCAAGGCTTCGCTGGTCTCCTGGAGGCCCTGGAGCATGAAGTGGTAGTGCCGGAGGTTGGCTTCGGGGAAGTCGGCGGTCAGGGCGAAGGCGACGACGACGGGGAGCTTCAGCCTGTTGGCTTTGTCGATCGCGTACTCCAAGGCGTGGTTGCACTCGGCTCGCTGAGCGGCCTGCATCCAGTAGAGCACATACGCGCCCGGGCGAGGCTCCCGGTTGTTCAAGGGCGTGATGCGCTGCGGCTGAATCATGAACGGGCTCCCATTGCGTTGGTCCATCCCCCTGCCCCCGATTGTATGCTGGTGCCGTTATACCGCCGGGGGCGGGCGGCGTCCATGGCGATCCGGGCAATTCCATAGCCGGGGGATTGGCTTTGATTGGGTTTGTTTTTCGAGCCGGCTGGACGGGGATTCTGCTGTAAGCGACGAATTTGCAGAAGTTTAGGGCGATCTTGGCTCGTGCAAGATTGGGTTTGTTTGGCGCGGATGATGACAGGGCACGCGGGTGGGGGTTGGCATTTGAGATCTGAGACTTGAGAGTTGGGGTCGGGCTGGGGTGAGTGCCCAGATTGGGTTTGTTTGGGTTTGTTTTCCGGGGCGGATCGGCGTTTTTGGCCCGGAAACGGCGGGAATTGGGTTTGTTTGGCGCGGTGAAAGCGGGGTTTTGGGGTGTTCTGGCTCTGCCGCGACATGGAACGGGCACGTTTGGACGGGAGGCGGCGGGAATGGTTGGTGGGTGAGGGGTGGCGAATCCTGGTGGTCTGGTCGTCATTCTGGCTTCCTTCTGTTGGTTCTCTATGTACTAGACGACGGCCGAGGGGTGTTTGTTCCGGGGAATCCCGGGGAATGATGATCGATTTGCGTGTCGGCTGGAGGACTGGGGGCTTGCACTTTTGTTCGCTTGCCACGACGGGGGGCGGCCAGTGATAATGGGGAGGCTCGGAGGCCTGGTTCGATGATGTCGAGGAGTGAGACAAGGCGAGGGCCCCGTATATGAGCGGCCCCGCGGCCTAGTGCCCAGGCTCCAGATGGGGCCGGGGCCGGCGGAAGGAGAAGAGCACATGCGATCCGATGTGGTGACGACGCTGCTGGCGATAGTCGCTGCGGTCTCGATGGTTCCCGCAGCGGTTTGCGAAGCGTCCGGCGGCAGGCAGACGAGGTGGGAGGAGGCGGCACGGAAGAGCGGGCTTTCCGATGTGGATATTGCGGCGCTCGGTGAACAGGGAGTCCTCATCACCGACCAAGCCTACAAGCAGGTTTTCTCGGCGTACCTATCATACGGGACAGTGCCATTCATTACTTCTGATTCGCTGCTGAACACCTACCATGTCCTGTACGAGGAATCGGTGCTGCGTCTGGAGAGCGCCATGGCGCGCCGGCTGCCGGGTATTCTCAGGCGTGTCCTGGACAATCTTGAGGAAGCGAATGCGTTTTTGAGAAGGTCTAAGTGGTTCGATGAACCTACTCGGCTTTCGAAAACACGACCTGAGCTTGTGTCGGCCGCAGAGCGGCGGGCAAGACTGGTGATGGGGATTGGGCTGCGACTGGTGGACGACGCGTTTCGGCTGGGGGAAGCCGAGTTGGACGCGATCGTAGATCGAGAAGTCGAGCGCATTGTCGAGGCAGCGTGGTCCGGAATGCCAGAGTGGCTTGGCAAAGGCGACGAATCGTTTCTGGCTCTCGATTACAGTCGGTACAAACCGCGCGGGTTCTACACGCGATCGGAGGGACTGAAGAAGTACTTCCGGGCGGTGTCGTGGCTGCAATCGGTACCGTTTCGCGTTGGCAGAGACGAGGAACTGCTGGCGATCCTGATGCTGGGCAGCGCCATGAAGCACACGGGGAGCGGCGACTACCGGACGGTGCAAGAGGCCGAGCAGTTCTTCCGCGCTTACGGTTCGTTCATCGGTAAGGGAGACGATTGGGACCTGGTTGTCGCTGCACAGCAGGTCGGGACCAGTATGCAATTGGCTCTGGCCAACGGTGAACTCCTGAAGATACGGAACGAGCTGGACGAGATGGCGAAGCGCGGCGGGGGTCGTCCGCAGATCAACGATCAGGATCGGCTTGCCCCGGCTGATCCGAACGCGGTGGCGGAGCCGAATTTCCGGATTATCTCCGCCTATCGCACGCCGAGTGCCATACTGTTCCAGCAGACGACGGACCTGCGGCGGTTCACACGTCCCTATCCGGATGGGCTGGAGGTAGCTGTCGCCCTGGGATCAAGGTTCGCTCGCCAGCGGCTCAGCGACCCTCAGAAGGCTGGAGTGCTAGAAACGATCGACTCATGCGAGGGGCAGTTCCAGGGCAGGAGTTTGTACTTCGGATACCTGGACGCGCTTCGGGCTCTACTGGACGCGCCTGAAGAAGACACGCCGGATTTCATGAAGACGGCGATCTGGGAGGCGAAGAGCTGCAACACGGCGCTGGCGGGGTGGGCCCAGCTCAGGCATACATGGGTGTTGCAGGCGAAGCAGACGGTCCATTACCGGGCGAGAATGCAGGCGCCGCGGGGATTTGTTGAGCCGGAGCCGGAGTTCTTCTCAAGGATGGCCGATCTCGCTGCTTCCAGCAGGCGTCTGCTGAAGCAGTCCGGTGCGTTCGATCCGGACTATGCGTGGGCGATTAGAGACCTGGAGATCTTCAGGGGTGTTCTGCTGACCGCAGAAAATGAGAGGACGTTGAGAGATGAGCTTCAGCGACGGGCTCGGACGGAAGGGGTCGATCCTGACCTGATGGGCATGCTGATGCGACTGGATGGGCAGGGACCAGAGACATGGACTGAAGCCTATCTTCGAGAAAAGGCGAAATGGGTCGACACGGTGGTCGCAGATATCCGGTCCGGCAGGATGGATCAGCACGCGGAGGTAGCAACGGCACTGGGGAGACTTGACGTTGATCTGGAAGCACTGTGGGAGCGTCTTGAGAACGTGAGCCACAGGATTGAGGTGATTGCCCACAAGCAATTGCGGGGGGTGAATCCCAATCGGAGTGAGGTCGCCTTCATGCAAGACTATGGCAAGACGATTGCCGGCATCATGTTCTACGGCGGCAACTCGTATCTGGTGCCGAGAGATGATGCTCCGCGGGTGGTCGATGTGTATGCGAATCCCGATGCAGGAGGCTATCTTCATGTGGGTGTGGCGCGGCCCAGGAGGCTCTACGTCTTATACCCCTGGAAGGACGAAGCGATATTGTGCCAGGGCGCCGTCATGCCGTACTACGAGTTCGTGACGGGCAGGCGGGTCACTGACGAATCATGGAAGGGGATGTTGGATTCACAGGAGCGTCCGGGACTTCCGAGCTGGGTCCGTCCTATCGTGAGCGGTGGAAGGCTGAGCAAGCCGGAACTGCGGGATGGGTACTAGCAGCCTGTCCTTGGATCTTGATGATCCCATTTCAGTGTTCTGGGGCGAGGGGAGCTTAGTCGAGGCGCTTGGCTGTCGACGGGGGAGCGCGTCTGGTTCGTGTGGAGATCCATTCGACTCCGCTGCGCTTCGCTCAGGATGACTACGAGGAGGGCTGCGCTGTGCTCGGGATGACACCGGGGAGGGTTATTCTGCACTGAGGATGACAGGGACCGCGGGGGGGTTGCGTGGCGTGTGGGGGGATGTATGATGGGCGGATGTCTGGGAGCAAGACGTACTACGTCTATATTCTAGCTAGCCGCTCGCGGAGACTCTATGTGGGCGTGACCGACAATCTGAAGCGGCGGGTCTGGCAGCACAAGGAGGGCGAGACAGAGAGTTTTACGCGGCGTTATCATATTGACAGGCTCGTGCACTTTGAGGTCTTCGGCGAGATCACGTGTGCGATCGCGCGGGAGAAGCAGATCAAAGGTTGGGTGCGTGAGAAGAAGGTGAGACTGATTAACGGGGAGAATGCGGATTGGCACGATCTGAGCGATGGGTGGTATTGATGGCTGGTGACGCGGTGGGGTGAGTGTGATTGAGAGGCTTGACGCGCGACCAGGAGCGCGTCTGGTTCGAGCGGAGACCCATTCGACTACGCTGCGCTTCGCTCAGGGTGACACAGGGGGGCTTGACGCGCGGCCGGGAGCACGTCTGGGACGGATGGAACGCCTGCGGGCGCGGGGGCAGGCTGTGCGGGGAGCGTGACCGGTGTTTCGGGGATCGGATGGGTTGGC
>Ga0272442_10009426_pt1 | contig 12203 bp, 10 predicted proteins | sample SSMForm2O_FD_200262 | JGI IMG/M metagenome (GOLD analysis project Ga0272442, IMG submission 200262) | Marine sediment archaeal communities from Little Sippewissett salt marsh, Falmouth, MA, United States - SSM-Form-2O | ecosystem: Environmental > Aquatic > Marine > Wetlands > Sediment ... | reverse complement strand
GTTTCTCCGGGACGCTTAATTGTAAAAGTAAATCTACCATTGCTTTGAATTGCCAGCGTTACACTTCCTCCTTCCGATACCACATCAGTTCCATTAAATGTAGCCGCTGTGGCAGTCCAGGTTCCGGCGATTTCAGATATTCTGTCTGTTGAAGGGTCATCATTATCACTGCAGGCAACGAGCATAGTAAGTGGTACTATTATAACTACAAATAACAATGCCATACTTGTTTTTTTCATCGTATGGAGATATATTGATTTTTTCATTGTTCCGGGTTTAAAATTTTATTTTATTCAATTGGCTATAGCCTGTGTTATGTGCGGTAATTATTGTTACTAATTTTCCAGCTTTATTATTGGAGTTACAACCCAGGCGTTCGGAACGACATGGTAAATTTATATGCCACATAACGGTTAGCGGTATTTACAGTGCTTCTGTCCGGTCATTGCTTAAGTTATGGTTTTTGTTCTTTCCAAATCGTTATTTTCTTATGTGCAGTAGTAACGGCAGTGGATATACCTCATGTTATGGCCAGTTTTATTTCTTTGTATATTTATGAATTTACTTTCTTCTCATCCAAGATTTAAGTTCTTTCTCTTGCTCTTCTAACAGATCCTATTGCTATAGCGATTAAGCTAATAAGTCCAACAGCTGCCCAACCATATTGAATTTTATCTCTTCCGGCCTCAAAATATGCATAGCTTGATAAGAATGCGAATACGGCATTTATTGAAAGCAAGAATATTTTAATAAAGAATGGATGTTTAGCTATAAAAAGGCAAGCAGCAATATTAATGATTCCAACAATAAAACTTATATCAGCAATTAATAATAAATCATTCTCGAGGCAATCTAACCCACTAACAATAAATGCAATGCCTGTTCCAATCAGCAATATTTTCGGATACTTCTTACTTAAACGCATTTTTTGAATCTGGTTTGTCAGATAAAGTTACAAAAGCAATTTGGTTTAGCATGCTAGCAGCTGGGCTTTTCTGTCTTTGTTTTCCATTACGCGCAATTTTACACTCTTAGCGAACCACGAAATCCTCTGGCGGCATAATAAGATTCGGCACCGTTGTGATATATGAATACATTTCCGTAACGCCTATCACCAAAGATTGCACCTCCGAGGTTTCTAATACTAGTTGGTGTTTCAATCCAGCTAGATGTTTTCGTATCGAACTTTCCTAATAGCTGTAGTTTACGATATTGCTCTTCTGTTAATAGTTCAATCCCCATTTCGGCGGCCATACCAATAGCACTGTTTTTAGGTTTATGTTCTTTTCTTGACTCCAGGGCTTCTTGGTCGTAGCAAACACTTCTGCGACCTTTAGGGCTTTCCATGGAACAATCATAAAAAATATACTCACCTGACTTTTTTTCGTACTTCACCACATCTGGTTCACCATCTGTTTTTTCCATTTCATTCAGCGACCACAATTTTTCGGGATTGGTTTCAAGCTTGAATTGTATTTTTGACCATTCAAGACCGCCATGACGGTGTATATTCTTTTCAAACCGGGTTTTTAAAATTCTTAGTTGCTCTTCACTTTGTTCTGGCGTCAACGCCTTTTTGTTTCTTATTGTCATAATTATATTTTTTCATGCAATTGTCGGGTTGTGTTTCCAACTTGCCTTAGGGCATAGTAAGTTTTCTTTTTAAAAATCATTATAAAGGGTTGATTATATCCATCTACATCATAATTCCTGCTTATTCGCAAGAGTTCGAAACCGCAATCGATAATATCAGTGATCTGTTTTTCCAGGGGAGATGCATTCCACCCGTATTTTTGCCTTAATGACTTTGTATATTCATCTTCATCCTGCTTTGGATTAATTACATAAAACAATCCATCATCCTTAAGCTTATCCCTTACATCCTTGATGAATACCCTGGGTTTCTTAAGGTATGAATATGTCCACATCATTAGTATCTTATCAAATGTGCTATCAGGCAGGTTGGTTTCGGTATCAGTTCCGTTAACAACTATAAACCGATTAGTGAATGGCCTACCATTTACATCTTGATAAAAATCTACCACCTCTTTAATTGCCAGCTCATTACATACTAATGTGTCAATATCCTGTATATAAAAGACTAGACTGTCATGGAACATAGACAGCATTGCTTCAATATATCCGTTTCCTGCACCAATATCCGCAATAATTTCACCTTTACTGAATGAAATTGTATCAATACCTCTGTATTTTAAAATGCTTTTAATCTCTTCCGTGTCAGTTATAAATGGATAGCCGTCAATTGGCTGCATCGAACTGGGATCACCACTAGTGCTACAGGCATATAAAGCAAGTGACAAAAGTGCAATCAGCATAATGATTTCTTTTCGAAACGAATTCATTGAATAGGTTTTTTGAGTTATTATCTCAACTGATTAGTCCTAACAGCCCTGCCTTTTTGAGGAGTTGCCGACTTATATTTTGTTTACTTGTCATAGCTTACGAATTACGAATTAATATATACTTGTCAAATTGCTAAACACCGGCAATTGCTTATAAGGCGTGTTGGCGAGTCGTATTTTAGTATTATTTTTTAATCTTTCAAAATCAATTAAATACATGATCTTAATTAATTATCACTCCAATTACCTGACTGTTTCCCTGTCAATTTAGTGATTTTAAGCTTTAGAATTATTATAAAATCAACCTGTTTCTCTGTATAATCAATTTTTAAATCTTCTCCATAATGTGACATAATAATATCTAATCCTTTCTTCTTTTGTTCAAAGTCTGTAATAATCTCAACTTCTGCATATCCAATCAAAGATCTATATTTTGTTTCCCATTTGCATGCTTTGTCATGTTTCACTATTTCTGCTATTTGTTCAATTTCAAAACATACTTTATTATTTTTTCTTAATAATTCTATCTTTTTTCCTTCTGGTGCTGAGTGGATATATATACAATTTTCTTCATAGCCATAATTAAAAGGTAGTATGTATGGCTTATCAGCGTCCATCATAGCAAGTCTGCATACCTCTGATTTAGTTAGAATCTCATTTATTATTTTATTATCCGTAATTTCCTGATTTTTCTTTCTCATTATTTATTTGTCGTTTTGTCAAAATGTCGCAAAAACATGCTGGCCAACAGTTAACGAAACCGAATACCGACAGTATCGTCGGGATGAGATCGCGAGCAAAGCGAGCAACCGAAGCTGATTTATCAGCTGAGCTCGCGAGCAAAGCGAGCAATGTTAGTGTATTCTTTCATTTAATATAATAATCAAATGTAATTTTCGTCCACGTTTCCATTCCTTCATAGAAGTCAGCTAAATTGGTTTTTTCAATCCAATCTGCTGTCATTTTATCCGTTTCATTTATATATACATCTTTATTTGATACATGGGTATTATACAAAAGACCAATATGAAGACTGCCAACCGAAATTGTATCATCATTTATAAAGCCAATAAATTCAATATCCTCTATAAAACAACCATTTATTAATTTGACCTCTTCAAAAAATTCTCTCTTTAGTTCATCAATTAAATACTGTTCTTTAGACTCCATAGAGATTCTTGGATTCATATGACCTCCTACACCTAAAGAGAATTTATTGTGCAACCTTTTTTCTGTCTGCTTAGAAGTCCTATGAAATAAATAAAATGATTCTTTGTAAGAAATTATAGCATATGGAATAATTTGTTTAAACGAAGGATCTTCTTCTAATTCATTCCTTTTACGAAACAGACCATTCTGAACTATCCTGTTTAAAATATCGCTATTTCCCTTTATTAAACCTATTTCTTTATAGGTTAATAATTTCCATAGGAGGGCAGTTGGAATAGCAAATATTAATTCTTCCAAAGTTTAGCTGGTTAAACACACATATTCCTTCTTATAGGAGGATGAGGGTCATAGTCCTCAACAACAAAATCATCAATAGTCAGCTGATCAAAAGGTTTTTTTGCAATAAGTAATTTAGGCAGGGGTCTGGGTTCTCTTGACATTTGTTCAAGAATTGCAGTTACATGGTCATATTTTTCTTCATTTCCGTCACCAGGAGCATTCTCATTAATCCAGTCAACTACTTCTAAATATTCTTCTCTTTCAGTAACATTATTTATTCTTTTTTGTAATTCCCTGAAATTATCTCTGTGCCATTGAGTTCTCTTTCCAATACTTGTATAAAAATGGGAATCTCCAAAAGTATGGATAAATGTTTTTGGAACCATTCCTGCTTCCTGAGCAATTACCTGGGTAAGAGCAGCATAACTGGCTATGTTAAAAGGCACACCCAGAAACTGGTCACAACTTCTCTGGTATAGTTGTAATTCTAACTCTCCCTCTTCATTTGAAGTTGCCTGGTACAGAACATGACATGGAGGTAATGACATGCTTGGAGTATCCCCCGGATTCCATGAATCAACAATATGCTTTTTTCCTGTGGGCTTCTTTCTCAGACCTTCAATCATTTTTCCCAGTTGGTCTATTTCAACAAAGATTCCTTTGTCATGATCATAGTATTCCCATCTTCTCCATTGTTTACCATATATTGGTCCGGCATTTCCCCATCTTTTGGCAAATTCATAATCCTCCCTTATCTTCTGGCCGTATTCTGCCATTGCCTTATCTCAGTCCGGAGAATACTTTACTATACTATCTGGAAAGATACCTTCTTTTTGCATTTTGGGAAGATTGTCCTGAAAAGCATCAGGCCTCCAGATTGGGCAGTTATTGTCTTCAAGATATTTAATATTTGTATCCCCTCTTAAGAACCATATTGTTTCATGAAACATAGATCTTGTAGCCATCTTTTTGGTGGTCAATAAGGGATATCCTTCCCTGAGGTCATATTCATTTTGATAGCCAAATAATGAAATGATCCCTGATCCCTTGCTTCCTCCTTTAAAATTAGAACGTTTAGAAGTTAGAATTGCTTTTGAATGATCTAAATATTGTTGCGCCATTTTATATTTTGTTAAAAATTAATTCTGTTTTATAAAGATAATTCTTCATTCTAGACCTGCTTTTCTGAACTTTCAATTGAGATACGGTCTCCACGGCCTTTTGCAAAAGAATCTGTTAATCAAATTTTCAATAGATCTTTTCCCTTTATGATTTATTCTTAGTTTTTAGATTATTTTGTTAACGAAAATAGTTTTTATTTCTATTAATTATCAAACTCCAGAGTTTAAAGTATTGGCAAATTGTTAACAGGAATCGTTAATCCCTGCATGACCGGTCTCCTGCGGCCAAAGCCTTTGGCGACGGCTCAAAGGCAGGCTTGTTCTTAAATCCAACCCCTTCTATAAATTTCTTTTTGAGGGCACTGTTAAGCCTTGATTTCTTGGTTCATTTCATATCAATACAAAAGAACAGAAACCCTTACTCACGATTATTTTATATTATATTCTTAAAATTGAACACAAAGGTTTTAATAAACACCTGTTATAATGATGTTTATACAATGTTAGCTGTTTTATTTATTTTACACTTAATGAGAATATTTCTTAATAGGAAGCGCCAAGAGGAAGGTTCATTTTTTGCACGATGGAAATAATCTTTGGTTCATCTTTCACCTTCTCGAATTCCAACATTTTTGTTGCTATATATGGCATAGTGGGGTCATGCATCTCAAATGATTTTTTTATATTCTCAATTCCCATTTCTATATTATCGACTCTCAGGTAATAAATAGCCATTTCAGCAGGGCTTATATACTTTTCTTGGGTATATTGCTCCAAGTAGCCAAGCAAAGTCTTAATTGCAGCTGCATAACCCTTATCCCGGAATGAATTAAGAATAGTCTGCCTGGCCTCTTCGTCAGGTTCTGAACGATATTTTAAAATTGCTTCGATGGAATTTTTGTAATTACCATTATAATAAGAGACGTAATCATATATAGTTAATGCAAAAAAGTGTCCTGGATCTATTGAGATAGCTTTTTCGCTTTTTACCAGTGCAAGCTGGGCATCACCACAGTTGAGATCTACTACTGCACTTAACGTCAGTACTAAAGGATTCATGGGATCAAGTTCAACTGCCATCTGTGAATGGAATAATGCCTCATCGTATCTGTTTAGTATCATTAAGAGATGTGCGTAGTAGATTCTTGACAAAACATCATTAGGATTAATTTCAAGTGCCTTCAAAAATTCCCTTTCACCCTTTTCCCAGTCCCATTCCATCCATACACCAAATGTTGCCTTTGTATAGTGTGAACCGGGAAAATCAGGATCCAGCTCTATTGCTTTATCCAGGTTTTTGTTGATTTCGATCATCGCTTCACCAGGCGGCATGAACCCCATCTGCATCAATCCACCGTATACCTCAGCCACGCCTGCATAGGGGGGCGCCCAGCCGGGATCCAGTTCAATTGCACGATTAAAATATTCAAGTGCTTTTTCAAGATCTCCTTCACCGAGCCTGGTCCAGTAATACTTTCCCTTCAGGTAATTGTCATATGCATCTGTATTCACTGTTCTGGCATCTGCAAGTAAGATCTCCTCTGCAGGCGTTAATTCAATCTTTACCTCTGCAGCTATTTGTTTGGTAATACTGTTATACAGGCTCAATATATTTCTCCTGTCTTCTTTGTATTCTTTCACCCATAATAATTTTTCCTCCGGGAAGGCACTGTATACCTTTACCTGCAAACAAATAGTATCACCAAAGCAGGTGATCGTAGGTTCAACCACCGCGTCAACCTCCAGTTCAGAAGCTATCTCAGGGACTGATTTTTCCGCATTTTTGTATACGTTGGAGGTGGTCTCGGATAAAATTCGCAAACCGCTTACCTTACCAATATCCCCAATCAATGATGAATGCATTCCTGAAACGAAATAATCCAGGTGATCATCACCCGTGTAATTATGAAATGGAAGTACTACCATTGATTGTATAGAACCAGGTTTTAGAATATCTCCCCTTGTTACAATATTCAGGGCTGCAAGACCTACAATGACTACAAAACTCACATAAGTGGCAATCTTCCAGGCATTGGGCACTTTGGCTTTTTCCTCTTCCGGGATATCTTCCATTGGCCTGGTTCTTTCAAAGGTTCCAGACGAGATGTCATAAAGCCAGGATAAAACAATTGCCAGAGGGAAACCCACTGCCAGGATAATAATCACAATAGTCAACAGGCTGGCCGGGAGATTTAGCGGCTGAGTAAGATTGCCAACAAGCTCAATGATTACAAATGCGGCAGAAGCATATACGGTAATAACATGTATTACCCTGCGTCTTTTTAACTCCTGCCAGAAACGGGATAGTTTATTATGATGTCCGGCCATAGGATTGAAAGGTTAGTTTAATGCAATTTAAGATTTATTTGAATACCAGTCAAATAGAACTTATTGAGTTACTATGACAGTTCTTGATTAGGTTTTGGTTTTACTGTCTTTTATTACTACTAGAATATATATTATTTGGCTGATTTCCCTTCATTTGTCGATATGCAAATACCGTGACACAGGCAACCGAAGATCTGTGATGCGGATCTGAGCTCGACGAATGTCTGCGAAGCAGACTCAGTCAATTGAATATACCATATGTTCTGGCTAGTACATTTTACATGGTTTTTCCTGTAATTTTTCTATTTCTCGTCTGCAATTATAAATGGTTCAATGTCTTTTCTATATTCATAATAAGCAAGTAGAGAATTCAAGAGTGTACCCTCTTCCTGTAACATTAGGCGTAGTTCATTTTGGTATCTAAGGCATAGTTCATCTACCTTGCTTTCGTCATATTCACTATTACTTATTAGTTTTTCAGAAAGTTGTTTCATTATTGATTCATGAGCTTCATACATTTCTTTATTTCTTAAAGCTTCTTGACAGAATCCTGTCACTAAATAATTTGCTGCGTTTTCAATTGAATAGCTATAGGGATTTACCCCGCAAACAAAATGATATGCGAAACCTCTTTCCTGGTCATAATTAACAATATCAAATTGCAGTAAAGCAAGTTGTACTAAACTGTCCAGAGTAAAATCTACTTTAGAAAAGTTGTTCGAAATTTCATATTCTTCTGTTTGACCTTTGTTAGAATAATAACTGTTAAGCGACATATTGAAAATCTCGAAGAATACTTCATCATTGCAATAGTATTCAATAATGTTATCCTTTACCTTTTTAACATCACAATTGGAATCATGGAACAATGAGTCTAATGTATTATTATCATCCGCCTGCCTGCTTTTAAAATAGGCACCTGCAATTCTGCCCATAAAAGCATTATAAAAATCTGATAATTGAATACTATCAGGAATTACAAACTCGAATGACATTGTTTCCATATTCAACTGATTGTATAAGAATTTCATACGGACATTTCCGCTTAGACTATCAGAACAGGTAAATTGAGCTAATGAATCAAAGTAATCCTTAATAAACAGTTCTGTTTTCTTATTACTGGGGTTGCAACTTAATAATAGTGTGATGATTGTAATTAAAATTAAGACTTGTTTTCTCATGTTAGGTAGGTTTTGGTATTTGACCGAAATGATGTATTAGCCTTAATGGTCAAGTATAAGAGCCGTTGAAGAATGGTTTTTATACAATGTTAGCTGTTTTATTTATTTTACACTTCATGAGAATATTTCTTAATAGGAAGCGCCAAGGGGAAGGCCCATTTTCTCAACAATGGCAATGATCCTGGGATCATCCTTTATATCGTCAAAACCATTGTGTGGTAGTGTAAAATAGGGCATCATTGGGTCATGCGTTTCATATCCTTTTATATAACATTCGATCGTTTTATCCAGGTTACCTACTCTGTAATAATATTCACCCATTTCCTTATAGCCTGTATGATTTGTCCTGGCATATTCTTCCACATAGGTAAGCAGAGTATTAATTGCCTCTACATAGCCCTTATCCTGGAATACAGTCATTATGGCCTCCCTGGCATCATCATTTAATCCTGGACAAGTTTTAAGCTCTATTTCGATAGAATTCTTATAATCACCACTAAAATATGAAGCGTCCATGAAGGAGCCCAATGCAAAATAGTGCTCCGGATCTATTTCAAGAGCTTTTTTACTTTTTTCTACTGCCTGTTTGGTTCTATCTTGACAATCCACCATTGAACTTAATGCCAGTACCAAAGGGTTCATGGGATCCAGTTCAACCGCCATTTGTGAATGAAAATGTGCTTCATCAGGTCTTTTCAGGATCAATAGGAGATGTGAATAATAGATCCTGGACATCACATCGTTCGGGTTTAGTTCAAGGGCCTTCAGAAATTCCCTTTCACCCTTTTCCCAGTCCCATTCCATCCATACACCAAATATTGCCTTTGTATAGTGTGAACCGGGAAAATCAGGATCCAGTTCAATTGCTTTATCCAGGTTTTTATTGATTTCAATCATCGCTTCACCTGGAGCCATGAACCCCATCTGCATCAATCCACCGTATACCTCAGCCACGCCGGCATAGGGTGGCGCCCAGCCGGGATCCAGTTCAATTGCATTATTAAAATATTCAAGTGCTTTCTCAAGATCTCCTTCACCGAGCCTGGTCCAGTAATACTTTCCCTTCAGGTAATTGTCATATGCATCTGTATTCACTGTTCTGGCATCTGCAAGTAAGCTTTCCTCCTTGTCCGTTAATCCCACCTTTACCTCATCAGCTATTTGTTTGGTAATACTGTTATACAGGTACAATATGTTAGTCCTATCTTCTCTGTATTCAGCTACCCATAGTAATTTTTCATCTGGAAAGGCACTGTATACTTTTACCTGCAAACAAATAGTATCACCAAAGCAGGTGACCGTAGGTTCAACCACCGCGTCAACATCCAGTTCAGAAGCTATCTCGGGGACTGATTTTTCCGCATTTTTGTATACGTTGGAGGTGGTCTCGGATAAAATCCGTAAACCGCTTACCTTACCCATATCCCCAATCAGTGATGAGTGCATCCCGGAAATGAAATATTCCAGATCTTTATCACCGGTGTAATTATGAAATGGAAGTACTACCATTGATTGTATCATACCGGGCTTTATAAGGTTGCCTCTGCTGGCAATATTCAATACCACCAGTCCTATGATAACTACAAAACTCACATAAGTAGCAATCTTCCATGCATTGGGCACTTTGGCTTTTTCCTCTTCCGGGATATCTTCCATTGGCCTGGTCCGTTCAAAGGATCCCGATGTAAGATCATACAACCATGATAAAATGATTGCAAGCGGGAAACCCACCGCAAGGATGATAATCACAATTGTAGATAAACTTGCAGGCAGATTCAGCGGCTCTGTAAGGTTGCCAACAAGCTCAATGATTACAAATGCGGCAGAAGCATATACGGTAATAACATGTATTACCCTGCGTCTTTTTAACTCCTGCCAGAAACGGGATAGTCTTTTCTGGTGGCCTGCCATGGGATTTATAGGTTGGGTTTATAATATACAAGATAGGATTAAATTATATACATGACAAATGTGGGTTATTACAATTTTATAATCAGTTCCCTCAACTCATTTCAATCCCAGTGCTTCGCAATAACCCTTGTTAGGATAGCAATTCTCAAACTTGCTGTTTTCTGCAAATTGGTTTAATATATCCACTATCTCTTCCGGTTCTATTCCTTCAATACTATCTTTCAGAGCTCTTATCATGGCAAATGAGCTCCTGTCACTCTCCGCGTATATAACAAGATTGTCGTAACCTTTTGGTTTGTCAAAAGTCATGGGCCCGCGTGAATTCTCCATTTTCTTGTAGGGCCAGAATGTCCAGTGAATTTCATTACTGTCTAGAAGTTCCCTGAAGTCTTTAACCCATTCATTTTCATTCTCCCCACTTTCTCCCATCAGTATCGGCACATTATGATTTTCTCTGAAATCAACATATTGTTGTATTTCCTGCTGCTGCGGAGGCATCCAGTACTTGTGAAACGTATAGACCAGCTTATCATCAAATGGTTCAGAGAAAACCGAAAAGTCGGTTTCCCAGACAGCCCCGCCTAAAAATACTATATGATTCTTATCTACCTTTCTTATTGCTCCGGTAATCCTCTTATACAGAGGTTCCAGCTCAGGTTTTAGATTGTCGTTGTCAAAGTATTGCGGGATTGGCTCGTTCAATAAGTTATAGCCTATAACCGTAGTATCATCAGCATACCTTTTTGCGATATCCTGCCAGATGTCGCATACCATTTGCTTCATCCCTTCATCTACCATCAGCCATGGATAGCCGTCACTATTATCTATATTGTCACCTGTTTGTCCACCAGGGGCAGCATGCATATCAAGCAATACATAAATACTGTATTTCCCACACCACTGGATAACCCTGTCCAGATATTTATATCCATGCATATCCCTTCCAAGGTAATCATCATGGCACAGCAAACGGTAATCAAACGGCAGGCGTATTATATTTACCCCGGCCTCTGATAACCATTTAATATCAGGTTCAGTGATGTAATTTTCCAGGAACGAATCCCAGAACGCCGTGGTAGCACTATTCCCAATCAATTCGCGTATAGCCTGGTCTATTTTACGGGGTGAGTTGCAGTTACTCATCTTGAACATGTACCCCTCCGGTAGTAACCAGTTCCCCAGATTAACTCCTTTAAGCTGCAATAATTCGTCCTCGGACGAATAAATATCTTTGCCAGCTACGTAAACATATTTTTTTTCTGTCTTTTGGCAGGATGTTATAAATAAAAGCAAAATAATATACACCCATATTTTTGATTTCATAATAATTAATTTAACCTGCATTACAAAATAGGCAAATTTTTCCTGGTGCAGTCTCTCAAATTCAAATTTTGCTTCCTGCAGCAGATCCAGATCCTTAGCGCACCATATCTAAAAAGAAAATCACAACTTCATCCGTACCATCGCCGTCGAAGTCGAACTCCGAATTAGCTCCAATATGCATGTTATGTTCATCATAAGTGATGTCATAATATTCATATTCCCCCGGGTCAGTGTCATACTCCACGGCCAGCCATTGTTCATCAAAACCGAGCTTGCCTGTAAAAATCATATCAGTTTCTCCGGGACGCTTAATTGTAAAAGTAAATCTACCATTGCTTTGAATTGCCAGCGTTACACTTCCTCCTTCCGATACCACATCAGTTCCATTAAATGTAGCCGCTGTGGCAGTCCAGGTTCCGGTGATTTCAGATATTCTGTCTGTTGAAGGCCCATCATCCTTGCTGCACGCAACGAAGATAGTGAGGGGTACCATTATAACAACAAATAACAAAACCAGACTTGTTTTT
>Ga0272442_10009425_pt1 | contig 12204 bp, 3 predicted proteins | sample SSMForm2O_FD_200262 | JGI IMG/M metagenome (GOLD analysis project Ga0272442, IMG submission 200262) | Marine sediment archaeal communities from Little Sippewissett salt marsh, Falmouth, MA, United States - SSM-Form-2O | ecosystem: Environmental > Aquatic > Marine > Wetlands > Sediment ... | reverse complement strand
AAATGATAATCTGAAAAGGAGGGATGGAAGAGATGATACAAGACAGAAAACTGATCTCTGCTTCGATAGTTTTCGTTATGGTCCTTTCTGGATTGATGATCGGAATCAATATTCCAGAAGGACCCATACCCTTGAAATTATCTGAAAAGGTATCAGCGTCATTTGCAGGGGGGGATGGTTCTGCATCAAATCCTTATCAGATTTCCAATGTATCCCAATTGCAGAACATTAGTTCGAACCTTTCAGCCCATTACGTTCTGATCAATGATATTGATGCTACATCTACAAAGGAATGGAATTATGGAAGAGGTTTCGAACCTTTGGAAAGATTTTACGGAAGCTTTGATGGTAGGAACCATACGATCGAAGGACTTTTTATTAAAAAATATTCCACATATGGTACTGGACTATTTACAGAAAACTCCGGAATAATTAAAAATTTGCTTCTCAGAGATGTCAATATTACCGGAAGATGGTATGTAGGGGGTCTTATGGGAAGAAATAGCGGTAGAATTGTGAATTCCATCTCTGAAGGGAATGTGTCAGGAGACCAGTATGTCGGAGGACTAGTGGGAGGTAACTTTTGGAAGGGGGAGATTAAAAACAGCACCTCTGGAGGCAATATCTCAGGTAATAATGATTTTGGGGGATTAATTGGAAAAAATGATGGTGGTAATATCTTTAATAGCTATTATTGTATCAATATCACGAATATCAATTTAAAAAAATATGTTACACCTTATGGGATATATGAAGGCCAATATAATGAATGGATGAGAAAGAATAGATCACTTGATGTTGATGATTATTTGACCTATGATAGCAACAGTGGTTATTATCTCATCAACAGCTTAGAGGATATTAAAGAAACTCTCCCATTTTCTGCGATCAGAGGGATGAGGTTCAAATTGATGTCGGATATAAACCTTTCATCTGAGCCCGGCTTCTATATTCCAGTGATGACCGATGGAACATTTGAAGGAAATGGGTATTCGATCTCAAACCTCGATGCTTCCTATTACAATAATGAAAGAGTGGGATTCATAGGTATAATAGGAGGATACAATGAGATAAGTGGCGTGAGGAACATCACTCTGGTGAATGGAAAGGTATATGGGCATTACCATGTGGGAACCTTGGTTGGTGAAAACTTCGGAGCCATTTACAACTGCTCTGCATCTGGAAGTGCAAATGGTTCATATTTTAATCTCGGTGGATTGATCGGCTCAAATTGGGGGTATGTGTTAAATTGTACATATTATGGGAATGTAAATGGTTATTGTTATGTAGGTGGTGTAATTGGAGTAAATGCCATGGGAAAGGTTCGAAATTGCGAATTCAACGGCACTGTTAGAGGGCGAGAATTTGTTGGTGGTTTGGTGGGAAGTAACGGGATCAGTGGTTCCGAGATCATAGTAAATTGCAGTGCTGTGGGAGAGGTCGAAGGAACAAAATTATACTGCGCTGGTGGTTTGATCGGTGACAATATACATAATGCTGAGATTATCAGTTGTCAATCACATTGTAATGTGAACAAAATTGGATTAGGGGAAGCAGAAAGAGTGGGAGGATTCATAGGTTACGGTAGTGGAGAATTCAAGAATTGCTATTCAACTGGTGTTGTAAAGGGTGAATATCGAATTGGTGGGTTCATTGGATATGGAGTAGGAGCGAGAATTACCAGCTGCTACTCTTTAGGTGATGTATCTGGAACTGGGATTGACAGAGAACAGATTGGAGGCTTTGCTGGTTATTCATTAAGGAGTGTTTCGGATTCCTATTCCATGGGCTCAGTTGATGGAAAGGAGGCGGTAGGTGGTTTTATTGGAGAAAATGATGGCACAATATCCAGGTGTTACTCCACCGGCAAAGTCAGAGGAACAACTAATGTTGGGGGTTTCGTTGGAGAAAACACGAATAATGTAAATTCCTGCTTCTGGAATAAAGAGACCTCTGGAATGGTTACAAGCGACGGCGGAACCGGAAAAACTACTGCTGAGATGACCTCAAATATTACGTTCTCAGGTGCAGGATGGGATATAGATAAAGAATGGGGGATATTCAATGGATATTCCTATCCGTTCCTGAGATGGGAGGATAACTCTGCACCTGCTATCCTGTCTTCAAATGAACAGAATGCTGTTGAGGATAAACCATATGAGAACTGGTATTCATCATCGGATCCAGATCACACAGATATCAAACAATGTTGGACCATTAAAACCGAGGCAAAGTGGTTGACCATGGATCCATTGAATGGATCACTGAAGGGAATCCCACGGAACGATGATGTCGGAGAGTGGTGGATCAATGTCACAGCTTCGGATGGGAGGGGTGGGTCCGATTTCACGAACTTTACCATATTTGTTGAAAATGTGAACGATAAGCCCGCGATACAGTTAGAAATACTCCCTGATGCAACAGAGGATGAACCATATTCCATTGATATCAAGGTCCTTGATATTGATCCAGTCGGAGATATCCTAAACTGGAGGATCGCTGATACCGATGCCACCTTTCTCAATATTGATCCGTCAACAGGGAACCTTACAGGAATTCCAAAGAATGATGATGTCGGGGAATGGTTCGTTATCATCAATGTAACAGATGGAAATGGTGGATTTGATGAGGTCGAATTCTTGTTAACGGTACTGAATACAAATGATGATCCCAAGATTCTCGAATTCGAGATTCCGGAGGTCCTTGAAGATGAATTTTTCTATCTGGACCTTGATGCTATTGATATAGATCCTACTTTGGATACTCTGTATTGGTCTCTGGAAACGGATGCTTCATTCCTTTCGATCGATCTTTCAACCGGGAATCTTTCGGGAATACCAATAAACGATGATGTTGGAAAGTGGTGGGTTCTTGTGAATGTCTCCGATGGGAAAGGAGGATTTGATGAAAGGAACCTTACTCTTACAGTCCTCAATGTCAATGACGATCCAGAGATACTTGAATTTGATATTCCTGAGGTCCTCGAAGATGAATTATCTTTTATCGATATTACTGCCATCGACATAGATCCAACGGAGGATGTTCTTGATTGGTCTTTAGACACAGATGCCTTGTTCCTTTCGATTGATCCTTCAACCGGAAACCTATCAGGAATCCCAACAAATGATGATGTTGGCGAATGGTTGGTGAATGTGACTGTTTCTGACGGTAACGGAGGTTACGATTTCAGGAACTTTACGATCGAAGTACTCAATGTAAATGATCCTCCCGAACTCAATCAAACAACATTGTCCCTGACATTTGATGAGGATTCTAATGGAACAAGAATTGATCTGAATGATATTTTTCTGGATATCGATGGAGATGATCTATCATTCGAGTTCTCATCATCTGAAAACTTGACCTTCACTCTCGAAGAGAGTGTTCTTGAGATCGTTCCAGATACTGATTGGTGTGGTCAAGAAATCATAAAATTTACCGCTTTGGATGGAGAAGAATCAGTTTCGCTTGACGTGTCAGTTGAAGTTACACCCGTAAATGATGCTCCAACTGATGTGGAAATATTTGCAGGGTCGATTTATACTGAAGGCCAGGACCAGATATTGAATTCAACAGCAACCGATGTTGATATCCCATTTGGAGATGAATTGATATTCTCATGGTATTCGAATATCTCTGGAGAACTTGGTGAAGGACAATCCATCAACCTCTCACTTCCAGTGGGCCATCACCTAATTACTTTAACCGTCACAGACAGTGGTGGACTATACTCTCAAGGAACCATTGAGATGGAGATCATATCAAAACCAATCCAAGATGACGATGGTAAAGATGAATCTGAAGAAAACGATATGAAATCATCTACGATCATGATAATCGTTGGAGCTATCATATTGATACTTATAGTGATCTTGGTCATTGTTTTCTTTGTATTGAAGAAGAAACCTGATGAAGAGGATAATGAACAGATCGAGAAAGGTTCTACATATGTCCCTGATGAAATAGAAGAACAGATCCCTGTTGATATTCAACAACGGGAAAATGGTGCTCCTGACGGATACACGATGGAACCATCTTATCCCGTGGTTCAGAGTTCTGAGCCACTTCTGGATAAAGAATTGGATATCCCAGTTGAAGAAACACCGATACAGGATGAAGTTCTTCCAACTGAAGGAGTTTTTTATCCAGAACAACCTTTGCAACAAGAATCACCTCAAGTTGAGGATGATCTGAATTCAAGTTCAGAATTTTTGGCTCTTCAAGAATAGTTGATGGGCCAGGCTGGATTTACTAAGGTGATCAATCCAGGTTGACAAAAAACTATTATCTGAATATGATGATACATGTTAGGGTAGGTGTGTGGATTTCTTAGAATATGGGAGATATCGAAATGGAATGTAAAAGAGAGAGAATACATTCGATTTCGTTGGTAGCTATGATAGTGATTTCTGGATTGACTTTAATTATTAACAATCCTATCAATATAATTCCATCCAAATTAACAATAATGGGAACTCAATCAAATGAGACAATATCTATCTTACCGGACGAAAGGATAGAGTTAAACGAGTTTCTCGTTGTATCCTCTTATTGTGATTGGTCTCCCGATGGAGGGTCCATAGTATTTTCGAGTTATAATAGAATTATTATTTGGGATACTGAGAAGAAGGATTTTGTTTTAGAGAAAGAGTATCCAGAAATGCGTTTCAATCAAGTGTCATGGTCACCAGATGGCAAGAAGATTCTGGCGGGATCAATGGACAAAATTGGAATTATTATTAGCAAAGATACTGGAAAAATCATTAAACAACTAAAAGGTCATTCAGAATGGATTAGAACTGTAGATTGGTCTCCAGATGGGAAGAAAGTATGTACAGGTTCAGGTGATGGAGAAATTAAGATCTGGAGTGTGAGTTCCGGAAAATGTTTACTAACTCTTGATGAGCATGAAGACCGAATTTGGGACCTTGATTGGTCACCAGATGGGGATAGAATTGTAAGCGGATCTCGTGATGGCACTGCGATCGTTTGGGATATCACAAGCGGTTCAATCCTCTATCGATCCCAGGTCCAATCGAGAGATATCGGGTCGGTAACATGGCATCCTAAAAACAATGTCTTTTACACTGGTTCAGCAGATGGCGAACTTAAAAGTTGGACTTACACTAACAATGAATATGTGTCAAACAAAATCGAACCAGAGAAAACTGAACTGATGGCCATATCTGCAATTGAGATATCATCCGATGGGAATGCTGTTGCCGTAGCAAATGGATATATGGCAAGAATACAAAAGGTGGATGTAATAGACATTAATCAAGGTAAGACTATCCAAGTGATAAATGGGACTTCGTATTCCATACTGGAAGTCGATTGGTCTCCCGGTATGGACTCTTTGATCATTACATCAGATTTTTCAAATCCACAGATCTGGAATGCCAAAGAATGGGTGTTAGAAGAAACATTAGGTTATTTTAAAAAAACCGTAATGAGAATTGATAATGAGAAAAATGAGGTCATTTTTGGATCGAATGGTGATATTATCTATATATGGAACTTTGAAGAGAATATAATGAAAAATGTGAAATTACCAATTTACGCAATAGATCATGATGTAGATGATCATAAAGTTTGTTTTTCTCCTGATGGTAGGTATGTCTGTTTCATAGCTCAAGACATGTCAGTATATATTTTGGACTTAACGATAAAAGAATTGGTAACCAAAATCGAGGCCGATTGTATAGGGGTCAGCTGGTCTCCCAATGATGAAGTCTTGTGCTTTTGGAATCAATCAAAACTATCCACATACAACGTTCATTCAGATTTGATACTTAATCGTATTAATTACACACAACCAATGAAAAAGATCGAATGGGCACCTGATGGGAAATGGATTTGTACTATTCCTCGATATTCAGAAGATCTATCAGTTGTATTTGATATTGAAACTGGTGAAAATAATACTCTTATCGGATATTCCGGGATACCTTATGATCTCTCAATTTCAGGCGATGGAAAGTATATTTCAATTCTATGGAGCAATTGGATCGGATATTCTTTGAATGGAGTTACTACCTGGGAAACAGATAATTTTTCAGTAGTAAGCAATATCTCTGTGGAATGGACGCTGGGTATGATTTATGAGAGTATTGAATGGGCTCCTTACAACGATCTCATCTTCATTAATGCCTGGAAAGATAATGGCATTCGATTGTGTGATCCTTTCACCGGTGAGGTTTTTCTGAACCTATCTCGTAATATCTTTACCATGGCGCCAATAAAAAAAGTTCAATTGTCGGAGGATGGGAAAATATTGGTTGCATATAACGCTAGAGACATAAGCGTCTGGTCATTTGGTGATAGTGATGGTGACGGGATCCCCAACTACAATGAGCACAATAACAAGACATGGGATCCTTTGAATCCAGGATATGATGATGAAGAAGAAGGAAAGGAGAAGAATTTTTCCTTTTGGTTTGGAGCGGGATTGACTTTTACTATTATATCTTTCCTTGCTATAGTTACAGTTGTAAATATTATACGAAGAAGAATGAAATCTAATGCAAAACAGAAATAAGTTTGAGAGGTCTATGTTAATAGCTCGTCAAGAATAGTCGATGGGCCAGGCCGGATATGATTTTTTAACAATAGATAAAAGACAAGAACAAGAACAATAGTAGACCTTACCTTTAACCAACTTCAATTAATGGTCTCAGTGAATTTTATTTATCCAAAACCCATTTAACATGTTAGGGTGAGGTGGGGGATAATAATCTGAAAAGGAGAGATGGAAGAGATGATAAAAAACAGCAAACTGATCTCTGCTTCGATAGTATTTGTTATGGTTCTTTCAGGATTCATTGTTGGAATCAATATTCCAGAAGGAACCATACCTTTAGAATTATCCGAAAATGTATCAGGTTCTTTCGCTGGAGGAAATGGTTCGGCATCCAATCCTTATCAAATTTCGAATGTCACACAATTGCAGGCTATTAATCAAAATCTGAGCAAGAATTTCATTCTTATAAACGATATAAATGCTTCAGAAACAATAAACTGGAATGGTGGAAAAGGGTTCGATCCAATAGGGAATGATATGGGCTGGTATTTCTCGGGGGTATTAGATGGTAATGGATATAATATAACTGATCTATTTATCAACAGAAATGAATATAATAAGGTCGGGTTGATGGAAGTTCTATGTGGAAATATTCGAAATATCTCATTGAAAAATTCAACCATAACAGGAAAGGGTGAGGTAGGTGGATTAGTAGGTACCAATCGAGGTTCTATCTATGAATGTCACACATATGGGCAAATAAGGGGAAAAGATACAATTGGTGGATTGGTGGGTTCCAATCAAGGTCGAATTCGAAATAGCTCATCTTCGTCAGCTATAAATGGAACCTCATCTTCCATTGGTGGTCTGGTTGGGACTAATAGAGGATACATTGAAAACAGCTCAGCATTAGGGGAAGTGATCGGAGATCACAATGTCGGGGGATTTGTAGGGTTACATAGCGAAGGATCGATATATCAATGTCATTGCACTTCAATTGTCCATGCTAAATATTATTATGGAGGATTTGTTGGAAAATTCTATTCAGCAACCATCAACAACAGTTATTATTGCTATAATTATTCTAAAATAAATAATATGTACCTCCTGACAAGCTATGGTATTTATAGAGATCAATTTGAACTCTGGAAAAATAATGATAATAAATTGAATATCACGGACTACCTATCATTTGATTCAGTAAATAATTGCTATAACATCTCTAACCTCCAAAATATGAAAGATTCACTTCCATTCATTCAGTCCCAGGATGTTAATTTTATTCAAATAGATGATATCGATTTGAAATCGGAACCCGGATTTTGCATACCGGTGATGAAAAATGGAAGTTATGATGGTAATGGGCATGTTATTGAGAACTTGAACCTAAGTTCAAATGGTACCATGTCAGGATTATTCGGTTATCTTCTGGAAGAATGTGTAGTAAAGAACGTCTCAATAAGCAAGTCGTTCATTGATGGTTATTCAACTATTGGTCTTCTTGCAGGAGCGGCAGGATGGTCAGATAATCATTGCTTTATTGAGAATTGTACTGTATCGGGTCAGATTATATGTAATGGTGGCACCTCTGGTGGATTGGTTGGATTCAATGGAGGTACAATATCCAATTGCACTATTGAAGTAAACCTCAGTGGGAATAATTATAATGGTGGATTAGCCGGAGACAACAGGGGCACAATATCTTATTGCACCACAAAAATAAACCTTAGTGGGAATTATTATATTGGTGGATTAGTTGGTTCCAATAAAGGAAAAATTAAAAATTCTAAAAGTTCGGGTTATATCAATGGAGAGGGGTATATTGGTGGCCTATGTGGATATAATAATAACCCTTACCCTTCGACACCATACTCAAATTTCTATGGTTTGATAATTGAATGTAACACGAACTGCATAATCAATGGATCAATAAGTGTTGGGGGATTAATAGGATTTAATGATGAAGGAACGATTTGGAGAAGTTATTCGGTTGGAAGAACCTTGGGGACTACAAACGTCGGAGGATTGATAGGCTATACAACAGGAGGTGGAATTAATGAAACATATTCTGAAGTTCAAGTAATCGGATCTGTTGGCTCAAACAATCTCGGTGGATTAATTGGATGGGTTACGACCTATGATAGGAGTATCATCATAGAGAATTCTTATTCAAAAGGTAATGTCAGCGGGAAAGACTGCATAGGTGGATTAATCGGTAACATTTCAAATCAATATTGGAACGTTGAAGGAAAATTGGTGAACTGTTACAGCACAGGAAATGTATCTGGAACAAGCAAGATTGGTGGATTGATCGGTGAGAGATACAAATCCAGTATTTCGGTAAATGATTGTCTTTGGGACTATCAATCATCTGGCATTAATACAAGCGATGGGGGTACAGGAAAAAATACTACAGAAATGAAAAATTTGAGCACATATGTTGATATGGGTTGGGATTTCGATTCAATTTGGATGGTGAATGAGAATCATGAATACCCAACTTTATTAAAAATATGGGATAAGGAATTACCAATTTTTACAAAGGATTATTCATCTGATATAGCTACGACAGGAGATATCTTCAACTTCAATATATCCGTTTCAGACAACATTAGAATTGAATCTGTTTATGTTGAATATTGGTTTGGATCTGATCACCACAAAAGTAAAGAAATGAATGGAATTGGATTTTACCAGACCAATATTACGATGCCTCCAAGATCCAGTTCATTGCATTATATTTTCAGTGCGTCAGATATAGCAGGAAATACGAATACTACTTCCAGAAAGGATGTCAAAGTAATAGATAATGACAAGCCGATCTTTTTATCTGATTCTACTCCAGTTATTGGAACTACGGGAGATTCTTTTCAATTTAACATTTCCATATTTGATAATATTTTAGTTGGACATGTATTTGTAGAGTATTGGTATGGAAATGGATATCATATAAATTCCTCGATAAATGGATCAAATCCGTATTTATATAAGATCGATATACACTCGAATTCAACATCGAAACTCCATTACATATTTCATACAAGCGATAGTGCAGGTAACTGGAACGAAACCTCAGAGAAAGAGGTGATGATTCTCGACAATGACAAAGTGAATTTTGAGATAGATTCAACACCTGGTTATGGAACCACTGGGGACATGATCACGTTCAACATTTCAGTAACGGACAATATCGACATTCGTAATGTTACCATAGAGTACTGGTATGGCCTTGGTATTCATTACAATAGAACGATGGTTGGATCTGGGTCATACATGTTGACTCTTTCAGTACCTTCTGATATTATTTCACTCCATTACATCTTTCACGCAAATGATAGCGCTGGGAACTGGAACGAAACCGAAGAGAAGGTTGTTATAATAATCGACAATGATAAAGTGATCTTTGGGATCGATTCAACCCCCGTTTTTGGGACCACAGGGGATACGGTAACGTTCAATATTTCAATAACGGATAACATAGACGTCAGGAACGTTTCGGTAGAGTACTGGTTCGGTTCAAGCATTCATTACAATAGCACTATGATTGGATACGACCCATACCTTTTGACCGTTTCCATACCTTATGAAAGTATAGATATGCTTCATTATATTTTCCATGCAAATGACAGTGCAGGTAACTGGAACGAGACTACGCAAAAAGACCTGACAATTATTGACAACGACAAGCCGATATTAATGAACGATTTCACCTCTCGAACATGCACAACTGGTGATCCCTTCTCATTTAATGTTTCCATCAATGATAATATTCGGGTAATGGAAGTATCGGTTGAGTACTGGTATGAAAATGGCCTCCATTTCAATTACAGCATGGAAGGGGAGATTTTCTTTGCTTTATCAATAGATATCTCATTAAATTCTCTATCCTCACTGCATTATATTTTCCATTTCTGTGATAATTCGAGTAATTGGAACAGTACGAATGAGAGAGTAATTACCATTATCGATAACGATAAACCAATTATCTATTCTGACCAAACTTCTTCCGTTGGAACAACCGGTGATAAATTCATTTTCAGAGTTAATGCATGGGATAATGTTTTGGTAGAGGAAGTTTGGGTGGATTATTACTTTGGATTGAATGAAAGAATGAATGTTACTATGGAATTAGATTCGAATTACATACTTACGACAACGATCCCAGATAACTCTTTGGAGAGTGGTCATTACAGATTCCATGTAAAGGATAATTCAGGGAATTGGAATTCGACCAAGGAGATCGAGATAAAGGTGTTCGATAATGATCCACCATTCCTTATTGAGGATCTGACATTGACAGAGGGCTCGACAGGTAATATTTTCAATTTCTCTATTGATCTAACTGATAATATTTTAATCGGTAATGCATGGGTAGAATACTGGTTTGGAGATGATATTCATGAGAATGTTTCAATGTCGGGAATGAACACATTTCATTATTCAATAATTATTCCTTCAGATAATATGGATGACCTCAATTACATATTTCATTTCAACGATACATCTGGGAACTGGAACCAAACAGTGATGAAATCAATACCCATATCGGATTCCATACCGCCCATTCTTATTTCGGATAATTCATCAAATTGTTGTTGTACAGGTAAAGATTTCTTTTTTAAGGTTGATATCTCAGATAATATAGGGATAAGTAAAGTCAGTGTTGAATATTGGTTTGGAGAGAATGAACATTCATTCATTGACCTGGAATCTCAAGGGAATGAATACTTGGGAATCATTCAGGTCCCAGTCACTACTGAACTTATACTACATTACATTGTTATTGCTATTGATAATTCGGATCTGATATCAGAATTCGATCAGGTTTCCCTGGTGGTGATAGATGACATTCCACCCACGATCGAACCACTGGGAAACATCACAATAACCGAGGGAGATATGGTCAATATCATCGCACATGCAAGTGATAATATTGGAATCTCTTCCATCACATGGTTAGGTAGTCCATTAATTGCGAATGGTAATGTTGTTGAAGGTGTGATCAATGATCCTGGAAATTATTCAATACAAGTGATTGTAGAGGATATTTCAGGAAATCGATTCAATATCTCCTTTGTCCTGACAGTTTTACCTATTGGTAATGATGATGATATTGATGATGATGCAGATGACGATCAACCCAATGACGATGATACTGATGATGATCAACCAGATGATGATGATAACACTGACGACGATACAAATGGAATCGAAGAAAAAGGAATGAAATTATCAACGATCCTGTTCATCTTTGGAGCTATCGTATTGATACTTGCAGTTATCTTAGTAATTGTTTTCTTCTTATTGAGAAAGAAACCTGATGAAGAGAATTATGAACAGACGGAGAAAGGATCTGAAGAATTTCCAGATGAAATAGAAGAACAAATCCCTGTTGATATCATACAACCGGAAAATGATGTTCCTGACGGATACTCGAATGAACCATTTTATCCAGAGGAAAAGGCTTCTGAGCTATCTATGGGTAATGAATTGGAAATCCCAGTTCAAGAACAATCAATTGAGGAAAAGATCGATTCTGCAGATGGAGAGATTTCTTCAGAGATACCCACCCAACAGGAAGTTCCGTTAGATGATGATCAATTGAAAGGAGATGTGGACTAATGGTAGAGAAGAAAGAATATTGCAATCTGACTTCCTCTTTCATAGTATTCATTATGGTATTC
>Ga0272442_10009424_pt1 | contig 12204 bp, 11 predicted proteins | sample SSMForm2O_FD_200262 | JGI IMG/M metagenome (GOLD analysis project Ga0272442, IMG submission 200262) | Marine sediment archaeal communities from Little Sippewissett salt marsh, Falmouth, MA, United States - SSM-Form-2O | ecosystem: Environmental > Aquatic > Marine > Wetlands > Sediment ... | reverse complement strand
TGGCCCCGTGAAAATAATAAAAAACAATCGGATGACGTGGCGGCACCGCACAGGCGGGATATGCTTACAGGTAATCAGGCATGCCTACTACTGCACAGGGTTTTTCCACTGCGCAGCCAGTTCACGCCGCAATGTTTTCCCGGCCGGATTACGGGGGATTTCAGAAACGGCCAGTATCCCGCGCGGACATTTGAAACCGGCAAGATGCTGCCGGCAATGCGCCTGAACCTCGTCAACCGTAGCGCCCTGCAGCACGACGGCCGCGACAACGGCTTCGCCCCACGTGCTGTCCGGCGCGCCGAACACCGCGCAGTCGGCAATGCCCGGATGCAGTCGCAGCACATTTTCAACCTCAGGCGGATACACATTAATGCCGCCGGTGATAATGATGTCCTTTTTGCGGCCGGTAATATATACAAATCCTTCCTCGTCAATAAAGCCCATGTCGCCGGTATGCAGACGGCCGCGCACAAGGGCCTCGCGGGTTGCCGGCTCATTGCGAAAATACCCCTGCATGACATTGCGGCCCCGGCAGGTAATCTCGCCGATTGAGCCGCGTGGGAGTTCCCGACCGCTTTCATCAAGTATGGATACACGCACACCCGGCATGGGCCTGCCCACGCTGTCGGGCTTGCGGAGAAAATCCCGCGGACCCAAAACGCTGATGCCGGGACCGGCTTCGGTCTGGCCGTAAATATCATACAGCTCGGCATTCGGAAACAGTTCGCGCAAAGCCAGCCGTTCGGCCGGGCTCATGGCCGAGGCCCCGGTAATGACGCGGGACAGGGCCGCGCCGGCCCGCCTGCACGTCTCAGGGGCCTGCAGCAGCATGCGGTACATGGTCGGGCCCTGGGTAATGGAGGTTATGCGTTCGCGCTGCATGATCTCACAGCACGCTGCCGGATCGAAGCGCTTCATCAGAAAACAGGTGACGGCGCTGCGCACGTAGGTGAACAAACGCGAGAAGGTTGAGACATGAAACAGCTGCGTGGTCGCAAGTTCGCGCTGACCCGGCGCGAAACCGCATGCCGCGCAGTAGTTTTCGCTGTTGGCCAGGAGGTTGCCGTGGCTGAGCACGACTGCCCGCGGATTGGCGCTGGTACCCGCTGTGTAGATAATACAGGCCGGATCATTTCTGCCGGGAGCCCGGGGCAAAGCCACCGTTTCAGCCGAAGGCGGTATCGCGGGATCAACCGGCAGCACGGGTATCCGGGGCAAAGAAGAACGGTTTGGATAGAAGCCTTCTTCATAGAGCAGGCAGTGCACTTCCGCGTGTTCAATCTGTGCGCCGAGCTCATCCGGTTTCAAGCGCCAGTTAAGCGGGACGCACACGGCTCCCAGCCTCAGCAGCGCAAAGGCAGCGGCAACAAAGGGTATTCCATTACTGCTGACCAGCGCGACCCGCATGCCGCGATGGATGCCCTGTGTATGTAAATGTGCAGCAAGAGCGAGCGCGGAGGTGTGCAGCTTCTCAAATGTGCAGCGTGAGTCTTCACTGATAAACGCTTCAGCGTCAGGACGTTCGCGGGCGGTTTTTGAAAGCAAGGAAAAAAGATGCATGGCTTTGAATAAAAATCCTATATGGTTTCCGGTCAGGCACTGCGGCCTGCGCCTTCCGACGGACGGAACGTTCAGGCCTCCTTTTACATCATGGCCTCGTACTCCAGGGCTTCGGCGTCCCGGCCGCGCTTGCGGCATCCCGCGGCATAGATCCGGCATTTGCGCTGCAATTCAGCAAGCGCTGCCCGGCGCTGCGCCTCATTGAGCACACCGCTGTCGAGCGATTTACGGATCGCACGTATGCGCAGGCGGTCCAGTGCCGGCACGCGCCGGGACTGCTGATCCGCGTGTCCGCCGTGCTTTATGATCAGCTCCTCGTCGACAAGATGGATCGGGTAATGCGGGGCAATACGCAGCCACAGGTCATAGTCTTCACAGGCCGGCATCTGTTCGTCAAACAGGCCGACATGCTCGAATACCCTGCGGTGGATCATGACCGACGAGGGGCTTACGATACACAGCGGCAGGCAGTGCTCATAGATCCACCCGGAGTACATACGGTGCTTTGCGCGGGCATTGACGCGCACCCCGTTGCGTATCCATATCTCGCGTGTCTGGCTGACCATCACATCGTCGTGGGCGTGAAAATGGTCGATCTGACGCTCCAGCTTGCGCGGCAGCCAGCAATCGTCAGAATCAAGAAAGGCGATCAGGTCGGCACGTGCGGCATCGATACCCCGGTTGCGGGCCGCTGACGGGCCGGATGGATCAATGCGCAGGCAGACGATGCGGCTGCCGTAGGAGCGCAGCACCTCCTGTGTTGAGTCGGTGGAGCCGTCGTCGACAACGATCAGCTCAAAGTCGCGGCGTGTCTGGCCAAGAACCGAGTCAATTGCTGCGCACACGAGCGCGGCCCGGTTGCGGGTCGGAATAATGATACTGACGAACGGTCGGGACATAGTTAAAAAAAATGCATTTCAGGGGGAATAAAATCTAACAGCCTGCGACTATGCTGTCAATTACTAACTTTTCGCGGAGGGCTTTTCCATGAAACACGCTATTGTGCATATCAAACCTCTTGCCATTATGCTGCTGGTGCTGTTCGCGGCCCTTCCGGCCATGGCGGAACCCGCAGCCACAGGAAAAACGGCGCCGAAGGCGGCACTGCAGGGGACGGTGAACATCAATACGGCCGACGCCGCGCACCTGGCCCTGCTGCCAGGCATCGGAACAAAAACAGCGGAAAGCATCATCGCCTACCGAACCAGCATCGGGACCTTCAAATCAATCGATGATCTTGTCAAGGTCAAGGGCGTTGGCGTCAAAACACTCGAAAAACTGCGGCCCTATTTAAGCCTTAAGGGCGAAACAACGCTCAAAAAAGGATAGCAGGGGTGTCGTTGCCGCCCTGCGCGGGCAGGGGCCTGCGCCCGAACGGGCGCAGGCCCCTGTTTTTTTACATCAGGGCCGTTGTGGGGCGTTGGACGGTTTTCAGGTTGCCTCAGCGGTCGTGGACGTTCCCGGCGTGAAGGCCGACACCTCGCGGGCACAGGCGAATATGCCACCACAGTATGCCTGCATAGACCCGTGTTTTTTCTCGAAAACGGCGATTGCGGCCGATGGTCAACACAAGCCCGCAGCAGTTCAGCAGCAGGTCCACGCACAGTTTTACGACCCGGAAAATACGCAGCGCGGCGTAGGCCGCAATGGAATGATTTTTTTTGAAATACCGGTACATCGAACGATAATATTCTATCCACGACATGACCGGGCGGCGTTTCTTGCTCTGGCCCTGCAAATGAATGATCGATGCCGCGGGAACATGATACATGCTCCAGCCGTGCCTGCGCATGCGCAGGCACCAGTCGGTTTCCTCCAAAAAGAAAAAATACCCCTCGTCAAGAAGACCCACCTGTTGCATGGCCTCGGCACGCACCAGGATACATGCGCCGATGAGGGAATCGACCTCGAACGGCTGCTCACAACGGCCGCTTTTGCCCGCGTACCTGCCGGGCCGCAGCAGGCGCAGCAGGCTTTTATTGCCGAGTTCGGTCAAAAGCGAGGGGAAATTATCAAAACTGTTCTGCTCGCGGCCGTCTTGCCCCAGCATGCGCGGCCCGGCCATGGCTGCCCCCGGATGGGCCTCAAGAAAATCGACCAGCGTTGCCATTGTATTCGGATGCAGCAGGGCGTCGCTGTTGACAAGGGCGACATACCGCCCCCGCGCACGGGCCAGGGCCTGGTTGTTGGCACGCGCAAAACCGAAATTGTCGCGATTGGCGATCACGTGGATCCTGTCGCCGAACTCCCCGCGCAGGGCCTCAACCGAGCCGTCGCCCGAACCATTGTCCACCACGAAGATTTCATGGTCACAATCCCGAACGGTCTCAATAATGGAGCGCACGCAGGCGATCACCAGGTCGCGCGTGTTCCAGTTGACAATGACGAATGAAATATCAGGGCTCATGCACTCGTATCCTTTGCAGGCCGGCCCCCGGATCGGTCCGGGTTCTGCTGTTGCCGGCGCTCGATTTCCTGCGTTCGCAGCCTGTCTTTATACACTGCAAACCGGTTCGCCTGCTCTATAGAAATCTGCGCATCGGAGTTGTCCTCCCAGCGGCGGCACAGGTACAGGGGTTCATAGATACGCCCCACACGATACTCACTCGAAAGGCGCAGGGCAACGGCGTAATCTTCCCCGTAGCTGACATCCGGGAACGGGTGCACGCGCAGCAGTTCGGTAGCGAACGCTCGCGGGGCTCCGATGCCCTGCACGCGCAGCAGGTTATTGCGGCCGTTTTCCGGTGTCCATTCGCGATGATCGACAATGCCGGGAGGTATCTCGCGAAGGCTGAAATCAACCAGCCGGTAACTGCCGACCGCCATGCCGCAGCCCTGCTGCAGGGAAGCGATCATGCGGGCCAGGGTATCGGGGCCGTCATAGAGGTCATCGGAATCCAGCTGGCACACAAAACGGCCGCACTGCGCAGACGAGACAGCCTCGTTCCAGCACCCTCCGATAGCCAGGCCTTCGGCCGGCGGCACAATGTGAATGACCCTGGCATCCCTGCGGGCACAGTCCCTCACGATTTCAGTTGTTCCGTCACTTGAGTGATTATCGACCACCAGAACATTGAAGTCAAAGGGAGTCTGCTGGCCCAGCGCACTGTGAATCGCCTCGGCGATCGTGCGGCAGCGGTTGCGCACCGGAATGACGACGCTTGCCTCGACCGGCCAGCCCTGCCGGCGCGCGCTGAAGCTGCGTGGCGGCAAACGGCACAGCGCGCCGATATGCTCAAGATGCGCTGTAGCGACCGTTTCCATTTCACGCTGCCGCTGGCTGTTGGCCGGGTCAACATAGGCAAACTGTGCCTGGGCGCGTTCAGCGCCGGGCACGCAGCCGATCGGTTCGGCCATGCGCCGGATCCGGCCGCAGCATGAAACTTTCAGGCGCAGCTCATACAGGCCCGCGCAGGAACTTGAACTCAGCGGGCCCTGCCCGCGCAGGGCCCGCTCCACTGCCGCACGGCAATACAGCTGCAGCGGACCGAAAAAGAAATCGTCCCGTATGCTGCCGTCCTGGTAGTCGATCAGCGGGCGGACACGGCCGCGGGAACCGATAAAAAAATCGGCGTACAGCATTGCGGTTCCGGGCCGCCGGGCAGCCGTTATAAGCGCCTCCAGTTCATGCTCTTCGAGTTCAAGCAGGGGCTCGGTTATAACCAGCAGCAAAGGGGCGGACGAGCTGAACGCAAGCGCGCGTTCAAGGTCCCGGCCTCCGGGCGGATATCCTGCCTCTATCACACTGACACGCGGATCAACGCTCCCGCCGGGTGCCGGCCCTACCAGGGCGACCGAACCGACAAAAGGGCTGCCCGCCAGCCGGGCGCACAGGGCCCCGGCCCGCTGGTCGGGAGAAACAATGAGCGCGCTGAGCGGTTTCATGACAGGTGCAGGCGTCCTCCGTCCGGTATCGCGTTGTGGTAGTGTATAAATGAAGTCAAAGTCTTGTCAACCGCTGTTTTGCGTTTTCAGTCCGGACACTTCGCACGCTCCGGCAAAGCGTCCATGGCGATAACATTTTAATTGACACCCCCCTGAGTAGATATTAATTATATAGACAGGACAACAAACATCTGATAGACGCTACCGGTGCCGTCCCGAACGAAAACCACCTGCAAACCTGCATGAGCATCCGGCGCCAGACCCGTTTCCAGTTACCATCAACAGGACACACAGCATGACCAACACCTGTAATTTTTTCCGTTTGCCCGGCGCCGCCGTTTGGGCGCTGCTTCTCCTGGCGCTGCTCGCCGTTCCCGGGCGCGCACAGGCCCTTGAATCCCACCGCCTTGCAAACGGCCTGGAAGTATTCCTTGTTCCCGACAGCCGGGTGCCGCTCGTCACCATACGAATCACGTTCCGCGCCGGGGCCATCGTCGAGACCGAACAGCTCAACGGGCTGTGTCACCTGTATGAACATATGCTGTTCAAAGGCAACCGGCGCTTCCCGGGCCAGGAGGAATTCATGGCCGCCATGAAACGCCTCGGGGTCGGCAACTGGAACGGCGGCACCAGCACGGAATATGTGACCTATTTTTTCACTATTCCCTCCGGGCGTCTTGCCGAAGGCCTTGAATTCTGGGCGGCGGCCGTGCAAAGCCCCCTGCTGCGCAAAGATGAGCTCGAACGGGAGCGTCAGGTCGTGATCAACGAAATCGCCGGCGCACAGGCAAGCCCCGGCTACAGGCTTGAGCAGGCGCAGAGGATGGCGCTTTATCCCGACTACTGGTACCGGCGCGATGTCGGCGGCTCCCTGGAGGTAATCCGCAATGCAACCGTCGAACAGCTCCGCTTTATCCAGCAGACCTATTATGTTCCCAACAATGCCGCACTTTTCGTTGCCGGGGACATACACCCCCGGAAAACGCTGTCCCTGATTCAGTCATTATTCGGCGACTGGAAGCCCGGCAGCGGGTTTCCCGAACCGGAGCCCCACAAACCCCTTGCCGGACCCCAATGGATTGTCGTGAACAACTGCCCCACGCAGGGCCAGGCCCAGGTTCAGCTGATCTTTCGCGGGCCCGACACCGAAATCGATACTGCATCAACTTACGCGGCCGACATCTGGACCCAGATAGTGAACAGCCCGCAGGGCCGCTTCAAAACCGCCATCGGTAACGCCGTGCCCGAGCTCTACGGAGGCACGCGCCATATTTCGGCCGGATACTATACGCAGCGTGACGGCGGCATATCCTATTTTTCATTCAAGGTCACCGTCCCCGACGAAAAAAAGCTGCGGGAGATTCTCCTGCGCCTGCGTTCGGCCGTCCTGCAGGAAATAAACGCCATGTGCTCTCCGGGTTATTTTACACCTGAAGAGCTCGCCTCGGCACGGCGTGAGATAGAAAACCAGGAAACGCTGACGCGTGATATCCCCGCGCGTTTCATCCGCAACCTCTCCTTCTGGTGGGCATCGACCTCAACCGACTACTACATCGGTTATGTGGATGCGGTTCGCGCGGTTACAGCTGCCGATATATGCGCTTACATTCAGCGCTACATGCGCGCACAACCCTTTCTGACATCCGTCTGGCTGCATGCCGACGACGAGGCCCGCCAGCAGATCGGAGCGCGTGCGGTACAACAGTCACAATAACGCTAAAAAGGGGGACATCACCATGCATGCTCCTGTCCTGCACAAAACAATTGTTGTCGTCTGCTTTGCGGCACTCGTATTCACGGGTGCCTGCGCACACCAGCCGCCCCCCGTCACGGGAACGCTGCAGTCTTTCCATGAATTCACACTGCACAACGGAATTAAGGTTGTGGTGCGCCAAAACCCCATGAGCCGCATCCACTCGATTGTACTCTATATTCAAGGCGGTACCGGGGCTGTCCCTGCCGATAAAGCCGGCCTCGATACGGTAGCCCTGCAGCTGCAGGGCATGGCTTCCGAGCGATATCCGGACCCTGTCCGGCGAGATATCCTCAAACGGACATCAAGCTCTATTCAGGCCGCTACCAATCTTGATTTTTCTACTTTCCAGCTCAAGACGATCGACACGTATTTTGCTGAAACGTTCGACCTGTACCTCGACCTTATCATGCGCCCGGCTTTTCCGCCGGACCTGTTCCGGGAAGTCATCACCAATGAAATCAACGCCTACCGCTCGGAACTCACCGATGGATATGCCCGCGCATCCCGTGTCGCGAACCGATCGTTTTTCGCAGGCCATCCCTACGAATCCCACATAACAACACCTGCTACGCTCAATGGCCTGGACCTGCAGGATGTGCGTGATTTTTACCGGCACACCATGGTAGCCTCCCGGATGAGAATATTCGCCTCGGGGAATTTTAAGCTCGCGGCCCTGGAAAAACGCCTGAATGCAAGCATCGGCTCGCTGCCGGCCGGAGACCCTGCTCCCGCAATCCCGCGTCGCTTCCCGCACGGCAGGCGAGCGCGTTTACTGCTGGACAGCAGCGCGCAGCTCAGCCCCGATGCTTCATACCTTCGCGGCAACGTTGCCATTGTACAGCCGAACCATCGTGATTACTATCCGCTCGAACTCGCCGGAAAAATGTTGACCGATATCATGAACGATCTTCTGCGCACCAGGAATGCCCTGGTATATTCATCCTGGGCGGCCATATTTGAAAAAAAGGCCAATTACGCAAACATGTCTGCGTACCGAACCTGTGATCCCGTCAGGACAATCGAACTGATAATGACCGCCATCGACATCCTGTCTGACGGTAAATGCGTTTCACCCTACAGCCAGAAAGAAATACCCGGAACATACATACATATCGACAAGGCGCTGGCCTTTTATAAAACAGCCTTTTCAACGGAATATTTTTCACGCATACAGGACAATGCCGCCGTAGCCCTGAGCATGGCCGCAGCCTATCACAGCCATGGCGACTGCCGGCAGTTTCTTGCCAGCACGGAAAACGTCGACCGGGTTTCGGCCGGAGATGTCGTCCGGGCGGTCAAGCGGCACCTGAGAAAAGAACCCATTACCTGGGCCCTGAGCGCGCACCCCGATACGATCGCCGCTGTTGAAAAAAAATGCGGCACGGTGCTGCCTGCCTGCGAACCCGTAACGCTGGAATAAGTGCGCCATGGATCAGGGCGTCTGTGATGCGGCCTGCAGCGCGGCATCAAGAAAACCCTGCGGGGGGCCCAGCACCCCGTAACGCGCGTGCAGCCGGACGAAACCGCCGTCCGGCTGTTTTTTGAAGGCAATGAATGCGGGGGTGACTGCCATCTTCACCGCGCGCGCAAAACCCGCTTTCTGATCCGGAACCATGGGAAACGGCACGCTGTGCTGCTTCCGGAAGCGCTCGACCTCATCCGCGCTGTTGCCCGTTCCGATACCAAAAAGCCTGATCCGGCGCTGCGGCGTGGACTGCCTGTGCGCAAGCTGATACAGTTCGGCGGCTGCGGGGGCTTCCCGCATGCACAAAGCGCAATACAGCGAAAAAAGCTCGATGATGATAATATCGCCCTGCACATCGGCAAGCGTGAAGGTGTCCGCGTCGATACCCAGATACGCGCGATCCTCCGACGATTCCGGAGACGGCAGTTTCAGGCTGAACGCCCCGCCTGCGAAGGCTGCCGTGCACAATTCCGCCAGCAACCACGGCACCAAACAAAACCACACGGCAATAAATCTGCATGCGGGCTGAAACTTCAACGGCTTCATGAATAGGCCGGTTCCCATGGGTTCGGTGTCGCGTTCCCTGCCTTTTCCCGGATCAGACGAGGTCCAGCAGCTCAGCCTGCATGCTGGTCAGATCCAGCAGGGCCGCGGTGGATCGCTGCTTCAGCCAGCCGCCGGCCTCGCCGGGATTGATAATCAGCGGAGGCCCGGGCCGGATTTCCGGCACATGCGTATGTCCGTATACAACGACATCAATATCGCTCAGGCCTATCAGGCAGTCAACGCAGGCGTCCTCATGCATCAGCAGAAAACGCCTGTTCTCATACTCAAATACGCGGGGGCCGGGCTGGATAGTTCCCTTTGACTGAAAGGCATTCTGCAGCCCGATCCGTTCGCCGTCATTGTTGCCGAAAACAACCTGCATGGGGCACGCAAGCGCCGCGAAGTCTAAAATACAGAAAGGAGAAACCATGTCACCGGCGTGGATAACAAGCCCGGTTGCACGCCGGTTGAACAGGGCAACGGCCTTCTGGATTGCCGTACGATTATCATGGGTGTCGGCTATAATGCCGACCAGATGACTGTTGGTCTTCACGGACTCCCCCAGACCCCGACTCACGGGCTTATTACGACTTTGCCAGCAGCGACAGCAGTGTGCGAAGTTCGTTATTACGACGCAATTTGCGCAGGGCCTTGCTTTCCAGCTGCCGCACGCGCTCTCGCGACACATTGAACATGGCCCCGACCTCTTCAAGCGTCTTCTCTCCGTCGTCCTCAAGACCGAAGCGCATTTTTAAAATAGCGGCTTCGCGCGGCATAAGGGTATCGATAATCGCCGCCGCTTTTTGCCTGACGGTTTCATCACAGATCACTTCCAGCGCGGAGGGCTTCCCGTCGGACAGGTAGTTCTCGAGCGGGTCGATATCACCCACAGGCGAACTGTCAAGCGAGACCGGCTCTTTGAATACGGTTAAAATTTTCCCGATCTCCCGCGCCGGAATCCTCAAGTGCCGCGCAAGATCGGCAACCGTCAGCTCGTGCCCCTCTTCCTGCAGCGCCTGAACGGTCGCTTTGCGGATTTTATAGTACTTCTCATTTACATACACCGGTATACGGATCACCCGGCTTTTTTCCTCGATCGCCCGGTTGATGCTTTCCCTGATCCACCAGGATGCGTAGGTGTTCAGGCGGAAGCCCTTGCGGCAGTCGAATTTTTCAACCGCCTTTATCAGGCCGAGGTTGCCTTCCTGTACAAGGTCACGAAATGATACCGCCCGGGTTTTATAGTGGCGGCAGATGCTCACAACAAGACGCAGATTGCTCTTGATCAACACCTGCCGTGCCTCGCGCAGCCGCGGCTCAACCTCGCACAGGGCCTGCCAGAGCTCATGCAGGTGCCGCAGGGAAGAACGGACACGGCCGGCACGCCCCCGCGTGGCGGTCTGCTCCTGCAGGCGCGTTTCCCATCCCTTCAATTCGTTTATATGTACCCGTGAGAGATAGTCGCAAAAATCCTGATCGCACTTCAGCAGCACCCGCGTGTATTTTTTCCGTTCTGCCGGCCGGGTCGCACTGTCACGCATATTCTCAAGCCGCTTTATCCTCCGGTGCATTTTCAGGGCTTCATCCAGATGCACGAACTCATAGAGCGAATTTTCATTAAAAAGCTGCAGGTCTCCCTGACGGACACCCTGCAGGGACACGACCGTTTCAACCGCATCCCTGAGAAGCGCCACCTTGCGTCGGCGGGCCGCGGCCAGCTGCCTTGCCCAGCGCTGCTCTTCGGCGCGCGTCAGGATTGAATTCTTTTTTATTTCTCCGAGATAGATCTCAAGGGGATCGGAAGAGGAGGAATGATGGGCACGATGCCCGGACCGGGAAGATTCCTGGCTTTTCTCAGACATACCGTCCTTTGTGCGCACGTCAAGGTTCTGTGCCGATTCGTCCTTCATGGCCTCCCCCGGCGTTTCATCTCAAGCTGATTGCAGCCCACCGCTGCCGCGCCCAAAAAAACCGCGGACGTCAGACCCTTTGTCCGTCCTGCCGGGCCACATAGAGGTCCCGGCACTTTGTACTGCAGAAAAAAATATCTCCATCCCGTCCCCGAAGCAGGATCGCCTCACGACGAGGCACATACAGTTTACACACGGGATCCTGCACAAGCTCATCTGCCGGGCGGTCATGGCCCGGACCGCCCGGGGGCACACTGCGTGCGGACATCTTCCCAAAGGACCGTACCAGGCGGCTGCCGGCCTTCCAGAGAAGGTACACGGCCAGTACCAGCAGGGCTACCCGAATCAATGACATATATTCACCCGTCCTTTTTATACGCCCTGCTCAGCGAAGGCCCAGCACGTCCTGCATATCATAGAGACCCGGAGCGCGGCTGCGCAGCCAGCGGGCAGCCTGCAGGGCACCCTGGGCAAAACAATCGCGGCTCTGCGCACGGTGGATGAGCTCGAGACGCTCCCCGGTCCCGCCGAACAGCACGGTATGCTCTCCGACAACGTCACCGGCGCGAAGGGTCTGCATGCCGATCTCATCACGGGTACGCTCCCCGATAAGGCCCTTGCGCTCAAATACAGCGGCGCTCTGATAGTCGCGGCCCCAGGTCTCGGCCAGTATCCGCCCTATCCTGACCGCAGTGCCGCTGGGAGCGTCTTTTTTTTGCCGATGGTGAATTTCAAGCACCTCGGCATCATAGCCCTCGCACAAAACAAGCGCCACGTCCCTGACAAGCTTGAACAGCGTGTTGACCCCCATGCTCATATTGGGCGCGCACACGCAGGGGAACTCGTGCGCGGCCTGTTCGATACTACGCAGCTGTTCATCGCTGAAACCGGTCGTGCCGATCACGGCCCGCACGCCGTGCGTGCGGGCGAACGTGACAGTGCGCATCGACACCTCGGGAAATGTGAAATCAATAATTACATCCAGTGGAGCCTGCACATCCTCGAGACGTTCCACAACAGGCCCCTGCTCCCCGGGCAGGCCGACTGCTTCGGCCACGCTGCAGCCGATATGGCGGCTGCCC
>Ga0272442_10009422_pt1 | contig 12205 bp, 10 predicted proteins | sample SSMForm2O_FD_200262 | JGI IMG/M metagenome (GOLD analysis project Ga0272442, IMG submission 200262) | Marine sediment archaeal communities from Little Sippewissett salt marsh, Falmouth, MA, United States - SSM-Form-2O | ecosystem: Environmental > Aquatic > Marine > Wetlands > Sediment ... | reverse complement strand
GCCCTGAAACATGATGAGGCGACTTCGGTAATCGTGGTGATTTCAAAACCGCCGGCGCCTGAGGCGGCGGAAATGGTCCTCGACAGCCTGAAAGGGGCGGGGAAACCCGCGGTGATCCACTTTATCGGTCTTGATTCCGGGCGTCAGGATGCGCGGCAGACCGGGAAGAATCTTCATTTCGCGGAAAACCTGGAGGAAACCGCCCGGATGGCCGTCGCCCTGTCAAAGGGCGGGGACAGGGGGCCGGGTGGATATTCCCTGTCCGCGGATCAGATACAGACCCTTATTGACCGGGAAACGGCCGGGATATCCCGTAACCAGAAGTATGTTCGCGGATTGTATACCGGCGGGACCCTCGCGGATGAGGCGCTGATTCTCCTGGAGTCAAAATTGGGTCGGGTATATTCCAACAATCAGAGCAAGGAGGAATTACAGCTGAGTGATCCGCACACGTCACAACAGCATACGATCGTGGACCTCGGGGATGACATCTACACCGTGGGCCGGGCCCATCCGATGATCGATCCGAGTACCCGGATAGACAGGCTGCGGAGGGAGGCGCAGGACCCGGAGACGGCTGTGCTTCTGCTCGATATGGTGATCGGCTACGGATCTCACGAAGATCCTGCCGGCGCGGTGCTTGATGACCTGCGGGAGGCCAGGCAAAAAGCCGTTGACCGCGGCGGATATCTGCCTGTCATTACATCCGTCACGGGTACCGCCGGGGATTTCCAGGGCTATCAGCGGACTGTTCAAAAGCTGGAATCAATCGGCTGTGTAGTTATGCCTTCGAATTACCAGGCCGCGCGGCTGACAGCGGAGCTGCTCGGGGCGCTCGGGAAGAAAAGGGGGGAGTGAAAGGATGACTGAAAAACCTATCAACACATTATTTACACAGGATTTGCGGGTACTCAACATGGGTCTCGAATCATTCAGTTCCACGCTCACCGGAATGGGAGTACAATCCACCCACGTCGACTGGAGTCCGCCCGCCAGGGGCAGCCGGGAGCTTCTGAACGCGCTGGACAGTCTTTCAGGTGTACAGGCAAAAATCCAGGCGGCCAATGACAAAGCTCATGAAATCATTCTGAAGGGTAAGCCGGAACTGGTCGATATCGGTATTGCTGAAGATGTGATACCCGGGATGCGGAAAAACCTCTTTCTCCACGCCGGGCCCCCGATCACCTGGGAACGGATGTGCGGTCCGATGAAGGGCGCAGTAATCGGCGGCCTGCTGTTCGAGGGGATGGCCGTGAACAGGGAGGAAGCTGAAGAACTGGCCGCTTCAGGAGAGATCGACTTTTCTCCCTGCCATCATCACAGTACAGTGGGCCCGATGGCGGGGATAGTGACCGCTTCCATGCCTGTATGGATCATGAAAAACAAAGTCTACGGCAACAGCGCCTACGCCACCCTGAATGAAGGCCTGGGAAAGGTCCTTCGCTACGGGGCTTTCTCGGAAGAAGTTATCGAAAAGCTCACATGGATGAAGGAAGAGCTGGCGCCGGTATTAAAAGCGGCTCTGAAACTGCACGGACCCATCGATATGAAAAATATCATCGCCCAGGTCCTGCAGATGGGAGACGAGGGACATAACCGCAACCGGGCGGGCACCTCCCTCATTATCCGTGAACTCGCTCCCCATCTGGTCATGCTGAATGAGAAAAAAGAGGTCCTGTCGAAAATATTCACCTTCATGCATCTGAACGACCATTTTTTCCTCAACCTTTCCATGCCCGCCTGCAAATGTATCATCGACGCTGCCAGGGACATCGAGTGGAGCTCCGTCATTACGGCCATGTCCCGCAGCGGTACGGATTTCGGAATCAGGGTCTCGGGCCTGGGAGACCAGTGGTTTGTGGCTCCCGCTCCGCGGGTCGACGGGCTCTACCTGCCGGGATTTTCGGAAAAAGACGCGGCCCCTGACATCGGTGATTCGGTAATTACCGAGACGGTGGGGATCGGGGGATTCGCGATGGCCGCGGCGCCGGCGATAGTGAAGTTTGTCGGTGGTTCACCGGAAGACGCGGTCCAGTTCACCAGGAACATGTATGAGATAACCGGCGTGGAGAACAATATATTCCAGATACCGGCCCTGGATTTTCGGGGTACTCCGACGGCGATAGACATTCTGAAGATCGCCGAGACCGGGATATTCCCGGTGATAAATACCGGCATAGCGCATAAGGACCCGGGTGTCGGAATGGTAGGAGCCGGTTTGGTGAAACCTCCGGAAGACTGTTTTTACGATGCCGTGAAAGCCTTCGCGGAGAAATACGGAACATAGAAAAAACTGCAGTCTGCCGAGGCGGGCTGCGGAAAATCATACAATTTTTAAGGAGAGAAGGTATGAAAATAATTGATCTGACAATTCCTCTTGGAGTCGGGACCCCTCCGTGGCCGACCTACGAGCCTCTGCAGTTGAAGTATTTCAAGCGCCTGGCCCCCAACGGCGCCAACGGACAGCTGCTGACCCATTCCAACCACCTCGGAACACATCTCGACGGTGAGATCCACTTCTTCGCCGACGGCAAGGATATCGCGGACCTGGACTTCGATTTTCTCGTACACGAAGCGGCTATCGTTGACCTGTCCGACACGGTGGAAGATTACAGTATCTACACCAGCAAGATGGTAGAGGAACGGGTGGAGGTAAAGGAAGGCGATATTCTCATCATCAATACCGGTTACCACAAGTACGGCTGGGACCAGCCCCTGGCCGATGAAGTACGGTACTTTACCCGGCATCCGGGGCCGGACCGTGAGTTCGCGATATGGGCCAAAAAGAAAAAACTGCGCTGGCTCGGAGTGGACTGCGGCAGCGCTGACCATCCGCACAATACAAAGATTCGTGACTGGATGCCGAAGGAAGCCGCCAGGTGTGACGCGTATTTCAGGAAGACCTACGGAAAAAGCCTGGAAGAAATATTCCCCGATGATAAGTACCAGATGATGCACCTCGAGATGTTCAACCACGGGATTATTCACGCCGAGAGCATGGGCGGGGATATTGATCTGTTGAGCAACCAGCGCGCGACTGTCGGCTGTTTCCCCTGGCGTTTCGTTGACGGCGAGTCCTGTATCTCCCGGATCGTAGCCATGGTTGATGATGACCGCTATGAAGAGCTGATGAAAAAGAAAAAGACCGCCAAACTGACAAGGTTTGGTGATGTGGCTAGTTTCGAATAGCCGATACTGAAATAAAGGGAGCATGTATATGATTGATAGTGAACTTGAAAAAAAACTGCGGCCGCCTCAACTCGATTTGAAACCCTACCCGCCGAAGATTATTACCCTGGCCAACGGCGAGGAGATGATCGTCCGTGAAGTACGGCGGGATGAAGTAGGGATTCTGCTTGGTACCATTCAGCCTTTGATGGGAGTGCAGAAGGACTTCTACGATATAGTAGCATCGAGGATGTACGCTGAGATACTGGGATGGTATACCTACCGCGTGGCCAACGAATTCGTGCTGGTCGGCGCCATCAACGGCGAAATCGCGGGTATCGTAAACAGCCGTCTGGTGGACCCCAAACAGGGGATGAGTCTTCACACCATGACGGTAAAACGGGGCCTGCGGGTCGGAGCGCAGCTCTTTGCCGCAAAGATGGAGCACCACATTGAAATCCTCGGAAACGAAGAGGTCCATATCGTGGCCGAAAGCCCCATCGGATTCAAGCGCTGGATGATCGAGTATGAGCTGGAGGACCGGACCGGTCAGTATCCGCAGCTCCGCCATGAATTGGGTGGTGTTCCTACCTACACGCTCACCCGGCCGCTGTATGATGCCATCAAGACGGCGAAGGTCACCGGCACCAGGCCGGTACCTCCCGAAAAACTCGCCTCCGCGGACAATCTGAGGATGCCTGAAACGTATCCCCAGATTCCCGGTTTCAAACGCGGGGGGAATTGATCATGGCTAGAAAAGTAGCAATAGTTGGAATCGGCCACACCGTATTCGGCAACCTGAGCGAATTCGACCTGGTTGATGTCATGGGCTACGCTTCACTGAACGCCCTGGATGACGCGGGTATCCGTGAAAAACGGGACCTTGTGGAGCAGGTTTTTGTCGCCAATATGGGCGGGGGTATTTTGAATCACCAGACCGGTATCGCGTCCTCTCTCGTGAGCCGCATTGACATGGAACCGGCTATGGCTGAACTGGTTGAAAACGGTCCGGCCAGCGGCGCGAGCGCGGTTAAAGTGGGCTACATGGCCATAGCCAGCGGTCTCTGTGATGTGGTGATGGTCACCGGCGGAGAGCTCATGCGCGCGGTGACCGGATGGAAGGGCACCGACTTTGTCGCGACCCTTCTACATCCCGAGGCTGAATACAAGTACGGCCTGACCCTGCCGGCATTCGGCGGTATGTTTACGCGGATGTACATGGAACGCTACGGACTGACCGAGAGAGAGCTCGGCCTGGTAGCTGTAAAAGATCATCAGAACGGAGAAAAAAATCCCTACGCTCATGTCCGGGTCCCCTGCACCATCGATGCCATCCACGATAATGAGAACGCCGATGTAATCAACAACTATATTGCCGAGCCACTGAGGCTGTACGGCATGTGTCCTGTATCCGATGGAGCGGCATCGCTGATTCTATGCGCCGAAGATTCTCCGAAAATGAAGCATTTTACAAAACAGGAACCTATTTATATAAGCGGAATAGGATCCGCTACCGACACCCATTGCGTGCACAACCGTAAGGATCCCCTGATCCTGGACGCGGTCCGGCTGGGGGCGGAAAAGGCTTACAAAATGGCGGGACTCAAGCCCGGGGACATATCTTTTGCCGAACTCCATGACGCCTTTGTGATCCTGGAGCTGGCCATCAGCGAAGAGGTCGGTTTCTTTGAACGCGGAAAGGCGAAGGAGGCCCTGGTAAAAGGCGAAACGGCCATCGACGGAAGAATGCCGATCAACACATCCGGCGGTCTGAAATCAAAAGGACACCCGGTGGGCGCTACAGGAGTTTCACAGGTGTTTGAACTGGTAAAGCAGCTTCGAGGACAGGCCGAAGAAGGACGACAGGTAAAGAATCCGAAACATGGAATGGCGGTAAACTTCGGAGGTTTTGGAAACAATGTGGTGACGACAATATGTTCGAGAGGTGCCAAATGATAGATTTCAGTATGTATGGAAAAAAGAAACCGGAAGTGTTTGCCTATAAATGTCCATCCTGCGGGAAAATGTATTATCCGGCGCCAATGGTGTGCGACGAATGCAGCGAGAGAAGGGACCCGGCGGGAGTGGAGTATAAATCATGGGAAAAGGTTTCCCTCGGCGGACCGTGCACGCTCCTCGCCTGGACTAAGCTTTACGCCCTGCCCGAAGGTTTCGAAAAAAAATATCTGCTCTTCGGGGTTGTAGAATTCGAGAACGGCCTGAGGGCCAGCGGAAGACTGCTGGTGGAAGAACCCGAGACCAATATGAAACTGGACGCGAGCGTCGATATACTGAAAGAGGATGTCGGCCAGGAAATTTACGGCTTACAATTCGCCGCGGCTCAATAGCCGCCTGTTACCGGTACACAGCTGTATTACCGCCCGGTGGAGATCACCGGGCGGTTTTTAGTTCAGGCCCCATTATCTGTTACTCCAGGTTTTTACCCGATTATCATCAACGAGCACGTATATCCGGCCATAACTCCAGATCGTTTCACTCGCGTCGCTATTCATCGGTCTCTGCCTGTAGGGTTCGCCAAATAAATCCTTCAGAATCTCCGTGTCCATACCGATCCAGGGATGTCCATGTTCAAGAGCCTCAATCTTTTCACTGTCCAATCCCTGATGTTCTTCGAGATACTGTTTTCTGCGCATCCTGAAGAACTCATCCTGCCGCGTTTTCTTCTTTGTATAGTAAATATAAGCCGCAACTATAAAAAGCACGAAAAAAATATAGAGAGGGTTGAAGGCCATTATGATCCCCTTGCAGTGTAGTATGAGCAATGATACCATTGTTCGGTACTATTTCACATTGGAGGTGCGTGTTGTCCAGACAGAAAATTAGGGAAATCGTAAAAGAGGCCGGCTACTGCCACATGGCGACCTGTGTGGACGGTCAGCCCCGGGTAAGGCCGATGAAATTTGTCATCACGGATGATTTTAAATTCTGGTGTACCACTGTAGATATCAGCGGAAAGGTGCAGGAGCTGAAAAAAAACCCGCGGGTGGAGCTGTGCTGGGTGGACGGCAGAAAAAACCATGTGCGGGTCGAGGGGATTGCCGATCTGAGCGGCGGGACGGAAAAGAAACGAAAGCTGCTCGAGCTGCATCCCGGGGCGCGCGGACTTTTTTCAGATGAACATGACCCGAAACTGATACATGTGGAAGTGGTACCGACGAAGGTGAGGTGGAAGACTCATTCTTTCGGAGAATACACGGTAGTTGAGTAAAGACCATTTTCGTCCCGGAGGGCCGAAACAGCCAGCGTGAAAAACACTTCCCCCGGTCCGTCCTGGATGCAAATTCCCCGCCCGTGGCCGCCCCGCGGTCCTGTCAATTACTGCCCGGCCTGCGGCGGCAGCAATTTTCTCGATACCAGGTTTTGATAGACCGACTTCATGGTACTGTCTCTTCGGGCGTAAATATTCTTTAAGATCATTCGGCGGACAATCAACGCGGTAAGTGCCCTGTCCATGAGCTTCTGAAGCGGGTATTTTCTCCGCGAGCTTATGTCCGCCGCGAGTTTTTTACCCAGATTATAGGCCTTCTCCATTTCCGCCGGTTTGTTCTCGATTCTTCCGAAGTCAAGTTTCACACCGATATATCCCGACATAAAGGCCCTCTGATGAAAACCCGCTGTATAACGGCTGCCGAGAGACCTGGCCACTTTTGATGCGCCGACACCACCGCATGTGGATACTCCGGTGAAATATTTACCTCCGAATCCCGATGTATAGACGGTGTACATACCGATCCGGTCGGTGAGAAAGTTCTTCATCCGGGCGGTTTCGCTCAAGCCGTAGGTGGGAGACGCTAAGACGATCCCGTCGGCGGCGTACAATTTTTCCCGCAGAGCGTGTGCGTCATCGTCTATAACGCATCGGCCGGTGGACATACAGTGTTCTGTTCTGTTCCGGCTTATACATCCATGACAGTACTCTATCCGGTATTCAGCGAGAAAAAGCTCTTCCGTCTCCGCTCCGGCGGCCTTCGCGCCGTTCAGGACTTGCCGGGCAAGGACGGCCGTGTTCCCGTCCGAGGACGGGCTCCCGATAACACCAACAATTTTCATAAGGTCTATTGTACACCCTGTTTCTCTTTGCTTCATTAAATAAGCTGGATTATAGTATTCTAATATGAGATGCTGTAGAGGAGTAATATGAAATCAAGGTCTTTTTATTTTAAAAAGCCGCCCCCTTCCCTCTATCAGAAACTTGTACCGGAGCTTTCCGCTGATGAATGCTCCCGGCAGGTGGAGTTTCTTCCCGGACGGTATTTTCTCCTGTTTTCAATGGAAAAGCTGAGGGAAAACGCGAAGCTGCTTGCTTCGCTCAGCGTGGAGAAACCGTATCATTGCGTAATCGAGGAGCGCGGTGACGGACAGATAGAGCTTGCCATAATCACATTCGATATGGATTCCCTCTTTTCCCTGGCTGCCGGAGTACTGTCGGCCGGCGGATTCGATATACAGTCCGGGGATATTTTTACCTACCGCAGCCGGGCCGGCCGGCCCGACGGACTGGCGGACGGACCGGCGGAAGGCCGGACAGGGGGACCTTCCGCCGGTAAGGGGATGGTCTACGGGAGAAGGTCCGCGGGGAAAAGACCGGGGCAGGGGCAGTACAGGCGGCAGCGGACCGCCGATGGTGTTGATGATCTGCGCAAGGTTGTCGATGTGTTCCGCGGGACCTTCAAGGACCTGGATGAGACAGGCGTCTTCAGCGCGGCCGCCAGCATCGAAGAGCTGAGACGTGTTCTGGATGAGGTGTTCAGCCTGCTTTTTACCGGCTGGCCTCCTGATATCAAATCGTCCCGGAGAGCTGCCCCGAAAAGTTCGCTGGACAGGGCCAAGGAGAAGACAGCGGAAGAGCTCGCCCGGCGTCTTGTCACCCGCCGTGAAAACCTGAGCATCCCAAAGATGTTTCCGATGGATCTCGAAGTGCGGGGAACTGAAGAGGGCAATACAATCCTGCATGTACGTTCTCAGGACACACCCTTTTTTCTGTACGCTTTCGGGACGGTCCTGTCAGTTCACGGGATTTCGATCGAACATGTGGAGATAAAGACCACCCAACACGCGATTGAGGATACCTTTCATGTACGCGCGGGACATGGAGGACCGGTAACGGACAGCGAACTGCTGAATTCATTAAAGCTGTCGGTGCTGTTCACAAAGCAGTTTACCTATTTCCTCTGGAACGCTCCTGACCCCTATCGGGCTCTTTTGAGGTTCGAGACCTTGTTGAAAGAGCTCCGGACGGCATCAGACAGGGGGGCGAGTGTGACTTCTCTCATCGCTGACGAGGACGTGCTCAAACGTCTTTCCAGGCTCCTGGGAGCAAGTGATTTTATCTGGGAGGATTTTATCCGGCTGCAGTACGAAAACATCATTCCCCTGCTTACAGGATCAAATGTTTCAAGGGAACTGGACGTCGACACCGTTGAAATGCGGGGGGATTTGAAGACAAAGATGGCGGCTGCCGATGGATTCGAAGAAAAAAAAAGGGTTTTGAACGAATTCAAAGACTGGTTTACCTACCTGTCGGATCTGCGGCATATAATTGATCCCGAACCTGATTTGTCAAGATTCAACACGCGGCTTACGGAAATTGCCGAAATTGTTGTCCGCGGCGCCTTCGAAATCGCCTGGGACCATCTGCTTGGGACCTATGGAACACCCCGGACCGTGGCAAATCTCCCGGTAGTATACGCCGTAAGCGCGCTGGGTAAGTTCGGCGGCAAGGCCCTCGGATACGCCTCAGACATCGAGCTGCTCGTGATATACCGGGATGCCGGTGAAACGGACGGGCCGCGGCGGATAAGCAGCGCGGAGTTTTTTTCAGCTCTGGTAAGGACTGCTTCCCTGGTGATAGAAAGCAAGCAGGAGGGAATATACCGCGTTGACCTCCGGCTGCGTCCTCACGGTTCCCGGGGCCCCCTGGCCGTACATTTGTCCCGCTTTCTTTCCTACTACCGCCACGAAGCTTCCAGTCTGGAAAAGCTCGCTCTGGTCCGGCTGCGCGCGGTAGCGGGGGATGCCGATTTCGGCGCCCAGGTGGAACGGCTGAGGGATGCCGTTCTTTATGAAAGCGGAAGCATCGATGTGGACGAGTTGGTCCGGCTGCGCAGGATACAGGCGGAAAAATATACAGCCGGTGACAGTCCAAATGTGAAGTACGGTCCCGGCGGTCTGGTAGACCTCGAATATTGTGTCCAGACCCTGCAGGTCATGGACGGGAGAAAGGTCAGGGAACTGAGAACGCCGTACATGCAGGATCTTTTTAAGATGCTTTCAGAGCTTGGGACCCTCGATCATGAGACATCCTTTGTTCTGGAGACCGCGTATCTGTTTTTGAGACGCCTGCTGAACGCGCTCCGGATGCTGCGGGGGAATGCCCTCGATCTCTGCCTCCCTCCGCGGGGCTCCTCTGAATTTTTTCACCTGGCCCGGAGGATGGGGTACCGGGAGAAAAAAGGGGTGCCGGGTGAAGAACAGTTGTGGATCGATTTTCAGAAAAACACGGCCATGGTGCGCACCTTTGTGGAACACCAGCTCGGATCTCAGGCAGTGATTCTCAGGGGGCCGGGGACCATTGCCGATCTGCTTCTCGCGGACCAGGTTGAACAGGAGCAGGTGGAGGACTTGTTCAGTCATGGAGGGTTTTCAGATTCCTCTAAAGCTTTCGCTAACTTTTCCGCGCTATCTCTGGGATGGAAAGACAGAACACGTTTTATCGAACTGGCATTATTCGCGTGGGATTATCTGCAGCAGAGCCCGGACCCGGACATGGCCCTCAACAACTGGGAGCGTTTTTCGTCCGCTCATCCCGACCCCGGTGTCCATTTCAATGAGGTGTACCGCCAACCGAAACGGCTGGAGATCCTTCTGCGAATATGCGCGGCGAGCCAGTATCTCGCGGACTTGCTGATGCGCAATCCGGAGTTTTTTTCCATAGTCACCGATCCGGACATGATACAGGTGCCGATGAGTTACGGAGAGTTCTACCATGAGCTGTCTGAAATTCGTCATACTGCGGCACCTGATGATTCGGAGCTCTGGCGGCGGGAGCTGAGAGTGTTCAGGCACAAGTATATTCTGAGAATCGGAAGCCGTGATATCTGCTATGGGGCCCCGCTTGAAGAGATTGTGGCGGAGCTCAGCGCCCTCGCCGAGGCGGTGGTCCAGGCGGCCCTCGATTTCCGGCTGCGGGCGGAAAATCCTCAAGACGCCAGGGGGCCCGGCGTTCATTTCCTGGATAAGGATATCTGTATCCTGGCATTCGGCAAGCTGGGCGGGAAAGAGCTGAATTACAGCTCGGATATTGATCTGGTGGTCCTTTTTCAGCCCGGAGGAGACGAGGGCGCTGAATCGGAACGTAAAAGACTGCGGAGGATAGTACAACAGCTGCGGAGCGACATTGCCGATGTAACAGAAAACGGCCGTGTATACCGGGTCGATTTCAGGCTGCGGCCCTACGGCAGGTCGGGTGACCTGGTCTTCACCTCACGGCAGATGGAGGACTACTATGATAAAGCCGCGGCGCTGTGGGAGTTCCAGGCACTGCTGAAGGCCCGGCCTGTGGCGGGTAACCGCGTGCTCGGGAACACGCTCCTCCGCAGGCTTTACAGGCGGAGTTTCGTCAGGATGGAACCGGCTGAGATCATCGAGTCCGTCCGCGCGGCACGGCGGAAAGACAGCGGGCCGGGAGAAACGATGGCCGGGATAAACATAAAGGAAGCCGCCGGCGGTCTGCGGGATATCGAGTTCCTGGTGCAGGCCCTGCAGCTGATATACGCGGGAGATGAGAAAGACCTTATATGCGGTCATACACTGGATGCGGTCAACAGGCTCCGCAGCTACGGTCATCTCGATGAGACCGCGGCCGCTGTGCTGGGGAAGAACTACCATTTTCTCCGGAGGGTTGAGCATTTTCTGCAGCTCCTCGAAGACCTTCAGGAACATACTCTCCCGGTGGACCCTGCCGCCCTTGAGCGGCTGTCCGGCCGGATGCGCTGGACACGGATCTGCCCGGGCGGCTTCGAAACCCGGCTGAAGGAGATCATGTTTGAAGTGAGAAATTTGTTCAACAGCATTCTCGCGGAGGAACGGGCGCTGCTTGAAACCGGCCGGAATCCTGATACCGGCGGAAATAATGAAATCAGGGGGAATGCCGAAACCGGACCGGAAGCGGAAGCGGAAGCGGAATGATCAGGCGATGATGAGTTCGATGTTTTTGCTCAGAATGAAATCCTTATATTCATCGCTGATATGTGAATCGGTGATCACGATATCAAAATCATCGATCCCGCCAATATGCGTTGTGCGGACCTTGCCGAATTTGGAGGAATCAACCACCAGGATGCTGCTCATGCTGGACCGGATGGCGGTCTTTTTGGTTTCAATTTCGTAGGGAAAGGAACAGGTAACACCCAGCTCGGGGTGAACACCGCCCGCGGAGATAAACGCCTTTGACGCCCTGGTGCTCTCGATGAGCTCCATTTTTTGAAAGTTTTCAAACATCTGGGTTTCCGGATGATAGAGACCGCCTCTGGAAATGATGGAACACAATGGTTTTTTTATCAGCACATCGATCACATTCAGGGACCAGCATATGGCCGTCAGCGGGATGTCATTATCGATCTCCCTGGAGAGGTAGTAGATTGTTGTCCCCGCGTCCAGCATGACGGTTTCCTGGGGAAGAATGAGAGAGGCCGCTTTTTTCGCCACCCGGATCTTTTCTTCGATATGAAGGAGTTTCTGCTTCTGCAGCAGATAGTCAAAGTGATCATTCTCATCTTTATATTCAGGATTGTAGACTGCTCCGCCGTGAAAAAACTTGATTATACGCCGTTCCCTGAGGACCTCCAGGTCCCGGCGGATGGTCATCATCGATACACCGTACATGTCAGCAAGTTCGCGGATGCCGGAGGCGTTATTCTTTTTGAGATGCACGATAAGACTGTCCAGACGTGCTTCTTTCTTATCCATATCTATCCGTTTTTTTCAATCGAATGTTGCATTCATAACAATATAACAT
>Ga0272442_10009421_pt1 | contig 12205 bp, 11 predicted proteins | sample SSMForm2O_FD_200262 | JGI IMG/M metagenome (GOLD analysis project Ga0272442, IMG submission 200262) | Marine sediment archaeal communities from Little Sippewissett salt marsh, Falmouth, MA, United States - SSM-Form-2O | ecosystem: Environmental > Aquatic > Marine > Wetlands > Sediment ... | reverse complement strand
TTCTCGGCTCCGGGGGGCACCCAAATCGGTTTAGACTCCGAGACCAATACCCTGTTTGACAATACGGGAATAATCTTAACCTCCCCATCGCTCTTTTGACCCGCTTTTGCCACAGTTTTAATTTGAAGCGGGCCCATTCCCTTGGGAATGGTAAGCATCCAGGTAACCTCGGCACTGGCCTTAGGTGCCAGCTGGAAGGTCTGATTTTGCTCTCCTTTAATAACCTGAGCACTCACAACGTCCATCGTCATCGCGTCCCTGATCTCCAAAACGGATACTCCCCTTAAGGTTTCAGCCGTGAGGTTACTGATTTTAGCCGAGTAGTGCAACGTGTCTTTTTCCCGAACAAATCGGGGATAGTTAGGCACAATGGAAATATCCTTTTGGGTAATTACAAATTTTTCCAGGGCGCCGTGTTCTAAGTTCCTGGTATGTGCAAAAAGCATCAGTCGCCATTTCGTCAGGGCCTGAGGGGAGGTGAACTCAAGGTTAATGACCCCATTCTTATCCGTCCGCAATTGCGGGAAGAAAAATGCCGTTTCCTTCATATCGGAACGAACTTTTACCTGCAGCGCCTCTTCAACGACTTTTGCCGATTCAACCACGGTTTCTTCATCTGCTTCGGAAACCGCGTAGCCAAGGGCTGAACTCTCGCGTTTTATGCCCTGGGCGGTTGCGACTACTTCGTTAAGTGCCTGACCATCTTCCCTCAGTACCACATTAACGGACCCGGATTTGCGAATCCACACAATTTCGGATTGATACCCTGGGTAGGAAATAGTCAGGCTGGATCCAATGGGCGCGTCCATTGAATAATATCCGTCAAAATCGGTTTGGGCCGTAATTGCAGACCCATTGACAACCACATTCGCCCCTGGTAACGCATACCCGTACTCATCCGAGATAAATCCACTGATATTTCCTTCCCCCGGCTTTCCTGTTTGTGCAAAACGGACACGGGTCTCCAGCTGTCGCAAATACCTTTTATTGCTGTATTGGGAATCGGCAAAATCAAACCCAAACCAATTCAGATCCCGATAATTTCTAAGCAATTGAGAGCCTACCCTGGGGTAGACATAATTGAATTTTGAAAAATTTCTTGTAGTAAAGGAGTCATCTGCTCCTACTCTGGGGACATAAAACCTGTAATAGGTTTCCTGAAAACTCAGGTTTGTTCGCCAAAAGTGTTTTTTAAACTGATCCAGAGAAACATCATACATAGTCGCCAGTGCTTCGGCAGAAGCACCTTTATCCTGCGAATCCGCAATACGAAAGCTCCAGGTCTCCTGCTGATCCGGAATGATTTTATTTCTAAAACTCAGGGTTTCAAAAGCGAGTTGGTCAGTTTCCCGGGGAAGGTCTATCTGGATTTGCTCGCTAAAAAGACTATTAAATTTTACATAGTACACGTTGAAGACCAGGGGGTGTTTATACGTCCTGCGAACCGGGATTTTCAGATAATGGCTTCCGCGCTCCATCCGCATCACCCGGCTCTCGATCTGCTCCTGCCCACAGTAGCCATCGATGTAAACAGTCAGATTTTCGGCAGCCGTACTAAACTTCATCTGCACATAGCGATCTTTTCTAAAGTCTGTATTTACCACCTGAGATTGAAACAAACCACCTGGGAAAGCTTCCTTATCTCCGGGGGCCAGCACCTCAAATTGCCTGGAGACGCGAAGGGTGTCCTTTCCTGTATCTGCCGCACGGACCTCCAGTTGATACCTGCCCGGGAACCATCCCGCCATATCCGAAATTCGGATTTCCCGAAACCCCTGTATAGATCCCGTCCATTCAAAGACCTCTTCTGCCTTTGGCCAGTATTCCCTGATATCTGTACTGTCGTAGGGCTCATGTGGAAAGCGTGCCCTGTAGACCGCTTTTGATAATATTTGGAAATCTGGCAAGCTCCACGGCTTTTCCCGAAGGACCTGCTCCGGTGCCTTCAGCCGGAAGACCTTTGCAACCACAGATGCGGCAATGGGCTGTTCATTTAAATTCCTGGTATTTACTGAGAAAGTGTTACTCACATTGCGGTTCCATTTGTCCGGCAGATCCAGGTCTACCTTTAGATTGCGATATCCCACTTGCAGACTGGTTTCTGCAGATCTCGTTTCCCCATTAATATCGGTTAACTCTGCCAAAACTGTATAAGTGTAAACAGGGTTGTTCTGAGCCAGAATCGTCGAGTCCGGGGTGGCCAGAAAACTGATTTCAAAATTTCCCTGACGGTCCGTTGTCGCTTCCCCTTCGGAAATCATGCGAGGAGCTTGCCGTCTGTAATTCCATGGCATTGCATTAGAGGATCGCGTCACGATATATCTGACGGGAGCATTACGTATACTGGAACCCAGGTAGGCCTCCGCCCTGCCTCTAAGGGTAATGGAATCCCCTAAAGTAAGATTGGCTGTGACTTTCTCAAATTCAATTTCAAAACGCGGGCGTTTGTACTCTTCCACGGAGAATCTCACTTCAGCCTCATACAAATCATCGATCTTGTGCCAATAAGGATCGTCTGTGCCCGCCGTATTGAAATCCTCATCCATGGCAATGGTAAATTCTCCTGTGAGTAAGTTACGCGGCAGTTGATAAGCCCCCTGTACAGACCCGAAGTCATTGGTCTTTAACCTGAATTCCTTAAGGTCCATCCCGTTTGTATCTGTGATGAAAACCGTAACCCAGGTATCGGGTACAACGCGGGACTTGCCCTTTTTCTTTTCGGTCAATATCCCTTTGAAGTATACTGTCTGACCGGGCCTGTATATACTGCGATCCAAAAACAAAAACGTCCTGGCCCGGTGCTCCTTCTCCGAATCGGGCTTTGTATATCGCACAGGGAGCCAATAGTCCTCATAGGTTATGGTATCTTTTTCATAGCCTACACGTATATCCGATCTTCCAGACTTTTTCTCCGGATGTGCCAGCCGGAATATCCCATCTTTATCCGTCTGTCCGGTAATCGGTGGGTTTTGGTCAGCGTTAATCTCAATATAGGCTCCGGATACCGGAAGTCCATCTCCCCGGGACACCACCCGGAAGATCGTTTCAAGAGGCCCCCGCATGGATAAAAGTGCCAAACCCGTAACATCCAACTCCTGAAAGGCCAGGATTTCATCCCTTTCGGCAATTTGAGCCGTAGTGGAAACGACCGCAACATAGTGCCCGACAGATAATTCAGGTAAGTCTATTTCGGTACTGTAACTAAAATAATCCCTGGGTTGCGAGAACCTGAAATCCTTTTGATGCAGTGGCTCTGAACGTCTTAACATTGCTATCAGGGCGCTATCCCTGCTCCGGGAATAATCCATCCCCGATATACTCTTATCAGGATCCCGGTATATCGTCACAAAAAGTGAATCGAGATTTCGATAGGTGACCTTTACCAGAAAAGGCAGATGGGGCCGAAGGTATTTCTCCACTTCGAGATCCACAGTCGGGCGTTCAATATTCAGGAGCAGCAATTGGCACTGCACAGCGCCTATCGAATTTGGAAAACGGGCGATGACTTCATCACATATTCCAGCGGCTTCTATACGCTTACCTGATAATTCGGGGATGTTTTTCGCATCGGCCACCGCGGTCTGCCCATAGAGCATTTGGGCCATTTCATAACCCACCAACCCCGAAGCCGCATGCATTTTATACCCATCCCAGGTATCCGATAGTGTTTTCAAAAAATACTGCTCCCTTTCCGGGACAGGGCTGTTGTACTTTACAAAATTCAACCTGCTCAGTAAAACATCCAGGTAGGCCAGGGTATCCCGACTTATATGAAACCGTTCTAACTCCTGGTAAATGCGGATGGCCGGAAGCAAGGAAAAGACACTGTCGGCTGTTTGAAGTTTTGCTTTTAAAAATCCGTCCGTTCCGGCAAAGAGTTTACTATCGGTTAAAAAGAATCGATCTCTGGGCCGATTGACATCCCAGTGATCTAACTTGTAAAAAGCAAGGGCGCGGTGCGCCAAAATATCGTAAAGCGTGGGGCGATATTCAGCGGATGATTTATTGTTTGTAAGGATTTCTTCAAAATCGGAAGAAGAAATTTTTTTCAGGCCTTCGTCATTGTAGAGCGATGCCCTGTACAAATCAGAAATATTGGAAACCAGGGTCGTAGCATCCCACGATTTATAGTCTTTACCTATGACGCTATCCTGCAATTGTGATCTGTCCCGGATCCTTCCGCCATTGCGGGCCAGATATTGCTCCAGCATTCCGGCCTGGATGGACTTCAGGATCGCATCTACAGGAAAGGTGCTGGTATTGATGGCCTCTTTGATATCAGCCAGGATTATGTCCTGGGCGTCTTCCTGGAGGAGCATCAGGAATTTAGAGCGGTAGAGAAAACTCTTCACCAGCTGGGTTTCTTCACCCTGGCGCTTGGCCCTATTATAGATCTCATCTACAATTTCAGAGGCGCTTTTAAACTTCCCCTCTAATTCCAGGGCTTCAACTTCTTTCCACAACCCCGTGTATTCTTCCTGGGCCATTCCAAAAGGCATTACCAGGAGAAAAACTAAAAAAAGTAATGATTTGGTCGCTTTGGCCATTCTTACCTACAAAATAGAAAAATAAAGGATATTCAAAAAGAGTGCCAAATAAAAGCTGTCTTAAGGCTTTAGCCCTGATGGATTCCAAGGAATTCACGGCCTTTTCACGATTTCAGCAACCAACCCTGAGGAATGGATTCCAATGGAGGGCTTCCTGACCCTGAAATTGCTTTCCCTTTAAATTGTGTTCTCTGAAAACCGGAATCGCTGCCAGACTGACCAGGTAATGACGATATGTGCCAGGTAGTAGGTGGGCAATACCAGGAAGTCCCATTGGTCATACTTCATGAATTCAGCCAGGGCGATCAGCGTATCGGAAAACAGGATCAGGACAATCCCGGCAACATAAAGCCATTTGGCCCACCCCGTAAGGCGAATGCCCCAGGCGGCACCCAGGGAAAAACACGAGACAAAGAGGTACGCCAGGGCGGCCCACATAAGAACACTGTCTGCAATGCCCGGGTACAGGGAGGTGAAGAAAAAGATCAGGTAACCCCCACAGAGCAGGGCGGTAAACCTCCAGGGTATTTTACCCTGATAGAGGGAGTACGACAAATATCCGATATGGGCCAGGAAGAAAAAGAAAATGCCATATACAAACTGCATGATGTCCCCATCCCGCGTGGAAAGGAAATAATCCCCCACAATGGAAAAGGCAAAAGCACCGATGAGCATCCAGAGATCCGGAGTGGCAAACCCCTTTTTGGAAGAAAGCATCAAGAGGACCAACGCCCCAATCCCCGCGGAACCGGATTTAAAAAGGAATTCACCACTGCTGAGGGCCAGGAGGGATGCCAGTACCTGAATGGCGAGTAGGAGAAAGATAGCGGCACGAAATTTTGGGTTCATGGTCGGGTGTTTATTTTAGAAATCAATTCAAATATAGCCCATTGGTATTTGCAAAATTCGGACCGTGGTTATCCTCAGGCGCAACTATTACATGAAGCTAAAACTCCCTGATTTTAATATTTCTATAAGCGACCTGATTGCCATGGTCTTGTAGAGAAATATGACCGGTTTGTGCCATTCCAAACCCAGGAGAATCCTTAAAGCCTGAGTTGGCAATTAACTTTTCCCACTCAGCACCATGTACCGGAAACTTAAGTATTTCCACACCATTGAAAACGACAAAACCCTGGTTTTGAATATGATCTATATGCAGTACATAGTGGTTCCATTCTCCTGCCGGCTTACTGACAATATCAGATGGAGCAATCAAATTAAAAATAGAACCTGCCCTCTGTCTATCTCCTCTTTCCTCCACATACTCCGTCCAGTTATCATCCAATACCTGCAGTTCCGGACCGGTTTCATAGGTGTGTTTATACTGTTCATCTTCAATCACACCCCAGAAAATACCAGAGTTGCCCTTTTCTGAAATCATCCATTCGAGCTCCAATTCAAAACTGGAAAATTGCCGATCGGTTACCAGATCGGCGTTCGTGGCTTCCGTTCTATTGGAAGGGTCGAATACTAACACCCCATCAGAAACATACCAGCCATTGAAGTTTTCTTTACCTTTAAGGTAGATGTGCCAGCCCTCCATGTCTTCTCCATTGAACAGATATGTCCATTGCTGGTTAGAGCTGCAATTACACATTAAAATGACAAGGGCAATCAATAGATAATTCTTCATCTTTACAGTTTAATTATTTTGATGAAATACCGGGTTTTAACCTTAGTTCTACTCTCCTTTATCACTTTTCAGTGTAAACAAAAAGAAGTCAAAGGGGAGTTTTCTTTTGCAAAGAAAGAACCATCGGAAAAGGTGCAGGCTTCTAAATCAATAAATTTAGAAAATAAAGGCGTTGGACCCATTGATTCCGTCGTAATTAGTGAAGAAATTGATGCAGAAATGGCCGGCAGAGGCAGAGCATTGTACGATCAAAAGTGCAAGGCATGCCATAAAGTCGGGTCGACTTTTATCGGGCCACCTCCTAATGGGATTCTGGAAAGAAGAACACCTGAGTGGGTAATGAATATGATTTTAAATCCGGAAGAAATGCTGCAAAAAGATTCTCTGGCCAAAGCGCTTTTTATTGAGTTTAATGGACAATTGATGACGAATCAACACCTAACTGCAGAGGAAGCCAGAACGATACTGGAATATTTCAGAACGCTTGACCACTAGTCCGGACCTTCTAATCTTCCAAATACTACATAATTCAAGAAACCTGGGAGGTTGGAGGGGTAAGCAATGTAGAAACTCATTACTCATTGTAATACTCCCTATTTCTCCATCAGAAAGGCATTTGCCTCTCGGTAGTGAACCCCCTGGTAATCAAACGCTTTATCCAGATGAAGCTCAACCGGGTCAAAACCGATAAGAGCGATGCGAGGATGATCTGCCAGTATGGAGAGGAGGCATCCCTGGATTCATGGAATCCAGATCCTGAGTACATGCGGGAGTGTAAGCAGCTCCAGAGCGTGATTGGGGTTTATACCAAACAACAGACCGCACTGAAAAACAAGTTACACAGTCTGACCTGTTGTGGGTGCACCAGCGGATGTATGGTCCGATCATTGAAGCGCCAGCTAAAGGCTCTTAAAGGAGAAATAACCGCCCTTCAGCATCAGATGGAAGCTTTGATTAAGGAACATGAAAAGGACGTTTATACTCGCATTCAAAGTATTCCGGGAATGGGCAAGAAAACCGCCATGCTACTGATTGTAGCTACCAACGGATTCCTGGACTTTGAGTCCAGCAAACAGATCGCGTCTTACCTTGGGCTGGAACCACACGAGCGAAGTTCAGGCAGCAGTGTTAGGGGAAGGAAAGAATAGGAAAAAACGGCCATCCGGCCGTGCGAAATCATTTGTTTCTATGCAGTTTTACCGCTTGTATGTATAACCCCCAATGCAAGGCGCTCTATGAACGGATTGTAGCCAAGGGGAAGAGTAGCTTAAAAAGACTTGGATTTTAGCTCAGTTCTTTGTTGGCGTGTAGTATTTTTTATTCATTAAACTCTTTCGGATATTCAACCATTCCATTTACTCCTTTCAGTCCGTTTTCAACCAATTCAATTACCATACAATTCTCTTTCGGAACTTCAAATGGCAATTCTATTCCGTATTTATCCGCTTGTTCATAACCGAATCTCGGATAGTATTTTTCGTGTCCTAATAGAACGATTGATTTATACCCTAATTCTTTTGCCTTTTTGTGCGATTCAAGTATTAGTTTTCCACCAATTCCTTTTCCTTGAAATTCAGGTAATACAGAAACAGGTGCCAACGCCAATGAATCGAATTCAGTCGACTCATTCTTGATCTTAAGTTTCGTCAATAGAATATGTCCAACTACATTTCCGTCAATTTCCGCTACTATTGATAGTTCAGGAATGAAAGCGTCTGATTTTCTTAATCGTTCGACTAAAAACTGTTCAGTGTTGTCTGCAAATTCAGCGTCTTTAAAAGCACTTTCAATTACGTTGAAGACTTCTTTGTAGTCGTTTCTAGTTTCTTGACGTATTATCATTTCCGTTTTTATATGCACCACAACGGTTGTTGTATGGTGCGAATCCCGCAGGGTATGCACTATACGCGTTGTTGCCATTTCGTTGGCTTTAATCTTTCTGGTCTTTTTTATTCCGTTCAATAATCACCGTTCCGATTAGTGATGCTCCAATAAAAACTCCACTCAAAGAATCCATCAGCTCTCCGCTTCGAAATGCTGCCCATATGCCAGTAAATATGGAGACTATTCCAATTCCAATTATTAAAAATCCTGTTTGTCTTTTCATATTTCAATTGTGTTAGTTCTGATTATTGACTGGGGTTTGAGTGTATTTTTTATGATCCATAATCAACTGTCAATTTTGTTCGTTATTCATTTGCATTACCAAGTTCATTCTCCAATGAATGCCAACGTTACAGTATATACAAAGTAGGCGGGTTCGGTGCAATTCTCATTCACTTTGCGATGAAACCGTGGGGGCGGAAACCCTTGACTTTGCTGGCACCTAGCCTATTTTTTATATACATCCTAAGTTTACTTCCGCTTAATTTTAAGTGTAATCAGAAAGAACAAAAAGAGTGGAGTAAGGTTGTCTTATACATAGGAACTTTGATTCCGTCAACACCCGCAAATCCCCACTCTTTTTCCTATCCCAATACGTTCAGTTCTTTAGACCTTGGGGGCCTGTTTTGAGGTTGCTGTATCCGGATAGTCGTTCTTTCCTTAAATCACAGTTATGAATAAAAATAGTACAATTCTGGGGATTGATATCTCCAAGGATAGCTTTGATGTGTTCTCTGAAGAGGCAGGACACAAAAGCTTTAGGAATACATTGGAAGGGTTCCGTTTATTTTACAAAGCGTTAAGCCCGGATCACTGGGTGGTCATGGAAGCCACCGGGAGCTACCACCATCGCCTGGCGCTATTTCTCCATCAGAAATGGATGAGCCGGGCAAACTGAACCGCCTACGCCGGATTAAACTGAGCATAGCAAATGAAGTGCTCGGATTTAATCCATCTGATGGTTAAACTTAGTTTTTATTTTTCAATTTTCTTCTCATTGATTCCCCTTTTATGTCGATTCTGTGCGCTGTGTGTACCAAGCGGTCGAGAATTGCATCGGCGAGCGTTTTTTCACCTATGATATCGTGCCATTTCGATACGGGCAATTGCGATGCTATAATGGTCGACCTTTGGCCATGGCGGTCCTCGATGATCTCCATCAGCGCATGCCTGTTGATGTTGTCCAGCGGTTTGAGTCCAAAGTCGTCCAAGATGACCAAGTCCTGTTTTTCAAGTTTGTTTATCCGTTTCAGGTAGGAACCATCGGCCTTAGATGTCTTTAGCATGGTGAAGAGCTTTGCGGTGTTGAAGTACATGACCTTCCGTCCCATTGAGCAGGCCTGGTGGCCGATGGCCGATGCCAGATAGCTTTTTCCGACCCCCGTGCTTCCTGTGATGAGGATGTTCTCCTTCTTTTTGATAAAATCGCAAGACCCAAGGCGTTGCACTTGGTTTTTGTCCAGTTGTCGTGATGGACGGTAATCTATGGCCTCCATTACGGCCGTATACCTGAAGCGTGCCGATTTGGTCAGGCGTTCTATCCTACGGTTGTGGCGGTCGTCCCACTCGCACTGTACCAAATAGGCGATCAGTTCGTCGTTGGTATATGCGGTATCGGTACCGTTCGGCCCCATGGTGGTCTCAAAGGCCCTGTGCATGCCATAGAGCCTGAGCTGTTTCATCTGTTGTATCGTCCTTTCGTTCATATGTTATGTATTAAGGTTATCATTCATAATATTTTCCGCCCCTGATGTTCTTGTGCTCGGGCATTTCGAGATCCCCGTCGGTACTTTCATCGATCTGGTCCCATCCCTTTTTGAGGATTCGCTCGACCATATTGTAATTGTAGGCCCCGTATTCGGATGCCCTTCTGCAGGCATTGTCCAGACGCTCCCTTCCATACCTCTTGGCAAGGTGCAGTACTCCCAAACAGGATTTATAGGATTGTTCCGGGTGCTGCTTTTTGTCCAATATGGCGATGATGTACCCTTTGCAGTTCTCTCCGATGTCACCTGCCCAGCCGATGAACCTTTCGCTGCTCCATTCGCTTACGAAACGGTGGTGCGAGGGCATGTGGTCGGGCACGGTGGTATAGCCATATCGCTTCCTGTCCCTTTGGTGTACGGCCAACCTTTCCTGTTTGTGGTAGACTTCGACGATGCTGTCGGTATAGACCAGTTTTACCTGTTTGCCGATATGGCGGTAGGGAACACTGTAATAATGTTTGTCCTTGCCCAAGTAGATATGGCTGTTCTTGTGGACGGTGGCCTGGGCGTACCGTTTTATCTCATAGCGTTTCTCCGGCAGGGGCATCAGTTCGTCCTTCTCGATTTCCATGAACAGTGAGCGCCTGGAATATTCCCTTCCCCTGAAGGACATATCGTTGTGCTTTTCCAAGAGTTCCCGAATCGCGACATTGATATCGCCGATACTGTGGAAGGTCCGGTTGCGCAATGGCGCGAACACCCTTGTATAGATGATGCGGACTGCGTTCTCCACTATGGCCTTGTCCCTTGGCCTATAGGTTCGCGTCGGCAGAACGGCCGTCTCATAGTGCTCCGCAAAATCGGCGAAGACATCGTTTACCTTTGGTTCATAGCGGCTGCTCTTGGTTACCGCCGATTTAAGGTTGTCGGGGACCAATGCACGGGGCACCCCGCCATAGAACCATAAAGCGTTCTCGGTGCAGCGGATGAAATCCTCGAGTTACTGGCTGCCGCAGGCTTCCACATAGGTATACTGGCTGCTGCCAAGTATGCAAACGAACACTTCCAGTTCCCTGAGTTCCCCCGTCTCCCTATCGACGATACTGAGCTTCTTGCCCGTGAAATCGATGAAGAGCTTGTCACCGGCCTTGTGCTCCATGCGCATTACGGGAGAGGTCTCCTTGCGCCACTCGGCATACCAATACTTGAACTGTGAGAGTCTGAACCCGTCGGGGTGTTTGGCATAATATTCCTCCCATAACAATTGTTGGGTTACCCCGGTCTTGCGAAGCTCTTTGTCAAAATAAGGGAAGTACTGCTGTAAGGTGAGCAACTTTGGCCCTTTTGGCTTCTGGTCGTCCTTGAACAGGCCGTGCAGTTCCTCCAGGGTCATCTTCTCCACCTCATAGGCCGTCAACCTGTACCGTTTGAAGAAATCGATGTACTTGGTTATGGTATTGCGGGAGATGCCAAGTTGTTTGCTTATCCGCCGTTTGCTGACACCGGAGGTGTACAGCTTGTAGATACGTTTGATCTTTCGCATGTCTATCTGTTTGTTCGCCATGGTCCTTTTTGGCAAAAAAAGACCTTTGGCATTTTACAGATAGATCAAATCCTAAAGTGGTTCACTTTCGTCCGGCGTAGGTGGTTCAGTTTGCCCGGCGCGGGTGGTTCACTTTAATCCGGCGAGGGTGGTATACTATGTCCGGCGTTTCCAGTTGTTGTACGTAGTTTAGTATGCTTATCTAAAAGCTATGGGGGCTATTACACGGACCAGTAGGTGAACCACATAATCCATATAGCAAAAAAGAGTAAAGGGCAAAATATTGAGTTTCCTAAGAAAATTAATCCTATGGGTTTCTTGATAAAATAGAAAATGAGACCCACAAGAAGGTTGATCGCAAATAAGATTGGTACAACCCAGAAAACGTCAATACTGGATTCTGATTCTGGGCGGACGAGATAAAACCATAGGGCTATCAACACAAACTCAATAATAAAAAGCAGGAAAACGACTAATTTTATCTGTTTGCGACTCATGATCCTTAAATTACGTACAACGGCTCTGGCTATGGCCCGTTGCTTTGAAAGCCCAGACCAACCAGAAATGATTTATAAGAACCTAAGATAGGAAATTAGGACGAGCCATAGGAAGCAATGGGCTGTAGCCGATGTTGGGTACAGTTACTTTTTACATACGTACTTTGAATTCCTTTTTCGATAATAATTCTCTATCGATTCAAAGCCAATTTTTTTTCTTTCAAGGTTTGCTTTTTCACAGTCACAAATTGGTGATAAACCATCTGATAAATATGTCCCGTATGGCTGGCAGTCAAAAATATTTTTATAGTCAATTACCCTGGCTAAATGGTAAGGATACATTTCTCCGTCCATAACTGCTTTAAATATATATGGCTTTAGCAGATCAATTT
>Ga0272442_10009420_pt1 | contig 12206 bp, 8 predicted proteins | sample SSMForm2O_FD_200262 | JGI IMG/M metagenome (GOLD analysis project Ga0272442, IMG submission 200262) | Marine sediment archaeal communities from Little Sippewissett salt marsh, Falmouth, MA, United States - SSM-Form-2O | ecosystem: Environmental > Aquatic > Marine > Wetlands > Sediment ... | reverse complement strand
TTGGAAAAAGCTACCAAGGTAGAAGCATATGCATATTCAAAATAGGCAACCCCAATGCGCCTGCTGTTATGTGGGATGGATCCATGCATGGATGGGAGGATTTGGGATCTGAAACCATGTACCATTTGACAAAGTGGCTACTAGAAAGTAACGATCCTGAAGCAAATCGAATCTTACAAAGAAACTATGTGTTGTTTATACCCATAGTTAACATGGATTCTTCAGAAAGGCAAAACAAGAACTATGAATACAGCCGCTACGGTGTAGATCTAAACCGAAATTTCAAGTACGGTTGGAGATACAGTTCAAGTAAATCGGATTATCCGAACACTTATCATGGTGACTATGCAGCTAGTGAGCCTGAAACCCAAGCAGTGAGGGCAGCCATGGCCAAGTTTCGTCCAGTTTTTTACGTGAATACTCACACTGGAGGAAGTTATCTAAGTTATGATCAAAATGGAAACATGAATAAAGTGAATGCCTTTCTATCGCTATATTCTCAGCTAGCCAGGGATTTTGGTGTGTCAAAATATAGTGTAAGTGGGGGCAGGGCAGGTAATGGTTTGGCTCATGGAGATGCAAAAGAGTTTGGAGGGACAGGATTTCTTTTTGAAATGGCTAGTTCATCTGGTGCTTACAGGCATACCAGTCCGACCTTAAGTCAAATTGAAAATTATTACTTCCCTAAATGCAAACCTATCTTAATTGCAATGTGCCAAGCAAGTGAAGGCAAAGAAGTTTCCACCAGTGTAAGCACCACAACTTCTTCATCTGAAACGACTCAAAGCGAATCAAACACGTACTCTTCAGGTCAGTCATCAAGCACAACTTCAACGTCAACTTCAAGCAGTGAAGATAGGCAAGCCGATGATGATCAAGATAGCTACTCTCGCTACAGATATTACAGGTACAGAACGTATTATCGCTACAGAAGGTCAAGATACAATTATTACAGATGGCGACGCTAAAAAAGGGGTTTAAATACCCTCCTTATTTTTTTATATTATTTAGACGAGTTCACGAAGAGTCTTTTGGTTTTTTAGGTTAGTTGGTAAATTGAGATTCTTTGGTAGTTTTGAATTGGCGTCCATTGTTCCGTAATTTGTAGGTTATATTGGGTTACGTTTTGGTTGCACCAAATAAAATACAAGTTAGTGTATCCTTGGTTTTTTGCATATTTTGTGGCACCTTGTAAGTTAAAGTCAAACAGGAAAGCTTGGTGGGTTGTGTTAAGATACAGCAAAGCCCAGTTGGCAAAGACGTCATGAACAAGCAAAGCAGAGTTGTTGTTTGTGGGTTTGAGGGTTGTTTACTTTTTTGTTAGATTTTGGGTTATAGTTTGGAATTTAATTAATGAAAAACATTTTTTGTTAATAAAGAAAATCATAAATTAATCCAACACGTGACGTTATTGGAGGTTTGAGTATTGAATTGGAAGTGTATGGTTTGTGGGTATGTTTATGATGAAGAGCAAGGGGATCCTGATTCGGGAGTAGCTCCGGGAACTGCTTTTGAGGATTTACCTGAAGATTGGGTTTGTCCTGGGTGTGGAGTACCAAAGGATCAGTTTGAACCTTTAGAATAAAAACTCAAAATGTTCTTGTTCCAGACAAAACCCCTTTGTTTTCATTATTTTTTCACGAAGAGTCAATAACCTAAACAAGGTTAGATATTATCACAATTTAGTTTTAAGCTAAAGAATTTTTGTTAGAGGGCAAATTTGGGTTTAATTTTTTTGTATAAAAAATGTGAAGTTGGATTTGTAATCCAACAGTGCATAGGTTGATTTGTATTTGTTTGCCCAGAGGTTGTTTTGTTGGTTATTTTAGTTCTTTCCCCTCACCGTTAACCTACAGGGTGCACATTTCTGCGTTGTCAAAATTTCTCCGGTAATACTTCATATATTCAACTTTTTTCTCTATGGCGTCTAACACTGGTATGGTGAAGTTTACCTTCTCAAATTGTCGAATACTGCCAAGTCCACCCGGGCTGAAAACATTAATCTCCATTAACTTATCACCGACAATATCTAGGCCAACAAGGAACATCCCATCCTGAACAAGTTTTGGTCGTACCATCTCTGCCAAACGTAGGTGCTCATCGGTTATAACGGCCTGCATTTTTTGACCTCCTGCATGAATATTGCTGCGGATATCATCAGTAGCTCGACCACGACGAAATGCAGCATACCTTCCCCTATATTTGAGTGGTTCTCCGTTCATAAGAAAGAGGCGTACATCACCCTCTTGAGCAGCAGGAAGGTACTCTTGAGCGATTACATAACCATCACGGCTTATGGCATCGACAATCTGGTTCAAGTTGCCGATGTCTGATTTTGTCAAAAGAAATACATTACTGCCTCCAGATCCAAGAAGGGGTTTTAAAACTATCTTGCCGCCCTGGTCCTTGGCAAAATCTTTGATCTCTTTGCGATCTCGGGTGATCAAAGTAGTTGGTCGAACTTCCTCTGGGAAAAGCTGAAAATACATCTTGTTCAATGCCCCAGAAAGGCCAATGGGGTCGTTTAGCACAATAACTCCATGCCTCATGGCGACTCGGCCAAAGGTGAGCCCAATGTTTTGGGCCCATGGGCGAGAATTAATTTCGTCCGATGGGTTGCTGCGTAGCATAAGAACATCTAAATCATCAACGCTGACCCGTTCTTTTACTGCTGTTGGGCCTTGAATTTCTTTGAGAAAAAATTTCAATGATTTATATTTTTTTTTCCTGACACCCCGTGCCCGTGCATGAACTTTCTCATCTACATCATATGCAAAATCTCCGGCACCAATGTACCAAACTTGGTGTCCGCGATTCACTGCTTGCATGGCAAGGCGTGTGGTGGTGTATGCTTGGAGTTCGGTTTGTATATCGTTTACAAAAAAACCTATTCTCATACTAAGGTCTCTTTTAGTATTTCATTTAAGGTTTGTCCATTTCGTATAGCGTTTAGTTTTTGGGAAGATTCATCTGTTTTTAGATATAGTGGTTTTAGTTTTGGTTTGGCAAGTACATTACGTGCTGTTAATTCACGAATAATGGGTAGGTGTTTAAAGTTGAATTTCCCGACCAGAAGTTCATCAAAGGAATTTCCTTCTTGGAGATATTTTATTATTTGCAATAGGCCCTGCAGATAGACTGCATCTTTTGTTAGACCGCCGCTTCTGAATATTCTCATAGTTATTACAAATGAAATTCGTTTATCAAAATGATGGGTTTGAGTGAGTTCTTGGAACACTTCTTCAAAGGTTGCATTTTTTGTTAGTAAATCAACGGCGATAACTCGAGCGGCAAGCAGTCGTAATCGATTGGTACTTAATCCTCCAGTTAAATACTCTGCAAGCACAGCCACCCCTTCTTGAAGTTCATCATAACCGGGAAATCCACTTCGTAGCAGTGCTAACGGTTGGCACCCAGCATTGTAGTAGGTTAGCAAGTGTGTGCCGATTTCATGTTCAAGCAAGGGTCTTATTCGAAGATCGGGTATTGCCCGCAGTTCTCCGATAAACAAGCGGTCTTGGGATGCAAGAAGTCCTGTTATATCATCTCTGACTATGACCTGTGGATTAAAGTCGGGCTGCATAAGCTGATACTCATTAATCAATTTTAACGCGTAATCTTGGAGTTCAAAACGGTTTAGGCTATTTTGGGGACGAGCACTTTTTACCTTGCCTGGAAGGGTTGTTAATATCTTTTTGGCCATGGTCAGAAGGTTTGGTGATACACCGCCGTACAATTGCATGCTTCCAAAAAAGAATGCTGAGGAATTACGATCGCGCAACATTGTTAACTGAGTGTCTAATTCTTTGCGTTTTTGTTGGAATAGGTTAATCCATATTGGGTCATTGAGCTCGTCAATGGGAATTTTATAGAGGTTGCGTTTCAATAGTGCTGTATCAAATGGTATTGGTCGATAGAAAAAGTTTGGTTTTTTCTTATATTTTCTTTTTGCAAATTCGGTCCAGGCCTGTTTGGCATTTACTGGAGATACCAGATATAGAAAGTCGATTTTTTTAGCAATTAGTGCAAGTCGTTTATCAATGTCGGATACTTTTCGTGGAACTCCTTTGGGTCCAAGAGCTAGGTGTGTATGAGGGCGGAGGGTTGTTCGTATGTGACAGAATTGATAAACGGTTTTTTTTATGCTTTTTGTGATGCCTCTGTGTATAAGACGATGACGTGCAGGGTAGTTATGGCCTGTTATGGGGTTATAGTAAATTGGTTCTATTTCTAGACCGATCCAGAAGCAATTGAGTCGTTTTTGAGCAGATTTGGATATGATAGGTGGTGCCCCTATATGTTTGGGTGAGGATTTATGTTCAATAGTAACTTGTGCAGAAATGCGTTGAATTCGAATTCTGGATAGGGAATTTCGGAATGCCTCAATGCTTTCAGATGGTATTTGTTGGCTGGCTGTGATAATTTTAAATTTTGGCAAGAAGATGCCTGTTTGTTTATCTTCAGTTAGTTTGTCTTTGCTTTCCCATAGTTCAATAATTAGAAAACCACAGGCATTTTGGGAACATTCTTCAACAATTGCTCTGACCAGTTTGGTGAAGCCTTTTTGATAGAAGGGTCTTGGATTACCGATGATGTAGGCTGCTTCGCTTCTGGCAAATTGTTCCAAGTCTTTGCTGGTTGATCTGCATAGACATAGAAAGGGTAGATTTTTATCCAAATTTAAGGCTCCTCCTGAGGGTAGCTTCATATGGATTTTTTTTCCGGCTTGAAGGTTTTTGATTACTTTAGTAATTAGAGTCTGAGTTATGGTTTTAGATTCTATCATGTATTTACCTACTTTAGCTCATTGATGTTTTTTTTCAAAACAGTTCTGATGTTTTGGAAATAATCAGAAAAGGCGAGGATAGCTTTGTTGTTCGGAACTCCGGAGAGTTCATCCATAAATATTTTTTTGACTTCGATGGAGATAACACAGACAGATTTTGGATATCGATGGTGCAACCAAGCCGGCATATGTCCACCCTTGAATTTGATATTTTCGCGAACGTCAAGAGGGGTTGTGTCAATTCTGAATTTGCACAGTTCATTTATGGTTAAATCAATGATTGAACGCCATCTTTGAGGATTTTTGGCAGTACCGGTTCCAACATTCACTTGGGGGTTTTGCTTTTTAGGAGCGATTATGCCGCCTCGTTGGTGATTGTAGCTATGCAGATCCAATACCACGACAAAGGGGTTTTTGGCAGTTAGGGTCTGAATTGCATTATCTAGGTCATTATAAAATTTGTCGTAGCACTCATAAAGTTGGTTGATGATTTCAATGGGGGGTATTTTTTTCCACACTTGAATGCCCCATGCGTCTGTTGGTTTTAGGTAAACTGCTTTATCTCGGGAACGATTCAGATCCACTTCAAAACGGGATCTGTTGATGATTATGTGATTTGGGAAACGACTTGCCCAGTCATCGGTATAAGGATCTTCTTCATAGCGTCTCTGCTCATCGGTCAGGTTGGAGTGATTTTGAAGAAGATTTGACATTTGATGTCCAGCATGAATTGCTGTGGCAAGGATTGGTTCTGCAGGATTGGCTATTTGAAATTTATTTTGTTTAAAAGACATTTTTGGACCTGATATGGTTAACGTTTAACCTTTTTCCCCTTATTATGTACTATTAATTGTGGGGTTTTTGTTCATAAGAGGAGAATGATTTCATCTTAGGATTCATTTGTATTTGAAGTAAAAAAGAACAGTTTAGGCATCATGTTTGCTTTTGATAAAAATTAGATGGTTTGGAAAAAGGTTGGGGCAGGTCGTGTTATGCGAATTCCACCTGCAGAGCGGGTAAATCTCGCTGACATTGAAATGTTAGATGAATGAATTTTTGTGTTTATTTTTCTTTTTCAGTTAGGAACCCAACAATAATTGGTGTTATTAAAACTGTTGTTATTGATAATATTACGATGCTGGCTTGAAGATTTGAATCTATTAATCCACGTTCTAAAGCTGTGAAAGTAATTGCTAATGAGGTTGAAAGTTGCGGAAGTGATGACGCACCAAATAGAAATCGTTTATTTTGAGAAAAACCCATTATTTTGCCACAAATGTAACCTGAACTTATTTTAGAAAGAACTAGTCCAAAAACAATTACTATTGAAAGAATGATTGCATTATTACTTGGTTGAAAAAAAACTGTAAGGTCAGTTTCTATACCAACTTCCAAAAAGAATACTGGAATAAAAAGACCGTAACTAAGAACGTGTAACTTGCTTTCAATGGTTTTTTCTTTAATTATTTTAGAAAGAACCAAACCAACAAGAAATCCAGCCACTATAGCATGCATTCCAATAAGCTCAAAATATAGTGCTATTGCAAGTAGAGATAAAAAAACAAATTGAACTTTTTCTTCAACTCCTTTTCTAGATCTGGAAAAAAATTCAACTTCAATTTTTGGTAAAAAAATCCGAATTAGAAATGTTGAAACAATAATAATAATTATGAATAGGGGCAATGGAAGAATTGAAGTTCGGTCGGTAGTTTGTAGTATCATTGATACTAATAATAAACTAACTACATCCTCAATTACGATGGATCCAACTAAAACAGATCCAAAATTGGTTCCGATTATTTTTTTTTCTTGTAATGTTGGTAAGATTACCGCTACTGAAGATGAGATAAAAATTACTCCAAGTAGAACTGATGTGATAATTCCATATCCAAAAAAGTAGGCAATTATGAATCCAACAAATGCGGGAATTCCTCCATTTATTAACGCACAAAGGCCAATTTTTTTCCAGATTTGAGTTAAATAATCAGTATTAACTTCTAACCCCGCCATAAACATCACAAAAATTGCACCTATTGAGCCCAGTAAAATTAGTGAGGGATTTAATGTAACTAAGTTCAAACCCAAGGGGCCAATTATTATTCCTGCAACAATAAGTGATAACACATAGGGAAGATGAAGTTTTTTAAAAAGTTCTGAGAAAAAAAGTCCTGCAAGTAATATTACTAAAAATATAAGCATATCATTCAAGATTTTATCAACTCCAGATTAAAGTTTGTATTTTTAATATTTGTTGAAGGTGTGGGTTTTTGAATGTGAAACTTTTTGAGGTGGGAAATAAAGAAGCGCTAATTGTTATTTTTCAATATCATAACCTGCATTTTCCCATGCAATCATGCCTCCGAGCACGTTGTGAATGTTGGTAAATCCTGATCGGTGCAAAATACTAGTTGCTAGGCTGGAGCGATTTCCAATATTACAGATCACACTTATTGGACGATTTTTAGGTAACTCATCAACCTTATTTTCTAGATAACCTGAAAAAATGTTAATAGACCCAGGGATGTGACCGTGTTTCCATTTTGCACCTTCGCGTACATCCAGTATGAATAGTTCATCTTCTTTCTCCATCCAATTTTTGAGTTCGTGCACAGAAATTAATCCAAAGTGTTCTAGTGGCAAGGAGTGTTTATACCAGACTTCCAATCCACCTGCAAGATATCCAATTAGATTGTCGTAGCCTAATCTGTAAAGGTATCTAACTGCTTTGTTTAAGAAATGTTTGTCTTCCAAGATCAATAAAATTGGTTTTTCATAGGATAAAGTCCAACCTGCGTAGGAGGGAATTCGTTCTAGCCAAATATTATATGAATTCTTTAAATGGGCCCCTCCAAAGGCTGGAGGTTGACGAGTGTCTATTACGATTGCTCCTTTTTGCATTTGTTGTAAAAATTCTTTTGGTAATAGTGGGGATGGACTGGGTAATTTATCGAGGATTGGTGGTCCTTCGATGTTATATTTTTCCATTTTTAAAAAATATGGGGGCCTTGTATGATGTTCGTTTATTTTATCTTCAATAAATTCAACTTTTGTTTTTTGTAAATTTGGATTGAATGCTCTTTCTATTCCAAGCGTACTGTCTTCTCTTTGGCTTATGTCGCCTCCACAAACTGATCCTGCACCATGGGCAGGAAAAATTAAAACATTATCGCCTAAAGGTAACAGTTTATTAAAAATACTAGTATAAAGTGCTTCAGCTAAGCGTGGAGCTTCTTGTGGACCGTACAAATCGATGCGCCCAACATCTCCAACAAATAAGGTGTCTCCAGTAAAGACCAATATTGGTTTTGGGCTTAAGTCTAGATCTGCTAAAGCGTAAGACATGCTTTCGTCAGTATGACCAGGGGTTTCTATTGCAATTAGTTTGATTTTTCCAAAATTGAATTCTTGGTTATCAGTTATTGGTTGACCGTACTTGAAATCGAGTTTTGAACCATGATAGATTTTTGCTCCAGTGTGTTGTGCCAGTTCTATGGAACCAATAACAAAATCTTCATTTCTGTGGGTTTCAAAAATGGCTTTAATTATCATCTCTTCTTTTTGTGCCCAATCTAAAAATATTTGACAATCTCTTCGAGGGTCAATAATTATTGCTTCATTTTGTGAGCCTATGAAGTATGAATTGTGAGATATCCCTTCAGATTTTACTTTTTTGATTATCATATAAACACCATAAATTAAAGGTTGATAGTTAGACGTTGTTAACCTTTGTTTTAGTTTGGATATAAAATTATTCCAAATGATAATCAGGTTTTACCTAATTTAAAAGCTTTAAATCTTTATTTTCAATAAAAACATAATTAAGATTTTGATCATGTAAAAGCTGAAGTATGGGACAAGTCATGAAAGTTTGGGCATAAATGCAATTATGGCCTTAAAGGAATATTTAGAAAAAAATGAAACAGTTAGTTCAGAATTAAAGGGAACGATTGTTCCGATTTGATTTATAAGAAGTATATTAGATAGTTAAACAAGGTTTATTTTTATTTAGTTAAGGTATTTTTGGAATTGTTATGGGGAATGTTTATGGTTGGGGTTGATGAGCAGCAGGTTCTGGCTAAAATTCGTACTTTGTTGGCCTTGGAGAGAAATTTTCTTGCGGAAGAAAGAACTTCTTTGGCAGAATTTAGAACGGGTTTGGCACTTATTGTTATTGGTCCTACCGCAATTACGATTATTGCTTATGTTTTGTCGATTTTTGCTGAAGGGCAGTCGATTTTATTTGATGTTTTGAATTTCGTTTTTTTTAGTGCATTAACTGTTGTTGGAATTTGGATAAGTTTTCGTTCGCAAGACAAATTAAAGAGAATTAAAAAGAAGAAAGACATTATTAAAAAACGTACAATTGAGATTAGTAAGTCTTCTAAAGAGATTTTTGAATTATTGTGTGATTGTGTTGATTAACGTGTTTGAGTTGTCAAATTGAATTAAATTTAGGTTTTTATAAACCAAATAATAGCCATGCAAAGATTAAAGTGATAACTAAGTTTAGTGCTTGGCCCACAATGTATAGTTGAACGGGTTTGCCTCCAGATATTTGGGTTTTTAGACTTTTGAAGTCGGTTTCTAAGCCGATGCTTAAGAAGGCAATTGCAAAGAGAAAGGTCCGAATGCTTGAGGTTAATTTTAGGGTGTCAGTAAGTAGGGTTTCACCTATTGTGGGTAGGAGAATAAAAGATGAAAATAATGAAAGAAAAACAAAACCAAGTATAAATTTTGGGAATCTGTACCAAATTTGGATTAATCCTGGTTTTTTAGTTTTTGTTGTGTCTATTTTTGTGACCCATATGAAAGCGATTACAAAGGCGATTAATGCAATCATGACGTTTTGTATCAGCTTTATCACTGTTGCAACTTCCATTGCTTGTTCTCCGAGCAACTCGCCTGCAGCTACAACTGCACCAGTTGAATCAACTGTTCCTCCAATCCATGCCCCGCCAACTAGGTAGTCAATTCCTGCAACTCTAATGAGGGCGGGTAAGCCTACAAGTAATATTACTGTGGATAGTAGAGAGATTGAAATTGTTAAGGTTAAAAGTTCTTTTTTTGCTCTAGTTGCTGCTGCAACTGCAATGGCTGCTGATACTCCGCAAACTGAGGTCGCTGCCGCCATTAGAACTGTTAAGGTTTTGTCTAGTTTTAGCACTGAAGTCCCATATTTGTACATCATGAACAAAACTAGTGGTGTAACTCCCCATGCTAAGAGTAAACCTTGTATTCCTAGGTTTAGGATTTTTGAAAATAATATTTCAGAGCCTAGGAGCACTAGGCCTATTTTTATGTAAAGTTCTGTTTTTATTGCAGGTTTTAGAAAAGTGGGCACACCGATGGTGTTGCTGATTATTAATCCGATGATCAAAGCCCACAATACATATTCTAATCCATACGTACCCATAAAAGATTGCTTGGATATTATTTGAGCCAGTAAACCTAAAAATGAAAAAATAAAAAAACTGGGAATAAACGTGGATAACGTTCCATGAGTTATTTTTATTGATAATGAAAGTAATGCCAATAAGATTATGGTTACGAAAAGATAAGAAAAAATGCTGTCTGTGGAAAAAGAAGTTAAGGGGTTCATGTTCCAAGGATTTGGTTTTGGGATTGCTGTGAAAATTCCTAAAAAGGTGGTTAAAAAAAGGATTAATCCTAGCCATACCGCCCACCAATCTTCTGATTTTATTAGGGCTATAAAAATTGTTTTTAAAGTGATTTTAACCACCTTTTAATTAAATAATATACCATTTTTAATTTAACATTTTTTATTGTATATTTTCTCAAATGTTATATTTTGAAAAGACTCATTGAGTAAATCACAATTCAAAAAGATAAATAATTCAATTTTGTGAGCGGGGGTTTCACACGTGATAGAGAAAAGTAAGATCTCCAATTTTTTTTAATTTATTAAGTTAACATGGCTGATTGAGTTAAGCTTTGTAGATTCTTAGCACAATAATTTGTGTGGGGTAGTTGGTTTTATTTCACATTCTACTAGAACAATTTCAAAAGAGGTTTGTGTGTTTTTTATTGCTCAAACGTCAGGACGGTAAGATCTCCACCATAAGTGATTGCAAGGTGATTGCAATGGTTCTTCATATGTTGTGAATTGGTGTTTTTTGTTAGATTTTTTGTTTGGTTGGTTTTGTTCAGGTTGTTTGTTTACTCACTTTAGGTTATGCTGCGGAGGAGCCTAAACATAAGAAAAAGAAGAGTGTGGAAGAGTTGTTTGGAATCAATGCGTTTTAGTTTGTTGGTGTACTGGTTTTGTTTTTTTGAAGTAAATTATAATTGCTATTGAAATTATAATTGATGTTGTTATAAGAAGAATTATTGTTTGGGTATTGTCTGTTAGATTCCTTTGGTGGTTGATTGACCAAATTCGTAGGTCAGGGTCACAGAGTCCTGATTCGCCCATGCAGCCCACGGTTATTAGTTCTACTGTTTGGTCATTGTCTATGTCTGCTGTTGCTAGGTTCCATGCAACTACTCCGTCTCCGATGGTCCAATCTTTGGATAGGTCTAAGGTTAATTGGTTGTTGTTCCAGGTCCAAATTCTTAGTTGGGCATGATCTGGAGTGGATTCGGTGTTGTTAAAGCTTCCATAAACTGAAGTTAAACCGCTGGTTACGATTTCAATTTGGTTGTCGTTGTCAACATTGTTTATGGAGATGGATTTTATTTCTGTTATGTCTTCAGAAATCCATTCTTGGCTTTTTTCTAAGAACAAAGTTTGTCCGGTCCAGTTCCAAATTCTTAGTTGGGCATTAATAACTGTGCCATCGTAGGTCCAGCCTCCTGTTATGATTTCAGGAGTATTGTCCTGGTCTATGTCTGCAACTTTTATGTTGTTAACCTTGGTGTTTCCCATGGGTAATCCGCTTATTGTAGCTCCGTAAAGGTTAGGGATTGTTTGCCATTGGGTGTTGGTTTGTAGTAGTAATTGGTTGTTTGTCCAGCTCCAAACTCGAAGTTGGCCTGTGCTGTTTTGTAATCCGTTGTCGTAGCCGCCGGTTATTATCTCTGTTGTTCCGTCATTGTTTAGATCGTAGGCGTACACGGAGTAAGCATAGGCTTCGATTGAGGCCCATTCTTTGTTATCTAGTAGGTTTAGTTTGTTTTCGTTCCATTGAAAAATTGATAGTTGAGCTAGGGTTTTGTTTTGTATGGTTTTTGTGCCTGCTGTGATTATGAAGGGTGTTTGGTTTTGGTTAATTTTTGTTATATAAATTGAGTAAGCAGAGGTTCCGTTGTAGTTTCCTTTGTGTATAATGTTTTGTCCGTCATAGGACCAGATGTTTATTTGAGGAAATCTCCCAGTTTGGTTTGTGGCAGTTCCAGCGGTTATGATTTCTGTTAAGCCGTCATTGTCAATATCGCTTGCATAAACTGCTCTTATGGAGCC
>Ga0272442_10009418_pt1 | contig 12207 bp, 5 predicted proteins | sample SSMForm2O_FD_200262 | JGI IMG/M metagenome (GOLD analysis project Ga0272442, IMG submission 200262) | Marine sediment archaeal communities from Little Sippewissett salt marsh, Falmouth, MA, United States - SSM-Form-2O | ecosystem: Environmental > Aquatic > Marine > Wetlands > Sediment ... | reverse complement strand
CGGAATTTTGAGGTAAACCGGGCATGGAGTGGATTATTCTTGACCATGCCGGGGTGAATTTTGTAAAATTATCGATGTCTTTTGGAGAAAATTATGTTTTTTAACCGTTATTTGGGAAATTTCAGTTGATATATTTTTTGGAATTACATGTCACATCCATTATAATATACCTCTTTTCCGAGTAACAATCAATTATATTGTTGTGCAAAATTTATCAATAAAGAAATTTATTAATTCGCTGATTTAGTACTTTGTGAAAGAGCTTTGCCCATGAACTGCCTAACAAAGAATCCCAGAATACTGTTCCTGTTGGCTGCCACCGCACTTGTATTATCGACGGTTGTGACAAGCGCTGAGCTTGTAGCTACCCGGTCGGAAAAACAGATCAAAGTAACAGGTGACCATTTTAAAATTACGATTGATCTGGCCAAAGGCGGTGAGATTTCAGAAATTACCCTGTTTGACGGCTCATTATGGAACCAGGTTCTCGGAGCCGACGGCCAGACCTGCCCCTCTATCGAATTGGGAAATGCTGATGAACAATATAAGCTTTCCCGCTCGCCGGAAACAACTGTCAAAAAATATTCTGCCACCCCGGATTTAATTCATTTCCAAACCAGCTCAGTTCCCCTCACGAAGGATGGTAAATCCGGCCCCTGGACAATAACTTTGGAATATGAAATTTACCCTTCGGGCGCGATCTTCGTTGATATGCTTTATTCCATCGGCCCAATAGAAACCGAACTCAAAACCGCCAGCGTATCTATGCAGATCGACAAAAAAATCTTGGCTAGCCCTAAATACCACAGTAAAAATATGAGTTACACTCGTTTACCCTGCTTCCCCACTGCACGCTTTGCTTTCGGTGTCAATCCTGAGCGAACCTACACCAATGAAATAGAAGCTGCGCTCGAATATCGTTGTCCCGTAGGTGATACTACCTTGGTACGCCCCGCTTCTCTCGAACCGAAAAGATCACCCGACGGCGCCCGACTTACCTGGCCCCTGTCCCGCGGTGAAGGGATAACCACTATTAAAGGACCATATACTTATCACAATCGTTTTTCATTGGGCCTTGGCGCCGGCACCACCGCCCGGAAGAAAAGTAATATCATCGGTCATCGTATTTATGGCTGGATGAACTGGTTCCATCGCGCCCCCCAGGACAGGTGGTATCCCACCCACGCTCAAATAGATCAAATGGCCGAGAAGGGGGCCACCGTGCTTTTCCTGGGCCAGGACTGGATGCGCCAATATAGTTCCTGCGGCTATCCCCACGCCGACTACACCCAGGCCCGCGATCATGATAACATGCTGGATATTATCAATTACGCTCACCAGCGCGGCCTGCGGGTTTTAATTTATATGCGGGCCACTGAACCTTATGGCCTGGACTCCAATTTCTTCCAAACTTATTGCCGACGCGACTGGGACGGCATCTATATCGACTGGCACGGTATGCAGGTCGTTATGCACGAATTTTTCTACAAACCTGATCCTAAGTTTGAAAAGGCCCACCACTCCGACGACGCTACTTATAATCCCGCCCGTGATTATTTTCTTTTCAGCCAAAAACTAAGGGAGATTGTGGGCCCCAAAGGCCTTTTACTGGGCCACTCCTGGGGTTGTGACTCCGGGATACTAGCCAGCCTAACCTTCGACGGCTATGTCTCGGGGGAATACCCGGCTCAATGGAATATGTTTTCCAATTTAGATACGCTCGGCCGCGATGGTATGTTGGCTGGCGTGGTAGCTACTCCCTGGCCCGTATCCAAACAATTACGAACTCCCGAGGCAATAGCCAAAATGGCCGCCTGGGGTTGCTATCCTGTCGCCTTGGTCTCATTCAAATCCGGCGACCTGGTCTTTCCCTTGAATCTTGATGACCCGATAAATGCCTATCCCCTGCAATATTGGCGCATCTTGAAAACAATAGATCCGGATAAAACGGATGTTTATAATTGGCCCAGCGAGAATCTCATCGCCGCCACCTGTTCCAACAGAGATTTTTATTGCCTGGTTTACAAGGAGAACCAGGATAGCTATCTTCTTATCGTAGCTAATCTTGGTTCTGCAGAGGCGCAATCCGAAATCAAACTTGTCCCGGAAGTGCTCTCGCTCCAGGGAGAGTATCGTCTCAGTCGGATTAATCCCGCCGATGGCACCATCCAGACGCTGGGCACAACCACTGGTTCCCTCCAGAGCAGCCTCCTGGCCCCCTGGCAATTCGAAGGCTTCAAACTTCAAAGATAGCGAAATTTAACAAAGGCTTAACATGAGATTATTAACAGTTACTGTATGTATGGTGGCGTTATTGGCGGCAACTGCTGTAAGGGCCGACAATCTTTGGCAGGGTATAAACTGCAATTTTCAACCAGGCACAGAAAACAAGGTCGTTGGTCCTGACCGCGCCTTTATCAGTGTGAAACCGAAAGCCGGCCCTTGGACGGCTTCTTTTGTGCTGGGCAATCGTTTCGCTAATATGAACGGCGCGGATATTTGTGTGTTTTCCGCCCAGACTGTTACCTTTCTCGATTACTTCTTGGCCGCTGGTCATGCCCAGCGCAGTAGTTATATTATTTTCAAAATCGATCTTTCAGATTCCATCTCTGCTTTCACCTGGGATATAAATGAACACCACATAGATCTAACCGCCCAGGCGAAATTCACAGCTCGCTATAGTACTGACGGCAAAACGTGGGTCGATGCTTATAAATATCCTTCTTCCTATAATGGTGTTCAAAATCCGGATCCAATCTCAATTTCCCTGAAAACCCCCACTAAGTCGCTTTATCTTGGCTGGTGGGCCGATGTACCCGACGGCCAAAGTGCTTATTGGTGGCTTAATAACACCGGCCGGTTGACCTTTGCACCATTTCCAATCTCTGCCCAAGAGTCTGTAATCCCCTCAAATCCCCTCCCGGCAGGACAATCACCCCCACTACTGCTTCCGAGCGGCCAGCGCTATATCCCCAACTCCTTTTTCGCTACCACTACCCACTACAATTGGGATTACCTTTTTCCTCTGCTCGCTGACCTGAATATCCACACGGTTCGTTTGGATTTTCCCTTCGCCACTTTTTCACCCAGCCGTGGTAAATATGATTTTTCTGCTGACAATGTGGTGATACAAAGCGCTGATCGTGGCTTGGAACATGGTTTCGATCAATTACCGATTGTTACCAGCTACCCACCCAACTGGGCCTCTCGCCCGGATGACACCTTTCCTATTGAAGATGCTGTCGATGAGTTCGAAGATTTTACCTATCGGCTTGCCCTAAAATATAAGGGCAAAATCAAATATTGGCAGGCCATGAACGAACCCGATATGGCTGTCTGGCGAGATCGCTTTGTACTTTTTCTAAAGGCGTTTTACCAAGGTGTTAAACGGGCCGATCCGGAAAACAAAGTGGTGCTCTGTGGTTTCGCCGGTAATGAATCTTTACAGTTGGAATCACTCTACCATTATGGCGGCAAAGATTATTTTGATATCCTTGCCGCCCATCCTTACACACGTCCCAAAATGCCCGAAGACGGCGGCTATCTCGACAAAATCAGGGAACTATACCTCGTTATGCGAAAAAATGGCGATGACAAACCTCTTTGGGTAACCGAGATGGGATGGTGTGGCGTTGAATCTTCTATGCTGGAGTATCTGCAAAATAAATTTCCTACTAGCCACAACAACTCATGTACGGAGGAACAGCAGGCCCGCGGGCTGGTACGTCTCTTTCTGATCTCGGCCACTATCCCCTGGATCGAAAGAGTCTATTTTTTCCATCTGCATAGCGATACACCCTATATCAGTGTAGTTGAAAACGCGGATTTTTATATGGGATTGGTAACACCCTGGCAGCTAAAGGGACAAAGCCAGATTACTCAGCGTCCTAAAGATGCATATTTCGCCGTCAAAACTGTAATTGAAATGATAGGAGATTCAACTTACCACGAGCGGATTGCAACGGATCCGAATATATGGGCTCTGGTGTTTTTACATAAATCCAAGGCGGTTGTCGCGCTCTGGTGCCCAAATGATAATATCAAGATCACGCTAAAGGATATATCAATGATTAGAGGCATAACCAGTATGGTTGGCACCCCTGTGCTTGTAGCTCCGCGCCTTTCTCTATCCGGCCGACCTATTTACTTGGAGTGTGACTTGGATAAAATCGATATGCTCAAAAAACAGATCCGTCAGGCCGTTTTTGAAAGTGGCTCCTAACGCCTTCTTTATCCTTTATTATCCACTGTCTCTTTGCAGGTTTCCTGTTCTTCTTTCTGTTCGCTCTGATCGGTATCCCAGCTAATCAAATTCGTATCATATTTATTTGCCAGGTCTGGATGGTTAGGGATAACTCTTACCGCAAAGCCGCACAAACCGCTGAAAGTACAAGGAATGAACCCGTTGAAAATGTGGAAGCCGTCATTGGCCGCCGCCCCGATACATTCCATCGTCACTGATTCGCCCTTTTGGATGTTACCATCAGAGTCCACTCGGCCTTGGTATAGTTCCACCAACACATCGCCTGGTTCGATAGTGCCCAGCTTGACCTGACAGCGAACCTGTAATTTACCACCCACATACAGATCACCGTCGCGGATAATATCCACCTTATCAACCGCCACTTCACCCCAGCGGTCACGCATGCTCTCTTTCCAGTCGGACAGTTCCTTGGCCCGAGTCATTCCCTCAGACGTAAATTTTTGCCAGCGTTTTGCACTGGGAACATAAAATCTTTCTGTGTACTCCGCAACCATGCGGCTGGTGGAAAACCTCGGTGTTAGTTGCATCATCGAGTTCTTCATCATGCGTATCCACTGTCTTGGCAGCCGATCCGATCCACGGTTATAGAATGTCGGAATCACCACTTTCTCCAGCAGATCATAGATGTTATGCGACTCAACTTCGTCTTCGTATTCCTTGTCCTGGTAGCTTTCACCGCTGCCGATGGCCCAGCCCGTATCGGCCGAATATCCTTCACACCACCAGCCGTCGAGTACGCTTAAATTAAGTGCTCCGTTAACCAGTACTTTCATTCCGCTGGTACCAGACGCCTCCATTCCCCGCCGCGGCGTATTCAGCCATACATCTACTCCCTGCACCAGGTAGCGCGCAACATTGATATCATAATTTTCCAGAAATACCACTCGCGAACGGAATACATCCTCACGTACACTGTGGACTATCTGCCGGATTATCTCTTTGCCTTGCGTATCCTTAGGATGCGCCTTGCCGGCGAAGATAATTTGCACCGGCTGATTTTTATTAGCCAATATACGGGCGAATCTTGCCATGTCACGAAACAGCAGCAGGCCACGTTTGTACGTCGCAAACCGCCGCGCAAAACCAATAGTAAGAGCTTGAGGATCCAGCACCTCGTCGGCTTGGGCGAATTCCACCGGACTGGCCCCACGCCTGTGTAGTTGATTACGTAGCTGCCTCCGGGCAAAGGTGACCAGTCTTTCACGCCGCCGCTCGCGTGTCCGCCACAATTCTTCATCTGGTATCTGATCGATCCGGGCAAAGGGAGATTCTTGCCGGGGCTGCTCTATCCAACTGGGTCCCAGATACCGCTCGAACAGCTCACTCATATCGTGTGATATCCAGCTCTTTACGTGGATTCCATTGGTTATGGAGGTGATCGGTATCTCTTCTTCCGGCACCTTCTGCCAGACTGCCTGGCACATATTTCGTGACACTTGACCGTGCAGTTCACTTACCCCATTGCGGTAAGTTGACAATCTCAACGCCAGATTGGTCATACTGAACGGTTCATTGGTATTCTTGGGATTAGTGCGCCCCAAACCTAAAAATTCTTCCCAGCCTATTTGCAGGCTCTTACTGTAGTCGCTTAAATACTTTTCCATCATCGACGCGGGAAACACATCGTGACCGGCCGGTACCGGCGTATGCGTGGTAAACACATTTCCGCTGGCCGTTGCCTCCTTTGCCTGGGCGAAAGTGAGATTATTATCTTCCATGGCCCGGCGAATACGTTCCAGAGCCATAAAGGCCGCATGGCCTTCATTCATATGACAGACTGCCGGCTCCAAATTCAACACCTTCAACGCCGTAAAGCCCCCGATACCCAGGACGATTTCCTGGCGAATCCGTAAGTGGTTATCTCCGCCGTATAATTGCGAAGTAATTTGCCGGTCTTCTATCCGGTTGCAACGCAGATTTGTGTCGAGCATATATAAGTTTATCCGGCCCACATTTATCCGCCAGATTTGCACTACTACATCTCTTTCGGCAACCTTGATATGAAAGCGAATTGGTCGGCCGTCTTCGTGCAGCATGAGGGTTACGGGCATATTATAAAAGTCGTTTTCCGGATAGGATTCCTGCTGCCAGCCGTCGGCGTTGAGATACTGTTGAAAATAACCCTGACGATATAACAGTCCCATTGCTATTAAGGGCAGACCCAGGTCGCTGGCACTTTTCAGATGATCGCCGGCCAAAATGCCCAGACCACCAGAATATAGCGGCAAAGACTCATGCAGACCGAACTCGGCACTGAAATATACGATCGGCGCAATCTTGGTAGTTGATTCAGGGCTGATCGTATCTTCAGGCTTGAAAGGGGTTTCCAGTGTATCGTACCAGCGCGGCCCTTTTATATAGAGCTGCATCTTATTGCATACACGATCAAGATGCGCAAGAAAACCGACATCGTGAGTAGCGGCGTTGAGCCGTTCCTGGGAGAGTTGGCCGAGCATTTTGATTGGGTTGTGGCCGCAATCATCCCAGATTTCACGGTCGAGGCGGCGAAAAAGTTCGACGGCTTCGTAGTCCCAACCCCACCACATGTTGTAGGCGATGTCCTTGAGAGGCTGGAGCTTTTCCGGTAACGAGGGTACGACCACAAAAGTTCTTAAGGTACGCATAAGTTCTTTCCTTATAAACAGTTGGTATTGACGAAGCCTGTAACAGGGAAAGCTGTGACAATACCTTTCATTTTCCTAAAAGAGACGCAAGCTCTATAAGTTCTGTATTACTAAGCTGTTATCGAGGGTTCCTAATAGGCCCGGCCAACTGGAGGCAGGGGCCGAAGCTCAGTTTTGGTATCGATTTGCCCTTAAAAGGGCAGCTCGATCGGCGAGAGAACGATAATCGTCATAAGTCCAACAAATAAAAAGCATTACATTCGATAAATACTTCGGCATTTATCGGGGGGGACTCAAGTAGTAACTATTTACAACACTGAAGCAGGTACTTAATTACATATATTATAACTATCACAACTAATTTTATCGGCAAAAACGGTACAATCAAACGAGTCGATAGATAATTTATCGGACGTAAAAACGGCCAAATTTTATCTGATTTTTTGGGCAGGGGGGTGAAAATTTCCATAGAAACATCAAATTTCTTACGAAAAGTGCTTATTTTTTTCGCGAAACCGTTTGACTTTTTATAAAAAGTGTGGTATATTTTATGTGAAACAAATGGGGGCTGATGGGGAGTCACTATCTATAAAGTCACAATGGGGCAAAGGCACTAAGGCACAGAGCAAATTAAAGATCAAAAATTAAAAAGCAAAAATACATATCAAAGATAAAATATTTGTCACGCAAAGGCGCGAAGACGCATAAAAAATATTTAGCCACAGAGGTCACCGAGAACACCGAGAAAATTATTAAACAGAAGGTAGCGAAGGAAACAAAGTTACTAAGTGGTGAGTGGTCAGTTGTGAGTGGTGAGAAAATATGTTTCACGCAAAGGCGCAAAGACGCCAAAGAAATTTAACCGCAGATGAACGCGAATGAACGCTAAAAAATCAAATATAAAGAATGGCCACAAAAAGCGCAAAAGGCACAAAAGAAAATAAACAAAAGATAGCGAAGGGAACAAAGTTAATAAGTTGTGAGTGGTCAGTGGCGAGAAAATAAGTTTCACGCAAAGGCGCAAAGACGCATAAAAAATTAGCCACAGAGGACACAGAGTTCTCAGAGAATAATTTTATTTAAGAAGAAAAGAATAGAACTAAAAAAAAGAAGAAATGGCGGGCATGGTCCGGCCTACCTGCAAAAAGGCTTAAGGCTCAAGACCTAAGGCCAAAGACGAAATAATTAAACAGAAGATAGCAAAGAAAACAAAGATGATATAAAATAATCGATATGATAAAGATTGAATAATATTGATGAGAAGCAATTAATGACTGATTTTAATAGTACACTGCAATACCATATTAATAATCCAGGCATATCAGCCGACCAGTATATTCGTAACAAGGATATTGAACTGGGAACCCATGTTATGAAGATGGGGCGTGTATATTTAGATCAAAACTATTGGATATATTGCCGAGACGTGGCTCTTGGTAATCCAAGGCATCCTGATCACAAGCAACTATTTGAGATGCTTGTTAATGGTGTTGAATGTGGAAAAATAATATGTCCTGCGAGTCATACAATTCTGGAAGAAACATTAAAACAAGATGACGATATTACAAAGAATTTAACAGCTGATATAGTTCAGCGATTAAGCAAGGGAATTACTCTTCAACCATTCGAAGTGTTATTTGATGCTGAAATCCGTCATTTTTTATATAGTCAAATACACAGTAAAGAAGCTTTATGCGCACCAGAGCAACTAGCGTGGACTTATGTTGGAAATATTTTTAGTCATCTGTCTCCGATTATACCGGGGTGTGATCAAAATACTCAGAATGCATTCCGAAAATATTGGTACGATTTTATGAGTACAATATCATTTCAGTCATTAATTAAGTTAATTTCTTCTTCAGATGCGAATGTGCCACAAATACGCTCTGAATTCTATGCTCAGCAGAATTATAATTGTAAAATACATGAAAATGATTATTCGTCATTTAAGCAAGTATTATTAATCGAAGTTAAAGGCGTACTGGATGTATATAAAGAGAATCTTAAGGGAGCTATGTTGTACTTATATGAGAAAGGCACAGGACATAGTTCAAAAGAGATCAGTAAGGATGATTCTAACAAATATGCCGGGTATCTAGCTAATATAATTTACCATGCCTTTAATCAAAATAAGATGTCAACTCAACTGCCTAGATTACATATTATGTCAGGCATTCACGCTGCAATTCGATATAATAAACAGAAGCATCACAAGGGGGATATTGAAGACCATAATAATGCCTGTTTTGCGTTACCTTACTGTGACGTGTTCTTGACCGAAAAAAATTTAGGACATTTATTAACAACAAAACCACTTAACTACAATGAACTATATAAATGCAGAGTTGAATGGGAGCCACATAATGCTTTGTTGGCGATTGAAGAGCTTCTAGGAGTGTAGGGGACGGAAGAAAAAGGTAAGGTAATTTCTTATACCCGTGATAAAAGCACGGGCCTAGACCGCGGCGAATAGCCGCGGAGAGGTGAGATGAATCGGCCTGACAATACGCAATACGAAATACGAAATACGTAATGAAGAATAGGAGTCAGGAGAGATAATTGGCGGGCACGGCCCGCCCTACCTGCTAAAAAAAAGAAGAAATGGCGGGCACGGTTAGACAAGCTCACCACAGGCGAAGCCCATCCTACAAAACTATTTTTAAGGTCAAAAGTCGGACATTAACCATTCGTCGGCAAGAATACTCAAATCGATGGTATCTACTGTGCCATCGCGGTTCATATCTTCAACCAAAAGGATTTCATCGACGGGGTATCTTTGGGCAAAGAGGCTGAAGTCTTCAATATTAACAAGGCCATCATAGTTCAAATCGGCGAGATTACCAACCGCATCATTGAGTGACATACTTGCCTGGGAAGTGTTGCCGTAGGCTCCCATATTTATGCGGCCGCCGTGGGGCCAAAGTTCACCGGTCCAGGTTGAGCAGGGATCACCGGCATCAATACAGAGACTGGTTACGGTATCATTTACCCAGCTTAAGCTACAAGGGTCCCACCTGCCGGCTGCTGATTTAAGGTGATAATCACCTGATACCCAAATATCGTCGGTGGGATCAGTGGGGGTATTGCAGGGGTCTTGCCAAGAGCCGGGATCAACAAAGCAGGGATCAACACTAATATCTCCTTCGCCTGCACTAGCCCAACCACCGTAATCCCCATCAGCATTGCCATAAACATTGTTATAGGTGACAACCGGATTAGAATACAACACGTAAATACCATTGCCGGAGTAACTGTGGCTAATAATATTGTTAGTTATCATGGCATCACAAAAATCACCTAAATCAATTCCACCAGCACCGGTCGCAGCCTGGTTGCCGCTTATAGTACAGTTTCTAATGACAGGACCGCTATTATCTTCACAGCATATCCCGCCACCATAGCCATTTACGACCTTGTTGCCTATGAAGATAGAATTGGTAATCGTAGGGCTACTGTTATGATAATTATGCATCCCTCCTCCGCTGTTATTTGCTGAATTACCATCGAAAGAGCAATTGGTCACGATAGGAGAACAACCAAAATTATACATCCCTCCACCATCATAATCCAAGGACGAGTTACTGATGAAGTTGCAGTTAGTCAAGTAGGGTAAACCATCACTATTATACATTCCACCACCACTATTATCAGCTGAGTTACTAATGAAGTTGCAGTTAGTCAAGGTTGGAGAACTGCTGTAGAGATTACACATGCCTCCTCCACAAGAACTAGATGAGTTGCCGGTGAAAATGCAATTAGTTAATGTTGGGTTACTGCTTTCATTAAGCATTCCACCACCACCAGTATCAGCTGAGTTGCTACTGAAGGTGCAATTAATAAGAGTTGGGGAACTTTCGCAATTAAACATCCCTTGACCATTGACGTTGATGTTGCCAATGAAGTTACAGGAAATTAAGTTTGGGTTGGAATTGTCCCAGTTATACATTCCTACCCACGAATTACCATTAAAACTACAATTAACCAGTGTGGGAGAACTGCTATTGTAGTTTAACATACCAATACCGTAATTCTCGCAGAAGGTACAATTTGTTAATGTTGGGTAGCTGCTCAAGTTGAACATACCGGCACCGTCACTAGCCGAATTAGTGGTAAAAGTACAATTGGTTAAAGTAGGATTACTGAAGCTGTAATTACACATGCCACCACCACCCGAACGCGTCGAGTTGCCGCTTATGATGCAATTACTTAGATTAGGGTTAGAATTCTGGCAATATATCCCTGCACCCCGACTGTCAGATATATCGCCGGAGTGATTTTCCGTGATGACGCAATAGCTGATTATGGGGGAACAGTTGGACCAGCAGCAGATACCGGCGCCATACTTGGCGTGGCCGCCGGTTATGGTGAAACCGCTCAAAACCGAGCCCTCACTTTCATTATTATGAAATGAAACCACAATGCCATCACCATTGGCGTCAATAATGGTATCAGCCACCGTGCAAGGGTCACAGGGGTCGGAGCTTATGAGAGTGATGGCTTTGCCCCAAAAGTCGATGTTCTCATAGTAATGGCCCTGGGCCACCAGGACAGTATCGCCATCATCGGCATCATTAATGGCATCCTGAATCTTAGAGAAGTCAGCAGGGGCATCGTCATCGACGGTAATAATGAGGGCGGAGGAAAAGCTAGAGAGGCACAATACACAAACGAATATAAAAAAAATGGGAATTGTTCTTAACACCGAGACTATCCTACCTTTGCTATTTATAAGAACCTCAGGGGCGGCATAATTACTGCCGGGCGGTTACGGAAAATCCGATTTTTCTGGAACAAATTATATTTTACAGGATGAGAGGTGAAAGGGCAAGAAAAAACGGGCGGGTAAGGGGAACTTTCTGTCGCCCCTTGCGGGGCTTAAGGATATATATACCATAAGTCCCAGGGCTGCACTTCGTTTGCCCTGGGATATTATCTTGCGCCCCTAACGGGGCTAAGAGTAAACATTTTCTGTCCGCATGGGCTAAAGCCACATCCTACAAAATTAAGAATCCCCCCAGAACGTGGTCGGTTCGACAAGCTCGCCACAAGCAATCAAAACAGAAGACCCCCCAGAGCGTGGTCTGGAATATTGAAGAAGCCACCCAGGGCGTAGCCTGGGTGCTAAATAAATTGAGTGGATGAGTAGATGGGTGGATGAGGAAGAAGGAGATAGGAAAAGAAGGAGTCAGGAGATAAGAATTTAGGTGTAAGGTGTTAAGTGTCAGGTGTTAGGAAATATGGGGGGGGATTTTGTTTGACATTTTGCTTGCCGGGTAGAGGTGGGGGGCGATATAATAGGTTGTAGTTGGGTGGGATAAT
>Ga0272442_10009416_pt1 | contig 12211 bp, 4 predicted proteins | sample SSMForm2O_FD_200262 | JGI IMG/M metagenome (GOLD analysis project Ga0272442, IMG submission 200262) | Marine sediment archaeal communities from Little Sippewissett salt marsh, Falmouth, MA, United States - SSM-Form-2O | ecosystem: Environmental > Aquatic > Marine > Wetlands > Sediment ... | reverse complement strand
GCTTTTCTCCGGCCGCTTTCGCCCTTTGCGGGTCATTGGCGAAAACGAGCTTGCCCGTCGTGTCATCTCGGTGAACAATCTTGGCGTCGCCGCCGCAGCCCTGGACGAATACGGTTCGAGTCCCGGGCAGCTTGTCAGTCAGGTAATCGCGCATCGCGCCGGGATAATCGGGGCTCCATTTCTGGATGGGCCCGGAACTGGTCGGGTGGCACGCATGGCCGACCAGCAGCAGTTGTTGCGGCTTGCTGCTGCGCCTGAGGCGGAGAATGGGCGTGTGTCCGTCGAAGGAGCCCTCCTCGTACGGTCCCCAGGTAATCCTTCCGTCTTGGGGCCGGCGGCGATTGCACCCGATCTCCCGGAAATCCATCCACCCATATTCGATGGTCGCCGGCGCTAGATTCGCCAGCGCCGCATCGACGCAACCGAGGATTTTGTCTTCCAGCACTCCCATGTACCACACATTCGGGGCGCCGAGACTCAAGCCCATGCGAAATCGGACCGCCGGACCCCAATGGGTGTGCGATGCGGCCAGCATCACGCTTTCGGGCGGAAGGCCGTGTTTGTGCTCGACCGTACGGCGGATCGCCTCGACCATGACACGGTCGAAATGGACAATGTCGGCGGCGATGAGAACGCCGGTCGCACCGTTGCGGTCGCGCAGCGCCACGACCTGGGTCAGAAGGGGCGCCAGGGTCCCCTGGGCATATCGCTCCCGGCCGAAGCCGCACATCTGAGCCTGCCCCGGCGCCGGCGTGATATCCGCCTGCGCGTAGCCCGCCGACCAGAGCGTCTCTCCGCCCGCCGCGCCCTGCGCGCCGGCGCACAGCAGGCCAAACAACACGGTAACCAAACACATTCTCGTCATGGTCCTTCCCCTTCGAAACAAGTGCACGGCTCGATGACTCTTTACTTTCGCAAGAACTCCGTTTCTGCTCTGAGCGCCTCCGCCCTGTCTTTGCGCCAAGGCCCACCCTGAGCCACAAGGCAGGCTTCATTCTATCATCGCGGTGTCATCGGTGCCACTATTGAGGTTTGCATAAGTTATTCGATGGCCTCTTGCAAGTGCGGGAGACTGCTATATGATGAACCGCACGTATTGGATTTGGGCAATACCTGGAGCGGTGTTTACCATGAGCAGCAGGTGCTTGACATGTCTTTGTGCTTGTACGGTCATTTCGTTCTTGCCGGCGGTCGTGGAGGCGGAGATCTTGCCCACCGGCAGCGCCCCGGCGGCGCTGGAGTTTGACCATTTTCCGAGTTGTCTGCACGCCTTTGTGTGGCGCAACTGGGAGCTTGTCTCCCTGGAGCGCATAGCCGGGGTGCTGGGCGCGACGCCGGCACAGGTGCGCGACGTCGGGCGCTCGCTGGGTCTGCCGCCGCACGTGACGCCGCCGCAGGAGTACCAGCAGCGCGGCTATATCTCCATCATTCGGCGCAACTGGCACCTCCTGCCGTACGAGCAATTGCTGAAACTGCTGGGTTGGGACGCTGCCAAGCTCGCGTTCGTGCTGCGCGAGGATGACTTTCTCTGGATCAAGCTGGGCTCTCTCAAGCCGGCCTGTCCCGTGCTGCGGTATGCCGAGCCCGACGCATCCGTAGCGAAGCGATGCGCGGAGATACGAGCGATCGTCTCGTCGCACTTCGGTGCCGAGTTCGCCCAACCGTCGCGCCGGAGATTTGATTTCTTCCCGCAGGTGCCGCCCGTAGACAAACCGGGGCGGACCGGCCGCCGACCCGAAGGCGAGCAGCGCCCCATTCGCTTCTTGTATTCCTATGCCGGCGTGTTCGGCGATCCGCTGCTGAATCCGGAGCTTGACCCGTACCCGGATGCGTTGCTGGCGCGGCTCTCTGAACTGGGCGTCAACGGCGTCTGGCTGCACGTGGTCCTGCGTCAGTTGGCTCCGAGCACCGTCTTCGACGAGTTCGGCGCGGGACATGAGACGCGAATCGACAATCTCAAGAAGCTGGTGACACGGGCCGGGCGGTATGGCGTTGATGTGTATTTGTACATGAACGAGCCGCGTGCCATGCCCGCTTCGTTCTTTGCCGGCAGAGAGCATCTCAGGGGCGTTCAGGAAGGCGATCATTTCGCGTTGTGCACCTCTGCGCCGGAGGTTCGGCAGTGGATGGAAGATTCATTGTGCTACGTGTTCGAGCGCGTGCCCGGTCTCGGCGGCGTGTTCACCATTACCGCTTCGGAGAACCTCACGAATTGCTACAGCCATAGTCGCAGCGCCGCCGGCTGCCCGCGTTGCTCGAAGCGTACCGGCCCGGAGGTGATTGCCGAGGTCAATCGCACCATCGCGGCCGGCGTTTGGGCCGGCAACCCGAAGGCGAAGGTCATCGTCTGGGATTGGGGCTGGCCGGACGGCACCGGCGCCGGATGGGGAAAGCCGGACTGGGCCTCGCAGATCATCAAGGCGTTGCCCGACAACGTCTATCTCATGAGCGTCAGCGAATGGGGCAAGCCCATCACGCGCGGCGGCGTGGCCGGCACCGTCGGGGAGTACTCGCTGTCGGCCGTGGGACCCGGACCCCGCGCATCGAGGCATTGGAGGCTGGCTTCGGAGCGCGGGCTGCGCACGATGGCCAAGGTGCAGATGAACTGCTCGTGGGAGCTGTCGGCGGTGCCCTATATCCCGGTGATGGACTTAGTGGCGCAGCACTGCCAGAACCTGACGAAGACGGGCGTTGACGGGCTCATGCTGAACTGGACGGTGGGAGGGTATCCGTCGCCGAATCTGGAATTGGCGAGCAAGTTCCAGGGGGCAACACCGCCTGCCAAAGAGACGGCGCTGAGGGAACTGGCTCAGTCACGGTATGGCGAGGACGCGGCCGGCGACGTTCTGGACGCGTGGTCGCAGTTCAGCCAGGCGTTTGTGCAATACCCCTTCGACAGTCGGTACGTCTACAGCGGTCCTACGCAATACGGGCCGGCCAACCTTCTGTATTGCAAACCCACCGGCTACCGCGCCACGATGATTGGCTTTCCTTACGATGACGTGGAGCGCTGGCGGGGGATTTATCCTGCCGAGGTGCTGGCCGGGCAATTCGAGAAGATGGCCGCCGGCTGGCGCGAAGGGCTCAACGCGTTCGAGAGGGCATTGGACCGGGCCGGCGGGCCGCGTGAACGAGCCAACGCGCGAAGTGACTTTGGTGTCGCTGAAGCGGCTGCCTTGCACTTCGACAGTGTCGCCAACCAGATTCGATTCGTGCTGGCACGGGATGCGCTGCTCTCCGGCGCGCTTAGCCAGGCCGAGCGCGGGGCCAAAATCGATGCCCTCAAGGCCATCGCGACAGACGAGATCGACAACGCCGGACGCCTGTTTACCTTGACGCGCGCCGATCCGCGCATCGGATTCGAGGCCTCCAACCAGTACTACTATCTGCCGCTCGATTTGGTCGAGAAAGTGATCAACTGTGACTACGTGGCAACCGTCTGGTTGCCTCGGCAGTTCCCAAACGGGACTCGGACTTCACGGTGACACTTCTTGTTGTCTTCGGCCTTTTTCGGTGGTCCCGGCCATGCGATCATTCGGTGGATTTGTCTGCCGCAGCGGACAGGTCCTTTCCGTACCGTTGCCAGAGTCGCCTCGCAACCTCGATACTGTCTCCTTCGCGGTCGGTGCGGTGTTTCTTGCGGTCCTCGGACCAGCGGGTCATCCATTGCCGCAGTTGGCGGTGAAACGCCTCCTGGTCGAAAGGCCTGCCGCTGTCGAGCGATTCGCCGACTCCCTGGAGGAACGATTCCCACCGTTGGCGGTAGTACCCGTCGAGCATGCCGGCCCACTCTTTGCGGGCATAGTCGTCGATGGCCGGGCCCGTTCCCCAAAGCGTCAGTACACGTCGTGCGTTCCACTCAAGGCGCGCCCGTTCTGCGTCGTCTGTTCCCCAACGTCCGGCATCTTCGAGCCAGCGCCCCAGGAGGAATTCCTCGCGCGTCGCCAACAGTTCGTCCATGTCACGGATTAACTGGAGGAACCGTTCGGCAGCTTCGTTGAACGCGCGGATGTCCTTCTTTTGTGCCGCTTCGGCTACGGCGTGATGCAACCCGGCGGCGTGGTTGGACAAGACCTGCCGCGCGACATTCACCAGGTCGAAGCCAAACGTATCGATCTCGCCCAGTTCATCTGCCGCGGCCAGCAATGCCTCCCAGGCCTGGGCGACTTGTGCATTGTCGTAGGGCGGCCCACCGGTCGGCCTCAGATGAGGGACCTGGTCGATGACCGAACGGGTGTAGTGCACTCCGCTGTAGACGGTGTTGAGCAGGATGTGCCAGGCGCGCCGAGCGTCCTCATTTTCCCGGCCGTAGCGATGCAAGGCGTAGTCGGAAATCCATTTCTCCAGATCGACGGGTCCTTTGCGCCACGCCATCTCGAACATCAGGTCGTACACTACCGGGTTGTATCCCAATCCCTCGTTGACAAACCCAAGACCGGCCAGCGTACCCGATTCCGGCTGGTGCCGGATCGCCGGAAGGTCCTTGCCGATCCTATTCAAGGCACCGCTGAGATGAACCGTGCGCCCGAAGTTCTGGATGTTGCACCATAGCCAGGGCTTGCCATAGAAGGCCTCTGTCCTGGACCAGGTTGGGGTCTGCTCGCACATCAGGTCGAGGACGATCATGCGGTCGTCCGGCACGGCGCCGAACATCGCCCGCGCCTGGGGAGGCTTCCAGAAGTTGGGATTGTTGACGAAGAGCCATCCCTGGAGCACCCAGACGGCCTGCGGATCGCTGCGGGTCATGCCTTGATAGATCGCCCGAGCCAGATCGGCCAGATACCTCGGCTCGTCGCTGGGCGGACGCATTTCGATGAAGGTATCTGCGGCGTACAGATGGTCGGTGCCGAAGCGCCCGGCCTGCTCTTCCATGTATATCTGGGCCACCCTGGCAAACAGCGGGTCGAGCGGATCGAGCAGTGACGTTTCCCATTCGATCCAACGGATGCGATGAAGCCTGGCGTCGGGGAATCGTTGTCCGAGCGCCTCAGGCACATGGCCCGTGAAGCCTTGCAGCACCGGCGTCATACCCAACTGGCGTTGGCGCGCGAGAATCTTCTGCGCCAGTTCTTCGTGCCGGTCGATCCAGCTTCGCGGCAGGGGCCCGCCCCAGCTGTCCAGACATCCCATCCATTGAAACGGCAAGTAGGGCGGTCCGGCCAGAAACTCGGTGATTTGCTGGTCCGTCATACCCAGTCGCCGGCAGACCGCCTGCCAGACGGCCTCCTGACCTGTCACCGAAAGCGGCATGTTGATGCCGTTCAGCGCCATCCAGTCGATCAGCTTCTCCCACTGGCTCCAATCGTACCAGGGCAGGGAGTATCCGAAGCAGCAGTAATTCAAGAAGTAGCGGTACCTCGCCCAACTGATGCGCCGGACTTTTGGCTGCACCTGCGGGAGTGGCTCGGGCAGGATGAGCTGGCTGCCGTACCAGGAGACATGGCAGTGGCAATGGTGCTTCAAGTACCAGTGAAGCCCGGCGGCCATGGTCACGGCGTTGTTGCCGCGAATGACGATTTGGCCCTTGACGCTTTCGATTTCGAAAACGTCTCGACCGTGCAGGGACGGAGTGGTCTCGAAGACAAACGGGTCCGCGTGTTCGGGCAGCAGCCGCTGGAGCAGGGCCTGTGCCGCAGCCGGGGCGCCGGAATCGGTACGGTCGGGCCAGCGGATCGCCTCTCTGTCCAGCGGACGGTAGTTCACCTCCGCCTCCCGCAGCCGTTCGAGATGGCGGGTCAGGCGGACCAGGAACAGGTCATAGCAGCGGTTTTCCCGGGGCGACCAGAGCGTTTCGGCCAGGGCGGCCGCTCGCGGGTAGGTCATGTACTCGCGGTGCTTGCGGTCGGCGATGTACTCGCCCCACAGTTGTCCCTGCCCTCCTAAGACGCGCCGGGCTTGCTCGGTGCTGAGTTCGGGGGGAATGGGTTCGAAGTCATAGACTGTTTTCAGCGGGAGGTATCCGCCGATGGCGCGTGGCTCGGCTTCTTTGGGCCCCTGGTAGTAGTCGAAGTAGGTGTGTGACGTGGGGGCCATGACGACGTCGTGTCCGGCCCGGGCGGCGGTGATGCCGCCGGCTTGTCCGCGCCAGCTCATGACCGTCGCGCCGGGCGCCAGGCCGCCCTGAAGAATTTCGTCCCACCCGACCAGTCGCCGGCCGTGACGCGTCAGGAAGGCGTCCATCTGCCGGATGAACCAGCCGTGCAGCTCGGCCTCATTCTCCAGCTCCAACTGCCGGATCAACGCCTGCATTTCCTCGCTTTGTTTCCAGTGGTTGATGTTTGCTTCGTCGCCTCCGATGTGGATGTACGTGCCGGGAAAGAGCTCCATCACTTCCATCAGCACGTCCTGCATGAAGGCGACCGTCTGCGGGCGCGGCGCCAGGACCCGCTCGTTGGCCGTCCAGCGTTTCTCCGGCACCAGAGCGCCGAGCTTCTCCGGGTAGAGGCCAAGCTGCGGATATGACACCATGGCCGCACCGGTGTGGGCGGGCATCTCGATTTCCGGCACGATGGTGACATGACGCTCGGCGGCGTATCGAACCAGGTGGCGGATATCGTCCTGGGTGTAGAAACCGCCGGGCTTTCGGCTGCCGGCGGCTCCGGCACGCATCGTGGTGAAATCCATCTGAGATCCGATCCGGGTCAACTGCGGATACTTCTTGATCTCGATACGCCAGCCCTGGTCGTCGGTCAGGTGGATCTGGAGTCGGTTGAACTTGTGCAGAGCCATCGCGTCAATGAATCGCTCGACGTCTGCGACGCCGATGAAATGCCGGGCCGGATCGATGAGCAGGCCGCGCCACCGGAAGCGCGGATAGTCCCGGATGCGCACGCACGGAACGGTCCACTCGATTGCGGTCTCATGTTTGCTGAAAATGCCGGGCGGCAGCAACTGTCGCAGCGTCTGGGTGCCGTAGAACAAGCCGGCCTTTGTGCCGGCCCGGATGGAAACAGCCTGCGGTGTGACGTGAAGCTCGTAGCCTTCTGTGCCGAGCCGGTCCGCCAATCCCGGTTCCATTTGCATCTGGACGTACGTTTGTGCGTCCGTCGTGGCTGCGCCTCGTGCGAGCCGATATCCCAGCGCCGGCTCCAACAGATCGATCAGCTTGCCGGCCTCGGCCCAGGCGTTATCTTCGGCAACGACGCGCGTCGAGGGTGTCACCTGGAACGATCCTTCGCTCTGTTCGAGCCACACCGGTGCCGGGACGATGGCGATCGTTGCGGTCGCCGCGGCGCCGATGCCTGCGAGGACCGAAGACACGCAGATCACGGCGGCTCTGATGCGGGCTGCGATGCTGTTCATAAGTGCCTCCTACTGCTCCGTCGCTTGTCATCCTGATACCGCCCGAGCGTTTGTGCCAGTGCCGCGAGCTTCTTGAGTCTCTCGGGCTTGACGTGCGGCGCGACGCTGCAGGCTGAAGACAGGATGTAGCCGCTGCCGGGCTTGCCGATTCTGATTCTCTCTCGCACGGCCTTCTCGAAGGCGGCGTCATCTGCGTGCAGCATTTCGTTCACAGGGTCGAGGTTGCCTTTGAAAAAGAACCTCTTGCCGTACCGCCCTTTTGCCTGCGCCAGGTCCACCGTTCCCAGCGGCGGGGGGTCGAGTGTATCGATCCCGCCGACCGAGGTCTCCGCCATGAGATCGAGCCGGTCGCCGATGGCGCCGCACGTGTGGACATAGGACTTCGCCCCCGTAGCAGCAATGGCGCCGAACACTTCTTCTTCGTAAGGAGCCACGAATTCCTGGTACATCTGTCGGCTGATGAATCCGGCTCCCGCGAAGGCGGAACTGACCAGAATGGCGTCGGGCTTGTGGCGGCCGTACAGTGTAACCTGCGCCAGCGCGGTCCGGGTGAGCGTCACCAGGGCCTTGTGACACGTCTCAGGGGCGTCCATCAGCGCCAGGAGCGCCTGCTCGTAACCGAAGAGCTCCATGAGATGGGTGAAAGGCGAGAACACCTCCGGGTGTACCGAGACCTCGGGAGCCTGCTGCTGCACGGCTTCCAGAGCGGCGGTGAACCACGCGGGATACGCGGCGGGGTCCGCCAGGTCGGCGTCCGGCTCGATGTCCCAGAGCTCGGGCGCGTGCCACGTGTTCCAGACATACCCCGGCAGTCTCAGCACCGCCGGGTCGTCCAGATCCACCGACGTGTAGTCCGCGCGCGGCAGGGGGGCTCGACCGGTACCGTACGTTTGTGCATTGTCGTCCGGCGGGACCGCAGTCTCATGTCCTGATTTCCAATAAAGGTGCTCGGTGCCCCCGACTATCTCAGACGATTGGATTCTCTCCTTCCAGTCCGGCGGCCGGCCCGGAAGGTTCACCAGAATGCCGTCGAACCGGTATTCTCGCTGCAACTGCACCAGCGCCCGGGCAAACGTCTCCGTGTCGAACCAGATATCCGAAGGTTTGAAATCGCAGTGAAGGAAGTAATGGCCCAGCGCAAGCTGGCACATGGTCGGCACGCGATCCGCCTGGCGGTGGTTCATGGCGGCCTGCATTCGCTGCTTGGAATTCATGGGCGCATTATACGCCGATCGCACGCAGGAATACAGAGAATACGGCCACGGCAGGGGGGGCGCTCAGACAACGCCGCCGCGTAAGGGCATCGCGGCTGCCGGCCCCGTCTCCGACGGTTCAGCGTGCCCCGCCTTTTCGCGTGAACAGGTCGTACAGAATGGGCATGACAATCAGCGTCAGAATGCCGGAGACCAGAATGCCGCCGACGGAGGCGATGCCGACGCCGTTGCGCATCTCGGCGCCGATGCCCCGGCCCAGCGCCAGCGGCAGCATGCCGAGCACTGCGGCCAACGTGATCATGATGATCGGGCGGAACCGCTCGCAAGCGGCGGCGATCATCGCCTTGTGGCGCGGAATGCCTTCGGCCACGTGCACGTTGAACTGGTCCATGATCAAAATCGCATTGTTGACCACGATGCCAATCATCATCACGATGCCCAGGATCACGAACATGTCGAGGCTCTGTCCGCCAATCGCCAGCGCCCAGAGCACGCCAATCAACGCCAGCGGCAGCGTCACGAGAATCAGCCAGGGCTGCTTGAAGGATTCCAGAATGGCCGCAAGAGTCAGGATGACCAGGACCACCGCTGTGAGCATGGCTTCGCCGAATTCGGCCTGCATTTCCTCCATCATTTCGTAAATCCCGGCGAAGGTGTAGTCGTAGCCGGGAGGAAAACGCCCGGCGGTGTCGATCTCCTCGCTGAGCAGATCGACCGCTGTCCCCAGGGGCACGCCGGGGGCGAGGTTCGCCAGGAGCTTGGAAACCCGCTGCTTGTCCTTTCGCGTGATCTGGATGGGCGCAATCCGTTCCTCGATATCGGCCAGGTTGGTCAGGAGTATGGGTCGGCCGGGCGCGGCAGGGAACATGAAACGCTCGACCTGGGCCTTGCCTTTCTGCTCGGCGAATTCCACCACGATGTCGTAGTTGCGGTCGCCGCGTTTGAAGGTGCCGGCGTCGAGACCTTCCAGATTGGCCCGCAGCGTCATACCCAGTCCCACGGCCGGGATGCCCAAGTCGGACAACACGGCGCGATCGGGCTGTATCGCCAGTTCCGGCTTGCCCGCGCGGACCGTGGTGTCGGCGTCGGCGAAGGCTTGCATCCCGTCGGCCATTCCTTCGGTGCGCAGGGCCAGCGTATCGAGCGTATCGAGCTCCGGTCCGGCAATCTCCAGCTCGACATCCTGGCTTTGCCCACCGATCATGGTGGGCTGCGTCACCGTCACGATGCATTCAGGATAACCGGCCAGACGTCGACGGACCTGACTGACTAACTCGTCGATGGTGATCGCGCGTTCGTCACGGTTCGAGAAGGTCAGAAGCAACTGGGCCAAATAGACGCCCTCGGTGGACTGGCCCACCACGCCCTCAACCTTGCCGACGGAGCTGAGGATATGTTGGAGCTCGGGCACATCGGCGAGACGATCCTCGACCGCTCGGACGCGTTCGACGGTTCGGTCCAGGTCATAATCGGTGGGATATTCCAGCTTGACGTACAGCGTGGCTTTGTCCGGGTCCGTGAACATGCCAAAGCCGATTTTCCCGGTCAGCGACAGGGCGTGGACCAGCATCAGCACCGTTGCCGCCAGGACCAGCAGGGCAGCCCAGCGATGGCGCTCGTTGAAGGACAACACGCGCCGGTAGCCTCCGACAACTCCACCGAGCATGCGGTTGAACCCGGCCTCCATGCGGGCCAGTACGCCGCGGCGCGCGCCGTCAACCGATTTGAGCATGATCGAGCAAAGCAGCGGCGTCAGGGTAAACGAGATAAACAGCGAGGTTGCCGTCATGATGAGCATGCTCCAGGCCAGCGGCCGCAGGAACATGCCCACCTTGCTGCCCATCGTGGCGATGGGAAAGAGCACCACGATGTTGGTACCGGCACTGGCCAGCACGGCGATGGTCACTTCCTTGGCTCCCAGCCGGGACGCCTCCTTCGGATCGCCCGTCTGGTTGAGCCGCTTGGTGATCGCTTCCAGGACCACGATCGAATTGGTCACCAGAATGCCCACGGACATGCCGATGGCAATCAGGGTGGAGGTGTTGAGCGTAAAGCCGGCCATCTGCATGAAGAACAAACCGATCAGGATCGTCAGCGGCATCGTGATCGCCACCACCATCGTCGAGCGGACGTTGTACAGGAAGAAGAACAGAATGGCGGCGGTCAGGAGAATGCCCTGGCCGACGTTGATCCAGGCACTCTGGACGGAGGCTTCGATGAAGCGTCCGTCGTCGACGATCCAGACCAGTTCCATCCCGCCCGGCAGTTCCGTGTTGAGCTTGTCCATCGCTTCTTTTACCCGGGTGACGACGCGCACGGCGTTGCCCTCGGCCTTCTTGACGACCTTGATGTAAATGCAGGGGCGGCCATCAATACGGGCCTTTTGGCGCAGCTCTTCCGTGGTCATGACAACCTGGCCCACGTCGCGAATGTAGGTCCGTCGGCCTTTGTCGTTGGCCACTTCGAGTCCTTCAATCTCCGCGACCGTCTTGTATTCGGCGTCGAACTTGACTGTGTACTCGCGGCCCGCTTCCTGCACGCGGCCGGAGGGAATGTTGCGCACCGCGTTCTGCACGCCGGTCACCACATCCATGCTCGACAGACCCTTGGCGACCAGCGCGTCCCGGTCCAGCATCACATGGACCTCGCGCTCGGCCCCCCCGATCAGCTCGACGTCCGCCACGCCGGAAATCACCGTCAGTCGGTCGCGCAGCGTGTTGTCGGCGTAGTCATACAGCTCATCCAGCGCGACGTCGCCTGTCAGGGCGATGTGGGCCACGGGCGTGGCGTTGATATCAAACTTGAGGATCTTCGGGTCCTCGACGTCCTGCGGAAGATCGGTTTTGATCAGGTCGAGTTTTTCGCGCACGTCGGTGGCCGCGATGTCCACGTCCACGTCCATCTCGAATTCGAGGAAGGTCTGGCAGACGTTTTCCATGCAGGCCGAGTTGACGTGCTTGAGACCATCGATCGAGACCACTTGGTCTTCAATCCGCTTGGCCACGTCGGTTTCGATCTGCTCGGGACTGGCGCCCGGATAGATGGTCGTCACCGTGATGAACGGCGCATCCATCTTGGGCATCAGCTCCAGACCCATCTTGCGCGCGGCGTTGAGCCCGAGCAGGGTCAGACCGATGATCAGACAACTCATGGCCACGGGCCGGCGTACGGAGGCATCGGACAAGAACATTACCTGGCCTCCTGCTGGATGTTGACGGGCGTTCCTTCTTCGACCATGTATTGTCCCATCGTCACGACGGCGGCTTTCTCAGCGAGGTCGCTGTCGCGAATCTCGGTCCACCCGTCGCTTTCGATACCGGTGGTGACGGGGACCTGATGCGCCACGCCGTCGGTGACGACGAAGGCGACGGCCCGACCGCCGCGTTGCTGAATCGCCGCCGAGGGGATACCCAACCCCTTGCGGCTCTCCAGCACCACGGCGATTCGGGCCATCGCACCAGGAGTAATACCCTCAGGAGGATTCGTCAGCACGCATTTGACCTCGAACGCGCGGAGACGCGCGTCGATGGTCGGGCTCTTGTACGTCACGGTCTGCGTGCCGGGATCAATGCCGGAGATTTGGATTTCCATCGCGGTCTGTCCGGATCGGACCTCCGCGTAATACTCGGCGGGAAGATAAGCGGCCACTTCCACAACGGTGGTATCATCGATGCGCACGACCGGCTCGCCCGGGT
>Ga0272442_10009414_pt1 | contig 12214 bp, 8 predicted proteins | sample SSMForm2O_FD_200262 | JGI IMG/M metagenome (GOLD analysis project Ga0272442, IMG submission 200262) | Marine sediment archaeal communities from Little Sippewissett salt marsh, Falmouth, MA, United States - SSM-Form-2O | ecosystem: Environmental > Aquatic > Marine > Wetlands > Sediment ... | reverse complement strand
GCGGGAAGAGCGTGATGAAAAAGGGAGAGACGAAGTGAAGATGCTGAGAATCGGACTGCCCAAGGGAAGTCTTCAGGAGGCGACGTTCGACCTGTTCAACCGTGCGGGGTTCGAAATCCGAGCGGGTGCGAGGTCGTACTTTCCGACGAGTGCCGACCCGGAGCTCGAGGTGATCCTCTTCCGTGCACAGGAGATCAGCCGCTACGTGGACGAGGGCGTGCTCGACGCCGGACTCACCGGAAAGGACTGGATCACCGAGAACGCCAGTGACGTCGTCGAGGTCGAGGAACTCGTCTACTCGAAAGCGACCACGCGTCCGGCACGCTGGGTGCTCGCGGTGCCCGAGGAGAGTCCGATCCGGTCGGTGAAGGACCTCGAAGGGAAGCTCATCGCCACCGAGCTGGTGGGCTGCACGAAGCAATGGCTCGCCGACAGCGGCGTCCGTGCACGCGTCGAGTTCTCGTGGGGCGCCACCGAGGTCAAGGCGCACCTCGTCGACGCGATCGTCGAGGTCACCGAAACCGGGAGCTCCCTGCGGGCCGCCAACCTTCGCATCGTCGACGAGGTGCTCACCAGCACCCCCAGACTCATCGCCAACAAGGACGCCTGGACCGACGCGTGGAAGAAGCAGAAAATCGAGAATCTCGTGCTGCTCTTGAGCGGTGCCATTCGCGCGCACGGCAAGGTCGGCATCAAGCTCAACGTGTCCAAGGACAAACTCGACGCCGTTCTCGAGAAGCTCCCGGCGCTCAAAAAACCCACCGTCAGCCCCCTGTGGGGTGAGGACTGGTGTGCGGTGGAAGTGATCGTCGATGAGAACGTCGTCCGGGAGATCATCCCCGAACTCAAACGTGTCGGGGCGCAGGGGATCATCGAGTACCCGCTGAACAAGGTCATACCATAACTCTCCGCAGCGCTCGCGGACGGGATGGAAGGGTGAGGACGACTTTGACGCTGAGTTCATTTCTGACGGTCGTGCTGCTGGCGGGGGGGTGCGGCTTCCCGCAGGACGGTCTGGTGGCTCGCGACGGTCTGCACGCACCCGAGACGCCGGGCGTGCGCAAGCTCGCCGACGTCGATGCACGCGCGTACGCGAACTTCGCCACCGCCGTCGTCCTTCACCAGCGCAGTGACGAAATCCACTCCCGCCTTCGCAGACCGTCCATCGCCAAGGGACTGACCCTCGACGAGCGCATCGGACTGCAGCAGGAGGCCAGGGAATTCTGGGACGAGGCGGTTGTCCTCTACAAGGTCGCGCTTGCACGCGACCCGAAAGCCGTCGAGGTCTGTTCCCAGCTCGCCAGCGGCTACTTCGACCGCAGCAGTCGCATCCGCGGGTTCTACTGGCTCAAGCGGGCCGTCAAGCTCGACGACGGGGACTTCATGCTGCTGTTCCGTCTCGGCATGCGGTTCGAGGAAGATCGCAAGACCTCCGAGGCCGTCGACGCGTACGCCCGTGCCGAGAAAGCACGCGACGGCGCCGACAAGCGCCGAATGCTTCCGCTGGTCATGCTCAAGAGCGGCGGGCTCTGCAAGGGTGCGGGGCGTTTCAGGGAAGCCGCCGAGATCTACCAGCGGTTCATCAAGCTCGAGAAGCAGCCCGATGACGTCTACGAGGGCAACGCCGCGCTCATCGAGCTCATGGGCAACCGCGCACCCGTCTGGCGTGAACTCGCCGAGGTCTACTCCCTCATGGGCAGACACCTCGAAGCCGCCAAGGCCTACGGTGAGGCCTATCGATTGCAGCCCGAGGTGACGCGGAGCCTCGCACAGATGGCCCTGGCCTACCAGAGCGGTCGATACTACGCATTGGCCGTCGAAGCATTCAGAAAATACATCCATGCACTCTCCGACGAGCTCGAGAAGGCGCCTGATGACGAGGTCGAGACGGTCAGCGAAGACCCGTCGGCCGCCCGCGTCGAACGGCTGAAGCGCCTCCGTCTCCAGCGTGATCTCCTGCAGGGCCTGAAGCTCATCGTCGGCGTCTACAAGAAGCGCTACAAGCTCACCGATTCCCTCGGCGCCGCACAGCGCTGCGCCGCAGAGAACCCGACGCTCTACCAGATCCACTTCCTCATCGGCAGCATCTACGAGGAGAAGAAGAACCTTCCCCTCGCTGCACAGGCCTACGGACGCATCGTCGGCGGGCGCAAGCCGTTCCTGATGGCGTACCTCAAGCTGGTGGACGTCGAGCTGAAGCAGAAGCGTTACGACCGAGTGCTGGCCGCGGTGGCCGACGGGCTTTCCGCGGGCATCCGCAGCCGGGTGCTCCAGACACAGCTCAACCTGCACCTTGACGCCGCCGCGGCGGTGCCCGGCATCGTCGCACGCTACCAGGCGGCGACGCCCCCGAACAAACGCGACTTCGCATTCCATTACGTCCTCGGACTGCTCTATGAAAAGCTCAAGCAGACCGACCCGGCCATCCGGGCCTTCGAGCAGACGGTGCGACGGAAGCCCGAGTTCACCGACGGGTGGCTCGCCCTGGCGTCGCTGCACTACCTCGACAAGGACAAGCCGGAAGACGCACTCAAGGTGCTGAAGACGGCGAGCGGACACCTGCCGAACGACGAGATCATCTGGCGGTTCATGGCCGACGTGCAGCGGGAGACGGGTGACTTCGCCGGTGCGGTGGACGCGATGCGGCACGTCGTTGCGCTGAATCCGGAGAACACCGCGAACCATCTGCTCTACGCCGGCATGATGCACAAGGCCGGTCGAACCCAAGACGCCGAGGCCACCATTCGTCGGAAGATTTCGGAAGACGCAGAACGCGCGGCGCAGTGGTATTACATCTGGGGCACGTTCCACGTCGCCTACACGCATCAGCTCGACCGTGCCGTCGCGGTGCTCCGTCAGGGCGCCGTCGAGCATCCGGAGGACTTCGACCTGGCGACCGCGCTGGGCGACGCCTGTCTCAAGAAGCAGGACTTCGTCGCCGCCGCCCGGGCGCTGCGGGCGGCGATCCGCATCAACCCCGCGAGCATCACCACGCAGCTCTACCTCTCGCTCGCGCTCGAGAAGGACGGAAAACTCGACGACGCCGAGAAGGTGCTTCGCGAGGCGAAGAGCATCTACCCCACCAGCGCCGCGGTCGGCGTCGAGCTGGGACGGTTTCTCGTGCGGACAAAACGCGGGCCCGACGAAGGCATCAAGCTCATCCGGAAGGCCGTCGCGGTCGACCCGAAACGCATCCTCAGCCACCTCGCGCTCGGACGGGCCTACATGCGACTCAAGCGATACAACGACGCACTCGCCGCGTACGGCGAGGCCCTCAAGATCGCTCCCGACTCCAGTGACGTCCGTCGGCAGCTCGCGTTCGTCTACGACGAGATGGACCAGTTCGCCAGGGCCGAGCTGGAGCTGCGGAAATGTCTGCAGAAGGACCCCCGTGACGACATGGCCGCCAACGCACTCGGATATCTCTACGCCGAGCGCTCGGTCAAGCTCGACGAGGCCAAGCGTCTGGTCGAGCTGGCCCTCAAGGCCGACCCCGAAAACGGGGCCTACCTCGACAGCATGGGCTGGGTGCTCTACAAGAGGGGCGACCTCAACGGAGCGCTCGGGTACCTCAAGAAAGCCGTCGCACGTGAAACCGACGCCGTCATCATCGACCACCTCGCTGACGTCTACGTCAAGCTGGGCAGGAAAGACCTCGCACGCACGGAGTACGAAAGGGCCGTCAAGCTGGACGTCGAGGGCCAGACCCGGGCGGCGAAGAAGCTCGAACGCCTCAAAGCCGGAAAGGACCCGCTCGTTGACGGGAAATAACCGCCGACACTCACCTTTCGGACATCCTCCCCCGGACCGCGCGTCCGTTTAGGCCGCGTCGCGGTCGTTCCACGAGAACGCATTTCGAGGGAGAAAACATGTCCGGTCACAGTAAATGGTCGACGATCAAGCACAAGAAGGGCGCGCTGGACGCGAAGCGCGGCAAGCTCTTCAGCAAGCTCGCCAAGCTCATCATCAACGCCGCGCGGCAGGGCGGCGGCGACCCCACGATGAACCTGCCGCTGCGCTACGCCATCGACAAGGCCAAGGCCGCCAACATGACCAAGGACAGCATCGCACGTGCGGTCAAGAAGGGCACCGGTGAGCTTGGCGGCGCACAGATCGAGGAACTCATCTACGAAGGCTACGGACCGGCCGGCGTCGCACTCATGGTCGAAATCCTCACCGACAACCGCAACCGAACCGCCTCCCAGATCCGCAAGCTCATGGAAAACAAGGGCGGCTCGCTCGGGAGCACCAACTGCGTCGCGTGGATGTTCAGCACCAGGGGCGTCCTCATGGTCGACGCCGCGAGCGTGGGCGAGGACAGGCTCATGGAGGTGGTTCTGGAAGCGGGTGCGGAGGACCTGGTGACGGAGGGCGATTCGTTCCGTGTGACGTGCGAGCCGTCGGCCTTCGAGGACGTCAAGAAAGCGCTCGAGGACGGGGGAATCGCCGTCGAGCTGGCCGAGATACAGCGTGTCCCCTCACAGTCGGTCAAGGTCGAACGCGACAAGGCCAAAAGGGTGCTCGACCTCATCAGCGCACTGGAAGACCACGACGACGTCCAGAACGTCTATTCCAACTTCGACATGGACGAAGCCGTCATGCAGGAAGTCCTCGCCGCCGAGTAGAAGATGGGGACATTGCCCCTGCTGAAAAACCCTTGTGTGTGCCAGGGGCAGCTTGTCTGCCCCTGTGAATTGCGGATGACACGCCGTGGGCGGGGGCAGACAAGCTGTCCCTGGCACGCCCGCGCTCAGAACTCGTACTTCAAGGCTAGCACGCGTCGGGTGATTCTCCTGACCTCGTCGGGGGGGAATTTCAGCTCCTTCTCCGAGGTACGCTCGGCGTAGTCGAGCGCCTTTTCGTACTCGTCGACCGCTTCACGGTTCCTGCCGAGACGTTCGAGCGTCTCCGCACGCATCAGCACGAGCTGCGGACTCGTCGGGTAACGTCTGACCGCTTCGGTGATCTCGACAAGCGCTTCGGCGGCGAGTTGCTTCGCTCTTTCCGGCTGCTTCGCCTCATCAGCCGCGTTCACCTGCGACATGAGCACCTGCGTGAAGCGGGCATAGGGTTTCGGGTCGTGCGGCCGCAGACGCTTGACGGTGTCGAGGAGCACGACGAACCGCTTCCGGTCGGCGTCGGGTCTGCCGTGAAGTGAGCCGGCCTCGAGATCCGCGAGTTCCATGACGGGTTCCGGGTTCTCCGGGTAACACGCGGCGGCGGTTCGGAGGAACTGGCGTACGTCGCCGCTCAGCAGGCGGTCCGCCTGGCGCAGCTTCATCTCGGCAAGCGGGTTGTTTCCCATTTTCCGTGCATGGTTCGCTTCGCGCAGCAGCGTCGCCCGTTCCGCCATCGCTCCCCGTGCCTGCTGCATCGACAGGCTCGTCTCCATGAGCGGGTAAAGCAGAAACACGACCGCCAGCAGCAGCGGTGTCGCCACGCCGATCGTCAGTGAGAGTTGCCGGGCGGTGCCGAGCCGGCGGGGTTTCCTCTCGGCGTCGGTCCGGCGCAGGGCCAGCGCCGTCGCCAGCACGCACGCCAGGGGTGCCGTGATTCCCGGAACGTTCAGGTCGAAGTCGATCGTCGAGTGGACGAGAAACGCACACACGCCGACGACGAGCGCGCCCTTGAGAAGCCCCGCGTGCCGCATCGGCGCCTCAACCCCCAGCGCCTGTCGCGCCTGCACCGCATACACCCCGAGCCAGACGACGAGACCGATGAGCATCATCATGCCCGTCTCGGTCGTCTGGACGAATCGACTCATCGTGAAGACGATCGCCAGCACCCCGGCGGCGCCGATGAGCACGACAAGGATGAGCCGGGCCTTCCCGTCGTCCTGCTCGGGGACGTCCGGCTTCGGGGGGCTCCTTCTCAGCTCGGCAAACCACGTCACCCAGATGGCGAGGTAGATGAGCAGTCCGACGAGCCCCATCTCGGCGGCGACTTCGAGGGTGTCGTTGTGTGCGTAGTCGGTCTCCGAGCCTTCGGGCGTGCGGTGAGCGAGGTAGTGGTCCTTGAAATTTCCGGGCCCGACGCCGAGCCACGGGCGCTCCTTGATGATGCCGAGCGTACCCTTCCAGTACTCGACGCGCACCTCGGCCGAGTCGCCCAGGGAGAATCTGTTCCGTCGCGCGAGTGCTGCTTCATCGGTGGACGTCTGTGCGAAATACGTCACCGCGATCATAAGAAGCAGCGCTGCCACGGCCATGACCCCACGGATGCGACGAAACACGAACCACACGCCCGCCGCCACCACCACCGCCGCCAGCGACAGCATCCCGCCTTTCGATCGCGTCATGCCGAGCACGACGAGCGCCGCGATTGCCACCAGACCGACGACAACGCCGGTGGCTTTGTGTTCTCGCCACAATACCAGCGCCGCGGCAAACGCAGCGGGGAGGAGGATGATGAGATACCCGGCAAGCCCGTTGGCGATCATGAACGTCCCGAAGACGTCGCCCGAGGTGGCGCGTTTGACGAACGTCGACGACAGCGAGGACGAGAGCTTCCCCGACGCGACCAGGTCCTGGATGTACCTGGGGAGTTCGCGCTGAATCTCATCGAGCCCGAAAAAGTACTGGTGCAATCCGTACACCGCGAGGAGGGCGAGCGTTGCGGTAAGCGCGGCCGTCGACAGTCTCGCTCGCAACGGCGTCGAGATCACCTGCACCAGCACGAGAATCAGCGCACACCACGCGACGAGGTCGAGCATCCTCACCATGGCGGCGAATCGATAGTCGGCAAGGAACGCCGTGAGCACGGTCATCGCGGCGAATGCGAGAAGCGCGAGCGTCACCAGCGGCGCCCGAAGTGCGAGCTGCTTCCTGAGTGCGAGGATCAGCGTCACCAGGCAGAGCGCCATGAAGATCGCGAGGTGCATCTTGACGTTGAGCTCGAGGGGGCTGGCGAGTCCCGAGAACGTGGGCCTCACCGCGACGACGAAGAGACCCAGAAAGAGGGCGCCTGCCTCGGCGATGCGCGGGAGGGTCTTCCGCTCGAATTGTCCTGAGAGAGTCTTCAAGACGGTTTTCTGATGTGGCACGGCCGCCCTCGGCCGTGCAGATTATCGATATCGCAGCCGAGGGCGGCTGCACCACACGTCCCGAGGTGTTCGTTCGGACTCATGACCGTATCGCCCGTTCAATGACCACCACCACCGACAGCAGGACGAGCGTCTGGACGATCGTGATGACCTCGCCGATGCGGACCTCGACGAGATAGAGCAGCACCGCGGCCAGGCCGATGCCGAGTGTCAGCAGGTGAATGGCCGCCACGGCCAGTCGCTCGCTGAGTCCGAGCTGCACGAGCCGGTGCGAGAGGTGCCGACGGTCGCCCGAGAACGGGCTTCTCCCTTCACGCACGCGGATGAGGGTGACCGACACCGCGTCGTAGAGCGGAACCGCGAAGATGATCAACGGCAGCGCGAACGGACGAAACGACACCGTCGGCCCGCTGTAAAACTGGAACAGCACACTCAGCACCGCGAGGAAATACCCGATGAAAAGACTTCCCGCGTCGCCCATGAAGATGCTCGCAGGCGACGTGTTGAAGGGGAGGAACCCCGCCAGCGCGCCCACGAACGGCACCAGGGCCAGTGCGATGAACAGTTGACCCGACTGTGCCGCCACCACCACGAAGATCACGCCGATGATGAGCGCCACCCCGGCCGACAGACCGTCCATGTTGTCGAGGAAGTTGAAGGCGTTGGTGATGACGATGATCCAGACGACGGTGAGGACGGCGCCGAGGATTTCGCTGTGGAGGAACGCGGTCACGCGGATGCCCGCGGCGGCCACGCCCACGGCCACGGCGAGCTGCACGACGAGCTTCACCCACGGACCGAGTCGTCGGCGGTCGTCGATGAGACCGAGCAGGAAGATCACGAGTCCCCCGGCCAGGATCGCTGCGAGCTGCGGGAGCTTCGAGGCGGCTCCGGGGATGTGCACCGCGAAATCACCGTAAATCGCGTCGGGAAACCACGTCGGGCGGCCCTGCGCGTCGAGAAGCAGCACCACGGCGGCCACCGCCGACAGCGGAAGCACCACCGACAGGAAAATCGCGATGCCGCCGCCGTAGGGAACCGGCTGCGCGTGCGCTTTTCGGCCTTCGGGTTCGTCGACGAAGCGGTGTCGGCGTGCGAGCCCGCGGATGATGAGGGTGAGACAGAAGGAAAGACAGCCCGAAGCGACCAGGAGCAGAAGTCCCGCTGTTCGCATGATGCCCCCCAGGACGCCCGCGGCTTACGGATCGAAGAAGCCCTGCTGGTAGATCGAGAACTTGTGCGTGCGGTAGTCGCCGGCCTTCACCTCGCTGGCACGGATGAGGTTGCCGAAAGGAGCCCACTCGATCATGCACACCCACTTGATGGAGCTGCTGCGGTCGACGCGCGTGCGCAGAAACAGGCTGACGGCGTTGATGTGCTGCTTGCGTGTTTCACCGGCGACCAGTTTCTGTGCCAGCTTGAGGATGTCTTTCTTCTGAAGTGGTCTCAGCACCTCGACGACCATGTCCACCTGGATGACGCCGCGGTAGGTATCGGGCTTGTTCGAGAGGATCCAGTATTTGAAGGGGACGTCGACGTCCTTGACCGGCAGTGCGACGGGTTTCTCGGCACGTCGGGGCGGTTTGGGTTTTGGCTGGGGTTTCCGGTCGGGCGTGGGGCGCTCGACGGTGCGCGGTTCCTCGTCCGGCACCGGGGGGTTACACACCTTGCACGGTACGAACCCCTTGGCAAACGCCTCGCTGGCCGAGACCAGCAGCACCCGCTTGTCGGGTGCGATGTAGCTGACGTGTCTGCAGTTGGGTCGGTGATAGCGTCGGTAGCGTGCGTCACCGACGAACTTGTAGTTCGGCTCGCGGACGGGCGGCGTCGGCTTTTTCTCGGGCGGGGTGTTGGGTTTGAGGCCGCGTTTATCGCGCCAGTAGCTCTCGTCGTAGCCCTTGCTTTCGGCCTCGTCGATGACGACGACGGTCTTCTCGGCTGCCTGGGCTTCGCTTCGGCTGTTGACCTTCTTCTGGTAGGCGATGACGGCGCCGATGATGATGGCGGCAGCGACGAAGAACATCAGAACATAAAGGATGCCCATCCCCCGAGAGGTCTGCGCTTTCGGTTGCGACTTGTGATTCAGGTAGTTCGTCAAAGCGCTTTCATTCCTCACTCGACCGGGGAGGCGTCGTCGGCAACCACGTCGGCGGCGCCGAAAAGCGTCGAGACCTCATCCCGACGGAAATACCAGTACAGGAAGGCGTAGACACTCAACTGAATCATCGCCGGCAGCATGCACAGAAGCCCCTCGGCACCATGTTGGGTCAGCATCTGGACGGCCCACCAGAACGTCACGTAGTTGACCCCGATGAGTACCGGTGCACCCATCGACAGCGTCTTCTTCGCGAGCGGGTTCGCCTGGGTCAGCCAGAACGCGGCGAAACCGCCGAGCACCGCCTGCGGTACCCACACGAAGAGCCATGCGATCCATTGCGACATGGCGACGGCGGCGATCAGCGTGAGCGCGAGCACACCGAACGCCGTTCCTGCCATGACGGCCGCCAGTGCGACGAGCTGTGGCGGTGCGTCGACGCGAAGACCTCCTATGCTTTCCGGCTCGACGGACGGTGCAACCGGAGGAGGCTCGCCCGGAACGTCCCTCAGCGCACCGCAGTTCGGACATTTTGCTTTTCGACCGGCCGCGTCATCCGGCACCGACAGCATCTTCCCGCACGCACACCGAAACTCGATCGTCATGTCTTCGTCTCCCGGCGTGCAAGGCACGCCAATCGTTATCGGCCCCCGGCGTTGTCCGGTGAAGGAAATCCGCCTCAGACCGGTTCCATCCACCCGTATTTGTCTTCGTCGCGACCGCTGATGATTCCCTCGAAGCGGTCCTGCAGACGCTTCGTGACCGGCCCGGGTTTCCCGTCGCCGACGGCGATGCCGTCGACGCTGCGCACCGGGGTCACCTCGGCGGCCGTGCCGGTGAGAAACACCTCGTCGGCGATGTAGAGTCCCTCACGCGGAATCATCTGTCGACTCGTCTTGATGCCCTCGTCCTTGGCCAGCTTGATGACCGAATGACGCGTGATGCCCGGCAGAAGCCCGGCGGCCGAGGGCGGGGTGATGAGCCCGCCTTCCTTCACGATGAAGATGTTCTCGCCCGACCCCTCGGCCACGAAGCCCGAGCTGGTGAGCGCGACGCCTTCGGCGTAGCCGTTCTGCGTCGCCTCAAGCTTGATGAGCTGGTTGTTGAGGTAATGTCCGCCCGCCTTCGACAGCAGCGGCATCGTATCGTGCGCCAGTCGCTGCCACGACGACACGCAGATGTCGATCCCGTCGCGTTTCCCTTCTTCGCCGAGATACGCTCCCCAGTCCAGCGTCGCGATCATCACCCGCACGGGACACGTCAGTGGGTTGACGCCGAGTTCACCATAGCCGCGGAAGACGAGGTGACGGATGTAGCATGCCTCGAGTTCGTTTTCCCGGACCACCTTCTTCGTTGCCTCGGTGATCTCCTCGGGCGAGTGGGAAATCTCCATCCGGTAGATCTTTGCGCTGAAAAAGAGCCGCTTGACGTGCTCGGCAAGTCTGAAGCAGAAAGAGCCCTTCGACGTCTTGTAGCTGCGCGTCCCCTCGAAGACACTCGACCCGTAATGAACCACGTGCGAGAGCACGTGAATCTTCGCATCCCGCCAGGGAACCATCTCACCGTCCATCCAGATCAGTTTGCCTTCGTTCATGTCGCGTCTCCGGCACGTGGGGTGAACTTGCCCGCCGCGGCTTTCGGGGCCGCCGCTTCTATTATAACAGGGGTCCCGGAAGATTCAACTCCTGGTTTTGCAGGGGATTCGGACGACGTCGGTGTGCTTCAGATGACGTGGTTCAGCACCGCGGTGCAGGCCTCGGACGTGGCTTTGCGCGGGTTGGCCTTGAGTGAGCCGCTGGGCAGCGATTCCTCGACGAGCCGCGGGACGTCGTCGGGATTGATGTTGAACTGCTTGAGGTCCGAAGGGATATCGAGTTGGGTGAGGAGCGTCTCGACGAACGCGGCGGCGTCACCTTCCATGACGTGATCGAGCCGGGCGTATTTCTCAGCGGCGGCTTCACGGTTGAACCGCATCACCGGCGGCAGCAGCACCGCGCAGACGAGTCCGTGCGGGATGTGATACCGTGCGCCCAGCGGATGTGCGAGCCCGTGGACCATGCCGAGCCGGGCGTTCGCGAGCGCCAGGCCGGCCAGGAGACTCCCGCAGGCGGCATCGCTTCGCGCGCCGAGGTCCGACCCGTCACGATACGCCGCCAGAACCGACGTCTTCAAGAGACGAACCGCCTGGAAGCTCCACGCGTCGGTCACCGCGTTCGCGTGAACCGACGTGAAAGACTCGATCGCCTGCACCAGTGCGTCCATGCCGGAGTAGGCCGTCACCTTCGGCGGACACGAGAGCGTGAGTTCGGCATCGAGCACGACCAGCGCTGCCACGAACGCGTCGTCACGGATGGATTTCTTCGCGGGGACCTCCGGGTTCGTGAGGACGCCGTTTTTCGTGGCTTCGGCCCCGGTGCCGCTGGTGGTGGGCACCGCGACGAAGGGGAGACCGGGGCGCTCGGGTTGGCGTCCATTCCAGAATTCGACGGTGGGGACGTCTTCTCGTGCGAGTCCGGCGGCCACCTTTGCCGCGTCCATAACGCTGCCGCCCCCGGCGCCGAGGACGACGTCGCAGTGCTCCTCGCTGATGACCGTCCGTGCACGGTCGCACGTGGTGCACGACGGCTCCGGCTCGACGTTTTCGAACAGGACGGTGTCGACACCGGCGGCTTCGAGCGTCTCGACGATCCGGTTGGTCGTTCCCGCCTCACGCAGCGCCTTGCGACCCGTCGCGAGCAGCGCACGCCTGCCGAGTGTGGCGACGCCGGTGCCCAGTTCGGCGAGGCTGCCGGGACCGATGATCATCTTCGCCGGTGTGAGGATGGTTTGTGCCACGGACTTCACCCTGTACACATGAGAAGGCCGAACGGGCGTTCGTTCGGCCTCTCATTATGCAGCGGTGCACACGGCGAATCAAGCGGCATTGTAGACGAACTGCTCGATGTCCTGCTGCACCTCGGGGATGACGCGGTCGAAGTGGAACCCGAGCCAGAGCCGGTTGTTTTCCTCGTCGCGACTGCACCGGACGACGCTCGCACGGTCGACGGCCGCCCACTCACCCCCGCCGTTGGTCACGT